>Ga0209374_1000016_pt1 | contig 174113 bp, 120 predicted proteins | sample SaaInlLV_DNA_10m_FD_184683 | JGI IMG/M metagenome (GOLD analysis project Ga0209374, IMG submission 184683) | Marine microbial communities from expanding oxygen minimum zones in the Saanich Inlet - SI075_LV_DNA_10m (SPAdes) (version 2) | ecosystem: Environmental > Aquatic > Marine >... | reverse complement strand
CGCTTGGTCTATTTCATCGATGACTTTCCTGTTGATTTTGGCTGGCCATTGTGATGCAAAGATATCGTATGGGCACCTGACTCCCGTACCATCCAATGTCTCCACCATCGATTGTTTTGCTTTCTGCATCGCCTCAGTGATGACATCACTGGTTGCTTCCTGTAATTTTCTCTGGAAGGCTGCGCCATCTGAAAGTGCTTCAAGCAGTTCCGCACCGCTCAAGTTCATTTTGGCATCATCCATGGCTTGGGCCACTTCATCGTTGACTTGTCCTTCCAGCCCTTTAGCGACTTTCCACAGCGTGTCCTTCACATCTGCAATGATTTCGAGATCACCTTGATCATCTATACTTTCGAGAATCTCTGGTAAGTGTTCGAGTCCAGTGATAATTGAGAATAATTCATCGATGAAGGGGTGAGTATCTGTCGATTCACGAGACATTTTCACGACGTCCGCTACGACGGTTAAAGTACGAAGGTTTTGTCGAAACCAGTCGATTGTTCGTTCAGGTAGAATCAATTCGCTTGATGATGTCTTTGGCAGGATGACCCATCCATCTGGTGCTTCGTCCGGCGCGCCCGAACCAATCCATGTTACCGATTTGAAGACGGTGTAATCTTTCCATGTTTCTCCTTCTCCCGGTTGCAAGACCCTGCACCATTTCTTGAATGAGTCCAACGGTTCTTTACTGACGACCACTCGTTCATACCGTTCGTTTGCAAACCGTGTTTGACGCAGGTTGTGAAACAGACCCGACAGTGTGGACATACGTTCACTGTTTTGATGTTGATACTGCATGGAATGGCTGACTTTGAGCCGTCGTTCGGCAGGATTCTCCACAGGCATCAAGAGTTGCATTCTTTCACGGGTGGCCGCACACGATGCGAAGGTGACCATGTCTTGCAGCAGCGCACGGTGAAGTTTCTCTGCTTCTTTCGTTGCGAGAAAAGAACCGGATTGACCCGCTATCATTCGGGCAAGACTCAAAGCCCTTTTTGGTGACACGCCATCGATTTCGGCAATACGGGCTATGTCACCCGATTTTAGTGATGCAATTGCTTCTTCTTCTCCACCAAAGTGTTCGGTGATTTTCTGTGCCAGTCGTTCGCCGACACCGGGCAGTTTACTGAGAACCATACGCAACATCGTTTGTCAAGGGCTTTTGAGGATATTGCTCAAATGGCTTCAAGATTATCGAATTCTTAGCACCCGTCACCTTTGGCCAACTGCTCGTTAACCTCAAAAGATACAGGGCACAGGCAGAACTGGTGCGTAGGGTTGAATCAAGACGGCTCAGAGAATCATGGTCGCTCGAAGTTTGAGTTCAACATTGTGTTGAGTTCAACCGTTGCCGTCTCTCTTGTCTTCCTTTTTGTTTCCGCTGTATACAGTGGTGCGGTTATCGAAATCGTTGAAGATGAAGACCAAATTTCAGCGCTCCGTGTCCCGGTTTGGGAACGAAACACCTTACCTTACCAGACCGATGGCGAATTTGGGGTTGCCCTTGAAGTCGGGCCGTATGAATTGCTACCAACTGAAAACGAATGGAGTTCAACACACCATTTTGTCGAGTATGCTCTTCCAATTGAAGAAGGTGGAGCTGCCCCTGATGATGCTGTCATCAGTCTCGCTGTATGGCGGCCCAATGTACCTGATGGTGTCAAAGTGCCAGTCATTGCGGAATTTGGACCTTATTTCCAGGAAGCATCGGTTGAGACGCCCACCATTGAAGTTCCAGGGACATGGCTTGGTCAGATGATTATTGACCAGATCCTTCCTCATGGCTTTGCCTTCGCCCAAGTCTCAGTTTCAGGAACAGGACGCTCGAACCATTGCATGGATTTGATGGGTAATGCTGAACAACTTGGCAACGATGCTGCAGTGCGATGGCTGGCGGAACAAAATTGGTCGAACGGCGCAGTTGGAATGATTGGAAAATCATACGACGGTAGCACACCTTGGCAAGCAGCCATGTTTGGTGCTGAGCACGATTACCTCAAGACCATCGTACCTATTTCTGGATTGATTGGTGTCAAGGAATTGATGTGGCGCAACGGTTCTTCCGAAGCGAGAGCTCCGATTATGCACAACGGCGTTTACGGTTCATACGGATTGGATGGCGATGAAGAGGATTACCAAAACCTCTGCCCGGATTACATCCTCGGCCCAGGTACAGGCGTTGCTGCGTACATGTTCGGCTCGGAAGTGGCCGGCGATTACTGGGCTGAACGGTACTTCCTTGAACGGGTTTTGAACAATTACCAAGGCAGCGTTTATCTGATTCAAGGCATGCATGATTGGAATGTCGACCCACACATGGCGGTGCCGACAATGAATGCCCTCAAAGACGCTGGAATCGATGCGAAGGGATTGTTTGGTCAGTGGGACCATGACTATCCTGACCGTCCAGTTCAGTTGGATGACCGGTCGGATTTAGGCGGCCGTGGCGGGGAAGCGTTCCCCGAAATGATTCGCTATGATTGGATGCAAGACCTCCTCGAATGGTTCGATTTCTATCTGCGAGATGTTGGCGAACAACCGGGCCTTTACATCGAGATTCAGTCCAATCAAGGCTCATGGAGACTCGAAGACCGGTATCCTCCAAGCGACACGGTCGAAATCACCTTCGATTTAGGTGGTTCAATGGAGAACATAGGAGGCGGGACGACGGTATTCCCTGATGCGAATACTGGACCAGTTTGGCAATCTGCTCCACTTTCAGAGACCATGTATGTTGCAGGCACACCTCGACTGCACGTTGATGTCACCACTGCAGCCGTCGGCGGGCAACTGTATGCTCTGCTCGAAGAATGTGATGATTCGGATAATTGCATTCACATCGGTCATGCCATTATGGATTTGCGATACCATGCAGGCGGCGATGATATTCAGTCATGGACGCCTGTTGTTGAAACGATCAATGCAAAGATGGAGTTCATGCCTCTCGATGCCGAGATTCTCGAAGGCCATACACTTCGACTGAGTTTACTTTCAACGGGTGAAGATTACTTGCCAGCAAGCACCTCATCTGTCGTGTTTGTTCAAGAAGGTGAATCCTCGACGCTCCAAATGGATACATTCGTGCCTGCCGATAAAATCTACTTTACACCGCCTGAATGCCTTCACGAACGATGTGTCACCGCTGAATGAATCTCTAATTCACTTGATGAAACGCCGGGCCACATAGAACCCAGCTATGGCAGATAATCCGAATGAACTGGTTTCCAAGAGCGCATTTAACATTGAATCTGCTTGTTGAATCAAACCGGTTTCTTCCAATAATCCGAAACTGAGTCGATGCCAATCGACAATGACTATTCCTCGTACTTCAAGCCATTTCAGCAGTAAAAATTGGGTGATAAAAAAGAACTTTACGGCGGTGCTTGCAATTTTGAAAAGGAAGGCTGCTAGGACTCCTAACACGAGCCCTTGCAGGGCAGAATTACTGAGTTCGACCGCTTCAATCATGCAGATAAATGAGGCTCGTAGTACTAGTCGTTTCCGTATGACTCATGTGTTCATGAAGTGTACGGTAATTCCAGTTCGACTGCAAACAACGGGTCGGGGTCGGTTGAATCATGGTATGCCACGACGACTCCACCGTCGTTGAGGATGCCGAGCGAGGCGAAGTCAAAGCGAATATCGTTTCCAGCCCCTGAGGTAGAGTCAAGGTCACCTTGACCAATGTAGGTCATGGAATCTGGAGACATGTCTTCAGAATATCCACGTACATGGTACATCATGTCAATATCTGGTCCACCGGTGCTTTGGTAACGTACATTCAAAACGAACAGGTCCAATTCGCCGTTGGCTTGGAATTCCCATTCTTCAATCGATGACGATACTGAACTCATGTCATAGGTGTGGTTTTGCCATGTTAGCGCACCGTCGGTGGACATGTAGTGTGTGAATGAGGTGCCAGAGTTGGCAACACAATGCAAGGTTCCAGCGGAGTCATAGTGGCAGTATTCCGAAGGAAACTGAACTTCTAATTCATTCCAGGATAGGGTTGTATCCATGTAAGCTGCGTTGCCATTGTTGTAATAACTCGGGAAAATAAGGCCGCCGCTAGGCATTGGGAATGCACGCATTTCCTTGTGAGGTTTGTTGACATCGTAATACGAAGACAATCCTTCTTCGGTGAAATCAAGATTGAGTTCTATTGTTGGGTCGTTGGAGTCTCGGCCCGTGAATTGGAAAGGAACGTAATTGAGTCCATCGACGCTTATTTGGCCTCCTGCATCAAGCGATTGATGCCAGAAATTGGAGACCACAATGCTTGCCCAATCTCCGTTACCGATTGAAGACGTAATCGGGCCAACAACCTCGACTTGCCACGAGCGGTCATAAAACGGCTCAGTTAAGCGGTTGTAGCACCATTTCCATTCGTCTTCTGACTCGTCATAGAGGATGGCATAGAATTTGTCGATTTTACCATCCGCACCAACGTATGGAAACCACGACATCGAGATGATGTCTCCATTGGTTGCTTGGACGATACTGCCTTCTCCAAGTCCTTCCTGACCCGGGTTTGTTGGGACTGCAGTTACGCATTGGCCGAGTGCAGGTAAGACACCGGGAATGTACGTGTCCCACGTATGGCCTCGATCTTCACTGAAGACCGGATATTCTCCACCAATGTTGAGGATTTGTCCATCAATGGTCGTGGCAAGGTAGTGTTCACAGCAGTTGCCGCCCTTGGAAGCATCAAATACAGCCCACGAGGTGTTGGTGGTCTCATTGGTTCTCAAATCAACGGTCATGAACATACGTGCATCTTCATGAGCAACGTTGTCAATGAGTTGGTAAGACTCCCAAATAGAGGTCATTTCTGACTCATTGTTCACGATTTCTTCACCGCCACCAAAACAGCCTGCCAAGACCGTTGAGGCGACCAATAGAACTGAGAGCAAGACTCTTCGCATGAAGATGCGTAACGGCACATCGCTTTGAAGCCGTCGATGAGGTGTTAAGCAACGACTGAGCATCATTGAACGGTGAACCAAACGGTTGTTCCGTCCACTTCAAAGTTTTCTGCATTTGATGGGATGCCGCTCGATTCAGAATGGAATACAGCAGCAGCAGCACGTGTTTCAGTAACAATCCATTGCCGGTCTTGTTCGAACATTTCGGGAGCATCTTTGGTCCATATTTCCAAATCAATAGTTGCTTCAATGGCGAGATTGAGATCTTTCCTCATCGCTTGTATGCGTCGGGTGATGTCTCTAGCTAGGCCCTTCGACAGCAAGTCAGGAGTGTCGTTCATGTCGAGAACCAAACTGATTTGTTGTGCATTGTCGCCTTGGCCTATGGTAACGGTTGAGGCCGCAAAACCTTCTCGCTCGATACGTCGAACTTCGACATCACCTTCTTGGATAGCAACGCCGAGAATTTCACAGGTGCCTGCCTGAATGGAAGCCAGCATAGCCGTTGGGTCTTCAGCATTCTTGATTTCTCCGGCTACAGCGTTAACTTCACTGCGTGCTTTCGGAGCTAATGCTCGGAAATTCGGGGCCAGTTCAATTTGCTGGAATCGGTCGAGATCACTCTCAACTTCGATTGATTCGACGTTGAGTTCTTCAGCTAAGATGTCGTGAAATTCTGCCATGTCGGGGCCGGAAACAATCCAGCCTTGAGCGCAAGGTAGGCGTTGGCGTCGGCCGGCCTCAACACGGATGCGTCGACCTACTTCAGCGAGTTCACGAACCAAAGCCATCGTTGCTTCAAGCGACACATCTTGTGGCGGTAGGTTTGCGGTTGCTGCCGCTGCCTCTTCATCCCATTCATCAGCGGTGGCGCCATCAAGTGAGCCGGGTATGCCAAGTGGCCATGCTGCTTGATGTACCGTTTTTCCGGTCAAGTTTCGGTGGATGACATCGACCATGAAAGGACTCACAGGGGCGACCAATCGGCAAACCGTGGTAAGTATCTCGTGAAGTGTGTGCTGACAGGCGACTTTGTCACTGGTCTCCGCATCGTCCCACAATCTGCGACGGCTTCGTCGAACATACCAATTCGACACATCGTTGACGATGAATTCTTCGAGGTCACGGCATGCCTTGTGGAAATTCCACTGCTTGAAGTCGGCGTGGTAGTTGTTGGCGGTGGTCGCCAAGCGGGAGAGAATCCATCGGTCGAGCGACGAGCGAGATGCCACATCAGATGTTGATTGCTCGGGGTCGAATCCGTCGAGAGCGGCATAATCTGCGTGGAACTTGTAGACGTTCCACAGCGTCAAGAACATCTTTGCATAGGTCTCACGAACGCCGTTTGAATCAAACTTCAATGGGTTCCATGGTGCTCCTGCTGTGACCATGTACCAGCGTGTAGCATCAGCACCTTCACGGTTGAAGTGGTCCCATGGATCAACAATATTGCCACGAGATTTCGACATTTTCTTACCTTCAGCATCAAGAATCAAACCGAGGCTCAAGCAACGCTTGTATGCGGGTTTGTCAAACACGGTCGTTGAAACGGCAAGCAGCGTGTAGAACCATCCGCGAGTTTGGTCAACACCTTCGCAAATGTAATCGACAGGGAATGAAGCATCGAATGTTTCCTTTCCTTCAAACGGATGATGCCATTGAGCGAATGGTGCACAGCCAGAATCAAACCAGCAGTCCATGACAAAAGGTTCTCTGTGCATTGGCTTTCCATCATCGGAAACCAGTGTGTATCCATCGACGACCGGGCGGTGCAGGTCAACATCATCAGGACATTCGGGATTTTCAAATCCAGCAGCAACTGCCTTGGCCACTTCACTTTGAAGTTCAGCAATTGATCCGATGCACTTCATGTTGCCTTCATCGTCTCGCCAAACAGGCAGAGGCGTGCCCCAGTAGCGTTCACGGGAGATGGCCCAATCTTTGACGTTGCGCAACCATTCACCAAATCGGCCCTCGCCAACCCAGTCAGGTGCCCATTCGACGCCATCGTTGAACTCCAACAACCGTTCCTTGACTGCAGTCATGCGAACGAACCATGAGTCCATGGCATAGTAGAGCAACGGGTGGTCTGTTCTCCAACAGTGCGGATAATCGTGGAGGTAGGATTTTTCTCTGTACAGCAGTCCGCTCTCAGGGCCTTTGCCGTTGCTTCCGCCTTTGGCAGAAAGCAGTTCAATGACAGTTTGGTCGCATTCTTTGACGTATCGCCCGTCGAGTTGCGGATGCGTTCCAGCGAGGAACGCACCGTCCATGCCAACGGTGTGGTAAGCGGGAAGACCAGCAGCCATTCCCAAGTTGTAGTCGTCTTCACCGTACATAACTGCGGTGTGCACAACGCCCGTACCATCGGTCGTGGTGACCCAATCGGCTTCAAGAACGGTCCAGGCAGTTGTAGATTCTCCTCGAGGTACGGCATCTGGGAACAGCGGTTCATAGGAACGACCTACCAGAGATGAACCAGGGAATTCCTCGACAATTTCTACGTTGTGACGCAGAACATCCTTCATCAATTCCTTTGCTAGTATTACTTCTTCACCGTCGGAAGCGCCTCCAGCACCGACCCAGTTTTCTGCTTGTTCAGTAATGCGAACTCGCACATAGGTGACTTCTGGTCCAACTGCTAAACCGACGTTACCCGGTAGTGTCCATGGCGTTGTTGTCCAAGCAAGGATACTCGCATCATCATCGATGAGTTTGAATTTCACATAAACGGAAGGTTCCTCGACTTCCTTGTATCCAAGTGCAACTTCGTGACTCGAATAGGAAGTGCCGGTTTGTGGGCAATACGGTAGGACTTTGTGACCTCGGTACAACAGGCCTTTGTCGAACATTTGTTTCATTGCCCACCAACATGATTCAACATAATTGTTGTCGAGTGTAACGTAGGGGTTGTCGAGGTCGACCCAGTAGGCCATTCGCTCAGTCATTTCTCTCCATGCAGATTCATAGGTCCATACGGAATCACGGCAAGCTTGGTTGAAGTTGTCCATCCCATAGGCCTCAATTGCTTCCTTTGACATTAAGTCCATACGCTTCTGAACTTCGATTTCCACGGGCAATCCGTGAGTGTCCCAGCCCCCCTTTCGTTCGACACGGAATCCTTCCATTGTCTTCCACCGGCATACGAGGTCCTTGTAGGCTCGAGCTACGACATGGTGGATACCGGGTTTTCCGTTCGCCGTTGGAGGCCCTTCGAGGAAGATGAAAGGAGCGCCGCCGCCGTTGGAATCGATTGAAGCACGGAATGCATTTTCTTGCTTCCATGTTTCCAATAACGCAGTCTCGAGTGCAACAGCATCGAGTTCACCTGCCGAATGAGGACGTGCCATAGCCATGCGAGAAGCCTTTTTGTCTTGAACCTCACCCCTCTCAGAGGTGGCATTTTGAGTTTCCTTTTCCACTGATTCACCACAGTGTCTCCGGATTGGGCTTGGGTATGTTTCAAATCGTTAGACCGCTACGGAATGTTGATGTCGGCAGGGTATCGGTTAAAATTGCTATGTTTTCTCATACTCTTTCTGATGTTGACCGGGCCACTGAGCACTTTTCTCGCATCCACTGCAGATACGGATACTTTCGGTGAACTCGGAGAATCTTCGGTTTCGTTGGCATCCGGTGGTGACCCAGCCTCACAGTTGTTTTTAGACGGCTCAGGCCTCTACAACGAAGAGTTGACCCTCGATGTCCCTGCATCGCAACCTGTGACCGATGTTCATCTCTCAATGTCTCCCGGAATCGAGCCTTCATCGAACGGCTTGATGTGGAGCGGTACTTCAGCGTGGGGTCACAGCGATGCTGTCAGTGACGGTGCAACAATTGACGCGGACGGCTTCTTGACGGGCTCCCGTGCAGGCACTCTCTGGGATTTCAACAGCGGGCTACAAGGTTGGACGGTATCCAGTTCCTCTTATGTGGGCCTTTACACGAACACATGTGGTGTCAACGGGACTTCAGGAGGTTCAATCAAAACACAAGCACCCTCTGCCTCATCCTCTGAGCACGCAACCTCTCCAACCATCAATTTGGCAGGTGCAAATGCCGTTCCGATTCACATATGGATTCGCCAAGGTACTTCCAGCTGCGGCGAAGAGCCGGACACCAACGAAGATCTTCAACTGCGATACAAAACCGCTTCAGGCTCTTGGACAACGCTCCAAACTTGGGCTGGCAGCACCTACAATCAACCTCCACTGCAATGGTCTGGGACGTTGCCTGCAGCAGCATTGCATTCAACCACTCAAATCCGTATGTTGCAAACCGGTGGTACAGGTTCGACCTATGATTACTGGTTCTTTGACGATGTTCGTATCGCTTCCCCACCGGTATCGAACTGGACAAGTCCAAGCATTGGCTGGTCTGCCTCGTCTTCCTTCCAAGTGGCGAATACAATTTACACACCGATGAACATAGACGCCTATGTACCTGCAGGTGCATCCCTCAACTGGACAGTCCTCGATGCCAACGGTGTTGAAATTCCCGGCTTTACAGGCTCGAACACTTTCACTGTACCGCTCCATCTGATCGATGAGACGGTGCATGAGTCGATACGCATTCGCCTCTCCCTTTCGGCTGGATCAAATGGAATACTTCCTCTCGTCTATTCGGTGACCGGTGATGGAACAATGTCGACAAAATACTCCGATTGGCAAAACCTCGGGAATTCTCAGTCGATGTGCGGGGCAAACGGCCAATTTGCTGCTTACGGCTCCGCAACTTCAGTTGATGTTCTGGATGCCGGATGGGCTTACCTTGCTTCATCTTCGGCCGCAACAACCAGTTCATACGGCACTGGTTTAACCGTTCAAACCAGTCCCTTGCCTTACATTTTAGATGAAGTTGACGCGTTATCTGGCGTCACTTCTGTTGGTTCTCTGTACACCAACACCAGTAACGGTAGAGCGACCAGCGGTGGTAACGGGACTGGCCTCACTGTGTCTACGGTTGCAACCCCCGTTACTTCAGGTATCGTGGACGGTTCAAGTCTTTCAGCAGGAGGTACAGGGTACACTTCACAAATCATCTCACCAAACGGCGGAAGTGGTTCGGGTCTACAGATCCAAACGACAGCTACGCCAATCACCGGTTCGGGCGCTGTATCTCTCTATTCGTCTTTGAACGGCGGTTCTGGATACACCTCCTCGAGCGACGTCGCATTGAGCGGCGGCAACGGTAGCGGTTTGAAAATAGACTATACCGCCAGCCCGATTATCACTGGAATTCCGACCGGTTATTCACTCCTTAACGGCGGAACGAATTACTCGACAACGAGCTTTGCTTTCACAAGCGGCGGTTCAGGCTCGGGTCTGCGCGTCAGCATAGATTCAGTTTCTGGTGGTTCAATTAATTCCATAACCATCATTAGTGGCGGTTCAGGTTACGGTTTCTTCGATAAACTCTACATCTCAGGTGGGGACGCTGACGCTTACTTTTACACGACTGGACTCACTGAAACCGGTGGCGGAATTACTTCGATTTCATTCAGTACACCTGGGCTCAATTACGACGTGGGTGATACTTTGAACATTCCAGGAGGGGACAGCAATGCAAACTTCACTGTGCTCGATACAAACCGCCAAGGCGGTACCATCACTGGTTACACCGTCCTCAACAACGCCTCAGGGTATGCGGTGAACGACCTTATTACTCTCTCAGGGGGTGACTTCAACGGTCGTATTGAAATCGATTCAGTCTACGCTATTGGTGGCAACTTGACTTCTGTGTCGATTGTTGGACGGGGCTCAGGATATTCAGTAGGCGATCAAATTACTGTGTCCGGAGGAAACGGTGGAATGTTTACGGTTCAAGGCGTACGGAACTGGGGCGGAGAACTTCTTTCTCCTCTCGTTCAAAACGGTGGTCAATTGTATTCTATTGGCGACGAGGCGGAAGTGATTGGAGGTGCACAAAACGCAACTGTTATCGTCACCGATATCGATATTGAAGGCTACCGAGGAGATTCAACTTGCTCCTTAACTATGGATTCGCGACAACTGGTGGCTCCTGCATCACGAGTCACCGGTAGCCTCACAGGAACCAATGTTGAACTCCAGATGTGGGATGCAGTAAATGCATCTTGGACGGTCGTGGCAAACATGGGTGCTTTCGATGTTTCTTCATCGATGCCAATGTATGAACTTCAGTTCCGATTGGTTCCGTTGAATTCAGGCCTTGGGTATTGGACCGTTGAATCGTTTGAGACCCTTGTACACTACGGTGAAGTCGCAAGCAACCCTCGATTTGATTTCAACGATGACGGTGACTTTGAGTGGGGTGCTGATTTCCCAAATATCGGAACTTGGGGCTGGCAGGACGTTTTCTCAAACGGTAACAAGAGTATTTCAGAAACGGTTGGCTCGTCCGGATACGCAACGACCAAAATCCTCGTACCCCTAGCGGATCTTCACTCTTTTTCGTTTGGTGTTACGAACGCTGATTCATCGATTACCGGCTATACCCTGCTGTATCAGTCACAGATTCTTGCATCTGATACGATGAATGAAACTTCGCTCTTGCATGTTGAACTGAACCAAACAACCCGTGACAACATTGAGCAATCAATTTCTGGCCAAGGCGGTTTGAATCATCTCGGAACACGGTTTGTGGAAGTTGACATTGAAGTCTATGCGTCATCGACCGTTGAGTTTGGTGGTCTCTTGGTCACCTATTACGCTGAAGCATCACAAATATTTGAGTCGGATTCTACCTTTGTACTCAACCTCAACGATGCTAGAAGATTGCTGCCTTTGGTCGGTGGTATGCATGAGATTCCGTTACCCCTGACCTCCACTCAAAAGGGTGGTCTAACCGTTGAAGTTCTCGGCCTCAATTCATCGGCAGTGGTTGTTTTGAACACCGCTACCATTGATCCTGAAGTGGATGTCCTCACGCCAAGCCAACGATGGAGAACAATCAGTATGTCGTACTCGGTGATTGGTGTTGCTCCAAGTTCCATCCGCCTTGATGTTCTTGATGATGATTACCACGCAACATGGACTGTCCCCGTCTCAGGAGCAACACCATTTGGAACAGGTGATTTCGAGTTCATAGAACTGCATCCAACGGAGTCAATCTCGTTCAATCAATCTGGCACGAGTGTTCTCATCGATGTGAAATTCCGGATTTTACCGCTATGGGACGATACAGATACCATGAAAATCACGACACGGCTTCAACTCTCAAACACCGTGTACTCCATGCCGAGCACCTTCACATACGGCGTTTTCGGCAATCAAGCCTATGAGAATGATTTGACACTGAACATTATGACCTTCACGAACGCTGACGAAAACCTCATTTTGGGTTCGTCGGATTACTACCTTCTTCCGTATACCAAACTCAACATCTCTGCCTTTGTTGGATTCGAAAACGTCTCTACGATTGACGCTTTCATGGATGGAGAAGGAATGCTTTCGCTTTACAGAGGTGATGTCCTTGTAGCCAACACGACTACACTGGATGAGAACACCTGGGACTATCAGGACACTGTACCGTTCACCTTCGGGCCTTTGACATGGCGTATCGAACTTACCTCTGAAAACGGTTCAGTCCATCCGGATTTCGGTTCTCTTGAGCGAACGTTCCACATCGACACCATCTCTCCGCGTGTGCTTGAGGTCAACATGGACCGCTACGACCATCGTATGCCATCAACGACACAAACGGTTCAAATTCAGATTTCGGACCAACCCATTCTTCCAACCAACATTCAAGCCATGGTTTGGCGAGAATGGTTCGATGATGCCAATTCAAACCAGTGGCCAGATGAGGGTGAATACCAGCCCATGTCGCTGTTTACCCCGAACGATTTGAGCCCTCTCATTGGCCAGTACACCTTCATGATGGATGATACTGGAGGCAGTCTAGGACAGAAAGTTTCGGTGTATTTGACCGGCACTGATGACGCAGGCCATCCTTTGGAGTTTGGTGGCTCAGATGCAGTCGATAAGCACCTGTTCATGTATCAGTTAGCGGTTGATGGTGCTCCAAGTGTGGCTCCGAATGCCTATTCATATTCCGACGGAAAGAACCCTTGGCTTCACCCTCAAATGCCATACACCTTTGATGTTGAAATAACTGAACCAAACGGCGGTTCGGACCTCACGACAGTCATCGTTGAACTTGCTTCAAACCAAGGCAGTGACCCGTTACCGATTCGTTGGGATTTTGCGACTGGAAATTGTACGACAACCAGCCCTCACGTTTTGATTGATGATTGTCAAATGTTAGGCGCTGATGGTCCAGCAGACCCTTACGAAACCGCTTTGACGCTCAATGTCGATTTCAAGCTCGCTTGGACGACTCCCGACCTCGGTGAGACACGCCGAGAGCCTGGAATCCGCATGATTGACCGAGCAGGTCAGGAAGTATTCCGTGCATTCCCCGAACATCGATGGCGTTTCTCCGCTGCTCTTGAAGTTCCAGAAGAAAGCGTTTCGCTCATTCTCTCGCAGGGGGCATTACTCGGCGATGGTGCTCGAATAGCGCCAAGCAGCCCATTCGAAATCGCAGGAAATGTCGTCTTCTCGGAAACAGGAACTGTTCCTGACTTTGATTGCCAAATCGACCTCTTGTTCTCCGGCTCTTCTTCTTCAGCCAATTCACTCGATGGAATTTGGTCTGTAGCATTACAAGCACCCTCGACAACTCAGACCATTCCACTCACCTGGAAAGTTGGATGTCTTGAAGGTCAAGGCATCGACTCCACCGACCTAACCAACGCAGTACGCTGGATTATTGTGGATGGCACTGGACCTCAACCGGTAGAAGTCTCGAATCCTCGACCGTTCTCAGTTCTCGAACCCGAATCTCACGAAGTGAAAATCCTGATGTCAGAAGCCGGAGGTTTGGACGTCGAATCTCTTGAACTGGTTTGGTGGGTTGAAGAGAAAGCGACAGGCGATCGGCTCCGTAATGGGGTTGAACCACTGAACTTACTCGGCACAGATCTTTCCGGTTTGAGACTCGAAGTTGTCGGCTCTTTTGATCTCAGCGAGATTACCAATGAAATGCTTGAGAACAGACTTTCAGTGCATATGTATGTCTCCGGCCGTGATCTTGCAGGAAACGAAGTCCTCGGTCTTGACGGTGCTGAACCTGGTTCTCCAGTTGCGGTCTGGGACATGGTTTGGCTCAAGCCTGAGTTTGAATTGCAGAGTACATCCATCACCTATTCACGCTATTTAGTTGAACTTGGGCAAACATCCATTGTTACTGCCTATGTTGAAAATACAGGTACACTGGATGGCTCGGTTGAGGTGATTTTCACCGAAGTTCAAGCCACAGGTGAACGCTCAAATCTACAACGTATCACCGTCGAAGTGCCTCTCGGAGGAATTGTCCCGGTTGCTACGGATTGGAATCCTTCACAAACTGGTTTGCAGTGGGTCGAAGTCAAGATCGACGGAGATGCAAGTGCGATTGGTCCATCAATCGATGTTCGCCCGACGCGCGAAGTCTCTTTCTCCGAGCAACTCTTTGGTGATGTCCATCCATTGCTTGGTAGTTTAGCGGGGTTACTGTTCGTTTCCATCATCACGACTGGTCTTCTCTGGGCTCGTCGAAAGACCCTCAATCGTGGCTCAAAGTCCGAATACGATTGGGATGAATACTCCTCTGAATTCGAATATGAAGACGAAGAGGAAGAGGAAGAGGACGACGTTGATGACGACACAGTCTCGGAATCAGTGGCCCAGGTTGCAGCGGCAACCAGCGCAGTAAGCGAAGACACACCTTCTTCAAACACCGAGGAAACAGACTGGGTAATGGGCTCTGATGGTTACTGGTGGTACCATGACAAAGAAGCCAATGAATGGTGGTACAAGAACGCTGAAGGCGAAATTGTACAACACAAGTGACGGCATTGGTGATACGATGAGTCGATGGATTGGCCTTTTGCAAGTTGACCCTACGGTTGGTGACGTGACGGGAAATGCTGCTCGACTCGAACACCTTGCGTCGCTCGCTTCCAGTCAAGGTGCACATGTCGCTGTAACAACGGAACTCGCCATTTCGGGGTATCCTCCACGAGATTTACTGTTGCAAGAGGAATTTATTTCTCTGGCACAAAAAACTGCTAGCTCATTGCGTGTTGAGATTCCAGTTCTGGTTGGGACACCGATTTTGCCTCAAGCCAAACGACAACTCCCTGCGAATGGTGTTGTTCGAGCCGGTTCATCAGGTGCTCATCCCAGTGGTGAAGGAAATTCTCATGTCGTGGCAAGAAAGCAACTTCTTCCAACCTACGATGTCTTCGACGAAGCTCGATACTTCCAACCGGACAATCGCTCCGGAATCGCTCGCACAATTGCCGATCTCAACCTCGGCGTTACGGTTTGCGAAGACGCATGGCAAACGGCAGGTCTTACGCCTTCGACGTACTCAGCAGACCCCATCGAACATTTGGCTGAATGGGGTAGGCAAGGCGTTCTACTCGACGCAACAGTCAATCTCTCAGCGTCACCGTACCACGCCGACAAATTGAGTTCTCGTATTCATGTATGTCGTACCGCAGCAGCCGTTCTTGGACACCCCTTCCTGCTGGCAAACCAAGTTGGAGGTAACGATGATTTGTTGTTTGACGGCAACTCACTTGTTGCTTGGCCTGATGGTCGAGTTGTTGTCGCACCAGCGTGGCAAGAGGGTGTTTTGATGGTCGATATCGATGGTGCTGAAAGATGCCACTGGATTCCTTCACAATCACCGGACGCACTGAATATCGGCTCCGATGCTTTACGGCATCTCACTGCCGATGATGACGGTCGAGAATACGACAAAGACTTGCTTGAAGACCTCACCGACGCTGTCGTGACCGGTCTTTCCGATTACTGCCGTAAATCCGGTATCAATTCTATTGTTTTGGGTCTGTCAGGCGGAATAGATTCTGCCGTTGCAGCGTGTGTTGCAGCAGCAGCCGTTGGTCCACAGAACGTGACTGGAATCGCCATGCCAAGCCGTCATTCATCTCAGCATTCCATTGACGATGCGAGACATACTGCTGAATCCCTTGGACTTGTGTTCGATACCATCGAAATCGATTCATTCCATGCTTCCGTTGAAGCCTCAATTGGAGGCATGCTTCGCGATGGGCATCCAGTGGCTTCTGAAAATCTCCAAGCTCGTCTTCGAGGATTGATTGTTATGGCTCACGCGAATGCTCAAGGCCGAATGGCCATTGCTACCGGCAACAAATCCGAAATTGCTCAAGGATACTGCACATTGTATGGTGATATGGCTGGTGGTTACGCACCGCTTGGCGACCTCTACAAAATGCAAGTCTACGGGCTTGCCGATGTGTTCAATGCTCGTGCTGTACAAGCCGGAAGAACTCCGCCAATCAACGCCTCTTCGCGAACCAAGCCGCCGTCCGCAGAATTAGCCCCTGACCAGAAAGATGAGGATTCATTGCCTCCGTACCCGATCCTCGATGCGATTTTGCACTGCCACATCGAGGAAGGCCTCGATGCAGATAATATCGCCGCCAAGGGTTTCGAACGAAGCCAGGTGGTCGAAGTTCTCACTCGACTGGAACGCAGTGAACACAAACGCTGGCAGATGTCACCAGCGCCTCGCGTGTCAACTCGAGCCTTCGGGCAAGGATGGCGTCGTCCACTTGCTTCTCGTCACGATTGGCGATATTGAGTTCGGAATGAGTCAAAAGGACGAGTCTTGTGAGCCCACCATGGCGGAACAGGTTTCGAACATTGCAGGATATCGCTTTGTCGATTTGCCTGACCGAGACCACCTTCGGCAACCTTTCCTTACCAAATGCCAGGAAGCGGGATTGCGTGGCACCGTTCTACTCTCACACGAGGGAATCAATTTCTTTCTCGCAGGTGCAAAGCAAGGCATCGAGACCTACATTGAATTCTTGAATGAGGATTCCCGATTTGCTGATATGCCGCTCAAGTACTCTTTTACTGACTACCAACCGTTCAACAGAATGAATGTTCGACTGAAAAAGGAAATCATTTCGTTGGGCATGGATAACGTCAAACCTGCTCAAAGAACTGGAGATGAAATTACACCAATCGAGTTCAAACAGTGGCTTGACGAAGGTCGAAAAGTTGCAATCATCGATACTCGAAACGATTACGAGATTCGATTGGGCACGTTCCAAAATGCAATCGACTTGGACATCAAATCGTTTCGAGCATTTCCAGAAGCTGTCAATAATTTGCCAGAGGACATGAAAGACACGCCGGTTGTGATGTTCTGTACGGGCGGAATCCGTTGTGAGAAAGCAAGTGTAGTGATGATGGATGCTGGTTTTTCCAATGTTAAACAACTCAAAGGTGGGATACTCGGATACTTCGAACAGGTAGGCGGCGAGTACTGGGACGGCGATTGTTTTGTGTTCGATCATCGCGTTGCATTGGGACCGGATTTGGAACAAAGCGATGTTGTGCAATGTTTTGCGTGTCGGCAACCGTTAACGGTTGAAGAGCAACAATCACCAGAGTATGTGGTTGAGGAATCTTGTCCGCACTGCATTCATCTTCGTTAACTACCAAATCAACCAATCTTCGGTGACCTGGCCGTGACTCCATGCATGGATTTCGTGCCCTCGTACACCATCATGTGATGCGAAAAGGAGATGGTGTTCAGTAAGCACAAGCCCACCATAGGTTCCAGATGCAGAATGGTTGTTCAGTCCTGGCCACGGGTCATAGGCTGGTGAGATTTCATCATCTGAGACTTGCCAAAGGATTGAACCAGTTTCCACACCATCTCTTTCTCCTGAAGCAAGGAAAAACAGCACTTCATCATGGCAAGCGAACGTGACAACGTTTGAGCCAGTTAATCCCTGGTGCAGGTCCGCTTCAATACGAGTTCCAGAAGCCGTTCCATCCGTTGAACAGATTTCGTGACCCACTTGAGGGGCAACGCAATCAAACCACACTCGCTGCTTATGGATCATTCCGCCTGCTGATTCCCCTGGTGAGGCAACGATGGTTGACAGAATTTGTGTCGTTCCAGATGCAAGGTCATGACTCCACAACTGCGTGTCAACCCCTGAGGTTAATGCATCGAAAATGAGTTTCCCTTGGATGAAATGGATTCCAAGATTTTCTGCGACCTGGCTTGTGGGTTGGCCTGCTCCTTGATTTTGCATTGAGGTCAGCCAATTGCTGTTCCCGTCGTCCAGTAAGTGGACCAACTGGCGGCCGTATTCAGCTTCACCAACAACGACAACTCCACCTTCAATTACCAATGGCGAACTTGGATGACTCGAACCTTGAGCGTTGAGATTCCACGAGATGAATTGACCGGATGCAGTCAACATATGCGGTTCAACATCGGCGTTTGATTCTGCGGAGAACCAAAGTCGAGTGTCGTTTGCGTGCAACATTTCTTGGCCGAAATCGCTCAAGCCGTTGGTTGCAACAGCCAGCGATTGTTGTTGCTCAACCGTGAACATCGGATGTTCAAACAAGGAATAGATGGACGTTGCGTCGGACCAGTATACTTGCCCGGATGCATCAATCAAGACCAATCCATCCATCCATTGGACCGCTTGTGCCGTGCTTGAGAGTGAGACGCTTTGGGTAGCGTCAACCACTCGATGCGTCCCTTCTTCACTGCCGTCGCTCACCCACAACTCTCGTCCATTGACTCCATCATCTGCATCGAAGAACATCCGTTCACCTTCAGCAGTTTGAACGGTCTGCATACCAAGGTATTGACCAGGTAAAGAATCTCCAGATGGATTGATGTCAAGCAGGAGTTGAGTTGAAGATTCAGTGCCGCTGCTCAGCCATAATTCACAACCATCAATTCCGTTCACACCTGCCATCAGCACTTTTTGCTGTTGCTTCATCCATGCAAGCGCATCGCAGTTTGTTGTGACTCCATTCGCAGCCCCGCTTGCGAAGTCCGAAATTGGACCGTATTCCAAGGGCGAATTGCAAATTTTGAGTGAAGTTCGTATTTCATCATCGTGGAGTACGCCGTCGAACTCGACTCCATTAAGCCGTCCATCATCGATTCCAAAGTTGAGAATGAGTCCGGAAGAACACACAGATTCTGGAGGTCGATGCTGTTCAACGAGAGCTGGTGCACCCATTGCTCCGTCCGCACCGTTCGTTCCAATCGAGCCGTCGTTGCCGTTGCTTCCAACCAAGCCATCGCAAACGGGAACGCTTGTTGTTCGCTCGCTTTCGTCCAAGATGCCGTTTGAATTGACATCCGTACCGCTGTGAATCATGATGCCACTTTGTGAACAATAGATTGTTCCGAAATCGAGAACTTCAGTTTCAATCAAACCGATGGATGAACCTCCAGATGTACCCGGTGCGCCTTGTGGGCCAGAGAGCCCTTCTTTTCCGTGACATACTTTCGTCGAAGAGGTCACTTCTTCATCGTCAAGGTAACCGTTTTCGTTGAGATCGTTTCCGAGGAATATTTCAGCGCCACCTTCAGTACAAATGGAATCCGCACTTCGCCCTTCGGTACGCACGAGCATCTCGCTGGCGTTTTTACCATCTGTTCCGACTTCCATATCCATTGAATCTAAGGAAGCGTACGAATAGGTCGATAGTGAAAGGGCAAGAACCAGCATCACCGTCTGAACGACAGTAAGTGCCGTTTTTCGCCGAGATTGGGATTGTTGTAGGGGGGCGCTGTTTGCCTTGTGAGCTGCAGGTGATGGTTGCAGATGATGAGGCGTTGTATTCGGCACAGGTTCTCCTGAAATAGCGGCGTCGACATTCATCGTTGGGGGGGATGACATATTTACAGCAAATCTCGTCAAAGGTATCAAAACCTTCGGTCATTGGCAAATTTCTCATATTCTGTCTTGAATGTGTGACTCAAAGTAAGGGGTGAGTTCATGAGCGTCCTTGCACTGCACAAAGGTATGGAACTCCCAAAACGTCTCGCATCCCAGTTGGCAGGGGACGAAGGTCCAACCCGTCAGAAAGCGGCTCGATTGGTTGTTGACCTTGCGGGTACGGCTGGAGCCAGAGGCTTTGTCGAAGTCGACCACGCTCACGTCTCAGGCGTTTCAGTCATTACAGGTGGTCATGGTCTTCGTCGTTTCTTATCCGACCTTTCAAGTTCCGGAGATGGCAAAGTAACAATTCCTACTACGCTCAATTCAGCAGGTTGTGACAAAGAAAAAATGAAGGAAATGGACATTGATTGGCCCGACTTCCTTGAACAGCAATTCGAAATTGTTGAGGCTTATTCGGAACTTGGCATTCAAGCGACGCTGTCGTGCACGCCCTACGACCGTGGAGTTGACGATGAAAGCGGCATTGCCTCATGGGCAGAGTCCAATGCAGTATGTTTTTCGAACACGTGGACATCCCTCATTACAAACCGTGAATCCGGCCTTTCGGCTTTGGCGACTGCACTTACTGGATATGCCCCGCGTTGGGGGCTTCATTTGCAAGAGAATCGAATTCCGAATATCCTTGTTCGCATCGATTGCGAACTTGAAACGCTTTCCGATTGGTCGATTCTCGGAGATTGGATTGGAAAGCAAGTCCGACCAGACTGGGATGTGCCGTGGGGTCCTATGCCCTTCATCCAAGGCCTTCCATCTCGAGCCAGTTTCGCTCGGAAAAAGGCTCTCACAGCGGCAGCAGCGAATTACGGAACTCCAATGTTATGGGCAGAAGGCCTGTCTGCAGAACCTCCACTTTTGAAAGACGAGCAAGGTAACTGGATGGCTCCAGAAGCTGGGTGGCAGGGCGAACTGGTGTTTACCCAAGCCGATCTCGATGCTCGTTATGCTGACCTTGCACCCACTGGGCAAGTTGATTTGGTCGTCATTGGCTGCCCTCAAGCAAGTTTAGAGGAAATTCGAATCACGGCTGCTGCCGTTCGCTCGCATGCAGAGATGGGTGCCAAAATTCCCAATCAGCGATTGTGGGTCTTCACCAGCGGTGAAAACTACGAACTCGCTTTGGCCGATGGTAGCATTGACCTTCTGGAAAGTGCGGGTGCTGTACTTTTGCAAGACACATGTCCTGAAGTCACACCGTACAACCGTGCACATTACAACCATTTACTCACCAATTCCCTCAAGGCCGAACACTACCTTACCAGTGGTCTCAACCGCCTGCCAACAAGCGTGATGTCAATTCATGACTGTGTGTCCCATGCATTTGACGCATCCCTTTCAGCAGGCCCTCGGCCCGTACTGGAAGCCAAGTCACAACCTCAACATGCCAGCGCCAAAACAGTTCAAACCGGCGATGCAGTGCTCACAGGTTCTCCACTTGAGAGTCAGGGAGATTTTTGTTTGAAAGGCCCAGCAATGGTTACCGATGTCCCAATTACATATCTCGGCTATGTTCACCGAGACACCGGTGTCATCGAAGAAACCGGCCACCCGCTCGACGGACGAGCCATTGAGAATTCGATTCTCATCTATCCTAAGGGCTCGGGCTCAACGGTCGCTCCGTATGTCTTGATGGGTTTACTGTACACGGGAAAGGGTCCGAAGGCCATCATCAACCGAGATGTATGTCCACTCACTCTTCCAGCGTGTTCATTGTTGGATCTGCCCTATGGACACGGGTTTGACTTGGACCCATGCATGGAAGTCAACGATGGCGATATTGTCGAATTGAAATCGGAACAAGGTGTGGTGACTCTCACCGTCCTTGAGCGCAGCAAATGAGGTGTCGTTATGGCCTTGCAACGAATTCTTGTCACCGGTGGTGCCGGATTCATCGGCTCTTCATTGTGCGAGAGATTGATTGAAGAGGGTCATACTGTTCTTGCATACGACTCACTTTTCAGGGGAATGAAGTCGAATCTGGCTTCGATTGAAGGCAACTCTCGTTTTCACTTTATGCAAGGCGATGTTCGTGATGTCGACCGCCTTGACGATGCACTGGAGGTCTTAGGCGGCGTGGATATTGTGTTCCATTTGGCGGCAGTAAACGGTACAAAATGGTTTCATGAGGCTGCACATTCGGTGATCGATGTAAACATCAATGGAACACTGAGAACACTGGAGCTGGCGATGTCCTGCGAGGCAAGATATGTTCTTGCGTCATCTCCTGAAGCCTTTGGTGAAGCCAAACAACAACCGATTCAAAACGGCAATGAGATGACGTTTACCGACCCGTCACTTCATCAGAGGCACTCCTATGGCGCCAGCAAATATCTTGATGAAATTGCTTGTCAACACGCTGCGCGTGACGGCTTAGATGTTCGAATCGTTCGACCGTTTAACGCCTATGGGCCGCGTCTTCTGGGTGACGAATACGGTCAAGTGGTTGCCATGTTTTTCTCTTCAGTCCTCAACAATACGCCTCTCAAAATGCATAACGGTGGTAAACAAACACGTTCCTTCACCTGGATTACGGACACTGTAGACGGTTTTTACCGCGCAGGTCTCATGGATGCTGCATTGGATGGTACGCCACTTACCGGTGACGCTTTCAACATTGGTTCAACAGAGGAGGTCTCTATTCAATCGCTTCAACAGGCAGTTTTTGAAGCCGTAGCGGCCGATTCAACTTGGAGACAGGCAATGCCAGAGGTTCAACATGAAGATGGATATCATGGAGATGTAAGCCGTCGCTTGCCAAATTGTTCTGAAGCAGAGGCTCGACTTGGTTGGAAACCCACGACTTCGCTCAATCAAGGATTGACATTGATGTGGAATTCGTTACGATAGTTTACGTCCACTGTAGTGCTTGAAGACCTTCTCGCCCCAATCGCTTGGAGCAGGGGAGAGGCGGTCGTGACCGTGCTGACACAATATGTCCAGTCCGTTAGGTGGAATCGTTGATTCAGAAGTCCATAACCCCGTAACTCGGAGAACTGCAAGCCGTGCTACCGCATCGGGCAGTGGTCTGTCTTCGATGTATTCGACTTCGAGTGCTGCAACCGCTTCGTTGATGAGCAGCGGGTCAAGAGGACTTTCAGTAAGTCCAGAGAGGTTCCACTCGCTTTCGCCTTGTGGCAATGGTGCTGCAGTTTCATCAATCGCTTTCACCATCTCTATGCTACTCGGCATCAGATGGAGAATGGCTCGTTTGGTTGAGCGAAGGTTGTGGAGAGTGTCTCGATATCGTCCTTCACGGTTGCAACTAAACGATGCGATCAGCAAAGGTGGTCCGGTTGATACAGCCATCACGGAAGTGTAAGGTGCAAGATTCTTGTTGCCGTGTTCGTCTTGAGTCGAAGCAAGGACCAGCGGTCTTGGCGACAGCAGTCCTGACAACCATCCAGCACGTTGCGCATGTTCAATTGATTCGGCGTCTATTCGCTTTGCTTGGTCCATGTTGGTCGTCGGCATGGGTGAGAACCATTTGTTGAGTGTGCCGTTTTGGATTTCTTCGATAGCGTGATTGTTGAACTCAATGTAGGACTTCCAAGACGAAGTCTCCTCTTCCTCACCGCGTTCAAGTTTGCGCGCAATTGATTTTTCAGCGTATGAGTTGCATTTCTTTAGATAATCGAGAACCACTGCCTTTCTGTCCATTCAATTGCCTCCTTTGCCTAATTTGTGTTTGAGCTGCTGTTGTTTTTCATCGTATGCTTTCCGCATCATGAGATACGTTGCAGGCTGACCTGCCCACACTTGGTTTTCCGGTAACTGCTTGGTGAGGGTGGAACCTGCACCGAGCACTGCTCCTTCACCAACATGACACCCGGGTAAGACCGTTGCACCTCCTCCGATGACTGCATTTTTTCCAACATCAATTGACTGCCATTGTTGTGGATTCTGTGAAGGTGGGTACTTATCGTTTAGCAGAGTTGCATTCGGTCCGATGAATACGCCATTGGCAAGTTTACAACCGTCGGCAACATAAGCGCCCCCCTGTATTCGGCATCCGTCGCCGAGTGTGACGTTTCGACCGATATGAGCCAACGAACCGATCGAGCAGGATGAACCAATTTCTGTACCTTTGCCGATGTGGCAGGGAGACCAAGCAACTGAACCGTCACCCAAATCGATTCGGGTTCCGGTCAATGTGGCCTCAGTTGGCATCGAATCCCTCATTCTCCGAGTCCGAGTTCTCTCATGAGCATACCAACATGACCCTTGGCCTTGACGTTGTATCGAAGCCAAGCGAAGTTTCCATCGGGTGAGACGACAAAGGTAGAGCGAGAACAACCCATGTACTCTCGGCCATAGTTCTTTTTCAATCGCCAGGTTCCGAACTTTTCATGCAATTCTCCGTCACGGTCCATGAGGAGTGGGAAATTCAGATCTTGCTTTGAGATGAACTTTTCATGTGAGCCTTCAGAGTCCTTGGAGACGCCTAGGACGACGTAACCTTCTGTCGACAAACGCGCAATGTTGTCTCTAAAGTCACATGCCTGTGTTGTGCAACCCGGAGTGGAATCGCGAGGGTAGAAGTACAGAATGACTGTTTTTCCATCCGCTTGGTAGGAGGCGGAACTGTGGACATTGCCACTGGAATCTTGACATTCAAATGCAGGCGCTGGATTGCCGACTTCGTGCGTTATTGCGTCGCTCATGAAAATACGCTGCGGCTCACAGGACATGAAACATTGCTTTTCTCCATGTCCCGGGCCATGTATCTTTCAAATCCAAAAGTGAGAATAAATGTCCCTCAATAAGCCTTTTATGCGAAATGGGTAGGAATGACACCACTTCGGGTTGATGGGGGTGTAGTGACCGATTCTTTCAATAACCGGCAGGTAACAAGGAGTTCCATGGTGGCGGTCCGATTGTCTCGTAGAAGCCGCCGTTATTCCAAACGAATACAGCGTACCAACACTCGATTTGATTTACAAACCATTGCAAGCGCAGTTCAAACAGACTTGGACAAGCGGGACATCACCTACGACGAAGCCCTCACCCTCGGCAACCTCATTCAAAACCGAGCGGACCAACTCCCCGGAGACACTATTGTTTACGCTGTTTCTGACCGTGATGCATATCGTCGTACGCTGGAATTGTATCTCCGAGACGCTCTTCTTACGAAGACGGAACAAATGCTCCTCTGGGAAGAACGCCGCCGGCTTGGCATCTCAGACATCGAACACGAACGCCTTCTTGAGCAGCTTCTCATGCAGTGGCGTCGCCAAGGTAAGAAGGTCACCATTGCTCGTTTCGATTCACCAGGAGGTGAATCTTCTGCGTGATTCTGTGAGCCGTCAATCCTTGTTGGCAGCATTGCTTGTGGCACTGTTTGTGTTGCCAATGTACTTGCCATTCGCCAATGCAGAGGATTCCAGCAACTCATCGAGCACATCCGGACGTGCAACACTTGACTTTTACTTCCGAAACCCATTGCATCTCAGCAATTCTGGTTCCGCTGTGATTGGTTCGAGCCTTTTCCTTGAACCTGGTGAACACGTCGTCACTGCAAACATTTCAGCAGTTGGCTCTGGTAACGATGATCTTTGGTTGGTCTTGCAGCACAAAGGCTCTCCATCCCTTGGGTTCACAGATGTCGATAGCATCGCAATGGGCAGCGTGAGCGGTGCATCAGGGCAAGTTGACCTCACGCCGATATCATTTTCATGGACTGCAACGAACGGTGCTGGGCAAGAACTTCGAATTAAATTGGTCTCAACAAAGGAGACAGGAAACGATCTCCTTAACAACATCCAAGATGTTGGATTTGCTTTCTCTGTCGAGAATAAGCACCTTGGAGAAACAATGGGGAATACATTCCCTGCTGACTCACCCACTACCAACAGAATGGCACTGCCCAACGCCATTTCAACGCTCAACACATCGGTTACCAATTCTGGAGTCAAGCCAATCTCTGCTACAATGACGATTGTCCTTACCGACAACTCGACACCGACTCCCACTGTGATCACCTTCACTTCGGGCACAGTTACACTCCAACCAGGATCATACCCTCCCTCATCAGGGACTCTTCAGGAATCTGGTATTCTAAGCGCTGATGTCGACGGCACCACGCTCACTGGCGTTTGGAATATCTCCGCAACGGTAAAGTTCGATGGAACATCTTGGACTGAAACCGTTGTCGTTCGCGAATCATGGGTGAAATTTTCCGATTATAATGCAATCGTCATTGAACCTGCGACACTTGTTGTCGAACCGGGGGACACGACTGCAATCACATTCGTTGTCAAAAACACCGGTGTCGAAACCGACCTCTTCACAATTTCAGTTACACAAAACAAGCCATGGGCTGATGTTACTTCCGCTTCTTTTGGCGCCACGCTTCCTGCGGGATCCATTCGCCTCGTTACCCTCGATGTCAACGTTCCAGCGAACGCAGTTCGTTCGGAAACGGACAAAATTACCATTACGTTCACCTCTGTTAACTCTCCAGACAATTACCAAATTTCGGGCGTAGGCCGTGTGATGGTTGGTGATTTCTTCAAAGGCGAAGTCACTCTGGTCGAAGATTCTACAATCAAAACCATCAATCCGGGTGGCCAAGCTCAATACATCGCTCAAATCGAAAACACTGGAAGTGTCACAACGACCTACACATTGACGACTGGGTTATCGGTCGCAACACTCAACTGGACTTGGGAGGTCAGCCCTTCCATCACACCTCCAGTTGCATCCGGCGCTACAACTCAAGTCGTGGTGACGCTTACCGCTCCTGCAATCCAAAACCCAATCGTTACCAGCGAGTACAACATGGCTGGCGATGAACTCGATGTCTGGATTCAATGCCAACCTATTGGTGGGGGTGTACCTTCGCAAGATACTGCTCCGATCAAAGTATCACCCGTAATCGTTGTTGACCCCGGCCTGGATACTGAACCGCAACACGTCTCAGTCGAAGAAATTGAGCAAACACTCACCGGCTCTCAACTTGTTAAAAACATCGATTTGAATCTGCGTGTGATTCACAACCTTCCAACATTACTCACTGAGACCTTGGATGCTACACTCACGACTTCAAAGACCTTCACGGCGTTTAATGAAGGTGGCTTTGGAGAGGCTGACCGTTGGTCGGTTTCCGTTTCAAACCCGCTCTATTCCGGCCTCCTGCCCGGCGACAGTATGAACACCACTTTGGACATTATCGGTCCGCAAGCGAATCAATATCCGGTTGCTGGCACTTTTGCCGCTTCATTGACCATCACGCCTACACTCAGCGCAGCATTGGTTGGTAGTGGCGTGAATGCAGTCCCTCTTACTCGGAATTACACACTTATCATTCCGCAGGTCATCGATGGCGATTTCCTTGACTCAGGTCCATACGATGTACCGGTTGGAGTCGATAATTCAATTCCAATGCGTTTTGCTAACACTGGTAACGATGTGGGTTCATATCGCTTGCGAATCGTAGATAATCTCCCTAAAAACTGGACTGCGAACTTCTCTGAAAACGACCAAAATATTTCCAATTTGACTGCTGACATTGCAGACGGTACGCTCGATGGCTCCTCAGGTAACGCTGCACACATCCAAGTTGTGACGTTTAATATTCGAACCGACCCTCTCGCACCTGCTGGATTAAATCAACCTATCACGGTACGAATTGAAGATCCAATCTCAGGTCAACTGATTGGCAGCGAACACGTGTTCTTTGTGGTTGTAGGGCAGATTTTCAACGGCAGCCTCACACCAACAAATCAGTCACTTGAACTCGACGTCACAGATTCGACCTTTACTTCTATTGTTGTCAAAAACACTGGCAATGCGCCTGCAGATTACGAGATTTGGTTGGATAATTCTCTGGCCGGCGATGTCGATTTCAACATCGAATCTCCGACATCTTCGAGTCTCTTTATCGCAGCAGGATATGAAGAAACAATCCGAATAGAGATGAATGCGAACGATAATGCAGACTCCGACGGTTTCTACATGACCACTGTATGGGTATCGACCAACAACGGTCAAATCCTCCTTTCCTCAAACGTAGTTGCCAACATCACTGAAAACCATTCGATTGGAATCACCGCACCTGACCAGATGGCAGTAACTCCTGGTCAAATGGAACAAGTCGATTTTGACATCATCAATTACGGCAACCTCCAGGAAACAGTCAAGGTCACTTTGGCCGTTGAAGGCAATATTACACTCTCGATGACGGAACTCACGGAAGTTCTCTCCATTGACCAAACCTATTCTGACAGCGTAAATGTTGCTATCCCAAGCCTTGGCGGAACCGATACGCTTGTTCAGGGTTCAGTTTACAATCTTACCATTACGGCCGTTAATTCGACGACTGGCATTGTCTACAGTACGCACACAGTTCAATTGTTGATACAGCCACTTTTCATCGTTGAATCTTCGGATTGGCCTGATGTTATGGAGTTCCAACCCAAATCCACTCGCACTTGGGAAGTCACGCTCTTGAACACAGGAAACAAGGATGTCACCGTCAATGCCGTATATGCAATAACTCGACCCGGCCTCTCAAATCTCTCAACCGATTGGGAAATGGTGACTCAACCGTCTTTGATTGTTCTTCCAATCAACACGCCCGTTGTCCACTCGTTCACTGCCGTCGGAGCCGTCGACCTGCCGCTTCTTTCACTGACTGCAGATTTGACACTGTTCCTTGACCCTACTGAAACAGAAGTGGAAGGCAGCGGTCAATTCACAACACAACTGGTTATGTCTCGCTTCTTTTCGACGGGCGATATTGGTATTGAACCTGACATTAACAGCGACTTTGTCGATGTTTTCCTCCCGTACACAAATATCCCAACTGGGAACGGCAGTGAAGTGGCCTACATGATTGAACTTTGTAACTCTGAACGTCTGTTGAATCTCGAATCGATGGGCCTTTCCGAGTTCGAGTATTCTTGGAACTTCACGCTCTATGTCGACAAATTTGACGGAACTTCCGATTCCCATCCTCTAAACCTCGATCAAGAATGTGGCCCGACTTCACTTGGCCCGACTTCGAGATATAATTTGGTAGAGCTTGAAGCATGGAATCCTTCCACCATTCGAATTCAAGCGGAGACGCCTACGAAAGGATTTATTCTTCCCGGTGACGGTTGGGATTTGACGTTTAGACTCTACCACCCCGATGAAAACAACGGCTACTCGGTGTATGACGAGGAAACATTCTCGCTTGTTTTGGCAGTATTTGCCGATCCAATGATCAAGAGTATCTCTTCGGACGAAGGTCAATTCCAAGAAGGCACTCAAAGCACGATTACAGTCGTTGTACAAAACGTTGGCTCCGCTACGGCTCTTGATGTGGTCGTTGACCTGCAATGCGAGGGCCTCACCGTCTCTACCTTGCCTTCAGAAACTCCAACCATGCTAAATCGGTCAGTCAATTCAGGACTCAATTACTCAATGATACCGTTCTTCTTCGCTACCCAAGAACGAACTCTCACGTGGGTGGTCACAGCCGATTCTATCGATTGGTGGACCCAGCGCTCTGAAGCATCATGTGTAGCGTCACTCGACGCTTCATTCATGGAAAACAACGTTGTTTTGAACGATAAAAAGACCTTGAAGGAAGACGTCATTTCATGGTCGCCAGGTGTTTCAGCCAGCTTCGTAGCAGCAGTTACATGCTTACTCGTTTCGATTATCCTCTTCCGCTTAACCTCTCAAAACGATAATTTCCGACTCTTAGCAATCTATGCTGGTGTTGTTGGTTTCGGTTTCTCTTTCCACGTATTCCAATTCGCTTGGTGGGGCTTTGTTGTCCTCACACTGGCTGCGTTATGGATTTGGAGAATGACGTGGAAGAGCACCGACGAATTCCGGCTTCTCCACGAAGACTATCAACGCGCTCGCCGAGGTATTTCGACACTGTATGCAGACCATTTCGAAGAACTTGCCAGCAGCCGTCGCCAACTCCGCACAATCCTTGGCATGCCGGTACTTGGTATGCTTGCTATCATTCTGGGTATTCCTCCAATGCTCACCGAGGATCGGACGAATGTCGTCAGTATAGCAGCCTATGTCATCGTGGTCATGGCAGGTGTTTGGTTCTTGATTAACCGTGCAAACAACATGTACGGCGCTCTTTACGGACGTCTCACGGACATCGAAGTGAAGGCCATTCGAATCGAACGTGACTTGAGCGACCCAGCTCGGTTGTTCAATGAACTCGCAGGAGATGGACTCAACCTCGAGGATATCTTCGGTTCTGCTGAAGCCTCACAAGCCTTGAATCCAGAGAACTTATTTTCAAACGAGGAGGTGAACGATGATGCCTGATGAAGAACTCATCGACCCCTCAGTTGAGGAAAAAACCCTTGATGAAATGCCTCAGTTCGAGGATGAAGTCACCGGTCAATCCTCGAATACCGCTCCTGTTGACGTGCAAGCGGACGTTGGCGAGGAGATACCTCCGTTCCCACCAATGCCTTCGACATCGAGTCCAGAGCGACCGCTTCCAAGGGATTTAGAGACGATGGTTCTCGGAATCGCTCAGGACGATACAAATTCGCTTGCCGGTACTGAACTTGAAATCAGTGAAGCAAAGAGTTTCTTGCAAACGCACAAGCTACGACGTGCTCTGTCAAGTGTCGACAAAGCTGAGTCATCGCTTGCTGTTTTGGAAGAAGACGTGCTGTATTTACGCAGAAACATCGCTATGCTCCACCGTTTACTTAATGAAAAGAAAATCAGCGAGAACGATATTGAAACTATTCTCCTTCGATTGAGAAGCGCAACAGGTGCAGCAGAAATCGGAGATGTGGGTGGCGCTGCTGGTGAAGTTGAATACCTTGTAGACGATTTAATCGGTGGAAACACATCGACCCTTAACCCATTCTTATTCCGACATTTCTGGATGGGCCTTGAAACACGATGGCCTGCTGGAGGCGACGAAGGTGTCTTGGTCGTCCGTATCATCAACGATGGCCCCGTGGCAATGCCGCCAATGCGCCTCTCTCCACCGGTGCCAGAAGGCTGGGTTTCTACGCCTTCATCGGTTGACCTGCCTACAATTGCTCCGGGAGGAAACTTGCCAGTTCGATTCAATGTGTCTGCCAACCGCCGTTACGGTGCAGACGAAATACCGTTGTCGCGTAAACTGGCGATTACGACAGGTTATGAAATCCGTACTGGCGAAGTTTTTGTCACCATACGTGCGCAAAACCGCTCGATGGAGCCCCTTGCTGATATCCTTCTCTCGCCTTGGTTCCCGCCAGGCTACACCGCTGACGCAGTTCCATTTGTGGAACGCCTCGCTCCCGACGAAGTGGCAATCATTCGTATCCCACTTCGCATCACAATGAGTTCTGGAGGTTCTTCTTAACTCAATCCTTTTCCACCCTACATGGGGGATAAAAATTAAAAAATGGTGAAAAATATGAAAGAAAATACGAACGAAAAAAGCGATAATATCGCTGCTATTGGTATCGGTGCAATGATTGTATTCATTGCATTGATTCTGGTTGCAGCGGTTGCAGCAGCAGTTATTATTCAAACTGCTGAAAAGTTGCAACAGAATGCACAAACAACCGGTGAAGAAACGACTTCCTTGCTGTCCTCGAAAGTGGTCATCAAGAATGTCATGATTCCTACTGTCGGTGAATTGTACATTACCTACGAACTGGCTCCAGGATCAGATGCAATCAACCCAGCAAACATTGACTGGAACATTGTCTGTACTGCTGGTGTAGATGCTGGAGACTTTACGTCTTCAAGCCTCGTTGGAGTGGATACTTTGAGTGCCACTTTGGTTCCAGGCTCGACGTACGACATTACACTTCCAACTGCATCACTTGATGACTGTGCTCCTTTTGAGAACGCAGACCACACATTGATTATCCAATCTGGCGCTGGAGGTTTCACGTATGAGACCTTGAATTATGGTGCTGATGTTCAACCGGGGGCGAAAGTCATATGAAGTCAAATACTCGTAACGATATTCAAGAAGACAAAATCGCTGCTATCGGTATCGGTGCAATGATTGTCTTTATTGCTTTGATTTTGGTTGCTGCAGTCGCTGCAGCAGTCATCATTCAAACTGCTGAAAAACTTCAACAAAATGCTCAAACCACTGGTGATGACACTGCCGACAACATGGCAGGTAAGGTCCTCATTTCAGCTGGCTTTGTCGCTAACGGCGGTGCCGGAAACGACGTTGGTAATGCTTTCACAAGTACTGAAGCATACATGTTCCACGTCCGTCTCGCTCCTGGTAGCGAACCTGCACCACTGGACGAAATTTCGTTCCAGTTCTTCTGTGACGATGGTGTTGTTGAAGGATTCATTGGAGACCCTGACGGTGCTGGAGCTGCTTTCCAAGCAGCAGGTGCTGTTGCTGAAATGGACGAAGATGAGCCAGATGCAAATGCCGAAGATGCTGCGACTGGAATCATGAACCCAGGCACTGGATACGTCATGTGGATCGATGCTAACGACAACGCAAACGCTGTTGATTGCAGTGCTGCAGGTGGAGATTCGAAGGTTCAACTTTACATTCACGTCGGTAGCGGCGGTACAACCTTCCAAACCTTGGACATCGGAAGCACAGATGCTGGGTCACTCGTCATCTGATTGCATCTAAGGGCACCAATGCCGAAAGGCGTTACAGCCCTTGGGAGGATTTATCATGGCATGGCCATTTAGCGGTAACGCAGATAAAAACAGAGATGCAGATGCAGACCTTACGGAGGAACGACTGAAAATTATGGCGAACATCGCCATTGAACAAGTCCCGCTTCCCGAAGAAGGAGAACTCAGCGAAGACGATGCATGGACAATCAGTCCAAGTCCGACACGAGCTCGTATGAACAGCGTTGGAAGTGTTCCAACAGTAGCGGCAACTCTTGCCCCTTCATCACCTGTTCCAACGAGCACAACCGTCGACACTTCTGGATTGGAACGTCTCATCAGCAGTCGCCTTGACATGGTTGAGGACGTTCTGAGGATGGTGGAAGTTCGGTTGGATACCTCGCAAGCAGCCCCTACTGCGGATGCTGAAGGAAATCCAGTCGCTATGTCTGAACCGGCTGGAGATGAATCCATGATGAGCGGAGACACCATCGTCACTGCAAGTGGCGAAGTCATCTCTGCGGCAGGCATGGACCGTCTCAAGAGCGTTGATGAAGCCCCACTGGTCGAATTGTATGAAGCACAAGCACTCGCTGCAAATCCATTCTTGTACGCACCCTCAACCGGTGCGACAGCGAATGCGAACCAAGTTGGTGCTCCAACCGTTTCAGCCTTACTTCTTGACAGTATGTCGGGAATGGCTGCGGTTAGTTTTGCTCAGAAAGCAATGTCTTCCGGTATGTTGTCAGAACAGGAAGGGCGTGCAGTCCTTGCTATTGTTCAATTGGCATCTCCTGGTGAATCAGAAGCAGCGTTAGACGACCATTTGTCGCACAAGGAATTGCTGGTCTTTTCGTCATTGATTAGTTCATGGCGTCAAGTTCAGTCGCTTCGAGGTGAACTCTGATATGGGCGCTTCGGTCGGAATTGGAGGTCTCATTGTTGGGATCTCAATGCTGGTGGTCTTTTCAATGGCCATTTCAGCTTTGGACGCACAGGTTGCAACCGGTTTGGATGCAATCGAAAGCGCCTCAGTTCCAGACCCAAGTTTTACCATTGACGATGTGGACATTGCCCAGCATGTCATACACGAAGTGTCAATGTCTGCAGGCAACCAAGGAACGGGATACTTTGACGGGATTTTGAAAGCAAATGTTGGTTCGGATGAATGCGGCGGATTTTCCGCAACATTCACAACAACAGGTGGCGAGATTGATGTAGGAAACGTGGTTATCACCAACCACGGTTTCTGCCCAAGCTCTTCTACCCCAACATGGACAATATACAACATGTCCAATGTGGTCCAAACACCGACAACTCCTGCTACCTTCGATGCACCTGTCTTCCATCAATACATCTATGCGAACATAACGAACCAAGGCTCTGATACGCTGAAAAGTGATGAAGTGTGGGTGTTTTATGACGGCGAAGAGCCAGAGACACTTACCGAATCACAAGACTCTTCAGAATCAGTTCTTGCAGGAGTCAATACCAATTGGTATTCTGGTGAAACATTGCAGTTGTTTTGGAACGACGAACTCAGTACAAATACCGAATACGAACGTTTGGCAATGACAGTTGGCCCCACGACTTTGGTGCGGTCAACATCTTGAGGTGTTACTATGGCAGACGGAGGAGCTTCGACATACATTATGCTCATCAGCGCCTTGCTGATCTCAAGTTCTGCCAGTGCAGTCTTGATTCAAGAATGGTCGTCGACTTCTCAAGTTATCCAAAAACAACAAAGAGGTTTACAACTTTCAGAAGAAGTCGCTATTGATTTTGCAGGTGACCCCATGAACGTCAACATTGACCGGTCTGGAACGGACCATGAAATCACCTTTTACATCCTCAACACTGGAGAGCATCCAATGGATGAAACAAAAATGCAAGTTCTCATTGACGGCCTTTCTGTACCCGCTACTGGCGTTTCTACCTCGTTTTTGGGGACACCCACGCCTACGGCTTGGAATCCCAATGTTTTGCTTGAAGTGGCTGTATCGAACAACACGTTCAACTCATATGCAGATAACACCGACATCAGTGTGTTCGTGACCGTTACCTCAGAATATGTCTCCGGACTTACTTCAAGTGCGAGTTTCAATCAAGAGGTGCGTATCAATGGATGAGCATGTCAAGGATGACCCTTTTACTGCGGCACACAAGCCGAAGGAAGACGGCTTCCCATACGAATTGGAAACCGACTCTCTTGCAGACTCGATGGGGCTTCGAATGCCGAACCGCTCTCTGTATGTGTTGCAAGGTGCTGTCGGTGGCGGAAAGTCACTTCTTTCTCAACGTCTTGCTTTCGGGCTTGCTGAAAATGGAGTCAAAGTTCTGGTCATCACAACTGAACTGACAACTCGTGGATGGGTTGAGCAAATGGAATCTCTTGGCTATGGGGTTACCGACGCCATTCGAGAAGGACGCCTCTTGGTGTTCAGCCGATTTGGAACAATTGCTGAATCATTGCCGGACGTCGGACTTGAAGAAGTTCTTCAATCCGAAGCAATAGAGCTCGCAGATGTTGTTATCATCGACTCTGCCAGTTCGATTATGCCAAGTGATCTTGACGATACGAGTCGATTCCAACTCATGCAGCGGCTACGGCAGGTGTGTTCAAAGGGTCGTTCGTTGATGCTTTGCATAGATCCTGAAGAAATGGACCATAAACTGATGCACACATTGCGTGCCTCTGCTGAAGTCGTTCTCGACTTGCAAACGGCAATGATTGGTGGCGAGATTAAGCGAAACATCGTCATCACTCGGTTTTTGAGAGCAGCCGGTCCGATTCAAACATCCATTGGATGGCGAGTTGAACCAGGAATGGGCTTCATCGTTGATATTACGGCGGTTAGCTGATGAGGTGTTATGATGGTCGATGAAGAACTCAAGTTTGCTCGAGGCGATCTCAACGGGGTCATGAATGCACATCCTCACGTCGCTGAATGGGTACGTGACTTTGAATCAAGCCATGGTTCACGCCCAATTTATTACGGCCCATTAGACCGTGGGGCCAAAAAGGAACGGCCATACAATCTCATTTATATCACCAAAGAACCGATTTTTGTACATATTTACGAACCTCCGGCAGATGAAGAAGGTGGAGGGCAGATTCTTTGGTTTGGGCTCGAACCTCAACTTTCCGAAGAAGAGGAAAACATCCGCCGTGGTCTAATTGAAACACTACTCCAAGAGGCTCCAACCGCACCTTCATTCACTACTGATGACGAATTCGAAAACATTCTCTCTCAGATGATTGAACGATACACGCTCCTCGATACTGAAGCACTTACCAATGTACGTCGCCAAGGGCGCTTCTGGGAAATGCTAGGTATGGATGACAAGCGTCTCATTGTCACAGAAGCCCAACGAGAACGACTACGCTACATTGTCGTTCGAGATTTAATCCGTAACGGCCCACTTGAACCACTTCTCTCCGATGAGATGCTGGAAGATATTCACTCGATTGGATTGAAGCACGTACACATGGATCACAAAGTGTTTGGAATGGTAACATCCAACATTCGGTTCCGTGATCGAGAACTTCTTTCTCGCTTTTTACGCGCAATGTCGGAAAGAATAGGGCGACCTGTTTCAGACAACAAACCGATTATTGATGGTGCACTGCTCGACGGTTCACGTATCAACATTATTTTCTCTGACGACGTTTCAATGCTCGGTCCGTCGTTTACTATCCGTAAGTTCGCTGAAGAAACCATCTCGATTACACAACTCATAGCCTGGGGTACAATATCTTCACAGGTTGCTGCTTACATTTGGATTTGCCTTGAATACGGTATGTCTGTACTTGTGTCTGGAGAAACTGCATCCGGTAAAACCACTACACTCAATGCTATTCTGCCGTTCATAGACCACAACGTTAAGATTTACTCTGCAGAAGATACGCCTGAAGTGAAGGTGCGACACAAGATTTGGCAACGACTCGTTACTCGTTCATCGAAGAACGAGGAATCTCGTGTCGAAATGTTCGATTTGCTCAAGGCAGCTCTACGTAGCCGCCCACGGTACATCATCATCGGTGAAATTCGTGGTGTTGAAGGCGCAACTGCTTTCCAGGCTATGCAGACAGGCCACCCAGTTATTGCAACATTCCACGCTTCATCCATTGTCAAAATGATTCAAAGATTTACTGGTGACCCGATTAACGTTCCAATTCGCTTTTTCGACAACCTAAACTTTGCCATTTTCCAAGAAGTTGTTGAAGCACCTGGTGGCGGAATTGCTCGACGTGTTACTGGAATCGACGAGGTTATCGGTTACAACAAGCACAGCGATGGTGTACTCACCCGTGGAATGTTCGAATGGGATCCTGTCAAGGATAAGCACTATTTCCGTGGTATGTTCCAAAGCCACCTGCTGGAAAATAAAATTGCAGCAATGGCTGGGTTCTCGAACAAGCGTGACATTTACGATGAAATGCTGAAGAGAGCCGCTGCACTTGACAGAATGGTGGAACGAGAATTGACGCATTATGATGACGTCTTCGACTTGATTGGCATCTACTACAACAACGGATGGGAATACTTTGAAAAAGCCGTAGATACATGGACTGGAGTAAACCATACGTGAGGTGATGTCGAATGCAGCGAATGTCTTACTGGCAAATCGCCCTTCGTCGCGTTGAGATTCCTGTCGGTCAATTCCTTTTATTTTACGTCGGTGGTGCAGCCATTGCCGGATTCTTGTTTTCTTTCCTTCTTATTTTCCTCACCGGTGGTCTTGCAGAAGGTGCACTGTTTTCTGGTGCTGCTGGAATTCTTCTCATTTTCCTTTTGCCCATTCTGGCAGGTGCAGCAGCAGCAGCATATCCATTGCTCGATGTTCAACGGTCTGCAACCTTGATTGAGAAAGAGATGCACATGTTCATCACTCGAATGGGTATTTTATCGCTCGGTGAAGTAGGTGCTCAATCTATTTTCGATATTCTCAAACAAATGAGTGATTACGGTGAATTGGCGAATGAAGTCAAACGAATTGAAACACTTGTTGACAAATGGCACACTTCTCTCCCAGAGGCATCTCGTATTGTGGCACAACAAAGCCCTAGTCCGCTATGGGCAGATTTCCTCGATAGGATGGCGTTTTCCATTGAAGCAGGCCAAGCCATCGATGAGTTCATGCGTTCTGAGCAAGAGACCGTCGCTGAACAATACACGACTCTCTACGATACTCGCCTTGAATCTGTAGATACCATGAAGGAAATCTACGTTTCTTTGGTTTCAGCAGGATTGTTCGGGCTCGTTATTGCCGGAATCCATCTGGTTCTGTTCGAAGTTGGTTCAGATTCCGATACTCCGATTATGGTGGCCAGTCGATTGAGATTCATTCTTTTGGCATCACTTGTCTTTACGATTATCCAAGTCGCTGCAGTCTTTGCGTTTAGAGCGACAGTACCCGAAGATCCAACTTTTGCTCGTGATGAAATGGATACACCGTTCCGACTTAATTTCTTCCGAGCACTTGCAGGTGCCAGTATTCTCACCAGTTTCTTAACCGTCATTATGGTCATCCTACTTGCTGCATCGTGGGAAGCAGTTACCAATCAATGGGACCGATACGGTCTCATTTTCATTGCCGCCCCTCTTTCACCCATGCTGATTCCAGCAATTATGATTGGAAGAGAAGAACGCCAAGTGCTGCGAAGAGACGAAACTTATCCCGACTTTATTCGAGCCTTGGGTGGTACGGCTCAGGCTCGTTCATCTGAACCATCAGCCACCATCAAAGCCTTGCGAGGCATTGACTTTGGTATGCTCGACCGTTCTATTGATCGATTGGAAAAGCGTCTGTCCACTCGTATTGATTCCGATCGAGCTTGGGACTACTTCAACGCAGATACCAATTCTGCTGTTATCTCTCGCTACACACGTATCTACATCGAAGGTTCACAATCGTCAGGGAAGCCAGCAGACACCGCTGAGATGGTTTCCCGCTCAGTAGGAAGTTTGCTTTCATTACGAAGAAGAAGGGCTCTCTCTGCCAATACCATGCGTGGTGTCGCTCTTGGTCTGCTTATTGCTTCGGTGACCAGTCTCAACGTAACCATTGCTATTGTCCTCAAGCTCGGCGATTCCATTGCAGGTGTTGCTGAAAACTTCACCGATACGGATGTTGGTGCTTTGGCTGAATTCGGCGCAGGGTTGGCCCTTCCAGTCATGGAAGATGCTTCAGGAGTTGGAGAAAATATTCGAATGTTCAAGATTATCGTTTCCATTCTCATACTCTTCCAAGTTATCGCAGTCTCAATCATTTCGAATCGGTTGCGAGGAGGAATCTGGACAACCGCTATGGGTCAAGGAATTCAACTGCTTTGGGTTGCAGGCATCACTTCATACATCACTTCGCTGGTACTGGAAGCCGCATCTGCTGTGTTTGGCGTTTAACGACCCAACAATCATAATCCCAGTCAGTGATTGGTTGCCATGCAAGCCCCGCCTCCACCTGCTGCATCCGCTGCTCAAAACCCTCCTGCTCCCTCGCCGTACTTGCCTGCTGCCGGATTTCAAACCTCACCACTGAGTTATTCATTCCACCGCTGGTTGATGCTCGGCGTCATTCTGATACTCGCATCTGTTGTTTTTGTCGAAGTCGTCGAAATGTTTGGCCCTCCATCGGTCGTCGATTATGACCTTGAAGCGGAAGGTGTTACTGAAAAAATAGCCGAAGACACAGAAGCGCACAATGACCTCAATCGAGTTATTGGTTCAGTCGGAACCATTCTTCAGTCCTTTGGATTAGGGTTGATCGGCTATGCTATGCTGCGTGAATCGTACGATGAAAAATACGATCATACTGCACTACGAGTGACTGCGGTGATCATCGGTGTGCTCGTACTGCTGAATGTCGCATCCCGTAGCATCTCAATCGTTTGATTTCAGCGCTTCTTTTCTTGCGCAATACGTTTCTTGGTGGCTGCCCAAGAACAGATTGGGCATTGTTCAAGTTCATGGTTGCGTGCAGGACAGTATTCTCTTCCAAAGAAGATGATTTGTAAGTGCAACTTGTTCCACAAATCCTTCGGGAATATGGCTTTCAAGTCACGCTCAGTTCGTTGAACAGTGGTATCATTGGACAGGCCCCACCGTGCGGCAAGTCGATGGATATGGGTGTCTATTGGAAATGCGGGTACGCCAAAGGATTGTGCCATGACCACTCCAGCAGTCTTGTGGCCTACTCCAGGTAACGCTTCAAGTTCCTCAAATGTTTGAGGTATTGTACCTCCATGCCGTTCCATAACCAGTTCGGAGAGGCGATGTATGTTCTTTGCTTTCGTCGGAGCAAGACCAACTTGCCGGATGTCATTGAGTATGGTTTCGACACTCAGTTGGACCATAGTTTCAGCAGTTGGAGCTTTTGCAAACAAAGCAGGTGTTACTTCATTCACTTTGAGATCTGTTGTTTGAGCGCTCATGAGAACAGCGATGAGTAATTGAAAATCGTTCTCGTGGTCGAGAGGTACTGGAGTTTCCGGATAGTATTCCTCAAGCATGGCTGCGATTTTTACTGCCTTGTCTTTGCGTTTCATTCATCTCTCTCCATTATGACTAATTGGGTTGGAATCCGGTAAATGTATTCAAGACCCTGGCCAATAAATGTGATACGGTGCGGTTCGGTTTGAAAATCCACTGTTTCTACCTTTGACTCGATACCGTGAAGCGGCATATTTGCGCCGAATGTACCGTCCCGAAACAAATGGAGACTGGTTTCGACCAAAGTTACTGGGGATTGGAATCGAATACTGTCTCCAGTTTGTTCGATATTGCCAGACACATGTCTGAAAAAGGACGTGAAGAAAGTGCTCAACTCATCCCACTGGTTCACACTGAAACGAGGCATACAACCGCCTCAAGACTCCATTTTGACGGAGTATGCTTCTCCTGTTACCCAACCAAAGAACAGACCAAATGAGACTGAAAACAGAGGAATACCGTTACAGATTATCGATTCCATCGGTTCTGTTGATGGCTGACCCATGATGTACCAAACGATCATCGCTAACAACAGTCCGGGAATCAACATGACTCCTCCCATAATCAACGTTCGTAGCAGACGCATGGTAAACCGAGTGGGGGGGATGTCATGAATGTGTGGTTTCTTCACGCTTACGAAAGACGGCGTTCGAGTTCTTCGCCACTGAGCGAGTTGAGAACATCATGTGGCTCAATCCAACCTTTACGTGCTGCCATGACACCATAACTGATATCGGCAAGTCCTCGAATTGAATGTGCATCAGGATTGATGATGACCGGTACGCCCAGACCTTTCGCATGCTTGCATAATCTCCAGTCCAAATCGAGTCTGTAGGGGCTTGCATTCAACTCGACCGCTTTGAGTCGACCCTCTTCGTTGTGTTCTGCCATGTGTTCAAGCACTGCAAACAAGTCAACTTCGTATCCATCCCTTCCTTGTAGAATACGACCTGTAGGATGCCCGAGAACGGTTGTTGATGGATGGTCAATGCATTGCATTAATTCCTCTGTGTTTTGCAACTCATCACGAGCTTTCCATTTGGAGAGGGCATGGACGGAGGCTACCGTGTAATCGAGTTGGGACAAAACCTCGTCGGGGTGGTCGAGTTTGCCGCCTTCAAGAATATCCGATTCGACACCGTGGAAGAGTCGGAAGTCTGTGCCTTCTTTTGCCCATGCTGAATTGTAGCGTTGGATTGTTTCTCCCTGCTCCAATAAATCTGCAGCACTTGCTCCATTTGCGATTTTGAGCGTCGGTGAATGGTCAGCGATTCCCAACCAATTCCAACCCATTTTTCGCGCAGTATCGGCCATCTCTTCCAGCGTTGCTTCGCCATCTGAAAGTGTAGTGTGGTTATGCAGTGCGCCCCGGATGTCTTGTCCCGACAGTAACTGTGGAAGGTTGGAGGACTCTGCAGCAACGATTTCACCGGTGTCTTCACGCAGTTCTGGCGTAACCCAATCGAGTTCTAAGTGACGGTAGATGTCTTCTTCAGTGGATGCTTTGAGAGAAAACTTGGCAGCAGCCATGCCTTTCAAATCGCCAGCCTTGGCATCCGGAATGAGTCCGAACTCGTTCAATTTCAGTCCACGGTCAATGGCTCGTTGCCGCATGGCAATGTTGTGCTCCTTACTTCCGGTGAAGTAGGCTAAGGTGAATGGGAAGACTTCTGGAGTAACGAGCCGTACTTGGGCATCGATTGTTCCACCGCTCTCAAGTTGTTCGTAATCATCTCCACCGATGGCATCCAACACATTTTGGTCGATGTGTCCAACGGTAAATCCACCATCGAATATGCTTGTGTCAAGAATGAGACTAATCTTTGAATCTCCAGCACCTTTCACATCGGCGATTCCTGGTAGCGATAGAATGGCTTGCGCCACGTTTTCATGGTACGCATCCTCTACAGCAACAACGAGATCTAAGTCGCCTATGGTTTCTTTTCGTCTGCGAGCACTTCCGGCCAATTGTGCCTTTATTACACCATCAATGGAGGCAATCTTCGTTTGGAATGCCTCTCCGTATTTCAAGCCAACATCCAATCTTCGACGAGCTCTGAACCGTGCCAACAGTTCGATTCCGTCAAGCATTCGTTGCTGAGATTTCTTGCCAAATCCTTTCATTGGCGCAATTAATCCATCCGTTGCCGCTTCCTTTAGGGATGCGACAGAATCAACTCCAAGTTCTTCGTTCATCAGTTTGATGCGCTTCGGTCCGAGTCCTGGGATTCCGAGCATCTCAATGAGTCCTTGAGGTGTCGTGTTATGCAACTCCACCCAATCGCTCGGCCACTCACCATCCATGATTGCTTGAGTAAGTGCCGAACCCAAGCCCTTGCCGATTCCTTTCATTTCGAAAAGCCTCCCTGTAGAAACCAATTCACCGAGGTCTTCGGTCAAGCCGCCGAGCATTCGACTGGCATTTTGATACGAGCGGACACGAAACACATTAGCACCGTTCAGTTCCAAGAGAACAGCCACTTGATGCATGACTGAAGCGATTTGGTTGCGAGAGAAATACGGTGGGCCGCTCGGCCGTGCCTTTGGTAGTGTGAATCCTCCGCCTGCCATGGCTGATGATGTCGGCGACCCTTCTCAAACGTTGCTCTTGCCTTCACCGGTCGGACTTCATGTTGAAGAACCACGGCCTGTAGCACTGTTCATGGTCAGCGTGATTTTCATCGAACATCTCGCCGAAGCACTGTGTGGTATTTCGGCAGTATTGTTCACGTTTATTGCGACTTTTTCCCGCTCACCTCGGGCTGAACACATTGTTCAGAACATTATCGCCATCGTGTTAATCGCCGCTGCAGGCGTGCTTTGGTGGCTTTCACTATCTGGTGGGATGCTTTGGGGATCGAATTACCTTCCAAAGCCTCTCTCATTGGTTTGCATTGTTATTGCCATTGCAGCACGGATGAACATCAAGGGCGAAAATGTTTCATTTGGAGCTAATCCACACTCGATAGGCAAGAATGAAGCAGAGTAATCAAACAATTTCGCCACGAGGTTGACTTGTTTCTTCTGCTTCTGTTGCAGGCTGGGCTGCTTCCTTTGCCATTTTTTGGTCAATGAATGTGCGCATGTATTCTGGAAGTTCGCCGTTCACGAAAATGACATCATGGATGTGGTCGAGTTTTTTCAGGGAATAGTAGATTTGCATTGCAGTCATTGGAGTGGATGAACAGCCGTTGCATCCACCGTCAAGTGAGAGCATGATGTTGCCATCGGTTGTATCGAGAACATTGACCACACCGTCGTGCTCATCCAAAATTTCTTGGACCGGACCAATTTCTGCCAAGATCTCCTCGGCGGTGATGCTCATGCTACTACCCTGCAGGCCTCTCCTCTTTCAACAATTGCTTGAACAGTTGCACTGATGATACTGCGTTGAATACCGCTCAGTTCTCATTAAAGGCCTATAAGAGGTGTTTTTCCGAGGGAACTCCTTATGAGGGGTTCTTTGGTCGCCGAGGGTACAGGTGTTCTATAATGATGGATAATATACCAATGATTGCCGCTGCAGCAGGTCTTGTCGGACTTGTTGTGGCTTTTTTGCTGTATCAACAAGTAAACAAAGTGAAAATTGACAACGAAAAGGTTGCCAATATCACTGAAGAAATTCAAAAGGGCGCCATGGCGTTCCTCTTTGCAGAATACCGAGTACTAGCCATTTTCGTAGTGGTTGTCGGAGCAGCTCTTACACAACTCAATGATACGAACACCGCCATTGCTTTCTTCGCAGGTGCACTTGCTTCTGTGGCTGCAGGATTCTCAGGAATGCGTGCTGCAACCTCGGCCAACGGCCGAACCACCATGGCTGCTAAGAACGACGGTAAGGCCGGCGCTCTTGCTGTTTCATACAACGGTGGTGCAGTCATGGGCCTTTCCGTTGGTGGACTTGGTCTTCTCGGTATCTCTCTTGTCGCATATTGGCTTGGAGCAGGCGATGCAAATCCTGACCTTTCTGCTGCAGCAGGATTCGGTATGGGTGCATCTTCAATTGCTCTCTTCGCTCGTGTTGGTGGCGGAATCTACACCAAGGCTGCTGACGTCGGTGCTGATCTTGTTGGTAAAGTCGAAGCAGGTATCCCTGAGGACGACCCTCGTAATCCTGGTGTTATCGCAGATAACGTCGGAGACAATGTCGGTGACGTTGCAGGAATGGGCGCAGACATCTTCGAATCCTTTGTGGGTTCAATCATTGCAGCAATGATTATCGCTAGTTCAGATAACTTTGGCGGTGAAGGTTTTACTGGGGCTTCCAACTACATCATGATGCCAATTATGCTTGGCCTCATTGGTTATGTTGCATCCATTGTTGGTGTTTTCTCAATGTTCGTTCTCAAGAACGGCAAAGACGCAGCAGCAGCACTTCGTAACACGACATTCATTGCAGCCCTTCTGTTTTGGGCTGGTGGGTACCTTTCCATCCAGCAAGGCCTTATTGATGTTGAAATGGGTGTTATGCACTCAGTTGTACTGGGCAGTGTTGTTGGAATCGCAATCGGCCTCATTACAGAGTACTACACCGGTATCGAACCCGTCTTTGGAATCCCAACCAAGGCCATCCCTCACATTGGTGAAATGTCCAAGACTGGACCAGCAACCAATGCTATTGCCGGACTTTCAGTTGGAATGATGTCAACATTCATTCCGATTCTTTTGATTGCTGCAGGAATCTTTGGAGCAAATCACTTTGGTGGAGACGACTTCGGCCTCTATTGCATTGCAATGGCGGCAATGGGCATGCTTGCTACAGTCGGTGTGACCATGACTGTCGATGCTTACGGGCCAGTTGCTGACAACGCAGGCGGAATTGCAGAGATGAGCGGACTTGGTTCTGACGTTCGAGCAATTACCGATGAACTTGATTCAATTGGAAACACAACTGCTGCAGTTGGAAAAGGATTTGCCATCGGCTCCGCAGCATTGACTGCTCTTGCTCTCTTCGCTGCTTACACTGCAGCAGTCGGTCCAGAGAATCTTGACTTGACACTAACCAACCCTGTTGTCGTTATCGGACTACTGATTGGTGGCGGTCTACCGTTCGTTGTTGCTGCTATGACCATGACTTCAGTCGGTAAGGCTGCAGGAGACATGGTTGTCGAAATTCGACGCCAATTCGCTATTATGCGAGAAGCTTTGTCAAAGGACAAATCGTTTGAGGGTGACCTTGAAGACGCAACAACATGGCCAGAAAGGGTCGTTGCAGGAGACATGACGTATCCAGACTCTCAAACCTGTGTTGACATTTCAACAAAGGCTGCTCTACGTGAGATGATTGGCCCAGGTGTTGTTGCAGTTGTGGCTCCGGTCGCAGTTGGACTCGCACTTGGTGCAGATGCTCTCGGCGGACTTCTAGCAGGTTCTCTCGTCACCGGTGTTCTCATGGCTCTGTTCATGGCAAACGCTGGCGGTGCTTGGGACAACGCCAAGAAAGCAATCGAGCAAGGTCACATTGATGGCGCTAAGAAAGGCGACGATGCTCATGAAGCAGCTGTCATCGGCGACACCATTGGAGATCCGTTCAAGGACACATCCGGTCCATCACTCAACATCCTCATCAAGTTGATGTCTATTGTTGCAGTTGTATTGGCTGGTACAGGACAACTCTGAGTCCCCTCCGAGCGTTAGACTCTTGAACAGAGTCCTGTTGGACAACCTCATGAGCAGGGTGTTCGAAGCTGCAACAATGCTGTTGCTGTTACTATGTACCAGCATTCTAGCAGGGTGTACAACCAGTTCCATGGAATCGAACGATTCCGATTCAACGACCGTTGAACAGACCTTACTTCCCGAATGGGAAGTTGGCGATCAGTGGCTCTATACCTTTATTACGCCACAATTTGGCGAAGACAGTGCTCGATTGGTCGTTGCAGAAATTGACGATGAGGAAGGCGTATACCAAGTTGGAATTTCCTCTGAGCGTGAGGCCCAGCGCCACGCAGTCATCAATCACAATCCATTCCTCGGTCGAATGACTCTGGATGGATTGTCCGTGTATGAAAACGGAGAGCCACAATCCGTGTTTTCGTTCCCATGGACGGTAGGTGACACTTGGACATTCACTTTGTTCGGGCAAGATTGGACTGCCACAACCGATTCGATCAACAATGGAAACGCTCGTGTTTCGGCGACTTCTGCAGAAGGGCACGAGATCTCCTACACCTTCAGTGGTGACAAAGAATTCATGGAAAACTTTGTTTGGCGTGATGATGAAGGGGTACGGCAGTTACGAATGGACCTCAACTCTGCCCGTGATGGTTATTCCGGAGATGTTTTCTTTTATCGAGCAAGAGATTTACTGGATAACCGCTATGAGGACAGCGACCAAGAAGTGTATGACACCTTCCTTGATGAAGGGCACCCATCTGAGGGCGATTGGAACACTCTTGTTTGGTATCTCGATGTCGAGATAAGCCAAGGTGGCTCAGGCTCTCTCACAATGAAAGACCATGCGGGAGCCTCCCCACTCACCCGGGCATGGGGTTCCGGTGCTACAGAAAAAGGAGCAATTGGAACGATTCCTTCGAACACCGGTGAATATTCTTTGACGGCAACAGTTCGAGGTCCGGATTCCTTCATTCACTTGCGTGTTGCTGGCGCACTCGTGTTCCAGTGGGAATTGTGAGGTATTTTTTTGCCTACGCTCATTATGATGCATGGCATGACTGGTGATGCCAGTATGATGCGTCCCTTTGCTGAGAAAATACTTCCTGAAGGTTGGACATTAATCGTTCCAGAAGCACGCTACAATCATCCACTTCGGGGTCGAACATGGTGGCGTTATGAGGACGAAGATGCTGATGCAACCCGTCGAATGATGTTATCTCGTAGAGAATTGATTGATGTCGATTCGTCCCTTTCACAACTTGAACAACTGATTGCCGAACAAGCGCCACTTGGTCCGCTTGTTGTTGGAGGCTTTTCTCAAGGTGGCGCAATGGCTCAAGAGATGCTACAACTTCCACTTGCTGACCGAATCGTCGGTGTCGTGGCCATGGGTACTCGCCTGGTTCGAGAGATGGAACTTAGGCTTCGTTTAGCAGAGTTAGAACCAAAGCATCTTTTTTGGATGCACGGAGAAAGAGATTTGAGAGTTTCCATCCAAGATGGCTGGGCAGTAGCCCATGTTTTTGAATCGGCGGGGTGGGCCATGGAGTTGATTGAACATCCGAAGGGACATATGATTCCAATGGAGCACCACGACTCGTTGAAAGAGTGGTTAACTGCTCTGTCGCAGATAAGGTTGTAACTGGTCAAAACCACCAACGAAGACGGGTTGTTCGCCTCTGATGTCGAGAATTACGGGCACAGTTCGGTGTCCTGTTGCTTCAACAACAGGCTTTCTCAAGTCGGGTTGTTCGTCAAAGCTGATTTCAGTGAACGTGAAATCTTTACTGTTGAGCAAACGCTTGGCGGCAGAACAATATCCACAAAATTGACCGGTGTACATGAGAAAGTCGGTGGTGTGAGTCTTCGCGTGCTCAAGAAGAATCTCTTCGGACATAGCGGTTACTTTTCAGCGTCCTACTTGAACCTATATATCGAGCCGAATCACTTGATATATTTCGCCGGTGTCAAATGTTTGTATGGCGTGCTGAACAGCGCTACATACTGCATCATCTGATGTTCCAGCGTGCTTCACAATCCGAGTAATAGCGCCTTTCTTCGCAGCCAGGCGGCCCAACACTTCAACGGTTAGAGCACCAAATCCGTGAACGCCATCGGGTCTTGTCCCATGTTCTTGGCCGTTCGGAACATTGGGCCTTTTGTTGCCATTTTCAGCAGATTGGTCGGTTAGGGCGACGAACGATTTCACATTCCCTGCCTCAACGATATCCAATGCTGATCTCATGAGTGCAACTGTTCCTTCGAGTCGCTGCAGGTGGTGTGCACTTTGGTTGTCGAATGTGTCGACAATGATTGCATCTACTTCCTCATCGTTCTCTGCGATGTCCCACCCCAATGTTTCGATGTATTGAGAAACAATATGGTTACGGCCGAAGTACCGCAGTTTGGCCATGTAACTCCCAAGAGATTCTTCATCATGTTCTTTCCGCTTCTTTCCTTAGGGCTAACCGTCAATAGAACTAATTGTTAAAAGGTGTATAAACGAGGTATGGGCTCCGATTTGGCGGGTTTTGAACGGAAGGATAAAAAGACCGGAGGCGTACAACGATTTATGCTAGCGGAGCGTATGAGCAGATTCGGTGCCTTCGCCGCGCTGCTGATGTTTTTTTTCGCTTCGGTATCAACTTCACAACTGATGTTCTTGGAACTCGAGAACAGCAGTGATTTTTCAACAATGTATTCATCTTCTCGCTTTACGGATTCCGACTCTGATGGAATTCCCGATGCTGATGATGCGTGCGCCACTGGAAATACGGGATGGACGTCCAATTCCACCACTGATCACGACTCCGATGGCTGCCAAGACGCGAACGAAGATACCGATGACGATAACGACACAATTGCTGATAACTTCGACGATTGTTCAACGGGGGCAATAGGGTGGACTCCGACTTCAATCAATGATTACGATTCGGATGGATGTCTCGATTCAACCGAGGATGATGATGATGACAATGATGGCGTCATTGACACATTGGACACATGCCAACTGGGCGATAAGGGCTGGAATTCAACAAGCCTCAACGACTATGATTCAGATGGTTGCCAAGATATTTCCGAAGATAATGACGACGACAATGATTCAGTTTTAGACAACTCCGATTCGTGCCAATTTGGCGATTTGGGTTGGACTTCTTCTGCGATCACCGACGTTGATAGCGATGGATGCCGAGATTCTACTGAAGATAGCGATGATGACGGCGATGGAGTTGAAGATGGCGATGATGATTGTCCTACGGGTGATACTGGGTGGACCTCAACATCCGCTACAGACCACGATTCCGACGGTTGTCAAGACGCTTCAACTGAAGATCTTGATGATGATAACGATGGGATTAGTGATTCTGCCGATTCTTGCCAAGATGGCGACATGGGCTGGACGCCTGATTCATCGACTGATTATGATTCAGACGGTTGCCGTGATGCTGATGAGGATATTGATGACGATGATGATCTTGTTCTTGATGCCGCTGATGATTGTTCAACAGGTGATCTTGGCTGGACTTCAACATCCATCACAGACCATGACTCAGACGGTTGCCAGGATGCTTCAAATGAAGACAATGACGACGATAACGATGGTGTGTCGGATACTGCTGATGATTGTTCAACAGGTGATCTTGGCTGGACTTCCGCGGCCATTTCAACCGATTATGACTCCGATGGTTGCCAAGACTCCTTAGAAGACCTTGACGACGATAACGACGGAGTGGCCGACTTGGCGCCTGACCTCTGTCAAAAGGGTGATATGGGCTGGACCTCTTCCCCATCTACCGATTTTGATGGCGATGGTTGCCGTGACTCAACAGAAGACTTTGATTCCGATAACGACGGCATTCTCGATAACGACGATGATTGTGTTAATGGCAACACTGGCTGGCTTTCGAGTTCCACCACAGACCACGATACGGACGGTTGCCAAGATGCCTCGACCGAAGATAACGACGATGACAACGATGGCATCAATGACCTTCTTGACACCTGCCAAACAGGTGTAATCGGATGGTCTCCATCTTCGATCACCGACTACGATTCTGATGGATGTCGAGATTCCGACGAAGATATGGATGACGACAACGACGGAGTCGGCGATGTCTCTGATTCCTGCCAAACCGGCGACTTGGGCTGGATTTCCAGTTCCAGTAATGATTACGACAGCGACGGCTGTAAGGATTCGACTGAAGACTCAGACCGAGATAATGACCTTGTTCTCGACGGATCAGATGCCTGCCCTCAAGGTGACCTTGGGTGGGTTTCTGGCACCTCGACCGACCATGATTCTGACGGTTGCCAAGATTCTCTCGAAGATCCCGATGATGACAACGATGGGGTTTTTGATTTATCAGATGCATGTCAAACAGGTGCACTCGGTTGGACTTCTTCATCCGCAACTGACCGAGATGGAGATGGCTGCCGAGACTCAGATGAGGACCCGGATGACGACAACGACAGTATTGCCGATTCGATTGATTCGTGCCCGAACGGAGACATGGGTTGGACCTCATCTTCGACAACCGATCATGATTCCGACGGTTGCCGAGATGCATCTACGGAAGATACCGATGATGACAACGATTCGGTACTCGATGCCTCTGATACATGCCAGACAGGTGCCATTGGATGGACTCCGACTACGCTGACGGATTACGATTCTGATGGCTGCAAAGACGATGTTGAAGACAACGATGATGACAACGACGGCATTATTGATTCGAATGACGCCTGTGCTACTGGAGATTTAGGATGGACTTCGACCATCCTTAACGACAACGACCAAGACGGTTGCCGGGATGCAACCGAGGATTTCGATTCAGACAACGACGGAGTCACAGATGACCTTGACTCATGCCCTCAAGGAATTACTGGTTGGTCATCGACCTCCTCTACAGACTACGACAGCGATGGTTGCAAGGACTTGTCGGCTGAAGACGTCGATGATGACAACGATGGAATTACCGATGGGAACGATTTGTGCCCTACTGGGACAATAGGCTGGACTCCAAATGCAAACAATGATTATGATTCTGACGGATGTAAGGACGACACTTCGTTTGACATCGACGATGACAACGACGGCGTAGTTGATGCATTCGATGATTGTCAAATTGGAGACCTTAACTGGACTTCCAGTTCCAGCACCGACCACGATAATGACGGCTGTCAAGATTCCCTTGAAGACATGGATGACGACAACGATTCTATTACCGATTTACATCCAGATGCCTGCCAATTCGGTATCACTGGTTGGACCTCTACTCCCTCCACAGATTCGGATAACGATGGCTGCAAGGATGATTCCTCTGAGGATTTGGATGATGACAACGATGGAGTCGCAGACAGTCTTGATGACTGTCAGTTTGGCGAAGGCGCATGGACACCGTCCCCCTCGACCGACTTTGACTCGGATGGTTGCCGTGATTCAACTGAAGATCTCGACGATGATAACGATGGAGTCGAGGACTTAGAACCCGATTTGTGTCATTTTGGAAACATGGGGTGGACTTCAACCAGTACCACTGACAACGATGGGGATGGCTGCCAAGACAGTTCAACTGAAGATCCAGATGATGATAACGACGGAATCATGGACGGTCTTGACGATTGCCAAGCTGGAGATGTGGGTTGGTCTCCTTCTTCATCAACCGATTACGACTCTGATGGTTGTCAGGATTCTAATGAAGACCTTGATGATGATAACGATGGCGTTAATGACGACCACCCAGATGTTTGCGATAAAGGCGATTTGGGCTGGATTTCAACTCCTTCCAACGATTTTGATGGTGATGGTTGTCGAGACTCGACTGAAGATTTAGATACTGATAACGATGGTGTCAAAGACGTTTTCGACGATTGTAATTTCTTGGCGACAGGATGGATTTCATCCTCGACCACCGACCACGATTCTGATGGGTGTAAGGATGACTCGAACGAAGACCTAGACGATGATAACGATGGAATCCTCGATTTAGCTCCGGACCAATGCCCCACAGGAATTATTGGTTGGACACCCACGTTACTGAACGATTACGATTCGGACGGTTGCCGTGATGCTGATGAGGATATTGACGACGATAACGACGGTGTTGGAGATTCAAGTGACACTTGCGATACGGGTGATCTCGGTTGGATTTCTGACAGTACAACAGACTTTGATGGTGATGGTTGCCGTGATTCATCTGAAGACATCGATGATGATAACGACGGGATAACTGACACCTCAGACAATTGCCAACTCACTGTGAATCCTGGGCAAGACAATCACGATTTCGATTCAGAAGGCGATGCTTGCGACGACGATGACGATAACGATGGCATTAATGATGACGCACCGGATAATTGTATCCGTGGTGCACTTGGCTGGACTTCCACGTCGGCCAACGACCACGATGCAGACGGTTGTAGAGACGCGGATGAGGACTCCGATGACGATGGTGATGGAGTCTCTGACACATCAGACGATTGTACGCCCGGCCAGACTGGTTGGATTTCGAACGGTTTCACCGACCACGATGGTGATGGTTGTCAAGATAATCTATCTGCACCCGGAGTTGGGGAGGACCTCGACGATGACAACGACGGTCTTGCCGATAATGTTGATTGGTGTCAGACCGGAGATTTAGGCTGGATTTCATCACCATCGACTGACTACGATGGTGACGGTTGCCGTGATGCCGGTGAAGACAACGACGATGACGGAGATACAGTCGCCGATTCAGCAGACAGTTGTCCAACAAGTACGGTAGGCTGGATTTCAAATCCGACGACCGATAATGATGGTGACGGTTGTGAAGACGGTGTTAACGACCCTGACGACGATAACGATGGAGTCGCTGATAACATTGACAATTGCCAACTCACTCCGAATGCGGATCAAGCCAACTATGATGGTGACTCCGAAGGTGATGTCTGTGACGACGATGATGACAATGACGGTGTCAACGACCCTGATGACAGTTGTTTCCAGGGTGACAAAGGCTGGACTTCAACGAGTTTTACTGACCACGACGGCGATGGATGTCAAGATTCTACTTCGGAAGACGTTGATGATGATAACGATACAGTGCCAGATGTTGGTGATGCCTGCCAACTCGGCCTTGTAGGTTGGATTTCAAACCCTACTTCGGATTACGATGGCGATGGTTGCCAAGATATTGGTGAGGACATCGATGACGATAACGATGGTGTTCCTGATGTCAATGACCGCTGTCAAACTGGAGAGATGGGCTGGACACCGACTCTTCTTACAGACTACGACTCCGACGGTTGCAGGGATATTTCCGAAGATCCAGATGATGATAACGACGGAATTATTGATTCTATCGATGTCCTCTGCCAAAAGGGCGACCTTGGTTGGATTTCGGGCCCTGCAACAGACCACGATGCTGATGGATGTCGTGATGCAGGAGAAGATCTTGATGACGACAACGACACCATGGCAGATGTAGATGATGATTGCAGAATCGGCGAATTGGGTTGGATTTCAAACGCAACGACCGATTATGATTCTGATGGTTGCCGCGACTTAACTGAAGACTTCGATGATGACAATGACCTCATTTTGGATGACGATGATCAATGCTGGCCTGCAGATTTAGGTTGGATCTCAGATTCAACGACCGATTGGGATGCCGATGGTTGCAATGATTTCTCAGAAGACAGTGACGACGATAATGACGGCGTACCGGACAATATCGATGCATGTCCAACCGGTGATGTAGGTTGGATTTCGGTATTCACTTCCACTGTTGACCAAACTCTGATCACCGATTGGGACGGTGACGGGTGCCGAGATGTTGGTGAGGACTTTGATGATGATAACGACGGTGTCCATGACGGTTCCGATTCATGTCCGAAGTACGACCATCATTGGAACTGGTCATCGACAAACTTTGGCGACCATGACGGCGATGGTTGCATGGACGATTTCTACAACAATGGATTCTTCAGTCTTGAGGAAGATTTGGATGATGACAATGACGGTGTTTTAGACGTTGATGATGACTGTCAGGTGGGTGACCTCGGTTGGATTTCAGAGCCAATATCGGATAACGATGGTGACGGTTGTCGAGACTCGAACGAAGATTCTGATGATGATAACGACGGTATTGAAGACCTTGATGATAATTGTCCGCGTGGAGAGTTTGGCTGGATTCCTTCCAACCTCACAGACTACGACAGCGACGGTTGCCTTGACGTTTCCGAGGATTTGGACGATGATAACGACGGAGTGATTGACTTTGCTGATTTATGTCAGACGGGAGAACTAGGATGGACCTCCTCCGGATCAGAAGATTACGACAGCGATGGCTGTCGAGACTCATCTGAAGATGATGATGACGATAACGACAACGTACTCGACGATGTCGACAACTGCTCAACTGGGCGCATGGGGTGGAGCGCACCATCTGAAAACATCGACTATGATTTCGATGGATGCTATGACGGAACTGAAGACAAAGATGACGATAACGACGGTGTCTTGGATGTTCAAGATATTTGCAACCGTGGAACTCGTAATTGGACATCTCTTCCATCAAACGACTATGATTCCGACGGTTGTCAGGATTCAAGCGAAGACAGTGATGATGACAACGACAAGATTAGTGATTGGCAAGACGATTGCCCGGTTGGCGAATTAAGTTGGTTTTCCAGTGTACTAACGGACTACGATGGCGATGGTTGCCGTGATTTCTCTGAGGATGATGATGACGATAACGATAACCGTCTTGACACCGATGACGAGTGTCCTCTGGGAGAATCAAATTGGGATTCTACAAATCCACTTCAAGACCTCGACGAAAACGGTTGTAAAGATTTCACATCTGAAGACTCTGATTCTGATGGCGATGGAATTGTGGATGCAGAAGATGCGTGTGCTACAGGTGCAACCGGCTGGACTTCGAGTTCTTCAACCGATTACGACGGTGACGGATGCCAGGACAGCTCTGAGGACCTCGATGATGACAACGACAGAGTCCGGGATGTAAACGACGAGTGCCCTACAGGTGAACTCCTATGGTCATCCTCGAAATCCAAAGATCACGATACTGACGGCTGTCGTGATTCCTCCGAAGACGAGGATGACGACAACGATGGTGTGCAAGATACCGACGACTTGTGTTCAACCGGTGAATTAGATTGGTTGACTTCACCTTCAACTGATTACGATGGTGATGGCTGCAGAGATGAGTCGAGTGAAGACCCTGACGATGATAACGATGGCCTACTTGACGGTCCCGATGATTGCAATCGAGGACTTCTCGATTGGATTTCGGATGAAGTGAATGATTACGATCAAGATGGTTGCCTTGATTCCAGTGAAGACCTTGATGATGATGAAGACGGTGTGAGTGACCTCCTCGACACCTGTCCGCTTGGTGAGAAGCATTGGACTTCTGCTCCAAACACAGACTCAGATGCCGACGGTTGCCGAGATGGCTTCGAAGATACTGACTACATACCTGTCGAGGATGATGACGCAGATACGGAGGTGGACTCCATATGCAATCCAATGCTGCAAAATTGTGAGAATGATGAAGCAGAAGACAAAGTTAACACTGTTGATGCACAATCTGAGACCGAAGTCAAACAATTGTTACTGACAATTCTTGCTTTAGCCATCATTCCAACAGTCATTGGTGTGCTTTACATTGCGTATCGTATGAAATGGTAGTCTCCATGGAGAGACTCATAGGTTGAAAGAGGATGCCCCCTTCAGCGTCATGTGTCAAGTGTTCTTATTCTCGCAGCATCGACTGGCAAGAACCTTCAACTTGCCGTATCGTTTAAGCAATCCTTGGAGGAATTAGGGCACAAAGGTACCGTGCTTGACCTATGTTCTCTCAACGTTCCAATGTATACTCCACAAGCAGAGAAAGAATTGACTGACCTTTCTCTCGTGGAACAGGTGATGGAACTTGTTCTCGAGTGCGATGCAATGATTGTTTGCGCTCCGGAATACAATGGCTCAATCCCACCGGTTCTGAATAACATTATTGCATGGATGTCTGTTCAATCTAAGAACTTCCGAATGCTCTTCAATCAGAGGAAAGTTGGCCTCGCCTCTGTGAGTGGGGGCGGGGGTCAATATGCTGTGATGAGTATGCGAATGCAATTTTCCTACCTCGGTTCAAATGTTATTGGCCGGCCAGTAATCATCAACAAATCGAATCCATTCAAACAATCCTCGATTGACGTTCTCATCCAGCAGGTGGTACAATGAAACAAGAACGAACCTTGAAAATGACGGCTCCAACGCACACCGTACTCGAAGGCGGTGGGTTTCCAGTACGGCGTCCCTCCGCCATGGGTACCTTGATGAGTCCGTTTTTGCTTCTTGACGAAATGGGACCAGTTCATTGGGATCCAGGGCAAGCGATTGGGGCGCCGGCACATCCACACCGAGGATTTGAAACCGTTACGTACATGATTCAAGGGGCCATGCAACACGAAGACAGTGCTGGCAACAAGGGCGACTTGAATCCTGGTGACGTACAATGGATGACTGCAGGACGTGGAATCATTCATTCAGAATTACCTCAAGACGAGTTCTTGAAGACGGGTGGTGTCTCCCACGGATTCCAAATCTGGGTTAACCTCCCAGCTAAGGATAAAATGATGATGCCTCGGTATCAAGACATTGATTCCTCAAAAATTCCGAAAGTAACCTCCCCGGATGGCAAAGTTTGGGCGAACGTCATCGCAGGGGCGACACTAGGTGTCAACGCCGTAATCGATACCGTGATTCCGATCACCTATATTCACATGAAAATTCAACGAGGTGGCGTTCACAAGCAACCGATTGAATCCGGTCTTAATGGAATGGTCTACGTCTTTGGTGGCACGCTCCATCTTGGTGGGAAACCTGTCCATGATGGCCAACTTGGGCTGATGAACGACGGTGATGAAGTGATCTTGGAAGCCGTTGAAGAAGATGCTGAATTCTTGATTCTAGCGGGCCCTGAATTGAACGAACCTATCGCTCGATATGGGCCGTTTGTAATGAACACACGAGAAGAAATCCACCAAGCACTCCTTGACTATCAAAACGGTACGCTTGCTTGATTGTTCGCCAATTGAGACCAAGGAATGAACTGCTGAACTTCTCTCTCTCAGCTGAAAGACGAGTCAGTGGCTTGCCTCGACCATGAATTGATGATCGAACCTTCTGCCGACTGAAGGTGCTCGGCGACAGTCCCCTGACGAATTCCAAGCGCGTCTGCAATGTCTCGCTGAGTGCACCTACGAGGGGTTGAGTAGTATCCCAATTCAACAGCCGTTTTCATGACTTCGTGTCGGCGTGGGGGAAGTCGAGGTGCGCTAATCCAGTCTGATGCTACAGTTTTACTTATTCGCATCTTCAAATCTCCTGGTATTATATTCACAAGTAAATCACGTGCTTCCTTTAGGCCGGAAGGTGTTCCTTGAACCGTCCACATTAAACCATTTTCGCGAGATAAAGTTGAAGGTGCAGTAAACCAACATCCTTTGACACTTTGAACCAATGCCCCCAACGGTCCGGGTAATTTAGCGACAATATAGGCATGTGATTCATCTTGGCTCAAAATCTCCTCGATTTGAAAACTTAAATCAAGATTCATTCCTTTGTCAAAAACTCCCGGGTTCTCAAACTCTACAAGGAATACATAACTCGCAGGGATTTTAGTTGTGTTCACCGTACTTATGTATTCTACATTCGTAAAGTAATTCATGATACTCACCCCGGGGAGATGAGAGCCCTTTTCAAGTGGCATTTGGAGTTGGAAAAACTTCAGCCCGTCCACCATGCATACCCCGTTATGACAGGCCTCACACTGGGATGATATAATTTATACCATTCTTGATAGCATGCCGATGTGTCCGCTTGGGGTAGTTTTGTAAAGGGCTCGCCAACCAACGGCTTGAGTGACATGTCCACCATAGACGAGTATCTTGAGCAAATTGATGCATTGGACACGCTTCCTAAGGTCGGCATCTGTGTTGGATTGATGTTTATTGGACTTGTTTTTTGCAAGTATTTTATCGTACGTCCGTTTCGTAATCTCGTCACTCGTTCGAAAGCGCAATGGGATGATGCCCTCATTCAACCGTTGTCAAATCGACTCTACTTTTTCGTTATCGTTGCTGGACTGCAGTTATCCGGAGTTTGGGTAACGGATTCTGATTCAGAATTACTCGAGTCAATGTATCCGTACTTCAGTGTGATTTACATTATGACGACAACTTCTATCTTGAGCACCGGTATCAAACATCTTGTGCCTGTAATTCTTGGACGCTTTACTGCAAAATCAAGCGTTACAGTATCTGGTGGTAATCCTCTCATTGTATTCCTTTTACGCGCAGTTACCTATTTTGTCGGACTCAACCTAGCACTAAATGAACTCAATATCGAACTGCTCGGTCTTTTTGCTTCATTGGCCGTATTCTCCCTCATTATCGGGCTTGCTGTTCAGCAAACACTCGGAAATATTGTTAATTCTTTCATGCTTGCAGTAGACCGGCCATTTGAAGTTGGAGACCGAATCGAAGTGGAAGGGATGATTGGAACGGTCATCTCAATGGGCATCCTCTCAACCAAGATTTTGGATCGAGATGAGAAGTTGGTCGTGATTCCAAACAATTCACTTATATCCTCAACACTGGTAAATCACGCTCGTGGTGGCGGTGATGGTCTCGCAAGAAGAATTTCGGTAGTTGTTGACATTGGTGTCGATTACCGCGAGAGTATCGACCACGTCAAGGTAACAATGCTAAAATTAGCTCGAGACTGTCCTTACACCATCGATTCACCAGAACCTCGTGTTCTCCTTGTCGAACTCGGGGACTTCGCTAAGGTTCTCCGCTTGTACACTTGGGTCGCTGATTACAGCGATGAGTGGGTGACTCGTGACTGGTTGCTTAAGTCGTTGGACGAACGGTTTGAGGAAGAACACATCCGCATACCGTTCCCAACTGCTGTCGAACTCTCAGGAGAAGATGATGAGATGCTCACAGGTGACGCACGCTCCAAGGAGAGCCGTCAGCGTGCTGCTAAGCGCCAGATGACTCACGAAGACAGAAACCTTCGGAAGCAACGTGATGACGCTCGAGAGGAACTTGAAGGAATCCAAGAAATGCTACGTGATACTGGAATCAGCAAGGATGATCGTGCTGAACTGGATAACCGAGCAATTGAGTTGTCGAAGACGCTTACAATGTTTGACACCGATGATGATTGAGCATAGCAGCACTTACTTTGCTCATACTTAGTACGCTTGCCAGGTTTTGTTCTGCTTAACCGTGCTGGCTATGTTTTGACCTTCGAATGCATTTGTCTTGAACAGCATTTTGCGTTGCCTTGATTCGTGTTTGAAAGATGCCCGAACTTGGATTCAAACGATTTTCGGTTTAAGATGCGCTCAGCACCCTACCTGCCAATTTAGAGGGGTTTCGGCGGCGAGAACCCATCTTCGTCAGACACTGGAAAAGCATTACTGCGGTCCATAAAATCTGCAAAGTGCTCGTGCCGGGATTCGAACCCGGGTCGGCGGGATGAAAACCCACTATGATGGACCTAGCTACACCACACGAGCGACAGCCAGTCCACCGACCACCCCTTGATAATGATTCGCACCATGAAATGTGGCAATGTTTCACTCCACGGAGTCAGAATCGGTGTGAATTGATTCAACTTCAATTCCTGACCACCATTTCCAGATGTACCACATAGGAATTGCAGAGAGTATCATGCCCACTCCGAGAACGATTTCGTTGTCGAGAAACCAATTGATAGAATCAATTGCAGCATTGCCGTATATTCCGATCAAAATCGCTTCAAGTCCAAAACGTAGTCCTCTGCCGAGTAGTCCGGCGATGAGAAAAGGCTTCTTTTCCATTTCACCCATCCCTGCAACCCATCCAAACACCTTGTATGGAATCGGTGAAAAGGCTGCAATGAATATTCCCAATTTTCCGTAACGAATAGTGAGTGCCTCGATTTTATTGAGGTGAGACTGTTTTGAGAACTTCCCTACGAATGAGCGTCCCCATCGCTTTCCAATCCAGTACCCTACTAGCGAGCCTGCCACTGATGAAAGGGTGACGGTGAGCCATAACCAAACGACAAGTGGTGTGTCGCCGATGGCATCTGCTAGCATCGGGATATACAGCAAATCAGGTGGTATTGGCTGAACTATGGATTCGGTAAAAGAGAGTACAGCCAAACTCGCAGGGCCAAAGATGTCGAAGAAGTCGAGTATTGACTGCTTCCATGACATGTCATTCGCTTCACACTCATAGCCATGAAGGTGTGGGTGTGCGGTGACTTCAAGGAGTACATTCGCCGGTAGTGTCTGTGATGCGAGTACTCGATACAGCCGCTTTACTACACTGGCCGGCTCATGAATTGAACGGCAACATTTGTTCGATGGCTCAACAGGCGGAACTCGAACGAGTCAGCCCTCAAAGGTGGATGTTGGTTCAAGCCTTGGATATCGATTGGCGTGATGCTGATGCTGCTTGGATTGCGCGTGCCAAGGAATGTGCGGCTCAAAGCGGTGATTTACCCCGACTTTCGGATGTTGATTTAGAAGTCTTAGCGTTGGCTCTTGGTCTCAAGTTGCCGCTTGTTACGGACGATTATCGTCTTCAAAACACCATGAAATTTTCAGGTCATGAATCCAGTTCAGTTGATACCAAAGGGGCGCAGCAGGTATGGACTTGGATTCGACGATGTACCGGTTGCAGGCACACAACAGAAGTTCCAGAAGACGTTGCTCGTTCGAAAAAGGGAGATGTCGGTGACTGTGATCGATGTGGCGCAGCGCTCGTTCTCAAGAGAAAACGCTGATTATTCTTCGCTGCTGGAGTTGAGTTTCTCAAGTGCAGAAGTCTTGCGTTCCAGTTCTTCAACATCCATTCCTGCTGGGTCAATGCCTACTGCTCGAGCCCTTTCGCTGAGGATCTGGTTTGGAGTCTTACCGCCGGCTTCCAAGTCTTTGATAGTTCGAGATGTGTCTGTTAGTCCTTTTTGGAACTCACCTTTAGAGCGCCCAAGTGCGTTTGCCATTTTCGGCAAACGTTCTGCACCAAACAGTACGAAGAACAAGCCGACTAAAATCGTCAGTTCAAGTGGTCCCAAGCCGCCAATCATGCTTCTTCCTCAGTGTGTGCACAGCGGGGGTAGTGTTGAACTCTTCGGCCAAACATTCCCGTTTCCCCCCATTATCCGCCAGATACAGGAGGTAGTAATGCTAATTCATCTCCTGGTTGTAGTTTGACGTCGCTTGTACACTGTAAGCCGTTCACGGCAAACAGAAGCCCTTTCTGCTGGATTGAAGTAAGCCCGATTGATTCTACAAATTCAGAAACCGATGCGTGTTGTCGAACAGAGTACTTCTTTCTTTTCCAACCGAGTTTTTCTGCAAGCGGGCCAAAGGTGAGAACGGTGATGCTGAGTGGCTCTCCATCGTTCATGTTGATGCTTTGAAGCGGTAGTTTATCAACGCATTCGGTTGTCCTCAATGCATGGGCCCCGTGATGAAAGCGACAGGTGTTTGGAAAATCTATCCATCGGGGGAATCTACTGTTCAGGCTGTCCGAGGCGTAGATGTCAGTATTGATGCTGGTGAGATGGTAGCAATCATGGGCGCTTCGGGATGCGGTAAAACGACCCTTCTCAACATTCTATCCGGAATCGATGAACCTAATTCGGGTGATGTGCATGTCAATGGAGAACCTCTGTTCGGAATCTCTGACAACAAGCGCACCCGCATGAGAGCAGAATATTTGGGCTTCATTTTTCAAGACTTCAATCTGCTACCAGTTCTTTCTGCCGTCGAAAATGTCGAGTTGCCTCTCCTCTTGCTCGGGAAATCTGCTTCTGAGGCACGTAAGGGGGCACTTGAGGCACTCCAGTCGGTTGGTCTTTCCCAAAGATCGGAACACCTTCCTTCGGAACTCTCAGGCGGTCAACAACAACGAGTTGCTGTAGCACGGGCGCTTGTCCACAACCCAACGGTCATTCTCTGTGATGAGCCCACTGGTAATCTTGACTCTGTAACCTCAGCTGAAGTTCTAGAGTTGCTCCACAAATTGAACCGTGAACGCAACACGACTTTCCTTATCGTGACTCACGATGCGATGATTGCAAAACGATGCACTCGAACTTTGCAGATGTTGGACGGGACAATCGTTGAAGATCGTCGCAATGAGGAGGAATAACACTGTTTCTTGAAATGCTTTCACTTTTTGTCATGGTTGGACTGTTGAGTGCAGTATCGACTTTTGGTATCGGAAGGTGGAAGCAACTTGGGGCATTGAGAGTACTTTTGCTCATTGTCGGGCCGATTATCGATGCCTACATTGCTTACTATTTCCTTCATTGGATTTCTGTGTCGGGCGCCACACTGTGGGCGGGCTCGCTCGCACTAGGTCTGATGAGTCATGTCTTGCTTCAGCCATTGTTGGTTCCTCAAAGGCTGGTGGTCTGGAGGTTGGCAACCAAGAACATCGTTCGTCGTAAACGCCAAGCAGCATTACTGATGGTTGGATTAATCGTTGCTTCGGCCATTATTACTTCATCAATGATTGTTGGCGATTCTTTGGATGCTACTGTACGAAACGAGGTCGAAGGTGCATGGGGCCAAACAGACATCACCGTTTCAGGTTTTGACCTTTCGAAAGGTGAGAGAGTCACCCTTTCAGAGGTATTAGCCAATGAGGTTTGGGATGGGATACAATCGAACGGTATTCTTGCTTCATCAGTTGAAGCGCAGCAACAAGGTATTGTCGCCTCCGTAAGTACTTCATCAAGTGAGTCATCTCTTACCGGAGTTACTTGGATGGCGATGAACAGTACGATAGATTCTCTCGAGTACTGGCCCAAAATAGGCACATCCGCCGATGGTATTCGATATTCAACCCTCAATGAAGCCAACTTTTTTTCTCAAAACTACCAAGTCGCTGTCAATCAAGTTCTCGCTGATGAATTGAACCTAGCGAAAGGTGACCGTTTTGATTTGGGATGGTATGTGACGGACGACGGGCAACGCAAACGTATTGACGCACAAGTAGAAGTCCATTCAGTCGTCGCAAATCAAGGACAAGGTGCATCGGCTGGAACACAAGCACCGGCTCTTTTTACCGACTTAGAAACAGCACAATCCATGCAGAAAATGGTTGGAAGAATCAACACCATTTACTACGGCGTTGATGACAAGCACGAACAAGCAGAGCAGATTCAACCGGTACTCGATGAACTGCAAACAGTTTTAGACCAATACATACGATCTGAGGATGTAGGCCTTTCCTTAGATATTGATGCCTCCAGCAATTCGTTGACACTTTCATCTTCACAAGGGCTAGGCCGGCTTTCAGGTGAGTTGGTTCGAGGTCTCCGTGAGAACATGACTGCCCTTTCACCGAACGCCTCGATGATGGAAGTTCTCCAAGTACCGATGGTTGAAATGGAACACGAAAATCAGCAAATTCTTACGCTTGCTGATTCCGAAATCACTGAACTTTGGTCTGGGCAACGCGGGCTTTGGCATTTCACGCCTAGCGGGGCTGGTTTCCAGATTGAAGGCGACGGTACAGCGTGGGTCTGGCGTGTCACTGGTTCCGGAATTGCTAACGATTTCACTCTTGATCATACTGGTCAGTACGGCCTCATTGCGACCGACGGAGAACTCATCGTCGGTTATGAGGGTGAACTTGATGTCGACGAATGGGCATCCTACTCATCAACTGGCAACTTCCTTTCCGTAGCTCAGGCCAGCGAAGGCTGGTGGGCTTTAGAAGAAAACAATGCAAGTCTCATTCTTCATTCATTCAATCTTGATTTGAGCCTTCATGACAGCACTGTGCTTAATCTTGATTTGCCTTCAACCATCCTTTCAACTCAACTCCTCAGTGGCGATTCCTTGTTTCTTGAAGTTGAAGGGTTGCTTTCCTCCTCTCGATACACATCTCCGTTCCCAACCGTTCAATTTACTGAAATTGATTCAAATTCATCGTGGCCAGGAGAAGTTCCTACTGGTGCAGATGTCGATTTGCACCCAATGTGCAACGGTGTGGCATCAGTGACATTGTTTTCTCCATCTGAGCACTGGTGCTCCGTTCAAGAGGGGCTCATCCGATGGGATTCTACGAACAACAATGTTCTCTCACTACGCATCCCGATTGTATCGACTGCAGGTGGTTTTGGCGTACTCCCTCAGTTGTATCTCGCCTTTGGTGGCGGCAATTCTCCTTTGATGGTTGAACCGGGTGAGGTTTTGCTGAGTCAGAGATTATCGGCGTTATCTCTTGAGGCGAATGAAAGTGAGTTTTGGGTGAAGGGTCTTATTCCCTACGCATTTGGCGATGACACTGCTCACCAACTCGCCTATTCAGGCACGTATGCTGACATCGATGGATTTGAGACCCTTTCTGAACTTGATTCAGTTGTTCTTGGCCTGGTTTCCCTCGAAGACGGCGAAATGCTTTCTTCTGGCGGTGAAGATGAACGTTCTCTCGTCGTACTTTCCCAAGATGGGAGTTTGAACGAGTCCTCGGAAAACATCATTCAGTGGCTCGATGATTATGCAAACGCAACGGGCGCCAACCTCGATATCCGGGCAGTTAAAGTGGAAGCGGCAGCAATTGCTGAGGAATCATCGGGGGTCTTAGCTGCCATGTTCTTGGTGTTTGGAACATTTACAATCGTTGCAGGTATTCTCCTTGTATTGACCATTGTAATGATGCTTGCAGAATCACGGCGATCAGAACTCGGAACCATGCGTGCACTCGGCGTATCTCAATCCGATGCAAGAGCGCTTGCAGTGCAAGAAGGGGTTCTTCTTTCAGCACTCGCCAGCGCGGTTGGGAGTTTAGTTGGGATTGTTTTAGCATGGTTCATCAGTATCGGTTTCAAGAACATGTTTGCATCGGTTGGTTCGAACCAATTCAGTTTCGCATGGGAATGGAATTCCTTGTTTTCAGGCACGGTTTGGGGATTCCTTTTGGCTTTGACCACACTGTGGTTTTCTGCTCTTTGGACATCACGATTGAATATTCTCCTTGCGCTCAAGGGTGGTAAAGTACCTCGCAGTGAAGGTATTCCAATGTTCCTTGTGCTGATTCAAATCTTCGCACTCGGTGGAGGTTTGCTCACCCTTTCTTTGTTATTGATTTTTGGATTTGATTCTTCGATGTCATATTTCCTTTGGATGCTTACAGGAGTGTTCGGTCTCGTATCTGTTGTTCCAATTCTCACATGGGAACTGCCGGTTTTCTTACGTGGGAAAAATCGCTTATGGCAAGGTCTATGGAGGCACGCAAACAGAAACACACTGGCATGGATCGGTATCTCGCTGCTGATCTGGACAGTGGGGCTTGCAAGTATTGATCCCGTACGGAAGGGTATGGAGCCTGATGAGATTTCTTTCATTGCTCTGGGATTGGTTGAAGTCTTCGCTGGCGTGCTTTTGCTGACAAGTGCTGCGCCGATGGTTGTTCGACGGTTGGGCAAATCAAAAGTGCTCACCAAAAGGTGGGGTCCTGTTCTCCCGGTTTCTCTCGCTTATCCTCTTGCAACTCCAGTTCGAACTGCAGTTGTCATGGGTATGTTTTCTATCACGGTCTTTTCAGTCATCGTTCTTGGAGGGTATGCTGAACAATTTGACAACTACACAAGTTCCTTTGTTGAAGAAGCGGAAGGTGAGTATGAATTGCTGCTCACTGGTTCACGCTCGAGTCCAATCGTTTTATCTGAGAATGTAACTGAGTGGAATCTCTCTTCGAACCTTGAATCACAGATTGATTCTGTTGCTCGTGTACATCGAGGTGAAGTCTTCCTTGAAGACGGTTCTGGTGAGCGAATGCCATACGTTGTTCGTGGCTTTGACGAAGCCTTCTCTACGCACGGTGGATTGCCACTTTACATCTGGGATTCTTCACTGGGTTCGAGTGAAACGGAAGTATGGGCAACGGTCGGAAGTCGCGAGGATTTGGTCATCCTCGATGCATCATTTGGGCTTGAATCTATAACCGATGGCAGCGGTATTTCGATGTTAAGTTTTTCAATTGGAGATTCGATTTCGCTAATTGATATTTCCAACCCGGGAAATACTCGAAATGTGCAAGTTGCGGGATTCCTGGAACAATCTTCATATTTGTTTTCAGCAGGTGTTTGGATGAGCGACGATGTCGTGATCGACCAATTCGATGGGAGACTTACTCGGATGTATGTTAGCGTCTCCGATGATGCCCAACCATCTGCTGCATTTGATGGTGAAAGCATCGCCGATTTCTCACCTGCAGGTAAGAGCCGGGATGTGCGTCTGGCTGCAGCTGAAATGAAATCTGAAATGACACCCATCTTAAACGGCAAAGGCGTTCAAGTTTCTGTCATCTCAGACGAGGTGTTGGTTCTCCAGTCGCTGGTTCTGGCATTGTTGGGGATTTTCGAAGGATATCTTGCGCTCGGCCTCATCGTTGGAATTGCAGGTATTGGAGTGGTGACGGTACGCTCAGTGTCAGAACGCAGCACATCAATCGGCATACTTAGGGCTCTTGGTTACCGGAAAAGCATGGTGTTTCTGTCGTTCTTCATCGAAGTCTCCTGGGTGAGCGTGCTTGGCATGGTCAACGGAATTCTCGTTGCGATTGGTTTTCATCGTGCGCTCTACACGGCGTTTTGGAAAGATCAAGGTGCCAGCTTCACTCTGCCTGTTGATTCCATCCTCATGGTCTTCATAGGCGGTTGGTTTCTGGTTCTCTTGGCTACTTATCTACCGATACGCAAGGCTTCAAACGTACCTGCCTCGGCTTCTCTGCGGGCAGTGTAGATTGTAACATACGTTCAAACTGCAGTTTAAGATGTCTGTTTTTAGCCTAAAATAAGCAGTTTTACAAACAACACACTCCAGTCTCATCTAATTCGGGTCGCTGCGAGCCCATAACTCAATCCTTGAGTCTATTTCTTTATAAACAAGTCATGCTTTGGTTCTCCTATAGTATAAATACGACGCTTTCCGTGGTGAGTATTACCGAACCATCGGAGGTATAGATATGCGAAAAATAACCCCTATGATTCTCGTCATGTTGATGCTTGTGAGTGCTCTCTCAAGTTTTGACTTCGCCGAGTTAGAAGATAATGAAGTAATTGAAGACACAGGCGCCCGTGCTGGCGCTGATGCAGACTTGGTTGCTATCACCACACCAAAAGAAACCGTTTGCCCTCTTGGGGCAGAATGCCGAAATGTGCTGAAAGTGGGCGATGAGACTACATTCTCCGCTTACATCAAGAACAGCGGCGATGCAGACATCACTGAGATGGCTTACACTGTCAATGTCTGGCTTTCTGACGCTAGTGGCAACCCGAGCATGCTTGCTAAGGATGCCTCTGGCAACGATCTTTCTTGGACGAACAACGATGTCATGTGCGCATCTGTCTCTGTCTGCGACTTCCAATCTCTGTCTGCTGGAGCCGTCCTTGGTGGCGGAAAGCATACGATGTCCGTTGCTGGTAACCCAATTACCTGGACTCCCATAAAGGGGCTTTACGTCATTGAAATGGTTGTCAACGCAAACCCAGATGACGACGTTGGGAACGATGTTGAACAGATATTCGTGACCGTCGAAGACTGGTACGACATCGATGTTTCACTCGTCTGGAACAGTGGCAACGAAATGGAAAGTGGTTCAGGTACAAAAGACTGGACACTCACCGTCAACGCTACAGGTTCTGACACTTTCGATCCACGCGAAGTTCGAGTCCGACTCCAAACCACCGGTGAAGTAAGTGCTGCTCAAACAACCGACGGCACAACCATCGACAGTTCAGGAACAAACGTATTTACTGCAGGAACATCAACAACTGTTGACGTTTACGAAAACATTTCACAAGAACCTTCAGTTATCACAACTGACACCCGTAGTGTACTCTCAACATGGACGCTCTCCGGAAGTCTCACAGTTGATGTTGATAATTTGGACTCAGCTTCTTATGGTATGAAAGCCTCCTTGGTTGATTATGTTCAATACGACCAATGGACAAGCTGTGTTTACACTGATGCAGACAACAACTCTTTCGACAACTTCTGCGAGGAAACATTCACTCGGGACGCATACCCTGCGACTGATTCCAGCACTGTTGAGGGATTTGCGAGCGTCTTTAACGACATTCGAATCTCCCAGATGACTGTGGTCCAAGGCTACAATGCTGACGGAACCGGACAAGGCACATCCTTCTACACCAACGCAGAAAGCGGCGACTTGAACGTCGGTACCTCGTACCTTCACGTCGAAGTAGAACATCGTGGAAGCGAGGCTGAATCGACATATAACTGGTCAGTGAACTTCCAGATTACTGATCCAAACAGTGGGGTCGTTGATGTCATCGATTCAACCACATGTGAGGCAGTCGAGCCATCGTACCCTATGTATGCTCCACTCGGAGTCGGACAAGGAATGTCGATGACCGGCTATGCTTGCACAATGATTTCCTTGACTATGGACGGTGAATACACATTCTCTGCTGAGCTTGTCAACGATTCAAAGATGTCCGATGCAAAACCATCGAACAACGATATGAGCATGACCTTGAATGTTCGAAACAATGACCCATTGATTATCGCTTTGGACTTGTTGAACGAAGATGATTTGTACATGGGTCAAGAAGATCTCATCTCGATGGCTGTTCAAGTCTTCGATGTTGACGACCCAAGTTCTTCAAATCTCGAAATTGAATGGATGTACAACGGCGTTGCACTACCGGGTTGCGAGCGTGCTAACATGCTCACAGTCTGCTCGGTTCTTGTACAGGCGGACTATGTCACAAACTTCCCAATCTCTGTGAATGTTTACGACGCTAACGGCGGAGAAACCTCGAAAGAGTTGATGCTTCAAGTTTGGAACGATGGAAGTTATTTCGCTTCAACCACGAGCGGTCTTGGACTCAATTATGACCTTCTCTACTGGGGAACAACTCCGTTCACCGTAAACGCAACTGATGGTGACGCTCTAACGAACTTGGAACTTCCAGGTTTCACCGGGCGATACGACTCAGTCGGTGTCATTGACTATTCTCCTTCGACGACATACTCTGCAAACGATGTCTTGCAACAATCAATGACTATTCAATACGCTAAGAGTTTGGGTGCAACATCTCTCTGGTATGTGAACGGTGCATCTTGGACAATGCTCAGTGATGCTCCAACCGATGTTGATGCAACAACAGGGCAATTTGCCTACACTTTCCCAGCGAACTCACCGATTCTATCGAATGGACAACTTGTGCTCATGGGAGGCTCTCTCGCTCAAGCAGAGGTGCCGTCCGCAAGTATCACTGGATTTAACGCAGCAGCCGCAAAGGGTGGAGCAATTCAGATCAACTGGAACGTCGACGGAACCATGCTATCTGGAGACAGTATTGATGTCACAGTTTGTGAAACCGCAGACTGCACAACAGCATTCGAGATCTCTCTCGGAGCAGGAAACGAATCTTACCCATACTCTGGACAATCGACGACCCACGGTGTAGAGTACACCGTTACTGTTGCCGTTTGCAATGAAGTCGGATGCAGCAGCCCAGTCGGAACTGGCACAGTCGTTGCAGACAGTGCAGTTGATGGCGAAGCAGCAGCAACAGACCTCACAATTGCAGCAGTTGAGAACACATGGACAGTTTCATGGACAGCCGCAGGTGCACAAGACGATGTCGCATCTTGGAAGGTTTGCTACCAACGTGGCTCCTTTGATGCAGCAAACATGCCTGAAACATGTCAAACTACAACCGGTACAACGCTCGATGTCGATATCTCGACATGGTCTGCAGGAACTTACACCTATCATTTCACTGCAGTACCAGTTGATGCTCTGGGCAACTCCATGGCAGCAGCTTCGATGAACAGTATCGATTACCAACGAGATTCCGACAACACCAATACTGATGACGGAACTACAATCATTGGTGATGATGTTGAAGGCGGTGTGCCTACTTGGACATGGGGCGTCATTGGTGGCGTCGTTGTCGTAGCATTCATCGTTGGTGCATTCATCCTCTCCCGTGGTGGAGAAGGCGACGAAGGCAAAGATTGGGATTACTGATCCTTCCTTTGACGATGATGAAACATCCCTCTTGCGAGAGGGAAGAGCCGCTGAGAGGGCCGTTTCGACGGCCCTCTCGGCCTCCTTACTCTTTCTATCAAATCCCCGCGGCATACCAAGTTGTGTCGGTGGTCGAAATTCGAATATTTTTCGTTCGATTTCAATGTTGATCTTCACAATTTCTCAGGTACGTTCTTGGTAAGATTTCAAAGTGTTACTTTTACAAATCGTTTGCACCATTCTCCCGGGCTAAATCCATCCAATACTCCATGTGGCACAGCATTTTCAACTGTGGAAATCAAACATTTTGCACCCCAACTCCTATAAGGGGAGCAAGGCGTGGGATGCTTTGCATACAATCCGTATAGGTGAATGACATGTTGGGAATAAAGAATACCAAGAAAGCATCTGTCTTTAACGGAATTGGCATAGCACTGTTGTTGTGCGCATTGATGGCCCTCATGCCTATGGCTGGGTTCGTCGATAACAACGCAGGCGATGTGGAGTTTGTAGCTACAAACAACACAGCAGGGGACGACCTCCTCGCTTTGCCAACTTCGAAAGAGACAGGTATTGAATACGAATACGAACCATCCGATGAACTCATCGGCATGAGAGACCAAACGAGCAAGACCTTCGTCCTTGATGACGGCAAATTCGTGCAACTTCTGCACGATTCGCCAGTTCACTTCATGGGCGAGAATGGAGAATGGGCAGATATTGACCTCAATGTTGTCGCTACTGCCAACGGTTGGGAAGTGGCTGATAACTCATACACGACTCAATTCGCTCCTGAAACAGCAAATGGTGTGGCTATTCAAGTCAACCCATCGGTCGACCCAATCGTCATGGGAATGAATCCAATGTTGATTACTCTCGATGAAACAATGACGACTCCTGAAATCTACAATGCTGCTCCATCAACCGATGAAGTGCAAGTAGGTGGGAACATGGTTCGCTATCCTGTCGCAGAAGGATTTTCTCTTGACTACACTGTACAGAGCAACCAACTCAAGCAGAATTTGATCGTCAATGAACGTCCAATTCTCAAGGAAACCGATGCTTGGTTTGGATTCTCGGAAATGGTGCAACTTCCTTCTGGATTCGCACTCTTCCTCGGAGAAACAATGCTTGGGGAAGAAATGACCCAAACTCAAGAACCTCTTGACATTCGAAACACTGAAACTGGACAATTGCTCGCACAGATCCCAGTTCCAGTTGTTGTAGAAGAAGGCAATGCAGCTGAGCCATACACGGCAACATACTTCATTCAAGTCATTGATTCCCAAATTATCATTTCCACTCTCGTTGAGTCGGACTGGATTATGTCTGATGACCGCGCATTCCCGCTGGCCATTGACCCAACCATTCAAGTCTCCAACGTAAACAGTGGTTACTGTTGGAAGGCCCAAAACCGATGTTACATGGCTCGTACGACCACGTACCTCCAAAAGGGACAATCTTCAGTGACGAATACAAACGTGAACTACTACCTGCCGTTCAATTCGTTTACATTTACGACCTCGAACCAACTGCCAAGCCAGGCAGTCGTTGAATCGATTTCGCATTACCAGACATGGACATACCAAACAGGTTCGACCACGGCTAACTCCGTTGCTGCAACAGTTCTACAAGACTGTGGCTCTCCGAACTCTTCCAGTATGCCTACCGGCTGGACTATGCCTACGGCACCTACAAACGGTTGTTCAAACACCCTTGCATCCACTGCATACGCATCTACCAGTACAATGTACAACAACGGCAACTCACGAAAACTCATCGCTTCGATGTGGAACAGTGATTCCTTTGATACAGTGACTCCAGTATACTACTCGTCAACTACTGCTGACGTTTGTACTACGAACGCTACATGTGCTGCAAGCACTCAAGCAAGTTACATCACAGATGCTCAGAACGGTAGTTCAACCATTGCAATTGGATACAAAGTCCCAGGTAACACTGGTTACACTCGCGCTTACCACTCCAACGGAGGAAGCACGAACTCTTACCTAAGTATCACCTACTCTGGTGGAATTGACACTGATGCACCGTCTTCAGATTTCATTCCTTACCACAACGTCACCTCGTACGTCGAAGGTTCACGAACCTTCTTCACCACGCTGTCTGACCCCTTCTCATACATCGATACGACTGCAAACAACAAACCTACGCTCAATTACGCACTTAACAACGGTTCGTTCACGAGCGTGAGTGCAACAAGCATTGGAACATGTTCAACATCTGACGCTACCTGTCAGTTCCGAGCAACAACTCCAACAATTTCTGCAGGCGACTACGTCGAATATTACTGGAAGTTCCAAGACCTAAACTCCAATCCTAACATTGGATTCGATCCGGCATTAATCGTCCCACAAACGGTCCCAACACCGTACAATTTCACCGTCGCCGACGTCGATGATGCAGGAGATGACAAAAAACTCACAGTGCTCATGACTGATGTTCACGCAAGCAGTTCTTCGAGCCCGAGAGCAAGTCAACTCATCGATCGACAATTCACACACTTTGACGGAAACGATGAATTCTACTTTGAATTCGATGTCTCTACTTGTGGAACTGGGTCCAATCAGTGTTTCTTCACTGGTTCACTCTATGATGCACCTAACTACTACTTCTACAACAACTGGATGGGTCAACACGCAACTGTTGCTGGTTCAGGGTCAAACGGACTGGGTACATCTTCAACCCGCTCGAACACCTTTGAGCACATGACCAACGATGGCGGATATCTAACAATCTCTGCTGACAAAGGACCGGGAATGAACTTGCTTTACCTCTATGATTCAGGTAAGAATGCCTTTGCCATGGTTGGTATCGGAAGCTCACCTTCAATCGACAGCAAAGTGTCTGGTGGAAGCCAAATGGACGCAAGTTATGCGTATGGTAACTCCCCTGCATACAAGATCACACTGGGTTCAGACTCAGCAATGACTGCAGCAGGTGAACAAACATACGGAGGACAAATGGGCCTCTTCTCGTTTGGAAACGCAACTGGTGGAGCGGGAATTAACGCAAACCGATTGTGCGTAACTACAAACGGTTTCGTTCACTTCTTCCGAAGTCCATTCGCTAGCCGTGACCAATGTTCAGGTGCTTACTACTACGGTGGTTCTTACTTCAGCGGCGGCACATCCGACGAACGAGCTCTCCCAACATACGTTTGGTCGGGATGGGCACACGCAATGGGATACTACGGTTCCCAGGCTGCAAGCGGAACGCAAACATACAAGATTGGCGGCGTTGCTCCAATCCCTGACACCTTTGCCCCAATTGCGGATCACTCCGCACTTTCGGACTCCCACAGCAAGGACCGAACCATCTCAGTGGTTTTGTCTGATGGTGGAGACCCACCGAGTGGTTTGAACGTCAGCACAACTGCTGGTGTTGGGCCAACTCTGTATTACCGAATCACCACTGCAGACGGTACCACCGGATCATGGACCAGTGAACTTTTGACTCCACAAGGTAGTTCTACTCGAGCTCAATGTGTTCTGTCCGCATGTACTTGGTCTGCTGATCTCGAAGACCTTGAACGCGAAGACTCAGTCGAATACTACATTTACGCTGAGGACACATCTCAAGTGGCATCAACCGTTAACAGTTTGACAACCAGCACTGAAACATTCAGTGTTGGAGACCCAAACATGATGTTCATTGTTGAATGGAGAGACATGCAATACACCAACAACAACTTCCGTTGTACATTCCAAGCCATCTTCTACGATGTCACGAATGAGATTGAATACCACTACGACGATGCTTGTAAGAACTCTTACGACGCAACAACGGTCGGATTCATGGACCAAACACGATCGCATGGACAGACAATTCGTCACAGCACGAGTACTTCGTACCTCAATGGAGCAAACCCTCACACCAACAACTACCGTATTACTACGGACAGTACTGACGGTGCTTGGGAATCCTTCGACAGAGGCTTGAATCCAATGGTTAACGGTATTGAATCCGATATCATGGGTACCAGCGGAGGATCTCCGTCTGGATACTACTGTGCATCGAGTTACTACTTCCTAACCTACGGCTCTCAATGTGCTGATAACATTGCAATGCCAAATGGATTCAACTTCACCTACTTCGGAACTGATTACAACTACACAGATAGCAATGACCGCATTAACATCGAGCGACACGGAAACTTGCATTTCGTTAGCAGCGGTTCAACAGCAAATGTCCGTGCTATGACTACCTGGTACGGCAACATGCCTAAGCTACCATACTCGTCGAACAGTGCTGCACCTGCAGGATTGATTGCACCGTATTGGTCGTACTATGGAACATACTACTGCTACCAAAACACTGCAGTCGATTGTGGTGTTTACTACCGAACAATGCCATTTGAAGGCAAGGGTACTGATGTCACATCGGATATTACATCCGACACAACATGGGACGTTGAAGACAGTCCAGTCCGAATCAACCCGGCAGGTGACTATCTGACCATCTCTGCTGACCTTACCATCGAACCTGGTACAGTCATTCAAGTCGGCGCAGGTAAGGGAATTTCCTTTGACGGTGCTTGTGATAAGATGACAATCAACGGTAACAACACCGACCACGTTCTCTTCGAAGGACTTGGTGGCGCAGATTGGAAGGGTATGGCATTCACCGGAGCTTGTTCGACAAGTACCGATAACCGCCACGTCTTCTCCTATGTTGACTTCAAGAACACAACCGATGCTGCAATTGCTGCAGGTTCTCGCCACGGCTCGAGCCCAATCAGCAATGCAAACGTAGGTAACTTCACAATGGACCACGTGACTTTCACGGATGTTGGTGCAGCTTTCGAACACGGAAGCGGCCAAGGAACAGTTGTGTCGATGACCGAATTCAGTGTCGACGGAACTGATGATTCATGTTTCGACTTCGCTGAAGACACTGTTGCAACCCTTACAGAAGGAACCATTGCGAACTGTAACAAAGACGGTGGTGCCAACAACGGCGCAATCGTTAACGTTGCGGGTTCGACTGGCGGTTCTCTCTTCTTGGAAAACACGACCATTACCAACGCATACGTGAACTTGATCAGTGTTGATCTGGACATGGTTACCATTTCCAACGTCACCGCTACGGCAACAAACGCCCAGTCAGGGTCTGCACTCAATTCTGATGCAGGCGCTGGTGCAGAAGTTGATATCTTCAACTTCGATGCAACAAACTATGCATCTGTCACTATCGATGCAATGGGCTCAATCATGATGACTGATGTCGATGTAGGAAGCGCTTCAATGAACTTCTTCCCAGGTGGTAGTACCACCTCTTCGTCAACCGGTGCTTTCGGAGACAATGCAGTCTTCGATACAGTTACTGCGGGCAACATGATCATGCGCAACTTGCAACCTGGAACCTTTGATGACATCAGTGTTGATGATTTGAAGATTGAAGGAGACATTACGAACTCCGACATGGTCATCATCAACAACCTTGATGTGGCACATTTCGAAGTGACTGGTTGCAGTGGATGGAATGTAGAAATGAATTCCATGACTGCAGAACGCGTTACAACAAACGGATGTTCCGCAGCAAAGAACTCGGTTCTCATTGCAGACTCGACAATTGCGCACACCTCGGCACTTGATTCAGCCGTTTATGCACGATATTCCGATGTCACTATTGGTGAAACTACCATGACATCGACGACAGCAGGAACTGGAAGCATTTACCTCGCACAAGCAGACACGAACTCAAACATTCGTCTGATTGAAGTCACCCAAAACGGTGACGATTGCGCTGATGTAAGCGGTGGAACTGGAGATTGTGACGTTGATGTCGCATCTTCATCCTCTGAGATTTGGTACGGTGGACTGTCAACAGTTCGAACATACCGAATAGCGCTTGTCAACAACGTGGCAACGAACATCTACAAGTCTGGACATACCGTAACTGCAGCAGTTGCTGACAGTGCGGGTTCTGAACTCTTTGAAGTTGGAAGTCACATCACAGACTCAGCCTTGTCCAATCTTGGATCAGCAAGCGTTTGGGTTATCACCGGCGACGAAAATGGCGGAAACACCTACTCGGACCACAACATTCGTGCATTCGGACCAGCAGGTCAGAACGAAACAATGACTTCTGCTTCCTGGTATCCAACAGCCGGATTCACCATTGGAAGTACGATTGACCTCTTGCTCGAACCTGCTCCTGTAGATTTCGATCAAGCAGGTATGGACTGTGCTTGGATGGATGCCTATGTTGACCCAACGAACGGAGCACAATTGCCAACAAACGGTACTACTGCTAACGGAAACACAATCTTCGAATTTGACGGAACACCAATGACACTTTCGGCCGATCTAACGCTCGACGGCTGTGTCATGATTCTCAAGGGTTCATCGCTTAAGGTGAAGAGCACTGCAACCAGCAGTCCTGTTCTTACACTCACGAACGGTGGCAAAGTGGTCGTATCTGTTTCACCAGATACCGGTGCAGTTGGAGCTATTAGTGCAGTTTCGCCTTCATATGGACTCAACTTGGACGTTGTTGCAGGAACTCTAGAACTCGACGGCGGAACACTACGTGATCTCGCTCAAGATTCAACCACTGACTCCGCATTGTACATCGGTGATGGGGCTACTCTCAAGATGATGGATGGTGCATCGATTTTCGGCGCATCTGCAAACTCTGACGATATGGCTACTGTGAAAATTGACGGTGGAACAGTTAACATTGCTGATTCTTCAATCGTAAACACCGGCCAATCCGGAACAGCTCTTTGGGTTGAAGCATCTGGCGGATCCATCGACAACGTTGTTGTCAAGAACGCTGCAGTTGGTATTCAATCTTTCAACGGTGCTCCACAGGTTGACGGCTTCACATCAACAGACAACACCGTGGGTGTTGATGTCTACGGTGGTATGTCCCTTCCTACAATTTACCGAAGCACATTGCTCAGCGGTGAAAGCACTGGATGGACGACCTACAAGATCGACTTGTCGACCTTCCTCGGTGAGGATTTCTTGCAAGTCGGTATGAACAGTATCTACGGTGGTGGAAACGCTCACCCAAGATACAATTACGCTACCACAAAGTACTACATGATTACCGACCGTTACAACATCGAACTGGAAGACGATAATGGAAACACGTGGAATATCACAGAAGCAGATGACCTTGGTTACTACCCAATCAGCGCCGCTGACCCGAAGTCTGGCACTCCTGGTTACGCTACCTATGCACCTGGTGCAGTCGGTGGTGTCCCAAGTTTGGATTGTAACACCAATGGATACGCTTACGGACCGAACTATCCATCAAACTCGATTGGTTATTATTACCAGATCTGGCAACAATGGGCAGGTAGCAATCCTGCATATCCGGCTTACTATGAATCCAAGCCTCTTGAGTTCGGTTTCGACTGGGAAAACATCGAAGATGTCTCACCAACAGGTTACTACGCATACTACCCTTACCACTACTGGGGTGGTTACTACACAACTTACCATGCAATGTACAATCCAATCTTCTATCCTCCTGAAGGAATGCAAGGAAGCTACAATATTTGTTACGACAGTGCTTACACTTACTACATGAGTCCTGGACAAGGTGCTCGAATGACTATGCCAACCATCGATATCTCTGCAGGAAACATCAGCAAGGTTTCGTTGTACATGGACGTTCTTCACAACCGTGCAGACAACTACCAAGACCGTTTGGAAATCGTTGCCCGCTCGGGTGACAACGCAGCACTTCTTGGTGCGTATGCTCGTGAATCCGGAACTCCACTGTTCAAGGACGGAACGATTACCGGTGCAGACACTGGAGTATCCATTGGTGGCGCATTCGCTGCCGGACACATCCAAGATGTAACTGTCACAAACCCAACCGATTCAGGTATGGAAGTTTCAGGTCAAACTGCAGCTACGAGCGACGGATTAACCGTTACTGGTGGAGATTACGGTATTCTAGTTGGTAACTCAGCATCTGGGTCGATGGACTTCATGAACATTGATTTCGATGGAAATACCAATGCAGGTATCTACTACACGAAAGACCTCGCAGGTGATCTGTCTGGAACCGTCGAAAACAGTGGAACTGCATTCAAGTACGGAACGAACACAGAGAATGATGTATCCTTCTCGGATGTCACCATCTCGACCAACGATGTTGGTGTTGAAGCAAGCGGTACTGGTGATTTCACCTTTACCAATGTCATAATGGGTAACACGAAGGATTTCTCAATAACCGGTCAATCGAACATCGAGTTCATTGAAGGAACTGTGGATTCGACAACCGTCGATGTCACAGGTGTTGGTGAGTTCACTCGAAAGCGATCAATGGAAGTTGAGTTGCTCGCAGACACATTTGCTGTCTCCGGCGCAACGGTCACACTGATTGACGCTGATGGTGGTGCTGCTGGATCTGGAACTACGGACTCCAACGGTATCGCAGAAGGATTGAACTTCATCACTGCTGTCGTTGATAGCAATGGATTGACAATTCCTTCCCTTGCAGGATACGAAGTAATGAGTGTTGCAGAAATTGACTACTACTACACAACCTCTACGAACAACAAGGCTGACTTCCGCTATGCCAGCCAAGGAGTAACACTTACTGACGTTTCAGGCAACAGTGCAACGGTGCCACTTACCACTCAGATTACTGAGCGTGTATGTTGGTATTCAACCAGTTCTGCTTATACAACAGTGACACCTTGTGCGGGTTCATTCTTTACGAGTGGAACCCGTACCTACGACGATGGTAACGGTGGAACGGTCAACGAATACGCATACTCGAATTCCTTGACGATCAACCAACAAGGCAACACCATCATGATGGATACACCTTACATCTATCTGAAGTCGAACACTCCTTACAACTTCAACGGATCTACTATTCTATCCACAGGGGCATACGACTTCTATGACTCACAACGTTGGTACACAAGTTACCCTTACGGTGGCGAAGTTTACATGGACGACTCAGCCGTTTACGGTGTCGCAGTGAACTCCGATACTGGTGACATGTACGGTATCGAAATTGGTTACTATGGATCTCCAATCACCACATTCGTTGCGAACAACACTATCTTCTCCAATGTGGCGAAGATTGAGTCACAGAATGGTTACACCTACGGAAGTACTAACAGCTACATTTGGGAAATTGATGAATTCTCTGTTACGAATTCAACAATCTCTCACTTCAAGGGCTACACTGCACTTAACAATGCAATCCAGAACACGGACATGTGTATGGTTCTTGGCGGTGGCATAGGTTCAGTCGTGAGCGATAACGTATTCAACGACTGTGGCGTCGGTATTGAACTTACACGTTCACCTTACTGGAACCGACACGGATCGATAGTAGGAGCAGATAACGTCACAATCTCGAACAACGTCTTCAATGACGGTGGAGAAATTGCTGATATCTGGCTCTACAGAGATGGTTCGAGCGATAATGCATTGATTTCGGGTAACGTAATGAACAACGGTGGTGCAGCAGTTGCAGCAATTGGTGTTTACGACGGTGGACACACTGGTACAATGATTACTGGAAACACGATCAATTCAGTGACCGATGGAATATACATCGATAACGCAATGGATTACCGCATTACTGGCAACACCATCAACGGAGCTGGAGATTCTGCATACACTGCAATCAGTTCCGTGGAAGGCTACGGTGATATTGACAACAATACCATCGTTGATGCAGATGGCGGTATTGTCGTCGACAGTACGACTTCTCCTCCTGCGCCAACAACTTCGTTGTGCAGTATCTCGAGTAGTTCCTATCGTTACTCCGCAACATGTACTGCAACCCTCGGTGTCGGTAAGTCACTCGATATCAACATCGCAACAGACTCTTGGGGCTATGAAGCAGGTCTTCAGATTAACAAGCCTGACGGAACAACCGATACATTCGGCCGTGGAACCAGTTCGACCTTTGCTAGCAACACTCAGTATACGCCACTTGCAACATACACTGCTCCTGGCCTTTACTCTCTTGCTCTGACAGATTCGTACGGTGACGGTGGTACAGATGTATACATGGTCGAAGGCGGAGTTGCTGCTGGATACACCGGACCAACTCTTGCTGACAACTCGATCAGCATATCTGCTGGACGCACAGCACCAAGTGCTGTTGGACTTGTCCTGGAAGACTGTGATGGAGTGAGCATTAACACCGCACGCAACACCATTACTTTGTCTGACATGGCAATGGACATCGACAACTGTGACGTTACTGACGAATCCTCAGTGATTACCGGTAGCGATGATTCCTTAACTGTTGGAATTGATTCAGATGATGCAAGCGGAGACACACTTACCCTCAGTGGTACGACAATCTCTGGATACGCAACAGGTGTTGAAAAGACCAGCGGAGAACTCATCCTCACAGGTGATGCATCCATTTCTGGTGAAGACTACGGTGTCTATGTTGATGACGCAACTGTTGTAGCGATTAACGCTGCAGTAGACGGTGGAGCAACCGGTACCGGTCTCTATGTTGTTGACAGTGACGATGTCTGGGTATACCCAATGAACGCTTCCGGATTGGTCGGAATGTACGTCGAGAACTCACCATTCCGCTGGGATGGAGGAACATCGACTGCTACGACAACCATCGAAGTCGTTGAATCACAAGGCAGTGTTGAAAACATGACTTGGACCGCATCCTCGACTCAGATTGATGCAGGAAGCAACGCCTACGTTACATCGATTGGTAATACAATTGATGAAAACAAGCTGGTTGTAGACTCATCTGCAACTATTGATGAAGCAAACTTGTTCTCGATGGATTCAACCCACTTGAACGCTGCTCCAACAAATGAAGTTGCAATGATGATTAAGTCTACTGACGGTACTCGTGCATCCTATGTTTCGACAACCTTCCAACCAGAAATCATGAACGTTGATGGTTCAAACGAAGACTGGATTGGTGGAAACGCCCTCAACCCATCTGGCTATGCAATGCCAGGTCTCATGAGCGGTGATGGAACAAACGACATGCTTGTGACATACATCGAAGGCGATGACCTCTACATCGGTCTAACCGGCGAAGATCTTGCAGCAAGCGATGTTCTCATCTACCTCAGCGTTGATGGCAGCGGAAGCAGCACAGGATACAACCTCGGTGGATCTCACGAACTGCCATTCCAAGCAAACTACGTGCTTTGGGCAGACAGCGAGACCTCCTATGACCTGTACAGTTACGGTTTCCTTGGCTGGGGTGCAACCTCACTCAGCTCGGCTAACGTTGATATCGCATCCACATCTGGATTGACTGAAATTTCCATACCGTTCTCACGAATTGGTGGAACACCAAGTCAGATTGACATCGTCGCAATCGTTCAAGGTGAATCGACCGCTGATGTCAGCACAGTTCACCCAACTCAAACGATCGATGCTTTGAACACGCTTCAGGACTTCTCTGAATACATCACAGTGGAACTCAACCACGATGATTTGTTGACTGGAGAAATTAATGATGAAGTACTTGTTTACCGCTCATTCAAGGGTACAACCACTCCGAGTGTTGCTAAGAACTACGATGTTCTCATCAAGACCGAAGCAGATTGTGAATACGATTGGGAAACTGCAACAGACTTGTCTCTTGCTACCAATGTTGCAATCACACTCGACATGGCTCGTGCTTGTCCTGAGATTCAATCGACTCTACAAGACATCACTGTGGCGGAAGATTCTGGCGCTTACACATTCAGCCTGACCAACATGGCAGACGACGTGCAAGACCTCGAAGCTGACCTCGCATGGACCTCTGCAGCTGGCAACCTTGTCGCATACGACAACGTGCTTGTTGATTGGAACCAAAACGGACAAACTGTGACCATCACTCCGCTTGATGACCAATTCGGTACTCTCGATTACGAGTTTGAAGTCACTGACAGCAATGGTTTGACAGACAAGAAGAACATCTCCTTCGTTGTCACCAACGTGAACGATGCCCCGGTAATCTGCAACGTTGAAGACGCAGGATGTATGCCTATCTTCTCCTCTGACGATAACTTCGACAACATCCTTGCAGAAGGATTTGGAACACATACCAAGGATCTAGGAGACGTTTCAAACGCTTCCAAGTCTTACATCCGTGACATGGCAAACGAACAATCACCTGTTCGCCAAGTCTACGATTGGGATGCATCTGTTGACTCGACTTGTATTGCGTTTAGTGTTGAAGTGAACACACTCAACTCGCTTATCATTACCGAGAACACTTCCAACGAAAAGGGCGGTTCATGCACAGTTACGCTTGAATTGTCTGATGACGGCAACGAAAACACCGATGCTACACCGTACACAGTCGACTTCTCAGTCGCTCCAGTGAACGACGCACCTGTGATTACCTTGCAAGATGTCGACGGACAGAACTTGTTGGTCAGTGATGCTGGAAGCCGTGCAAACGGTGAAGGTGAATTCATCACCATGACGGAAGACGACACCAATGCTGACAACCTCACTTGGGATCTTCTACCATTGATGAACGATATCGACCACGACGTTCCTGCAGACCTTACTTGGACTGTTGAACCAACTGCACAGTGTGCATACACCAATTACTTCACAACGGCAATCGTTGGAACTGACTTGGTCTTCACGCTGATTCCAGACGCAACCACAAACGGTTACGATTGGGAAGTTGACTACATGAACGACAACGGTATCCACCAGCTACGACCTGCTGGCCAGACTTTCTGTGCCATCAACTTGGTTCTCAAGGATACTGCTACCGCACCATCACACACGCCTAACTACGACACGACTGTCCTCAACTCAGCATTCACTGAGCAACTGGCACCGTACGCTCAAGGCCAAGATGATGTTGTGATGTATGTCACTATTGATCGTGTTGCAGAGAACGTCGCAGACTACTCTCTTGACACAACATCTGGAGTGAACTTCAACGGCATTACCAACATCATGACTGGCACCTATGTTCCTGTTTCAGTGAACATCGATGCTGGTGGCGATGAAGGACCATACACGTACGACCACATGTTGGCAGTGACCTTCCACACAGATGGACACACTGAAGAAGAAACCACACGATACTACAACGTTCCTGATTACGGAACAACGTTGACTGTTGAGGAAGACATCTTCATGACAAAGGACACGACCAAGGTAGAAGTCTCAATGGATGTTCTAACATGTTTGAACAACCCATGTGACCTCACTGTTTCATCCAGCGAGCGATTCCAATCTGATGACCCTGAGTCCCACCGTGCTAACAACGGCGGTTCCCAAGGTGCTCTTTGGTCCTCTCCTGGTCAATACGGACAGAATGCATCGCAGACCTCGGAACGCCGACCAATGCTCGAAGACAGTTTCTGGTGTAACAACCGAATGACGACCTTGGATCTTGCAACAGCTGAAGCAAACAACGATTGGGGCAAGTGTAACGAATACGCATCTGGCTCAGGTTCCTTCGGAGCAACTGGACAGAACCTACCGATTGTTGTCCGAACCATTGGAGCAAGTTCTGTTCCATCGTTCGCACCAAGCATCGTTGTGGTCAGTCTAACTGGCTTGTTTGTCAGTGCTCTTGCCTTCTCCAGCCGCCGTGCTGACGATGAAGAGGAAGTTGTTGAGAACAAACTCGAAGACGACGAAATGGCTGTGAGCCCAGTTATTGCTACCATCCTTATGGTTGCAATCACAGTGGTTCTATCCGGTGTCATCTATGTGTGGGCAAGCAGCCTCGCAGAAACCGATGTCAAGGGTGTACCTCGAGTCACCTTTGCAATCGATGATGTCAACAGCTTTGATGTCGACGAAGGCCACTGGAGAATCACAGTTCAAGCGTCTGAAACTGACTTGGCAACCCAAGCAGTCGAGGTTCGTGTGTTCTATGTTGATGCCAACGGTGAAGCACAAGTAAAGACAACCAATCTAGCAGATACTGCAGGCGTTTATGGGTTCAATCCTCAGAACAGTGACTCTATGGTTACGTTCGTGGACCAAGTGAATTCTGAAGGTGATGACAAGGTTTCGACCTTTAACACCGGTGACACAATCTTTGTGCGCACGCATGACTCTGACGGAACACCACTTGAAGATGTGACCATCTCCTTGAACTACGCACCAAGTGCTGGTCAAGGTGCACAACTTCGTACATGGTCTGGCTTGTCTTACGACGTCAGCGCTTGAGTTTAATCGCTTAAGTGACGAGAAAACGGACGCATTGGGGAGGGGTTTAATCCCCTCCCCTTTGTCTCCCGCATCCCTTTGATGGGATGACTACCTTTCGAGGTAGAGAGCTACACGATCGCAGGGGGTTTCCTAACGGGGCCCCCTGCCTTCGTCCTTTTTTTTTCTTTCTTACTCTACGGTTCCGAGCGAACCCTTTCAAGTGATTAGTCCATCAGGGTATTGTTACTCATGTCGAATGCCTCAGAAATCCCCCTTACAAAGTGCGTTGTATTCGATTGTGATGGAGTCCTTGTTGACGCCGTAAGTTCGTGGAGAACCTTGCATGACCATTTTGGTACAGATAACTCTCTTCATCTCCAACGTTTCATCCGTGGAGAAATCACCGATGTCGAGTTTATGCGCTCGGATATCCAGATGTGGAAGGCTGTCCAAGACCCAATCTTTCGTGATGAATTGTTTCGAGCCTATTCCGGTGTGAAGCTTATGGATGGAGCACGCGAAGTCGTTGAGGAATTGCAATCGAACGGTGTGTTTGTAGCAATCGTTAGTGCCGGAGTAGATTTGTTTGTCTCATCGATTGCTGCAATGCTCAAAGTCGACGATTGGATTGCAAATGGGTTTGTTTTCAATGATGATGATTCACTTTCAGACGAAGGAGTATGTCGACTTCATGCAACTGGTAAGGGGGATGTCATTCATCGCTTGTTACAGATGAATAACTTAGATGTTGAAACATGTGTTTCAGTTGGTGACTCTGAAATGGATTTGTCGATGCACGTTGATGGCAGCAGGTTCATTGGGTTTAATCCGACACGCGACTCTTCCATTGCAGCATTCAATGATGCGGATATCGACGTGGTAAACGGTAAGGATTTGCGTGCAATACTTCCGTTCCTGCGTTTGCAATAATCATGCAAATGGTATTGCTGTTGTAGCGTGACTCTTCAAATTAACAATGGTGAGCATACATGGTTTCGGCTGGAACCCCAGCATTCTTTGGTAGGATGTTTGGTCTTGCCAAGTACTCGAACAAATCAGCGTCGTACCCTTGAAATCAATGCAAGCGTGACCATGTACGTGTCCTGTTACAAATATGTCAGGTACCTCACGAATCACGAGCCCATCTTCTGGTTCGGGAGAAAGTGGAGTCTTCCCACCCCATTGGGGGGCTAAGTGTCGGCGTCTGAGCATTTGTCGCATCGCTTCCACAGGGTCTGCGTATGTAACTGTCCTTAGACCTGCCACAAAATCGTCAATTGACTTGCCGTGATAGGACAAGAGGCGAACGCCATGGAGCGAAAAATCACACGGGTTACCTACGAAGGTCGTTGTATTGTAATCCTGCTGAATGTCTTTTTCGAAAGTTGGCTGAGGTTCAGCAGGTCGTACTGCATCGTGGTTTCCAGGAAGCATGACACATTCCACCCATTCCGGTAACAATTCCAGTAAGCGAGCAAATTCAGTGTATTGGCCAAACAGGTCAGGAATCGACAATTCACTGTCCTGGCCTGGATAAATACCGACTCCATCGACGCAATCTCCAGACAGAATAAGATATTTGATCGTCTTTGCTAATGGGTCGGTGTGGAACCATCGAACCATTTTATGCCATTGAGCCTCGAGAAATGTCTTCGAGCCAACATGTATGTCCGAGAGGAATGCTACACTAACGCCGTGTTCTGATGAGGCCTTCTTGTGGCTTGCTTCCATAGGGAAATGCAAGTCATCGACATAGAACATATCTCCTGTTTGACTGAACGTTCCTGAAACGCCAAGCACATCGTCTGGCATGAGTCCAGCTTCCAAAATCTGCTCTTGAGCTCGGTCTCTGTCGTCACCCTTTCTTTTGGTAAGCAAACAGGTGAGTTCACCGGTTTCATCCTCTAGATTCCACATGAGGTGGCCGTTTTTTGTGTAACGAGGTTCATTCACCAGCCCAATCGCTACTGCTTTGTTTTCATACCCCTGATACCGACTGCTTTCTGCATGAAGCCTTGAGATTTCAGTTGGAGTTCGTGGTAATCTTGAATTTTGAATGATCATTTTGCGTATACTTTGCAACCGGTCCCCAAAGCACGATGTAATGTCGGCCATTTTTCCCTCAGTTACACTGTTGCCAGTGATGTCATAGTGAACCAAAATATCTGAAGGAGCATCAGATGCATGTTCGCTAAAGTCAGAGGTATTCCAGTCTGGCAAGTTGTTACGGAATCGAATATCCAGTGGTTCGGGCGCTTTTATTGGAGCAATGGTGCGACCGAGTTCAGCAGCCGGCGGCTTGACAACAGGTTTGGCAACAATCGGTGTTTGCTGAGGCTGCCGTACGCTCTTTCTCCCATTCCATACTTCAAGCATTGATTCCAATATTTCTTGAGTGAGATATCCCTTGCTGAACCCGACGATTGCTGCACAATCTAGCACGCCTTTGAGGTCCTCGAGTTCGAGCAGTCTTGAACGAACTGAAGCCGCCGGGAGAATTCCTCGGGTGCGTAGAAGACCCGTCATCTCCTCCTCGGTGGCACCCATGATGAGAGGTGACGCATTCAGTGCAAAAGCACATCGGCTGGTCTGGTTGAGAAAAGGTGATGTCTAGTCCCATTCGACTTGAGTGTCAAGTGTCGATTCTTCGGCAGGAACGGCTTCTCCATCCCAGGCATCGTCTTGCCAAGGTGCAGATTCACGTGCCGCTTCTTCTCGCTTTTGACGCTCCAATTCAAATTGCACTTTGACCGCTTCTTCATCTGCCAGAATCCTCAGTTCTTCTTTGCGCTGTTCTTCAGCCATCGTCATTGCCTCGTCCCATCTTTTGATGGTTGAGTTGAGTGCGAAATGAACGAAACCGATTTTGTTTTCTGCACGGTTTCCTCCAATTTGAGTTGATTCTGCATTTGCCCAATATCGAGAGGCAATACCTACGTAAACCAGTCCAACTTTCTTGTTTGACCCGTCATTCTTTGGTCCGGCAATGCCCGTAATTGAGATGGCAATGTCTGCATTGGCGTTCTTGAGGGCGCCTTGAGCCATTTGTATGGCGACTTCTGCAGATACAGCACCCTTCTTTTCCAAAGATGCTGGTTTGACACCGAGTTCACGGATTTTTGCATCGTTCGAGTAGGTGACCCATCCTTGGTTGTACCAACCTGACGCACCTGCAATGTCGGTGAATGCACTCGAGAGCAAGCCTCCAGTACATGATTCTGCAACGGTGATGGTGTGCCCACCTTCCTTAATACGCCGAACAAGGCGAGCCGCAGCGGCTTGAACGTCTTCATCCATGCAAATCAATCGCAGAGTTCACCCGCTTTGAGGTTAACGCCTGCATCAATGCCTTCAATAACACCTTCTTACAGGAACGGTTGGGTCTGTGGTCTAGTGGTTATGACACCGCCCTTACACGGCGTTGATCGAGGGTTCAAATCCCTCCAGACCCACTACCAAAGGTAAGAACGAATATCCCCTTCAGCGTTCGCAATCACTTTGGTGATTCCAGACTGGCGTCGGAACTCTGACGCCTGTTGTTCAGTTCCATCAACGAGTATGAGGTGCACCGCTCTTTGCCATAGACCGGGGAGAGGTGTTGAGCCTCTATGGTCGACAGCAACTAAGATGTCGTCCAACTCTGTGAACATTAACAGCGGTGTAGAATCTTCGATATCTTTGGCATCGAGAAGCAGCCATCGTGCCCCATGCATCGACGCTCGTACATCGTCACCCAAATCATTCGGTGTTACGATTCGTATGCCTATCCCTCCATGGTGTAGCGCAGCATTGCCATGACCCCGCCAAGCCCCATCAACTGCTGTCCACCGTCATGGTCTATTGAGCATTGTACCATCTCTGCGCCGATGTCAGCGAGCCCTTTGGTCCATTCCAACCATGTCTTGCCGGCAATACGGTCGGTTTCAGAGCGTAGCAAGTCTGCTGAAATTAAGAGGGTCTCAATTGCCCCTTCCTCCATGGCACGAACGAGTGCGTCTTCACCATAAGCGACTGCTCCACCAGTTGACAGGCGTTTCCACGACTCCTCAATCAGAGCGATTTCTTTAGAGATTGCGTATTCACTCAAAAGATTACCAGCGAGTCCTTCCCGGAGAACTTCGTTTGCACCTGCTCGTCCACCCATCGATGTTGCTATCGACTTCATGATGCGTGTTTGTCCCGTAGATTTTAGATCCGACAGCAGTGCATCTCTTGCATGGCCAGGTCCACATACAATCAGTGGCGTATCGCTGCCGAGGGTATCCACAAGAGCTTTGATGACATTGGAACGGAACGTGCTAGCAATGCTTTCCGAGTGACGAATTTCACCACGCTTTCCTCCGCCTCGCATTGTCCAGGTTGCTCCTTCACGCAGCCCACGTGCAGTGACGTGGAAGATTACCACTTCATCGGTTTCGACGACGGCCAACACCACTTGCGATTGGCCTGATGCTTTTTCCGATTGCAACAGGAGTTCGACGTCTGCTGGAGTGAATACATTTTGGGTTGAAATTTCGACTTCATCTCGTATCTCAACCAGGTGTGTGTGATACATGCCAATGTCAAAGTGTGCTTCTTCGATGATGCCGTGAACACGAAGATGCTCGCTAAAGGTTTGGTATTCGGTAGATTCGACTCGTAAGCGAATCCACATTTTCTTTCTTTCAGCAGATTTTGCACGCCCGCCTTCCTCTCCGCCGGTCGTTTGGTCACGGCGTTCGCCGAGCATGGCGAATTGCATTCCCTTTCGTGTCATCCGGGCGAGAGCCCACAAATCATCTTCAGTCTCCAAACGGAGACGCCAAACTTGTGGTTCACGCTTCAAGATTTTCATTCACTTCACCCAAATACGCCGGTGAGTTTTCCATTTTCATCCATGTCCATGTCAAGCGCAGCCGGTCGCTTCGGAAGACCGGGCATCGTCATCATGTTTCCAAGAACGGCAACGATGAACCCTGCTCCGGCATTCAATCTAAACTCGCGTACAGGGAGTGTAAATCCAACGGGTGCTCCGAGTTGCCCGGCGTCATGGGAGAACGAATACTGGGTTTTGGCCATGCAGACGGGTAAGTGCCCATATCCCCACGATTGCAACTTGCTCAATTGCTTCATTGCTGCACTGCTGACATCAATTCCATCTGCTTTGTAGATGCGTTTTGCAATTGATTCCATTTTTTCTAAAACCGGCGTATCGGCAGTAAAGAGCGGTGTGAAAGGCCGACCGTTTGCAACATGATCGTGTACTGCAGCCACGACGGCTTTCGCCAGTTGTTCACCGCCTTTGCCTCCGTTGGCATGCACTTCGGTAAGCGTCACGTCTGCTGCACCGCTCTTTCGAGCTGCTGTTCGAAGAGCGTCGAGTTCAGCATCTGTATCCGATGCAAATCTGTTGATGGATACGATGACAGGCATTCCAAAACCAGCCATGTTCTTGATGTGGCGGTCAAGATTCCCTTGGGCCCCTCTCATCACGGCATCGACATCTTCGGTTTCCAATTCTTCCTTTGTAGGGCGGTAACCACCACGGCTGCCAAATGCTCCACCATGGAGTTTCATTGAACGAACTGTGACGTTCATGACGACACAGTCCGGTGACTTTCCAGAATTTGCCGCTTTGATGTGCATGAACTTTTCAGCACCCATGTCTGAACCAAAGCCAGCCTCAGTTACGACGATATCAGCGGCACCTAATGCTAGACGATCAGCGATAATGCTCGAATTCCCGTGAGCGATGTTTGCAAACGGGCCGCCGTGAATAAAGGCAGGATTTCCTTCAAGAGTTTGGACTAAGTTTGGTAAAAAGGCGTTCCGTAGCAGCAACGCCATCGAACCAGCAGCACCAATATCTTCTGCTTTAACGGGATTTCCACTGATCGACTGACCGACCACTATCTCTCCGATTCGCTTTCTCAAGTCTGAATAATCGTTTGCAAGTACCAAAATCGCCATCACTTCGCTCGCAGCAGTTATGTCAAATCGATCTTGTCTCGGATTTCCATTTGCAGGACCTCCCAGCCCGATGACGATGTTGCGCAGTGAACGGTCGTTCATGTCAATGACACGTGGCCAGAATACACGAGTAGGGTCTAACTGTGATTCATTGCCTTGCTTGATGTGATTGTCAATCAGGGCGGAGAGGAGGTTGTGAGCGGAGGTAACTGCGTGGAGGTCACCTGTGAAATGCAAATTAATGTCTTCCATGGGTATGACTTGTGAATGTCCTCCGCCTGCAGCGCCACCTTTGATTCCAAAGACTGGGCCCATTGAAGGTTCGCGAATGACGCATGTGGCGCTCTGTCCAATGGCACACAGTGCTTGGGTAAGTCCGATTGTGGTTACAGTCTTACCTTCCCCAAACGGTGTTGGATTAACTGAAGTGACCAGCACAAGGCTGCCTTGGGGCTTAGAAAAGCGTTGGCTGAGGGCATCCCAGGTTATTTTTGCCATGCCTCTGCCCATTGGCATCAATTCATGTGATGAAATACCAAGTTTCCACGCAATGGTCTCAATTGGTTCAAGGGTTGCTTCACGTGCGATATCCAAATCACTTGCCATGAGCATGTATGCGGTACGGTATGGCTTTGAAACCCTCGGGTCATGTTCGGTCAGAAACGACTGTTTCTACACCCGTGAAACTGCGCCGAATGACTCACTCGTCTTTCATTTCACCAAGATAGGCTGGCAATTCAATCCCAGCCATCTTAGCAACATCGTGAACAGGTGGTAGGCTTTGCATGAGGGAGGAGATGAAGTTCGATGTTGAGCCACCTTCTCCATTGTTTCCGCCGTTGCCAGAATCCCAAACAGTAATCTTGTCGATCTTGAGGTTCGAAATCGCTTCTGTTTGTCGAGAGACCAGTTCTTCGATCTTCTCAACCATCAACAGAGTTGCAGCAGCCTTGGTGTCTCCACCTGCGCTTGCAACGAGTGACTTGTAACCAGCAGCCTTGGCTTCGAGGACGGCTTGTTGACCAACCGCTTCCGCTTGGTACCGTGCAAGGATTGCATCTGCTTGGCCTTGTGCGATTCGGCGTTGGCGTTCAGCCTCTGCATCTGCGGAAATCACAACTTGTTCCTTGGCTACGATTTCACGTGCGATGTCTGCTGCACGGAGACGTTCGCTCTCAAGGGAATATTGAGCCTTTTCGATCTCTTCTTGAGCACGGCGTTTTGCAACTTCAGCCCGTTGTCGTGCTTCTGCTTCTTTCTCTGCAAGTGTTGCATTGGAGATTGCGATAGCAGCACGGCTCAAGTTCTCACCTTCAATGGCGTTCTTCTCTTGCTCTTGGACGAAAACTCTCTGAAGACTGATTGCAGATGCCTTACCTTGTTCGGTAGCGGACTTTGCTTCTTGGACTGAGATTTCTTCAGTCATGATGGCGTTTGCTTGTCCAGTCTTTGTTTCAGATTGTTGCTTCTGGACTTCAATGATACGGTTTCGGTCTGCTTCCGCAACCCGGATTTGTCCCATTTCGAGAGCCTTAGCACGGTCACCCTCTGCGGATGCAATTGCTTCTGCAGCTGCCTTTGCACCAATCGAGTTGATGTATTCGGCCTCGTCAGTGATGTCAGTGATGTTGACGTTGAGAAGAACCAGTCCAAGTTTGTGAAGTTCGGAGTCGACGTTGTTTGAGACCATGCGTAGGAACGCATCACGGTCCTGGTTGATTTGCTCGATTGTGAGTGTGGCAACGGTAAGACGAAGTTGACCGAAGATAATTTCACGAGCCATCTCTTCGATTTGAACATTGGACAGACCAAGAAGACGCTCGGCTGCATTTTGCATAATCATAGGGGATGTTGAGATACCGATGACGAACGTCGATGGGACGTTAATACGAATGTTCTGTTGTGATAGAGCGTGTTCAAGTTGGATCGGAATGGTCATTGGCTTGAGGTCAAGATAGGCGTAGTGTTGTATGAGTGGCCAAACAATCTTTCCACCTCCGTGGTAACATTTTGCCGCTCCTGCATCTTTCACGTTACCGTAAACGACCAGGATCTTGTCGGATGGTGCGAGCTTGTATCTGCTAGTAGCAACATAAATTGTGCCGAATACTGCGAGGGTGAACAAAAAGAGTCCGATAACTGCGATTGAGGTTCCTGCGTCTGCCATGGTGTAACATACAGGGCGTCCTTTATGAGTGTTCACCCGACCAAAAAAGGTCCGACAAACCTCATTCTTCTTCAGTAGCGTAGGTATTGACTGAAAGGGGCACAACGATTAATGTCTCACCAATTGCCTTGACGACTTCAACAAACTTACCTGTCTTTAGGCTCGCAGTCTCATCTTCGAGGACGGCGTCACATGTCCGCATGGCGTTTTGAAATTCGACTTGGACTTGGCCAGTTTCGCCCGCACGGATTTCCATGTAGACCTTACCTTGAGCGCCAATGGCGAGTGAATGCTTGACTGTACCATCTACTTCGAGAGACTTCATGATTTGGAATACCTTTCCAATGATGTACATCGAGAAAAACCCTGAAACAGCTGCGACAAATATTGCGATGAGATCTGCTCCACCGCTCTGTGTTACGGCAAGGCCAGCAATTCCAAACATCATGATGAAACTCAGTATGCCTTGAATGGTGAGCATGTGGAATATTCCTTCTGCACCCATGTCAAAGTCGGTCTCAAAACCAGCGAACTCGAGAGCGCCATCTGCGACTCCGCCAAGTAAGATGAGTACGAAATAGATGAGGAACAAAAATGTGCCAACAATCGCCATTACGGCGAACAAAACATCAACACCGGAGATGGACCCGAGTCCTACAAGGTCAAGAACATTTGAAATCAAGGACATTTTATCACTGACATGTACTGTTGGCTTCTACTCTTCAACCTTCGCCTGTTGTCTTCGTTTAATTGGTCGGATGTAGATGAAGTAATAATGCCCAAAAACGATTGGTCCAAGTGAGAGGCCAAACATTAGCCCTATGCCCCATGATGGGAGCTCAAGTGCGAGACCTATTGCTACGACGATGAGGAGACAGACGAGCATCGATGCTTTTTCAAGAATGATTAGAATCGGTGCTGAACCCTCGTTGACCCGGTCCTTCATCGCAAAGACTTCTCTGAGATTCGTCATCTGAACCCTCACGAGAGGAGGTCAGACCATGACAACTCACTCATGATGACAATCATGAGATAGATGAAACCAATGAAAAATGCTGGATTTCGACCTTTTTCAACGAGGCTTTCAACTTGACGCAATTGTCCATTTTCATCGCGAACAATCGTTGTCGCTTCGGAAGTGATGTAGTTGCCACCTTGTGTGAACTCTTTCTGATTTTTTTTGCTGCTTTGGAATACCAAAAACACGAGTGTTCCAATAATCACACCTAAACTAGGGCCGAGGAATCCGCTGAGGGCTGAATTGAACTCAGTCCACATTGCTGCAGTGAAATAAAGACTCAATCCAGCCGTTAGCATTGAAATAATACCTTTGCCACGATTTTGGCTCGACAAATTAAACCCGTCCATGTGTATTTGTAAAATGCCACCCTTTTTCAATCCTGCCCCGGTTCAAGTCATTCGTCCATGATGTTGAAGAACTACGCCACACAAGAGTTACCATGGCACAAGTTCGGTATGCGATATCGGGCAGCCCAGTGGCCCATTCCCTCTCACCTTTACTTCATGGTTTGGTGCTGGCCAACCTCGAAAAGTTTGGTGATGATGTTGAATTAAAAAGTAAAAAATCATCAGTGCACTTAGTCGATACACGTGCGATTGAGGACGCATTGGGTTGGGGTTATGCTGGGCACGCACCGGATGCTCCGGACTGGGAGTACACGGGCGCTCCGTTCGGTAAGTTTCGTACCGATGCTTTGCTGAAGAAGGCAATTGATGCAGCAATGGCAATCGAAGACGCTGAACTGCGCCTTGTCTCCACTTCTGATTCGAATCCCATCGAGCCGTTAACAACTGAAAACCGATACCTTGAGGAAGCTGCTCGCAGGCATTTACCTACGCAATGTCTCGAAAATGAAGTTTGGATGAACCTTACTTCACCGCTCAAACACCAACTCGCTAGCGACGCAATTTCGACCATTGATGACTCGATGCGCCTTCAGTCAGTCAACACATTGCGGTGGGACGGTCAAGCATGGTGGTGTGCGAGTGTCGATGGTTCTGGCGTAGTTGCATTGGCCCTTCACCATGGTATAGACATCAAATCTGGTGCGATTCTTGGCATCGTTGGCGGAGGGGGGGCTGCACGATCAACAGCGGATGCTTGGATTAAGGCGGGTGGGAAAATCTCTGCTCTTCCGGGGCGACGCCCCCTTGAATTGCCGTACAAGTTCGAATCGCAACCATCGTTCGGAACAGTTGATTTCTCTGTGAACTTTGAAGGCAGCGACTCAGATGATTTACAGTTTCCAAAGAGTAGGCTGCGGCTAAACCCTACATACGGCCTTCAATCCGGAGACCTTGAAGCCCGCTTCTCAGCGTTAATGACTCAACCTCTCGATGGCCGATGGATGCTCGCCGCTCAGCATCTAGAAGCGTGGAAACGGCTCTGGACACCTCAGTATGCTAATTTTCTTCCATCGTTAGAACTTCTCCTCACACAATTGGTTCATGCTGAAAATCTGCTTGCAAAATACGCATGAAGCCCAAAGCGATTAGAATGAGGAAGTGAAGGAGAGAACGGTTCACATGGATTTGAGGTTGCGCACAATGTGCTTGTTGGTCCTCCTCGGACTTTTGTTCCCGAGCCTAACCGGACTCGTTTCTGCGAATCATCCTGCCGAAGACCAATCGTTCACAACACCTCACTCAGGTATTGATTTTCCAGTAGGTTGGGAAGATCTCACCTACTTTACTGGATCTGGATTCACGACCGTACAGCGTGACTACAGGCTGCTCTATCCGGCTATGACGTCCGGCGAAGGGGCTGACATGGCAGGGAATGGTCCATTCCCAAACGTACAGTTTCTCATAGATACGGGTGAATCTTCCTCTTCTTACATGGATTTCGCATCGCGTCTCGCCCAAAGAGGATTCATGGTGGCAGTTCACGGTGACGTTTTGGACTCCACTAACTTCCCTACAATTCTTCGGCATGTGACAGGTGTACAAAGTGAATTGGAACAACTAAACAACACCAGCAGCAGTTCAATCGCAGGCACCTTTGGCCAATTTGATCTCAACCATTGGGGTGTTGGCGGGCATGGTGTTGGTGCCGCTGCAGCCTACGGTGTCTATCCATATTGGATGAATTCCACACTTGTAGGTCAAGTTCAACCTCCAAGAGCCGTTTTTGGGTTAGGGGCTGATTTCGAAGATTGGGATGATGATCATTGGGATGAATTGGCACCTGAGGATTGGATACATTCTCCGGCATCGCCTGCGGCAGGTCTGTTTCTCACCGGTTCTGCAGACGAAGTGTTTTCCTCGTCAGAGGTCGTAGACACATTGTCCGCCGGGAGTGGATTCGGCTGGCAGTTGATGGAAGTGCTGGGTGCAGACCATTACCAATATCAGGAATCAACTTCTCTCATTGAAGGGTTTAATGACGGTGATGCATCGATCTCTCAAGAAGAACAAAATGCAATTGCTGCTGAACATATCAATGATTATTTGGATGTTACATTGCGTGGTTCACATGAACATTTCCGAGACGCTTTCAATCGGCCTATTGGTCCTCATGTTGTGAGTGACTCAGATGCCTACATCGTTGAAAACCTCCTTGAGAGTGATTTCCTTTTGGTTCAAGAAACAACTCTCTCTCCAAACGGAACAACGACTTTCGGACCCCAAGTTACGGTGAATTTCTTTGCCGAATGGACCATGAGAGACGGACGTAATTACTCGGATTTGCCCGGGGGATGGGATTTGAACATTGAATGCTCTGTTTCTGGCATGGAACTCACGGAAGGTCAGTTCAATACCAATGGTACGGCAACCTGTTTGTTCCCAATGCAAGATGTTGCGCCTGGATTCCACACGGCTACCATTCGAATATTTGTTGAAGGTGCATCAACTACTCTCTCCTTTTCTTTCATTCGTACCGATGCCCCATTGGTCTTGATCTCTCCACCGCCAATGATTGATGTCGAACAACGCAGCAGTATTCACATCGATGCCGCTTCTTACGCTTACGACCCTGACGGTCAAGAGGTGTTTGTTGAGTCGGCAGAATTTTCCGCAGGCTCAACTGAAGACTTCACCTTCACCATTGACCAAGACCAAAAAGGAATCCAAATCTATCACAATGTCGCCGGTGAAGAAGTCAATGGTACTGAAATTACCATGGTGCTGAGGGCCGGCGGTGAAGGCGTAGTCGATGAAGCAAACACGACCGCAGTGATACGCGTGGTTCCTGTTGATGACCCTGTTAGCAAGATTTCTGATGTACCCATGCAGAATCTGGTTGAGGACGGTTCTTCTGTTACGGTCAATCTCTCGCACTATGTGAGTGACCCCGAAGGCGAAGTCTTGTTCGGAACTGTTGGAGGTGATGCTGAAGGTGTGTACGGGCCAGTGAGTTTCTCGATCTCCAACGGCTTGCTCAGTATATCTCCTCTTCCAGATCAAAACGGTGCTACAGTCATGCACTTACTGGTGAGCGACGGAACGACCCTCCCCGTCGAACTTGACGTGCCGTTGTATGTTGAGCCCGTCAATGATGACATCATCGTCAATGAATCCAATTGGGAAATCACTGTGGCAGAGGATGAAAGCGTTTCAGTCAACCTTTCGGATTTAGCATGGGATTTGGACGGTGACAATTTGTTTTGGACAATAGACAGTTCATCCCAGTCGGTCAGTGTTGTGCGCTCTACCGGGCAACTCATCGTAACACCAATTCTCGATTACTCCGGTCAAGACGCTCTTACATCGATCAATGTTACAGACCAGACGATGACCGTGAACCGAGTATTAACCATCAACGTAACCTCTATCCCCGATGCACCTGTTTTGTCATTGCAAGAATTGAACCTCATCGATTCAACGGCCGGCAGTTTACAGTGGTGGGTTTACGATGCCGATGGCGTTATTCCTGAGCAAACCGAAGTTCAAGTGAACGGAACTACAATTGAGAATCTCACTCACTCATGCGTCTACGACAGCACAGATTTGACCAACCGATGCCTCTCTATGCTTCCACTTCCAAGTTCCCATAACGGGAGTGTTGAAGTGCGCGTATCGGTGTTTGACGCCGAGATTGGAGCCAATACGGTTGCTTTCATCACCGTTAACATGACTCCATCTGCAAATGAACCGGTGGTTACGGTCGATTCTGAGGAGTCAAATTTGGAAAGTTTGAGTTTCTACATTCTTGGATTCAGCGCAGTGGCTTTGGTGATTCTCATCGTCCTGTTTGTCGTTCTGCGCGATGCGACTTCACCGTCGAAACCGACTAAGGAAACGGACGTGATTCCCGAAGTAGAACTCGAAGGACCTGCACCAGCTTCCGTAGGCTTACTTGCTCGTGCTAAACAGCAGTAGCGATGCTCACAGAGGTATGTTACCGTGCTTCTTAGGCGGACTCCATTCCCGCTTTGATTGGAGAATGTTGAGGGCGCGGCAAAGGCGTAGTCGACTTTCACTCGGTTCGATGACATCATCGAGCCATCCGTTCCGAGCGGCGACGTATGGGTCACCGAATTTTGCTTTGTATTCTGCGATGAGTTGCTGGCGAATCTCTTCACGCTTTTCTTCAGGCGCCTTTTTGATTTCTGTTCTGTGAATGACATTCACTGCACCTTCAGCACCCATCACAGCCAACTCTGCGGTAGGCCAAGCAATGTTGTAATCGCTTTGCAAGTGTTTGCATGACATTGCCAAATAAGCACCACCGTATGCTTTACGAGTCACAAGAGTGAGTTTTGGGACGGTTGCTTCAGCATAGGCAAACAGTAACTTTGCACCGTGGCGGATAATTCCACCCCATTCCTGTACTACACCAGGAAGGAATCCAGGTACATCCTCAAATGTGACCAAGGGGATGTTGAATGAATCACAGGTCCGGATGAAACGTGCTGCCTTTATCGAGGCGTCGATATCAAGGCAACCTGCCAGAACTTTTGGTTGGTTGCCAACGACTCCAATGGTCTTGCCTTCGAGTCGGGCAAATCCGATAATGATGTTATCGGCATACGATTCGAAGAGTTCCATGAAGATACCGTCGTCTACAATTTCTTCAACCACTTTGACCATGTCGTATGGCTTGTTTGGGTTGTCGGGTACGAATGTCTCCAAGTCTGGGTTCAGTCTATTCGCAGGATCTGCAGTTTCTTCGAACGGGGCATCAGCCATATTGTGGTCGGGTAGATAGGACAGGATTTCTGTTGCCAATGTGCATGCGTCTTCTTCGTCTTCTGCGATGAGGCAAGCGATTCCAGAGCGAGATGCGTGAAGTGAGGCGCCGCCGAGACCTGCAGCGTCGATTTCGCCTTCGATAACTTCCGGAGTTTCAAGAGGTGATGAGAGGAAGAGTTGTCCATGGTCTTCGCCAAGGATTGTGAAATCCGCTAGGCTTGCTGCGAGTGCTGAAACGCCGACGACCGGTCCAAGGACCAAACTAATCATTGGTATTCTTCCACTGCATTGGACCAACCTGTCGAGGAGTTCCCCCGTACCTGCAAGTGCTGAAATGCCGTCATGTGCTCGCTGCCCTCCGCCATCCCACATACAGATGATTGGAACTTTTGCTCTCTCAGCCATTTCAATGATCTTGGAGATTTTCTTCGCATGCATTTCACCCATGCTGCCCCCGTGGACACTGAAATCTTGTGCGAAACAGTAGATTCGTCGGCCATTGACTGTGCCGTGTCCTGCAACGACTCCGTCCCCAAGCGTATGGTGGAGGAACATTCCATTGTCGGTTGAACGATGGGTGACAAAAGAATCGATTTCGATGAATGAATTCTCATCGAGTAACATTCCGATTCGGTCACGGGCAGTGCCTCTCCCGCTGCTGCGAATGGCTTCTTGGCGCTTCAAGCCACCCCCAAGGCGAGCCTGCTCACGCTTGTATTGGAGTTCCTCGAGACGTTCACTCGAATTGCCTGCCATAACTTCTCCACCACTTCTCGGTTTTTGATTCAAACGCTTAATTCATGAGGAGATTGTTACCTTCTCCACAAAGATTCATTCCGATTGCATCCTCGAGTTTCACATTGTTCGATAGCGCCCAATGGACCTTGACCACAACCGTGTCTGGAGCAGCCACACTTCCATGGCCCATGATCCCCATTTCCATTTGCTTTCGGCCTTTTGAGTAGACGTTCATGTCGACTGGGCCATGAATACATTGGTTGGTGACAATGATTGGAATCTCTCTGTTGATGCAACGCGTGAGAGCTCGCCAAACTTTGGTGTTTTCAGGTGCGTCCTTACCTGGGTCATCGATTGGTAAATGTCCCAGTCCAGTTCCTTGGATCACAATGGCTTGGACACCGGTTTGAACAATGGCTTCAATTTCTTCTGAGTGAAGCCAAGGGCCAGCAATAAATTGAGCAATTCTCGTACTTCTTTCGTAGGTTGTTGGGCGCATGCAAACCGGGCGAGTGGAACTGCTGAGGCGGAGTGCATCGTAATGTTCGGTGGTGGCATGACTTAATTCACCGTTGTCGATGGTGATGTGGGCCAAGGCTTCACAATTAACCGGTTGGAATGCGTCGCGTCGAGACGAGTGCAGTTTGCGAACTCCAGTGCCGGGATAGACGGCACATTCTCCATCGTTATTGGTCGAATGCATCACGAGAACAACTCCATCACCTGCATCGCCACATGGCTCTGGACCATAGGCTGCCCAGTGGACGGCAGAGAGTAGGTTTTCCGCAGCGTCAGAAGAGCCTCTGTCGGAAGAGCGTTGAGAGCCGACAAAAGCAATACGCCCTGGAGGGATTTCACCCTTGCCGCCCCATGCGAAGCTCATTGCCGCAGAAGAGATGTGCAATGTGTCGGTTCCATGCGTGACGATTACGCCATCGCATCCGTCATCGAATGCTTGCTTTGATGCTTGAATCATGGTATTCCAGTGCTGTGGGCGAATGTCGTCGCTGAACATATTGCCAAGTTTGACCGCTTCAATGTTAGCGATGTGAGCCAATTCAGGTAGGCTTGCAATCATTTCTTCGGGCTCAAATCGAGCTACTACTGCGCCAGTGGTGTAGTCGACTTTGGATGCGATAGTCCCTCCGGTGTGGAGTATTCGCACACGTGGGAGTGATTCGTTTGTCTCAATTTCTTGTTGTACAGATTCAGTCGTATTCTGGACTGCTTTACTTGGAAGCAACTCAATGGAAGTGACTTCATCGAGAGGATAACTTGCGTTGTATCCGTTGACAAGTTTGACAGTCAAGTGATTTTTTGCGGCAGGATGCAGCACTACGCCTTCGATGAGTGTTTTCCCGTTACGGGATTCCACTTCGATTTTGACCCTCTGGCCTGCTGGGGGGACATCAACCATGACTCGGCTAAAAGAGGGCGGCACATCAAGGGTTCGCCATCTTGGTGTGAACAAAACTCGTTCGTGCCGACGCCATGTGAATTGTATGGTGCCGGGAGCGGGGCTTGAACCCGCGACCTTCGGATGTCTCAGACACCGCAAGGGGTTTGCACGTCATACGATTGCCTTGTAGGCTGCCCTATGAGTCCGACGCGCCACCAACTACGCCACCCCGGCTTATCTCTCGCCTGTCGCGTTCCCCATTTCAACCATACGGATGAAAAGTGATGTAAATTCACCGTAGCCTTCATGCACTCCACGCCTCACGGAGGGCTATGGTAGACCTCAATACTGCTATGGCCGCCGCTGCTGGTGATCGGCAAAAGCGTATGGCGGATGAGGGCAAGGAGCGTAAAAAGCGTCGAAGTGGTAGCGACCTTGGTCTCGAGGCCTTCGACCCCGTCAAGCACGTCACGAAGGAAAAAGCCGAAACGGTCTCAATGTGGCTGGTTATCGGTTTCTCCGTTCTCGTATCCTTGCTAATGCGATATGTGCTCATGCCTCGCACTACCGTTGAGAAATCCGATATTCTCTATTTGGCCCCTTTAGCAGCAATCGCCCTTATTCCTCAAGTTCATCGTATTGTGTTGCCTGAATCATTGAACGAAGTGTACACGAAAGGTACCTGGTTCAAGGCAGGTTTCCTTCACACATTCACTTTTTTGGCAATGGCATTTTTGCTCGTTAATCCCCCTCTGGGTGATATTGTTGCGCCACAACTTGCTGACAAGTGGGTGCTTGTGCAGGACGATAACGGTGAGCTCAACTTTTCTGAGATGAAAGGGGCTTCTTCGTCACTCACTTGGGAAGTCGATTCGAGTACTGGCCTTTCGGGGGATATTTGGCTGTTGTTCGGTCTCGCCGATAATCTCAATGTTGAAGGAGCGAATGTGTCCATTGAACTTACCAACAATGCCGGTAACGACCTTCAGAAGACGAACGACCTCAACTTTTGGGACACTCACGCAGAATCTATTGAGAACAATACGACGTCAAGCAAATCCATTTCCAAATTGATTCCTCATGGTGACCTTGACCAACGATTCGCCCTCTTACTTGGTACGAACTTGGCAGTGGGGGAGCATCAAATCACTGTGAACATCATTGAACAGGGCGACCCTTGGGAAAACACTCGCAAGTATATTTGGAACCTACTCGTCGTCGAAAAGTTGCCTGAAGCCGAAGCTTCATGACAGCATGTCGCTGTGGGCAACGAGTATTCTGTTTAACAGACGGCTGATCCTGTGAATGTCACGCTGCTCTTGCGTTTGTTTCTGTAGTTGTCGTACTCGTAAATGCCTCACGAGCGGGGCAGCAGCGGTCCAGCACATCAAGTCCAGAGAACGGTTCAGTAGATTGGTCATGATGCTGGGTGAAGGTGCACCCATGGAGTGATTTCTTCACGCCCGTAATGTGAAAGTGAAAGTGAAATTAATCACGCAGATGAATGACTAAGCGTGCTGTGAGCGCATCCAACTGAATCTGCTCGCCGCCGCCTTCGACCAATCTGTAATCGACTTCAGCCATCCATTCTGTCATGTCCAGTTTGGCATCCTCTGTGAGGAAGTCTGCAGTGTACAGTTCACGGTGGAGTTGATTGACAAAGTCAGTTCCTGCAAGTCCATACTTGTCAAGCAATTCCCTCAATCGACGCCGTGCAGCATGGAATCCGTCGTCTCGACAAGCCATGAGATATTGGTGGAGTGCTTCTGGTGGAGCTGTTGCTGAAGTTTCATAGATGAGGTCGCGACTGATTTTCATGTCCAAGGCTGCAGCAACCTGTAATCCTGTCAATGCCTTTCGCAAATCACCCTGCGAGATACGCGTCAATGCCTCACCAGCATCATCGGCAAGTTCTACACCCTCTGCTTCTGCGACATGGTGGATTTGAGCATTGACATCAGCGTCAGCCAACGGCCTAAATCTAAACACAGCACATCGTGATTGAATGGGTTCGATGATCTTCGAGGAATAATTGCATGAGAGAATAAACCGGCATGTTTCGGCGTACTGTTCCATAATACGTCGCAGAGCGCCTTGAGCGTCATTGGTCAGTGCATCGGCTTCGTCAAGGAAGATAATTTTGAAGCTCGCTTGGCCGTAAGGTGCCGTTCGTGCAAACTGCTTCACCTTTGTTCGGATACTTTCTAATTTTCGTTCATCTGAAGCGTTCATTTCCAGCAGATTACGACGATACTCTGGCCCGAATACGTCCTTGGTGAGTGCCATTGCGGCGGTTGTCTTACCTGTTCCCGGTGGGCCTGCAAACAGCAGGTGTGGGAATTCCTTTTTCTCGGAGTAGATTGTCAATCGCTGTACTACCGCTGCTTGGCCACGGATTTCAGTGACGGACTGAGGTCGGTGCCTTTCAACCCACAGTTCACTCATGGACTGGTGTCGTTGCCGAGCCTCCTTGAACATTCTCCTCGCCAACGAAGAGATTCAGACTGCATTTGCCCAACTTTTTCATTCTCTCAACAGTGATGCGTAATGTGTTTTCATGACGCTCAAGCGAAAAGACAGTATATGGAGGTGGGCTTGAAGGCTTTGAGCCCCATGCTACGCGAGACAGCCCCCCGCCGAACCGCTTTGACCGTCTTCCTTGTCTTGATGTTCCTGTTCGCAGATTTACTACTGCCTCAGTCTATCGATTTTGAACAGGAACTTGACGATGAACCTCGTATATCTTACGTCACTTCAACGGATACAGTACTGTCTGATACCTACATCATGGAGGCAAATCCTTCAAACAACTACAATGCATCTGCAACAGGTTTTCTTGGAACTTCTACGGCTGGATACGAATCAAGAATACTACTTGATTTTGCAATGAATTTTTCGTCGGCAGACTCGATACAGTCGGCAACTTTGAACATTGCTTGTGATGCAAGTACTTCATCTGCGGCAACAATGAACATTTATGCGGCATCATCGAATTCATGGAATTCGAGCACAGTCACCTGGTATCAGTTCGATATGGGTATGCCATGGGGCGACGCAGGTGCAGATGGTGCAAACGACCGAAGTTCTTGGGAGCCGCCTTTCAGAGCGATGACCAATGGCACATATTCGCTCAACGTCACAGCGTTCGCACAGGAAGCTGCCTCGAACAACGAATCCCATTTTGGCGTTCTGCTTTCAGGTCTTGGTTCACACTTTGAGTGCAAGATGTCAGAATCATTCCCAGTAACTGATCGTCCCGAACTCGTCATGGTGACCTCCTCAACTGCAGCCGGAAACGGTGGCTCAGTTACCTCCAACTTTGCTACAGATGGAATGCCATTGATGTCGGGCGGCCTCGTCTTGGCGGCCGATACAGCTCCTACTCTGTCCTATGAGTCACTCATTGGGGCGCATGTGGAATTCCAACTTTCCCTCGATTCTACTTTCAAAGATTACAACGACTTGGATTGGCATTATTCAACACTCATGGACAGTTTCTCAACCACAAGTTCCAGCGGAACATACACCGTACCATCATCCGACCGTTTCGATAACGGAACTCGTGTATTCTACCGAGTTCGAAGCGTTGATACAACCGATACACTCAGCGAATGGTCGACAACCGAAAGTTTCCTTCTGCCGTCTCACACTGTGACTGACAACGGCGACGGTACGGCCAGTATCGAAGTCACTCGTAATCAGTTGGGCGATGTCGGTACATTCATTGAAGACTCGTACTCGAACGAACTGAGCAAGAATACCGAGTACGGTTCTGGCAGCACACTCCAAACCAGCGTAACTTCGAACAAGGAGTCACTCATCCATCTTCGAATGGATTTGAGCCTTCTTGGGCTACCATCAAACGCAACCATCATTGATGCTCAACTGAACTTGACTCGTGATTCGTCATCCAACAACCCGATGCTTTCGATGCACGAAATGGAGTCGACATCTTGGGTTGAGTCCGAGTTGACATGGAATCGTGAATCAAACGCAAACGGATGGTCTGATGGAGGACGCGTCTATTCATCGATTGCTTCTGCGACTGGATTCAACGGTACGCAGACCAGTGATGACTATGGATTTGGATTCACCGATGTTGCACAGTCTTGGCTTGAAAGCGGTGATACCAATGCTTCCGAGTTCTTGATCACGGCACGTGGTAAGGACGAAGCATACTCGACGACAGGCACCAAGAGTATCTCGTTTTTCAGCACCGAAGCATCTCTTGAGGACGATCAACCCTATGTCTACATTCACTACGGATTGAACTCGGGTAATCAACTCTCATCGGTGGTACTCACTGGGCCGGCCGAAGATGCAGCAGTTTGGAACCAGTCTGGCCACAACTTCACCGCAAACCTCACTCCTTCGATAACTTGGACTCCGTCGACTTCCAACAGTGAAATGATCTTGCAGATGGCGACCGATGAACAATTCCGAAATGTAGTTTTGACATCCAATACCGGCATAGAAAGCGACTTCTCTCCATCCGATGGAATTCTCAACATGACAGGTGAAAACACCCTTGCTGCAGGAAATATGTATTTCTGGAGGATGGCTTACTTGGATTCTGACGGAAGATACGGACCATGGTCCTCATCCAACTTCTTGGTGAGTTCACTCGAAAGTACATGGCTTGGTGGTGAGCGCTCAGAATTTAGAATGAAGCACGGTAATGGGACGACGGATGGCCTGTACCCCGAATGTCTCGATACCTACATCGACAGCGGCACACCAAACCAAAATTACGATGAAGAATCGAAACTTCTCGTTTCTTACAACACCTACCCAATTGAAGCCATGACTCTACTCAATTGCAACCTGCGTTCTAATCTGCTGCCCGCTGGCTACGCTGTTGAATCGGCTCAACTCTCGATGGTCGTCGCTAATACACCTTCGAATTCACCTCGAGTCGCCGTATGGGAAAGCACCCAAAGCAATTGGACCGATAGCGGTGCCACTTGGAATTCTTACGATGGTACAAACTCTTGGGCTACTGCTGGAGCGAAAGGCTCCGAGCGCTCTTCACTGCTCGATTCAATTCAACTCGATTCATCGTATTCAAACGGCGACCGTATCTCTTGGAACGTTACATTGGGCGTTCAAAACGCAATGCGACAAAACAGCAGTGCTGACTTCATGATTGGAATACTTGGAGTCGGCTCGGGTTCAAACCGTGAAGTCCAACTTTATCCTGGATTTGCTGCGGATGTTCGCAAACCGGAATTGACCTTCGTTTATGTCCCAGGTTCAAACGTTGTACCTGTCGATCCATCTCCAGTCTCACCGCTCAACGGCTCATGGTCTATGGGCACCGGTGTTGACCAAACACCGATTAAGCGACCAACGCTGGAGTGGTCCTTTGGAAACGCAGCTGGTGTTGCTGGCTGGGCAGTTCAACTCGATACCGCTGATTCATTCGATTCAGCATCTCTTCTCACGCGCACCTCATGGAACGATGGTGGCTTTGACTCAACCAACTTCACTTACACGCCAACCTCTGATTTGGACGATGGTGCAACATGGTACTGGCGAGTTCGTGCAATCTCCGCAACCAACCAAATTGGTAACTGGTCGAACATCTTCACCTTTTCAGTGCCAGACCTTACCACTTGGCAAACCTGTGCTGACGGCTCATGTGCATCTGTCGAGTTGCATCACAGAGAGGCCATGCCTGATCTGAATTTGCCGAATTTTGTTGACACCTATGTCATACAGTCTGGCTCAGGCTCATCCAATACTTACGACACATCGACTCAACTGAAAGTTGGCGCAACCAGCAACAATGTGCAAGCGCTCTCTCTCCTTCGAATTCCATTGAATTCTCTTCCGCAGCCAACGAATGCTCGCGTTACTGGTGCTGAATTGAATTTGTATTCTGAGTTTTCATCAGCGGTCGGCGAACCAATCGCTATCCGGCCAGTACTCCAAGCGTGGAATACTTCGGCGAATGGCCTTATGTTTGACGGCGTGAACAACTGGTCGCAAGCAGGAGGGCGTGGCCTTGGAACCGACCTTGGTGCTTACGTCGACCTGCAGGATTCGGTTGCTTCAGGATGGATGAATTGGGATGTCAGTGAAGCCGTTCAAGCAGCACTGGCTGCCGGCTCGTCGACGCTTTCCTTAGCCATTTACGCTTCGAACGACATCACTTCGTACTCCAATGGACCCAATGTGGTGACCTTCACTTCGACGGACGGAACATCTGCTCAGCATCCTTGGCTGAACCTCACATGGTCGAACGGTACAGGAACTGTTCCAGCCACATCCGGCATAAACGCTGGTCCAGCGAACGATTCCGTCTCATGGGATTCAAGTTCGCATGCATTGCTTGCAGATGAAATGCCTCTTTTCTCATGGAATTATCCTTCATCGGTTGCTGCTGACGCATGGCGAATACACATTTTTGCTGACTCTACGGATGATATGGCAGGTCGCTACACTTTTGATTCACGTGATGATCCTGACTTGTTCGATTTGCCAAACAAGACATTCCAACCGTCTTCCCCAGTTGACTACTCTCCGACGATTCGGTGGACCGTACAACCAATCAAGCTCGGTATGATTGGCCCTCAAAGCACCTCAACTCTCTTCCACGTTCCAGATGTTGATTCAGCTGTAGTTGACGCTACACATGCATGGGTATCTCTCCAAGAAGGGGCGATGGTCGAAGGAGAAGGATATCCAATGATTACATTGGATACAACACTTGACGGTGGCAATATTTTCAACAACAACGGGGCTTCAGCAGGTCTTCTTGTAGGCCGTAGTCCATCGAACAGTTTGCTTCGGACCAGTTCACTTATCGAAATAGATTTCTCGTCTTTCCCACTGCCAGCAGTTTACGAAATTACGAATGCGACATTGACACTTACTGCTTTTTCTGGAAGCGGTGAAGTTTACGTGACTGTTTCAGAGATGATTACCAACTGGGATGAGTCATCGAGTTGGGCTTATCCAGGTAACAATTCTACCTCATGGGTTGGAGTAGGCGCATACCAATCCGCTGACTCTATGATTCCTGAGACACAGGGCTTTTGGATGAATGAAACGACGGATTTTGAAATCAATGTCACTTCCATGCTTCAACATGCTGTTGAAAGAGGTCAAGAGAGCCTGAATATTCTTCTGCAAGCTGAAGACGCTTTCGGAGCCGTTGCAGGAACATACTATATCGCCAGCAGCGAGAACTCAGCCATCGATGAGCGTCCAAAACTCACGATTGGATACGAACTCACATCACCATGGACTCCAACAAGCCCCACAAACCTCGAACCCCTTGATGGGTCCACACTTTGGAACCTTTCGTCTTCGATACCCGCTGGAGCAGAAACTGTGGAAAACAATTGGACCTCATCTGATTCAAATCAAACGCAGTGGGTTCTTTGCGGTGCGTTCAATACGAGAATGACTGAAGGCCTTGAATGTTTTAATTCCACCGCACTCTCCTATGATTCGGACCTCGACATCACTTGGGATGCTCAAAACCTCTCTGTTTTCATTGAGGGTCTTGAACAGGCTGACGAATGGAAGTATTGGAGAGTCCGTGGCGACCAAGATGGCCGGATTGGTCATTGGTCTACGGTTCATAAGTTCCGTATTCCCGACGTAAAACCTTCTGATGCTTCATCTGATGGAGTCGGAAATTACTCGGTAACGCTCTCACGAGGTTCGCTCTTTAGTGAGACTGGTCTCCTTCCAGCAGTTCCTGATGCTGAAATCTCATCCTCGGCAACAACCTCTCTTGGTTTATCGAACCAGCTGAACATCGGAACTTCTGCATCAGGCACCGGTGAAAGTCAAGTTCTGCTTGAATTCGATTTGAGTTCGCTTCCATGGCCAGCGGCAATAACACCGACATCGATGCTTCTCAGTTTGTACCGTACCAGTGTGACCGGTACATCAGCAACAACTGTGTCAGTACATGCATGTTCGCCGTTTGTTGAATCAACGGTCAACTGGAACACAAATGTGCCGTGTCTGAACAGTGAAATTACTCGTTCGACTCTCACACTGAGCCCTGCTTCTGGTTGGGCTTCTTGGGATCTGACAAGTCTAGCGCAGAGCAACATTGCAAATGGAAACCTCACCATGACCGTCCTGCTGAAGACTGTTGGTGCGCCTGCGACAAGCCATGCCTTCTACTCGTCAGATGGAAGTAATTCACTTCTAAGACCGAAACTCGTTATCGATTATGTGGACAATGTAAACGGCGTACTACCACCTGCTCAACCAACACTTAACACGCCACAAGATGGTTCAGTACTCTACAATGTGTCTGGCTCAGTTCTCGAATCGAACGACCGTCCAGTTCTTGTGTGGTCTCCAGTATCGGGAGCGACTGGCTACATTCTGACCATCGCGAATGAAACTGGTGTTGTCAAATACAATTCATTGGATTCCTCTGAAATTACCGGAACGACCTTCCGATTTGCCAACTCACTTCCAAGCGGTGAAGTGTTTACATGGTGGGTTCAAGGCATTAACCAATCCATACCTGGGCCGTCTTCATCACGATGGACTTTCGCTATTGGCGCTCCAAACCATGTCGATAACGGTGATTTAACTTTCACATATACTTTCCAAACGGGCAGTGAAGTCTCACAGTTTGGACACACCAATATTCGCGAAACACACCTCAACGAGGCAGAACCAACGATTAATTTCGGTGATTCCAGCATTGTTGAACTTGGAACTGGCTTTGGACCAAACTCTGGTATGCAGTCTCATCTCACCTTTGCTTTGGATAATGGACAAGTTCCTCTCGCTGCGTATTCAAACATTCATTCAGCAAGCGCAGGATTCTACCTTGATTCTTGGACAGCAACCGGTGGTGCAACAGAGATGACATTCAGCGTCCATCGAATTATCAACTCCCAATGGGCACAATACTCGTCAACTTGGAACGCATCATCAAGTTCTGCTTCTGGCGCATGGGGTGCACCTGGGATGCAGGCGGGCGTTGATTACGATGCCACGCCAATCTCAACGTTTGTTGAGTCGAACTTGAATGAGAACCGATGGATTTGGTTCGATATTGGTGTGAGCGGTATGCTCATCGATAACGACAACTCCTGGATTATCATCGGAACTCCAAATCAGGGGACTCTCTTAGGAGAGTTCTATTCAAGCGAATATTTGATTTCCAACATGCGTCCTAAGATTATGCTCAACCACACGAATGTAACGACAATTTCAGTTTCTCCGACCGCACCTACGACGGACGCTGACACAAGTGTATCGTTCTCGAATGTTGTGTACGACCATCTTAACATGGCAGTTGGTGCTCCAATCGTCTGGAGTGCAAGCAACGGCTCTATCACACAAACTGGTGTTTTCACGCCGTATGCAACAGGACAACACACCGTCTCAGCATGCTTTGGCATCATTTGTACCAGTGAAACAGTAACGGTCACACCCGGTACGCCTGTTGAATTGGTCGTGACACCTGAGTCGGCAACAATTACTGCAGATCAATCCTTGCAAATCATGGCATATGTTGTCGATCAATTTGGTAATACTGTGCCTGGTCAGACCATTGCCTATCTTCCAAGCAACGGAAGCATGGACTCGTCAACTGAAGGTTTATTCTTGCCGGTAGGGGCTGGAACTCAAACCGTCGATGTGACCTGGAACGGTGTCATGATGACGCCGCAGACCATCTCAGTATCTATTCTTGTTGAGACTGGTATTCCGGCATATTTCGTTCTCGAGGGTTGTCAAGGTACTGTTCCCGCTGGAATTCTTTGTGCAGTCACGCATACGCTTTACGATCAATTTGGAAACGAAATCATCGATGACTCGGAGGCTGGAGACTTCACGTGGACAACCACGAATGGTAATTACAGTGAGACAACGGATGAGTACTTCCCAGACCACGTCGGTGATTGGTACCTCAACTTGACATCGACTTCCGGTGCTTACGGCTCATTGGCAATCAGCGTCGGTCATGGTCAAATGGCAAGTCTCGAATTGGCTGCTTCGTCAACATCCATCACAGCAGATGAACAAGTTTGGATTAACACGACTCGCATAGACATCCGTGGAAACCGACTGCCAGTTCTTCTTGAACTCGACAACTGGATTACTCCACAGGACAGTCAATTGTTACCTGGTGCCCCAGCGATTTGGTCACCGACCTCTCGCGGTGCTAAGATTATTCAGGCCACGTACGAAACGATAACCTCTGAAATTACCATCACCGTAGAAGAAGGTGCAATTGTTTCGCTTATCCTTCTTGTCGATAATGATGCAGCAACTTGGGAACATTTCGATATCACAGCAGACGATCTATTCGAGGTGAAGGTCAAAGCTTACGACCAAAAGGACAACCGTTGGATTGTATCTGCGAATTGGAGTTTGACTCATCCGGAATTGACCTCACAATCTGCTCTGGAGCAGTTGCAAGGAGACGAGACCACATTTGTTCCATATCTCGCTTCAACTGAACACTACACCATTACCGCCGCATATTACGATGGAGTCACTTTCCATGAGGTGAGCATCAATGTTACAGTTGCACACGGCGATTTGAATTCAGTCACGCTTACTGCAACCGGCAGCGATGGCTTAGCAAACACAGTCTTCGACATTACTTCTGATGAACACATCGACTTTACATCGGCTCTCGCCGATTTGGACATGAACCCAATCGACCCTTCAATTCTTGAATGGTATCTCAAGAACACCGACACCGGTGTCTCTACCGTAATCACCGATGAATTGGTTGCGAACAACATGCGCTGGGATGCTTCTGCGGTTGGCAATTGGTCGATTTCAGCATCTGCTATTAGCGACTCAGGATACAACATCAGCGACGCTGTTGCCGTTTCAGTCGTTCATGGTGAGGCTGTCAATGTGAATGCAGAACTCGATACCACGACCCAAACAGCAGGAGAAGAAATCACCATGGTTGTTACCGGAACTGATTCAGATGGCAACACATTCCCACAAATTGTAGAATGGTTGGAAAACGATGTAACAGTTGAGAACATCACAGCCGGGGAAAGCGAAGGGACATATGTCTACTTGGCCACCACAGCCGGTGAACATACGCTGAAGTACACGACAGGGTCCACAGACTCTACGCTTGCAATCACTGTTGAAGCACAACGTATCGTTGATTCATTGGATATCCAAATATCCTCACAATCAGTTGACCAACTCTCGAACTTTACGGTTACCGTCAAAGCCTTTGACATGTATCTCAATCAAATTGAAGTCCCACCGAGTGCGGATGTAGACGCCACAGGTCGAGCTGAAGTATCGCAGCAAGGGCCTGGCGTTTGGAACGTTATCACGCTTGATGATGGCACAGTAACGGTGACGATTACCGCAGGTAAAGTCTCAGAAGAAAGAAACATCGAAGTTGAAGGCAACTTTGGTGGATTCTTCAAGGCAGGCGGGCCACTCTACTATGTTGGAGCAGGACTTCTCGGAATTGTTAGTATCGTCATTGTCGGGCTATTAATCTCCATGCTTCGTGGAGGCGAATCCGGATACGACGACGACGATGATGATTACGACGACGACGATGACGACGATTCAGACGCCCCTCGAGGTGCAACGCCAGGTCCAACAGGTCCTGCACCTGCCTCAGGCCCAACCGGTCCTGCACCAGGTCCATCAGGCCCCGCTCCAGAACAGAAGGAAGTGCCAGAAATTGTGCAAGAAGATACGGCATGGCAAGTTGACCATCGAGTCGACGAGGATGGCACGGAATGGGCAGAGGATGAAAATGGCACATGGTGGTATCGCCAAGAAGGCGACACCGATTGGGGCGAATGGAAGGATTGAACAGCAAATCATTGATACACATTGACGAGGAAGTTGAGCACATGAAAGATACAAATGAGTACAAGATCATCATCTTGAGTTGCTTTTGTGTCCTGCTTTTTGGCTTCCACGGCTTTTCCATCTCAGGACCTCAGTTTTCTTCCATGGAAGATGAGAGCATTGTTTTGAACCAAGGCGGCGCCCAACCCGTTCGTGTTGAACTCTCAGCAGAATTTGTATCGATTACCGCAGATGAAGTGGTCATGCTTACCGCACAACTTTACGACAATCTCAACAATATCGTCACTGGAGAGGTGGTGTGGAGTTGCGCAAACGGCTCAATCACCGAAGATGGGATCTTCTATCCGTGGTCTTCTGGCTTGATTCAAATTGAAGCATCACACAATGGCTTAGTTGGCTCCATTAACATCACCGTTACACCCGGTGTGGGGCAATCCCTTCGAATTACAAGTTTGACTGCAAATGCGCTCCTACCAGTTTCTCTCACGGCTCAAGTTTTGGATGCTCGTGGAAATGCTCAACCCGCATCCGATGTGGTTTGGTCCATTGATGGTTCATATGCTGGAGTCGGTACTCCTACTTGGACTGCCCAAGATATTGGCGAATACGCGATTCGTGCACGGCTCTACCAAATGGAACATGTCGATACAATCGAGGTTTTGGCAGGAGCGCCTCATGAGTTCATTTTTGATGAGGGTATGCAAGTACGTAGCGGCTCGGCACTCTTGATGACTCCTCGCTTGGTGGATGTGAACGGCTTTGAGATGAACATTACTACTGCAGGTAACCGCATATGGGAGGTGGAGAACGGCACGATTCTTCCGTCAGGATGGTTTACTGCAACCCAACCTGGACTCTGGGCAGTCAATGTATCGGCTGGCAACATTACCGGCACAGGAATGATTCGAGTTGTTCCAGCAGATGCGACCATCTCGCAAGTAACCGTGCTCTCTGAAGGTGACCAAGGAAGTCAACAATTTACCGCAGGTGTGGCCTACGAGCTTGTAGCAATGCGTACTGATTCACTCGGTTATACTGGTACAATCACACCGCCTTTGGCTAATTTCACTGTTTCAAGTGGAGGTCTTTCTAACATCAGTGGAGCGGTCTACTGGACTCCTGGCTCAGTGGGTACACATGAAGTGCGAGTGGATGATGAGGGAGTTCTTTCGACGTTGTCGGTCGAAGTCGTGCATGGCCCTGCTATCGATGCAGTATTGACGCTTACTTCTCCGGATTTTTCAGCAGGTGGACAAAGTACCATTGCTTTCGTCGCATCCGACGTCATTGGCAATGAATGGCTTGTCAACGGCTCGATGACACTTGTCAACGGCAACAGCTCACAATATTCAGTCTCAACAGGATACGCTGTGGTGACACCGGAAGAAACGCTCGTCTGGAGGATTGAAGGGAACTGGTATGACGTATCGACAGGTACTCGGTTTGAACCGGTATTCCAACAGCAGTCCACGCCAGGGCAACTTGCTTTCATCCTTCTCAACGGTGAAGGATCAATACTCCCTGCAGACACCTTACTCGCACTCAATCCAGTATTCTATGATGCGTATTCGAATCAACTCGATGAAATTGGATTGAACTGGACAGTAGATGGCATTGATTCCACTGTCGACATTTTGCTTTCAGATCTACATTGGATACCTACGACAGTTGGAGGGCATGAGATTCGCGCAAATGCGGATGGAGTCTTTGCTACTGTTCGATTAACTGTCGTTGCAGGTGATGCTCGGAATCTTGTCACCAACTTTGAGGATGGTCTTACTGTTCAAGCAGGCGTTCCAACTGAATTGTTTATTCAAACCATCGACGCACATGGAAACTTGGCACCATCGACTGCCGTTCTCTCAACGCTTGATGAAGAGTTTGGCTCGCTAGTGGCCTCCTCATCGGGTGACGGTTACTGGGACTTTACTGGCCGAATGAAAGGCACATTTTCGCTTGAACTCATACAGGACAACGCAACCCACATTCTTCCATTAACAATTGAATCCGGTGCACCTGTACGAATCTTCTCAACCATGGAAATTGAGAACATCGCACAAGGCGATACAGTCCTTCTACGTGTTGAATCGGTTGATGTTTACGGCAATCCTGTTGACGTCGTTCCTGCGAACACAACCGTTAGTTGCACTTCAGGTTCTTCGAAGCATGTAACTTCGGATACATGGGAATTGGATATTTCTTCCTCTGGAAACGATCGATCTTGCAATATTCTATGGAACGGTTTACTCTCTCAGAACTATTTCGATGTTGAGTCTGTTTTACTCGGGGGTGCAGTTGGTTCGACCAATACGGCTATGGGTCTTGGTATCTTCTTCTTAACGTTGATTTTGGTTACTCTTGTGGTTTTGGTTCGTAAAGCGAACCAAGAAGAAGTTGACTGGACCGATGATGCGTTCGACGAGACCGATGAATATGAGTCTGAAGATGATGAGGAGGGTGGCGAAATACACGAAACTACCCCTGAATCCGCTGATGAAGTAGCATCAAATGACTCAGACGGTGAAGGATTTGACTCGAGCAGTGAAAGTGTAGATGCTAAATCTGCACAGCCAACATTATCTGATGATGAACGTAATACTCTTGCAGGAAAAGCGGCAGAAATCGGAGTTATGCAAGCCATTGCTGGGACAGAACAAGGATCGAGTGGTTGGTATGTGGATGTTAGCGGTGAAATCCAGTACTGGAACGTCGGCGACGATGGTTCATGGACTCGGGTTGAATGAGATGTCTCTCGAACAACCTCTTGACGCTACGAGCGAGTTCTATGAATCGATATGGCTTCTCGCAGCTTTCCTTTGTTGGAAAGGGAAAACGGTCATCACACTCATTCTGACCAGAGTCGTCGAACCGCTGGCGAGTTTGGCTCTCGGATAGTTATTCTTCACTTTGCGCCTCGAAGGCAAGGAAGAACTCATCGATGTCAATGACGCCGTTTTCATCCATGTCAGCGTTATGGAATATACATCGGACCTCATCCGATGTATATTCGAAGTCGAGGGCTTTCAATGCATTTTGGAACTCTCGTAAGGTGAGGTGGTTCTTGCCTCCGAAGTCCGCAGCGTGGAACGCAGCAAGGCGTCGCTCATGCTCGGCAACAGTCGTGAATTGGAATTGCTTTCGAAACGACTGAATCGGAGTGGTTTGAGTCACTGCGTGTTTCTTCCCGTAGAGGTAGTATGTGGCTGCACCCGAAAGAATCGCAGCGCCCCCACCGATGAATGCCTTTGAACCGATGAAACTAATCAGCACTGCTCCAGCAAGAATTCCCCAGATGTGGATGTAGGGATACAACGGTGCTTTGTACTTTGGATTCCAACCGTGCTCTTTACTGGTTCTTCGTAGAATGATGACGCAGGAATTTATCATCATGAAAATCATAATCTTAAATCCTGATGCGAGTTTTACGACGTCTTTCAACGGCACGAATAGAATGGCCAGTCCCATGGCTACGCCAGTGACTATTATCGGCCAGTGAGGGGTTTCAAACCGGACATTGACTTCTTCAAGTGCTTGTGGCAGTAGGTTGTCTCTTGACATTGCGAACAAAAATCGTGATGAAGCCAAGATTCCTGCAAGTGCCATTGAAATCATAGTCAGAACGGAAAGAATCGCTGCGAATATTCCGAATTTTGTACCCGCAACTTTCTCAGCGAAAACAAAAATCGGGTTTTCTATAACGACTCCATCTTGAAGCCACCATTCTCCTGGAATGGCAGCCATCATAAGGTAGGCAATAGCAGAATAGATGACAGTTGCAATCAGCAGGGAGAGCATTATTCCGGCAGGGAGGTTACGTTCTGGATTCTTTACTTCACCGCCAATGGCGGCGACCTTTGTCACACCTGCATAGGCTACAAATACGAATGCTGCAGCTTCAGCCACCGACCACACGCTCGCATCAAAGGCCTCAGTCAGAGGCCTCTTCGCATCAAAGTCATCGACAAAGAGTGCAGCAATACAGATGAATACCAACAAGCCGACCGTCGAGAATACAATTGGTGTTTGAATGGCTTTCACCTTTGAAACACCTAATATATTGACCATCGTGATGAGTACGAGGGCGGTCATGGAAAGTACTTTGATGCCAATCTCCACGTCAAAATACGTCGTAACAACAATGAGGTAAGCCGAAAATCCGATCAACGCAAATGCTGATTTGAGAAGGAACGATGCCCACAATCCCAGGCCACTAATGGTTCCAATGAGTGGTCCGTATGTACGCTCTAAGTACACATACGATCCACCACTGGAAGGCATGCCAGATGCCAATTCCGATTTCGATAAGGCGCCCGGAAGAACCACAGAAGCGGCGAGGAGATAGGCGAGCCATATTCCTGGACCCATGATTTCAGCAGCGAATGTTGGTGTCACGAAGATGCCGGGTAACATTGCTGAGAGCGAGATGATTACAACGCCTGCAAGGCCAGTTGTTCGCTTCAAAGTATTCTTCAACTCATCAGTTGCATTTTTGACAATGGTTATTGGTGATGAACTCGACATTTCAAATCCCCGCTTTCCGGCCATTAAAGGACCCGCATTCGACTTCAAGCAACGATACTCCTTATTATGTTGTATTGAATGTTGTGAGAGTCTGTTGGAAACCGGTAATTATTCAAGGGCGGGAGCCTTTGCAATTACTTTCATTTCTACAGCGATCGGTGTCGGTAAGGCACGGATGGCGAGTGTTGTTCGTGTTGGTCCAACTTTACCCAGTGTATCTGCCCAAACTTCGTTGTATCCTTTGAAATCCCGGTCCATATCGACAAGGAAAGAAGTGACATCCAGTACATCATCAATCGAACCACCTGCTTCTTCAAGAATACGGGTGATGTTTTGGACAACAGCATGTGTTTGAGCCTTGATGTCATATTCGAGGGGTTTGCCGTCAGCGTCATGTATGGGTCCACCCGGTATGGAATTGGTTCCAGGTTGACGTGGGCCAACTCCAGAGAGATACAAGAGGTCACCAACTCGTCGAGCATGAGGGTAGGCGCCCACAGGTTTAGGCGCTGCAGCGCTGTTGACTGAGTCTTTACTCTCAGTTGGCTCCCACAATGCCGGTCCGTTTGAATTTGAGGGCTTGGCCGATACAGTTTCACTTACCATCTCAGTTTCGTCGCCTTGAGCATCCAGAACATTTCTTTCTCCTAAGAAATATTCGACATCGTCTTCATCGTATTCTTTGTCCCCAGCACCGGATGCAGCAGGGTCGAGGTGAACTACAGCGCCTCCAGCACCGTGAATTGCTTCGTATGCCAAAACTTCACCTGTGAGATTATTCCTGTTTTGGTTCATTCCCGAAAGCCACCACATTGGTTTGAAAGCAACCACTTTGTTGACACGTATTTGTCGGTGTATGGTGCGAGAAAGTTGACCCACATCTTCGAGCCGACCTTCTCCCAAGAACTCCAAGATTTTACGATTCCATTCATCGTCTTTGAGAGAGTGAATTTTGTCGTCCTTTGGGTCTATGGGTTTTGTGAACATTCTGTTCGATAGGGACATTGCAGTAACTGCAACGGCTTTTCGTCCAGTCGCCTTGACCACATCCATACACGCTTTTGCAAGAACAGTCGTTTCCGCACGGTTCGCATATACATTGGATGAAACGATGACGGCAGGAATTGCATTGTCGGGATTCAGTAACTTGAGCGCGACAACGGAGCCAACATCTATTGGGAATCCATGGTATGCTACAGTACGGCTCTTGAGTCCGCGGTTTTCATTGGCCTGATTCCATGCATGTGCAAAATTTTCATCGATGTTGAACGAATAGGGTATGGAACCCAAGTCGTGGAAGTCATTGTCAACCATAACCCATTCAGGATTCGGATCGGCAATGATTTGATGGCCAATGATGCTTGGCCACGTGGTTGAGTAAATGATGAGTAGGTCTGCATCACTGTCTTTAATTCGCTGAGCAGCTTCTTCAAAAGCATCTCTTAGGCGACCCCAACCTTCGTTTTGGTCTGCTGCCAAAACAGTATGTGGATGGACAGGTACGATGTATGATCCGACCAATTCTCCATCACTCATTCTCTCCCCTCCTTGTGATTCCGCTCGGGCCATTCAACGATTGCATTCCCTGTACCTATGATGGTGCCGTAACCGTGCAATATCCCGGGGTAATTCGGGATATCAAGCGTTGAGAGAAGCCAAGACAATCCACCGCCGTCGCTCTCTGCGATTGCTTGTTCGGTAAACTCTGGCATTTCGTCAAGGATACGCTGCGATTGTCCAGTTCGGAAGTATTCGATCATTCGCATGTCCCATAGGTGCATTGCATGGCTGGTGATATGTTCCTTGCTCATGTCTTCAGGGATGGCTGATTCCGTGGTGAAATGTCGGTGTGAAAGAGAATTACTTGCGATTACAACCACCTTCTTTCCGCTGTCAAGGATTGCTTCGCGTGTTACTCGACCGAGTTCCATCATCATTTCTTGCATGACTTCGACGGAATAGTAATCTCTAGAACGGTTGCTTGACAAAACCACCAACGGTTTATCCCATTGTGGGTTGAACATGTGTCCGGTCGTTATTGTTCCATAGTCCACACGGAAGTCCGGGTTTTCCATCATCTTGACAGCGAGTCCAGCATCCGCAGCCTTGTCATGTATCTGGCGAGCCAAGTCCACATCGATGTCCAAGTCGTAGTGGTATCGGAATAAGTTCGGGAATACTGGGTCGACTGAGAGACTCTTGAATTTGGGCAGGCCAAGGAAGTGCGTGCCGATGTAGGTCTGCCAATGGGGTGAAAGCAAAACGATAGCATCGTATTCAACATCCGCAAGCGACTCACGCAAGCGCTCATACCCCCAACGCAATTGTTCCCAGCCGCCTTCCGCAGTTGGCTCATTTTGCTCTGGATTCTCTGCATAAACCAAATGCGGTGGATGCGGTGCTAAGCAGCCTGCGACGATTTCGCCCTTCGACATGAACAAACCCATACATCGGGGGATTATATCGGCATCGGAGAATGCCGCTTCTATCGCTCTTCCAACCGAACCCTCAAACAACACGGACTTTTGGAGGTACTATGGAGCAAGATGAGGTGGGCGCCGAGGTGCCGATTGAAAATCGGTTCTTAGTTCGAGTCTTTGATTTTGATACCGGATTGCGGCATATCATCGCCCCTGCGCTGCTTGGCGCGGTCTTCGGTGGTTTCTGGCAATACAGTGTTATGCCAAACATCGGTGAAATCAATCTGCCAAATCCTATTCACGGCGCGTTTTTGATTAGCATACTGTTGTCTCCAGTTTTGTATCGGGTTTTGGTCGGTGACGAAATGTCCCGGTGGAAGGAATACACGCTCGGTCTCACTCTACTTGGGCTCATTTTTTCGATGATATGGCTCTCCGGCTGGGGCGCAGTGTTTTGCGGTGGATACGGTGCCTTGCTGGTTTGGGTTTGGATCAGTACAGATTGGGGGAGATATGACCTCCCTCCATTCCGGTATGGCTTGTGGCACGCCTTCGCCATTGATCTGGGTGCATTTGCTGGTAGTGTCTTCGTATACGCACAACTGTAATCACGAAGTGTAACTTTCATCGTTGTTCGGGAAATCTCCCGAACGGACATCCGAACAGTAACTCTTGATAGCGCCATCAATCTCATCAGCGAGATTGAGGTATCGTCGGAGGAAACGTGGTGAGAAGTCCATTGTGATTCCAAGGAGGTCATGAAGAACCAACACTTGTCCATCGCAATCTGGTCCTGCTCCAATTCCAATCGTAGGTATGGAGATGGCTTCACTGACTTTTTTAGCAAGTTCGCGAGGTATTTTCTCCAATACAATTCCAAAGCAGCCGGCCTTTTCGAGTAACTTTGCATCCTCAATAAGTTTCTCAGCCTCTTCATCTTCCTTCGCACGGACTGTGTATGTTCCAAACTTGTAGATGGATTGAGGGGTTAGGCCGAGGTGACCCATTACGGGTATTCCAGCGGTAAGGATTCGCTCGATGGATTGCAATATTTCAGCACCGCCTTCAAGCTTGACGGCATGGCCTTCAGATTCTTTCATGATTCGAATTGCAGATTCCAGTGCGATAGCAGAGTTTCCTTGGTATGTACCAAAGGGCATATCGACGACAATCAATGCACGATCGACTGCTCTTTGAACACATTGTGCGTGGTAAATCATGTGCTCAAGAGTAATCGGTACGGTTGTGACCTGTCCTGCCATAACATTCGACGCAGAGTCTCCGACCAAGATGACATCGACACCCGCTTTGTCAACAAGTTTAGCCAGTGAGTAATCGTAAGCGGTCAGCATGGTGATTTTTTCGCCAGCACGCTTCATCTCCTGGAGTGTGTGGGTGGTAATCTTGCGCGCTTCCTTGTGAACCGACATGGATGTGCCACAGTTAAGTTTGATTTGAAACCCTCGCAGGACTTATTCCTCGTCGTCCTGCACCATGGCCACATTATGAATCAATTCTTCAATCGCTTCGTCAATGGTTGAGGATGCAAGGATTTGCTGTTTTGCTTCTAAAGTAGAGAGTATAAGGCCAGCAACAGCGTAAATTGAGTCTGAATCCTTGTCGATTGTTCGATTGACCCGCTCCCTAACCCACATTTCCAAAACATCGTCTTCAATACGTAGGACCGTCCCAATACGAGTTAGGACATGTTTCATCATTCCTTTGAGAATGGATTGTTGATCTGTGGTAATGTTCGAATCCATTGTGTGGAACTCCACATTGGCACTAATGTAGAGTTTTGAATGGTCAGCATCGTCTGGAATCATGTCAAGCAGTTGTTGGACATCGGGTAAGATCCCATCGTCTTCAACCACTTCCTCAAACATCGGAGCACTGAATGGGGGCAATGCTGGAGCAGTGACGTCCGTAACCGTAAATCGTCTCCTACCGATGATTTGCACGAAATGATTGCTGCCTTTGGTTTCGTGATGAAGAATTTCAGCCTCACAACCATGTGTTCGTGGTCCATCCCAAGCATTTGTTGGTGAGAACGGGTCGTTCAACACCACGCCGAAATTATTTTCATCAAGCAGACAGTCATCGAGCATTTGTCTGTATCTTGGTTCGAATATTCGTAATTCTTGAATTTCTCCTGGCATCAGTACCATCGGGAGAACGAACAGCGGCAGTTGAGACATAAACCCAAAATCGGCGTTTACCTTTTGAAGATATGTTTACTCTGGAGAATCTGAGTTTTTGACGCAAATGTTGGTCATTTCCGAGAAGAATTCCATCGACCACTTACCGCCTTCTCTCCCTACGCCAGAATTCTTCACACCGCCGAAAGGTGTTCTTAGGTCTCTGTGTAGCCAGGTATTCACCCATACGATTCCAGTATCGATTTTCGTCGCAAAGTTACGACCACGTTCCAGGTCCTTGGTCCAAACAGAACCAGCTAGGCCGTATTCGGAATGATTGGCCATGACAATGGCTTCCTCTTCTGAATCAAATGTGTGAAGCGTAACCATTGGACCAAAGATTTCCTCAGTCGCACATCGGGATGCGTAGGATAGGCCTGATACAACCGTTGGTCGCAGAAAGGCTCCAACCCCATCAGGACCCGTGAAGCCAGTCATTGCCCGGGTTCCACCCGTCAGCACAGTACCCCCTTCGGCAAGTCCTAATTCAATGTACGACTCGACTTTTTCAAGATGCTCAGGTGAGATAACTGACCCCATGACCGTCTCATCAAGAGACGGATTGCCAATCGTGATTGAATTGACCTTTTCGATAAAGCGCTTGGTGAACTCTTCTGCTATTGCCGAATCGACTAAAATTCGTGAACCACAGAGACACACTTGCCCCGAATTTGTGAAGGCAGCACGTACTGCACCGTCTACGGCCAGTGTGAGGTCGGCATCTTTGAGCACGATTGTTGCGTTTTTTCCGCCCAGTTCCAATGACAATTTCTTGAACATAGGCGCAGCAGTTCGTGCCACAATTCTTCCGGTCGCTGTGCCTCCGGTAAAGGAAATACCCTTGATGCCGGGTGCTTCAAGGATGGATTGACCAACCTCAGGCCCAAGCCCATGCACGAGGTTAAACACTCCAGAAGGTAAGTCCAATTCATGCAAGGTTTCCGCCAAAATGTTGGCTGTGAGCGGTGTGATTTCACTCGGCTTGGCAACAATTGTATTCCCCATCAGCAGTGCAGGAGCTACTTTCCAACTAAGGAGATACAGAGGTAGATTCCACGGTGTGATGAGACCAACAGTTCCAACCGGCGAACGGTGGACATAGTTCATTGCATCAGCCATTTCAAACGTCATTTCAGATTGTTCTCGACTGAAACCAGCAAAGAATCGAAAGTTACTGACTGAGCGCGAAGCATCAACGCGGCGAGCAAGTGAAATTGGTTTTCCAGTATCCATCGATTCAGTCTGAGCAATGTGTTCATGTTTCTTTTCCAGTGCGTCAGCGATGCGGTCGAGCCAATCTGCGCGTTCAAGCATTGAAAGAGCCCCCCATTCCGACTGGGCTGAATGCGCAGCATCGACAGCCATTTGGACATCGTTCACCTTAGAGCGGGGGATCGTTGCAATACATTCAGCGGTTGCTGGGTTGTAATCCTCAAGAGTCTCTCCATCCAATGCGGCTTGAAAGACTCCGCCGATGTAGTTCTTGATTTCGAGCATGCTCACATCTCCACATCGTACAGCCATCTGTCTTGATCTGGATCCCATTCATCCCAAGTCGGTAACTTTTCCAGATGAGGAAGGTAATGCTCGGGTACAATTCCTGGGACAATGAATGCTTTTTGTCTGTGAAGTGGGTACGGGTTTCGCAAGTTTATTCCGAGTACACCAAGAACTGCACGGGCAACATACCACATGGCTTGAGAGTTCCAGCCGTGAGCGATTTTGACAACAATACCGAGTCCTTTCGGATAGTCTGGATGTTCTATGGCAAGTCCAAGTAGTCCATCAGCGCCTTCCTTCGCGATGACTTTTCCTTCACCTGCCTTGAGAACGGTTGAGTCGAGGCGATTGAAACCTCCAACGAGGTCAGGATGACGAACCATTGCCTCCCATATCCAATCTTTATCCTTGTCACGCACAAGTCCAGCATAGATTTGTGCCAGTTCAGCAACGGTGTTGGACACCGTAGGAAGGCCACATCCGTCTTTTGCGATACGAAGGGGTTTCCATTCTTCGCCAAGGTAGGTTCTCAATTCAGCCATGTAGGCGTCGAAGACCTCGTGAGTTGGAAGCGTATATCCTGCACGATTCCATCCTTTTTTCCGGCAACCGAGCAAGATTGCGGCGTGTTCTCCCGAGCAAGTGTGGTACCATCGGCGAGGCCTTCGAACTTGTCGGCCAAATTGAATCAATGGTACATCAAGCGGAGTGAGCATGAGAGGCCATTCCTCCTGCGCCAGAAGCGATTGAGCGGCAGCAACGTGCTCTGTGTCGCCGTTGTGAGATGCCACAGCGATCGCTTTCTGTTCCCAACTGGTGTCTGCCAGTTCTTCAGTGAATGCCTTGAGCATAAACGGTTTCATCATCGAACGCCCGTAGCACAATACATTTCCTCCAAAGGAGTGGATGACTTCATCGCCGTGTGACCAAGCAATTGCTCCGTGAATGGTCGTCTCAGATACACCGTTTCTTCGATAATCGACCAAGGGCTCCCAAGCCACTTCTCGGCCGGTTGGAATACCTTCGATTTTCTCGCCGAGAGGTGATTCGGGGTAGAGTGAACTGCCTGGCTTGCCGGGTTCAACTGCGGATGGTGTGTCGTGCTTGATTGCCACTCTTTCACGCTCCAGTAAGGATGTTTTCGACCCGAGGTGCAACCTGCTCCATGTAGGCAGTCATGTCTCGACATACTCTTTCTGAGTCGTGGTTGAAGAAATCGAACCAAGCCATGATTCGATCCTCTGGATGGAATCGTTCAACGATTTGCTGGGCAATCTCTTCTGCGTTTCCAATGAGTGCATTTTGTGCAGCATTCTCGACTTTCGACGGGTCGATTGTCCCTTCAAGTGCATTCCAGTATGCACCCAAGGCAGCTTTTGCTTCTCGATGAGCAGCTCGACTCTGTTCTTCGGGTGAAAGGCCTTCTTCTGCGTTCAAGAACACAAACGATGTGCGTGGCATATCACTTCGCTTCCAAGAGCCTCCATCTGGATGGAATACTTCACTCATCCTTGCGTGAGTTGAATCGATAACCTCTGGTTTGGTTATTGAAAGGTTGAACACTTTAACCGGCAATATCGTGTTGAGATATTCTTGAGCGCGTGGGTCATGAGTGCCTGCTATGAGACTCAATAATTCTCTTCGGAAGGTGCAGGGAATAATTTTCAATTCTTCGAAAACATATCGTTTTGGGATTTCAATTTTCTCAGGAGCCTCGCTCAATTGTTCAAACTCTATTGCAGCATTCTGCACTTTCTCCCAATCTTCATCGCTGCGGAAATTCGCACGAGTGAGGACGGTTTCATAGGTGGAGTTTGAATGAACGACATCGCCACGTAGGAGTTTCAAGAAAATGTCACTTGCTTCCATGAAAATTTGTCCACGGAGTGCGGGCCACGCTGCCTCTTCAATCGAATTACGTGGTACTATGCCATAGGGCCTTGCCATAAATTCAAATCGCCCTGCGGAGAATCCGATGTGCAATTTGCGATTTTCATCGGGGTTGAGTCCGTGCAACAGGAGCGTGTTTGCAATGCGTTCGGCCTGAGCAATCGGGCCGCCGGATGCTAGAATCGAGACGACAGCACTACCGATTTCGATGTTCTTTGTTCGTCGAAAGGATTCCATCGCCAGTTGAGGGAAGTCAGTACAAAGACCTACTTCGCCTTTCCAGTGAGGTACAACTGGTTTCGAATTTAATTGTTGAGTTACAGTCGATAAGTGGGCTTGAGCAATCCATCCAACTCCGAAGCCAAGTGAATCAGCAACCTTGAGTTGTTGGAAGTAGTTTCGGAACATATCTTGTTCCGTTGGTACATGTCCATTGGCGTCAGGTGTCTGACTGATTGAGAAAAAAATGTCATGGTCCATGGGGGGGCACCGTTACGCCCCAGTCGAAACCACATCATAACGAGTGTGGGTAAACAGTCTGGATTTCAATTCGGATTTTGATTTGAATTGCGGTTGTTGAAATTAGCGAGGTCCTCTATTCTTTGACGTACCGCAATGGGGGTTGGTAATCCTGCATTGATGAATGTGTGGAGGCAATCCGAGAGTTGGAGCATTGCTGTTTCGTAGTCTTCCGCAATCTCTGCGATGTCGGCGAGTCCCCACCGTGCAACGAGTTGTCCAGAGAGGTCCTCCAACTCACCAGCGAGTTCCAAAGATTGTTCATACAAATCCTTGGCCGCAGCGAAGTTTCCGATGGTGGCCTGCGAATGTGCCAAATCTGCCATTGCTTCGATTTGTGCTTCTTCATCTTTCATCTTCATGGCTAATTCGATGCGGCGTGTGCCGTGGACAATCGCAGTGTCGTGGTCGTTCATTCTCTTGGCACAAGTTTCCAAAACAGCGAGTCCATAAGCAATACCAGAGGTGTCTTCAATGGATTCTCGTAGCCTGATGGAGCGGTTTGCGAAGGCTTGTGCTTCCTCATACTCCTCTTTTCCTAAATGCAGGAGTGCAGTATGATGGAATACAGCAGCTGCGAGTGGAGCGCCGCCCTCCATCAGCTCGGATTTGACAGCCAACTCTGCAAAGATGTCAACCTCTGCAACTGTATATTTATGCCCTTCAAAGTCTGCCCAACCTTGCTCAATTTCATCAGCAGCGTTTTGTTTGGCATGGTGCAACAAGCGTTCAGACAACTCAATGTCATCCAGCTCCTGTGCCAATGGGATGAGTCGAAGGGCCAGAGGAGTATTGATGTCGTCCATTGCCCCACCAGCAGTGAGCATGTCCAGAATTTTACGGGCTTGCTCAGCATTGACTTCTCCGTTCATGCCTCGTCGCAGTCACCACGCGTCAAGAACCTATGTGTTTCTCATCTTCAAAGTTAAACCTTGATAACAGAGTTCAATCATGGACCATGTATGGGAAATTACGATGGGTACCTACAAGGGTTGAGCCTTGCAGCCATTCTCATCCTCGCCCCTATTGCTTTGCAATCCATTTTGTCCGACGATTCGGACGTCGTCTATGTGTTGGTTCCAGGCGAAGAAGAGACGACAACGATATACATCGAAAACAACACTTCGACGAACGATGCCCGTGCACCGGAACTTCATCGATCAGAGGTCGCTCGAATCGCTTCGTTCAACATCAAAGTGTTCGGGGAAACCAAGATGGGTAAACCAGCAGTCGTTGATGCATTGGTTGATATCGTTCTGACTTATGATTTGGTAGCCGTCCAAGAAATCAAGGATCTAGACCAAACAGTCCCTTATGATTTTCTTGATGCAATTAACGCAAAATCCCCAACCGCATGGGAGATGCTTCTCAGCCCGCGTAGTGGGCTTCAAGACGACGACCAATCTTCGCAAGAGCAATATGCGTTTTACTACAACACCTCAGTGTTTCATGCGATGGGAAATGGAACATTGCACAATGACAGCGTCAACGATGACTTCCAGCGAGAGCCCTTCATCGGACAGTTCGAACTGCTCGATGAAAACGGTTCCGGGACTGGCTTTGACCTGAGCCTAATCACAATTCACACGAAGCCGGGCGATGAGACAATTGGAGAAATCAATGCCCTTCACAATGTAGTAAACACCTATCTTGAAAACAACACTGAAGAGGAGGAAGTGGTTATCCTCGGCGATTTTAACGCTGCATGCTCCTATGTTTCATCAAACGAATTATCCAATTCGCCTCTCGCTCATTCGAATTACACTTGGATCATTGAAAACAATGTTGATACAACCGTTTCGGACAGTTATTGTGCCTATGACCGTATCGTTACGAACGGTGACTTAGATGGCCGCTTAGTCGGCACTTGGGGTGTTGATACATCCTTCTCTGACAGCGATATATCTGACCATTATCCAGTTTGGTTTGACATCAAAAGATAATCATATTCCACGCAAGCGTCCACCATCAACGGCGAGACTGACACCTCGAATGCCACCTGATGCAGGTAGGGTGAGAAAGGTGATTGCGGATGCAGTTTCAAGAGGCTCGATTAACCGCTCAATTGGAACTTGGCTCATCCAACCGTTGTGGACTTCTTCGACCGTTTTTCCCGTACGTTGGTTGATGGACGATGCCAATGAACCCAAGCGTTCGGTGTTGGTGAATCCCGGAAGTACATTGTTGATGGTAATGCAAGGGGGCAATTCTCTGGACAAACTCTTGGCCCATGAAGCCATAGCTCCCCGTAGGGTATTGGAGAGGCCAATATTCGGGATTGGCTCTTTTACGGAAGTCGAAATAATTTGGACAATCCGTCCATAGCCTTCTTGCTCCATGCCTGGACTGATGATTTGTGTCAGCGTATGGGCTGCGTGGAGATGGCGTTTGAATGGAGCCTCAAAATCGTTTACTGAATTTGCAAGAAGCGGGCCTCCGGGAGGCCCTCCAGCGTTGTTGATGAGGATGTGTACATTGCCTCTTTGCTGGAGCAAATCAGTAACTGCAGTTCGTATTGATTCAGTATCTTCGAGATCCAGTGGCAGAGCATGGTGATTGCCATTGCCAAGCGTTTTCAGTTCTTGACAAAGTTGATTCAAAGCCTCTTCATTTCGAGAGCATACGGTAACATCAGCGCCGGCTTTAGCGAGCATTTTTGCTGTTGCAGCACCGATTCCTTTGCTTGCTCCACATACCAAGGCATGCTTGCCATTGAGAGCGCTGGTCGAATAGGGGTAGTCGTTACCGAGGAGGTCCATGTACTCGGCAGAGGGTGCTCTTCAAAGGCTCTTCTGTTCATTAAAGCCAGTCGAGGATGGCGTCTAATTCGACCAACCAATCGTCTGAAGCGACATCAATGATGGAATAATGGTCGCCAGGTAGCCACAGCTTTTGCACATCCGTACCCTTAGCCGACATGACTCGAGCGTATGTCTCAGACTGTTCTTTCGGCACATCTACATCCTTTTCTCCGTGAATCAATAACACCGGGGCAACTGGGGAATGGTCCACAGGATTCAGTTGGCTCCAAAGTGTAGGGTCTTCCTCAGGGCTGCATCCAATCCATTTTCGTACAGCATCACCCTCATCAGAGAGTTGTGCTCTGTCGGCGCTCACCAAGTCCGTTAGAGGCGCTTGAGCGATGGCGAGCCAAGGCTTTCTCTCTGCCTTAGATGCCAACAAAAGAGCGAGGTGACCCCCAGCAGAATGTCCCATCACCATAGAGCGGGTCACATCGATGCCTGGTAACAAAGCCAACTGACCCCAAGCACGCATTACATCAGATAGGGTGTCCATCCAAACGCCCTCGTCACCTTCACTCCATCCCTTGAATTCTATGTTCCATGCTGCAACTCCAGCCTCTGCGAGGTCTTCAGCAATGGGTTTCATCAGTTCACTGGTCCACTTCGTTTTCCAGAAGCCACCGTGGATGAGCATTACACAAGGGATGCCGGGTCCCTTCTGGTAAGGCGAAGGGTCATCTGGCATATACAAGTCTGCAAATTGCCACTCTTCAGCGCCCCATTGCATACGGTCAACGGCCATATGGTTCTCACACCGCATGTCGTCTATCACCCTTACTCTTCGAAACGAATACAAGAATTGAAGTGCCGAACCCTGTATTGACAAATATGAACAACCCATTAGACATTGAGATAGAGACCATGAGCGGCGAGAACACTACATTGAGGGCGCTGGGTCACGAAGGAACTGAGCATTGGGTCGTTGTTAATGTCGCAAGTGCATGTGGTTTTACTCGTCAATACGCTGGCCTGCAGACGCTTTCTCAGCAAGATGGAGTTACGGTCGTAGGTTTTCCCTGCAATCAATTCGGTGCTCAAGAACCTGGAACTCACCAAGAAATCTGTGATTTCACAGCAGAGAAGTTTGAAGTTGATTTTCCACTGATGGCTAAGATTGACGTCAAAGGGGACGCATCCACGCCATTGTTTCAGGCTCTTTCGACTTCATCAGATGCTTCAGGATACACAGGTGACATTCGCTGGAACTTTGCCAAATTCGTCATCAACGCTGACGGCAATGTTTCGAGATTTACAAGCCGTGATGAGCCTGAAGACCTAATTTGATGTTCACTCGAGGTCAAATGCGCCGGGCTTGAACACCCATCTGTACTCATCTTCTCGATCATAGTAAGCCTTCACTCGTGGGTCATTTGCTACTTTATCGTGATACTTCAAGAGAGTCGGGTATGCATGAGCCATTGCTGAATCAATTCCGTCAAACTGCCCTGAAAACATCATAAAAATGTTGAGGAAGGCTTTGACATCAGCGAGTGTCATGTCTTCAGTATCTGCCAACCATCCAGTGGTTGATTTGTTGAACAGTGATTCTAAGTCCTTCAAGCCGAGGTCCAGTTTTGTTCCTTCAACGAACAGGGCCTTACGTGCTGCGATCCGATCATCGAGGTCTTCGATTCTAAATGTTGGAGTGAACTCAGCTCTCCACCCTTGAATGAGTTCGATGATTTCATCAACCTTTCCTCGAACAAAGAGGTCTTCAGGTTCGAGTCCAGCGACTGCAGCAGCGTATCTCATTAGCGCACTGGATTCTGCGATTGTGCCTTGAGGTGTCTTGAGCACAGGTAAGAATCCCCATGGCAGTTCTCCGCTTTCCTTGAGGGCTTGGTAACCCTCCCAATCGACGGTCGTATTCTTCCAAGGCAGTTCTGAAATTTCTAAACAAAGGCGTGTCGGCTCGGCATATCCAGGCGAGTTGAAGTAAATCAGTTCGTGCATAGAGGCCGCTCAAAGCCGAGGTTGAAGAAGACTTCGCCAAATAAATCAGGGACTTACTCTTCGTCGGTCGCGTGGGAACAAGACCGTTTCTCGAACATTCTTTGAGCCGGTGAGTTTCATCAAAATGCGCTCAACACCGAGTCCCCATCCCGCATGAGGAGGAACTCCATGTCGGAATCCAGCTACGTAGAATTCAAATTCTTCTGGGTCAAGTTCCATTGCCTTTAGGTTTTCAATGAGCACATCCATTCGATGCTCTCTTTGCCCACCAGATGTAAGTTCATCACGGCCGAAATTAAGGTCGAATCCACGGCTGAGTTGACGGCCAGTGCTTCCATCCTCACCTTCGACATGGTGGATGTAAAACGGCTTGAGGTCCATCGGCCAGCGCGGGAGGAAGTAAAATTGGGGCAAATCTTCAGCCAAGAGGTCAGAGTTTTCTGCATCAATATCGTCACCCCATTCTATTTCTCCACCTTTTCGTTGAATCGTTGCAATAGCGTCACAATAGGAAAGTCTCGGGAACGGCAGTTCAGGTACGATAACTTCGATTGGTTCTTCGTCTTGAGTTGCTCGGTAGGTGTTGATAGTATCGATGTGTTGTTGGGATTCAGGGTCTTCTGAAACCGATTTCCACATGTGGTGGATCATGCGCTCAAGAACGCCCATGACGTCATCGTCGTTTGCCCAAGAGCATTCAATATCAAACGATATGAATTCGTTCAAGTGTCGATATGTATCGTGCTTTTCGGCACGGAATGCAGGTCCAATTTCAAACACTCTTTCGAGTCCACCGGACATGCACAGTTGCTTGAACAACTGCGGTGATTGGTTGAGGAATGCAGGAGTGTCGAAGTACATCATTGGAAACAAGTCAGTACCACCTTCTGTTGCAGTAGCCACAATTTTGGGTGTATGTGTTTCAAAAAATCCCTCATTAATTAGTGCTTCACGACCGTATTGGAGTATCTTTCCTCGCAAATGGAACATGGCATTGACATGCGAGCGTCGCAGGTCAAGGAATCGATTGTCCAGACGGGTGTCGAGTGCCACGTGGACGGTGTCTGTGACACCGAGAGGAAGTGGTGCCTCGGCACGGGCGATGACGTTCACTGAGGTTGCAATGACTTCGTATGCAGGGGGTGGAACAGGCTCGCCTTCTTTGGTCTTCGGTGGGCGCTTTTCAGAAACAGTGCCGGTGAATTGTAAGGTCGATTCACGGGTCATGCGTTGAACCATATCGAGTTCTTCTTCACCAATGTTGTCTTTCTTCAGGAAAATTTGAGTAATTCCAGTTCCGTCTCGTAGGTCGACAAAACAGATGGCGCCTTTGCCTCTGTTTGCTTCCATGAATCCAGATACGGTTACCTCTTGGTCGATGAGTTCAGCGCCTTTGCTTTGAATTTCACCAAGTGTGTGCGTACGGTATGCAGTCGGAACCCATGTGCTCATATTACGTCGGTATGGGGGGAGGACATCAACCATTCGTTCCATTTCGGTTGTCAAGGCTTAGAGTAAGTGTGTATATTCTTGCCGAATATGCTTTTTAAGAATATTAGGGCGGTGAAATAAGCGGTTTATTCATATATGCCGGGCAAAGCGCCACTTCCATGACTGGAGACCTGTTTTCATCCGAATCAGTAACACGCGGCCATCCTGATAAACTATGTGATACCATTTCCGACGCTATTGTTGATGCCTGTTTGGCAATTGACAGCAATGCCCGAGTCGCTGTTGAAACATGCGTCAAAGGAAAGGAAGACATGGGGCTCATTGTGCTTGCAGGTGAAGTTTCACTTTCTGGCGAAGCACCGGATTATGAAGCTGTGGCCCGTGAAGCAGCTGCGCAGGTTGGCTATACATCACACGCAATCGGCATGGATGCAACCACTTCGCAATATACCGAAGTTCAAGTCCACATCACGACCCAATCTTCGTACATCGCACAAGGTGTCAATCAAGACTTGCTCGCTCAAGGAGCAGGAGACCAAGGTTTGATGTTTGGCTATGCTTGCACAGAAACCGAGGATTTCGAGCAACTCAAAGGCCGATATTTTCCACTCGCAGCAGCGCTTTCTCAACGCCTAACCCGTCGTCTCACTCAAGTTCGAGAACAAGGAGTTCTACCTTGGTCTAGGCCTGATGGAAAGTCACAAGTTACTGTTGAATACGACGAAAATGGTGATGTTTCTCGTGTCCATACAGTCATCATTGCTATTCAGCACGATGACAAACTGAAAGACCAATTCGATGGCTCTGAAGAGGAGGAATTGGAATACGTACGTTCGCAAGTGCTTGAACACGTCGTGAAAGAAGTCATACCCGCTAATCTTCTTGACGAAGATTGCAAAGTAGTGGTCAACGGTACCGGCCGTTTTGCAGACCCAGGAGGTCCATACGCTGACGCAGGTCTAACCGGGCGTAAAATCATCGTTGACACTTACGGCGGCATGGGCCGTCACGGCGGTGGCGCTTTCTCTGGAAAAGACCCTTCGAAGGTCGATCGCTCTGCGGCGTATGCATCTCGCTGGGCAGCCAAGCACGTCGTTGCATCTGGCCTCGCATCACGCTGTGAAATCCAACTGGCATATGTGATTGGAATTGCAGAACCTGTGAGCGTTCGGGTTGAAACCTTTGGAACATCCACCGTACCAGCACGTGAAATTGCTGAGCGTGTCAAATCGACGTTTGACTTCCGTCCGGGAGCGATTGCTCGAGATCTCAAACTGCTCAACCCAATTTATTCAGTTACTGCGTCCGGCGGTCACTTTGGTCGTAACCCAGGTTCCGATGGGAGTTTCCCTTGGGAGCAAATTGAGGAAAGCCGAATCGACTCGTTGCTCAACTGAAAAAGCCAGTTTTGAACGGCCCGTAGGGCCGATTCACTCAAGTGGTATGCATGGGTGGCTTGACTTGGTCTTATGTCGAATCGTCCAATTCGTGCCGTCGCCTTTGTGCTCGTGCTGCTGTTCGCAAGCATGTCCCCACTTGCATTGCAAGTCAGCGCTCACCAGAGCATCCTCTTGTCAACAGACACATCTCATGTCGTCCTCATGGGAGGCGAAACCGGCAATGTTACCTTGACCATCGGAAACAATGCTACTGCTATTGAATCATTCAATGTCACTGTCGACACTTCAGGGCTCTCATCCGTTTGGCAAGTTATCCCAAGCGAGAGTACAGTTGAAAATGTGTTTCCAACATGGAGCAAAAACACAACCATTGTTGTTCGCCTCAGTGAAGGTGCTCTCTCAACCGACAGTGGCTCTTTTGATATTCATGTCACTGAACCTGATCAAAACTTCAGCAGTTCAATTACGATTTATGTTTCAGTCGCCCCATCGTATAATCCATCGTTGGACCTCTCGCAAATGGGTGGGCCACTTACCTCGATGGAGGCTGGTTCAAACACTACGTTTTCAATCGGAGTCGAAAACCTCGGCTCAGTTGAAGACACATTACTCCTCGATGTAGGATTTGAGCCCGACTTGGCAGCATGGTGGGCTAATTACACCAATGGCTCAAGCAACAATTCTGGAAATAACACCGGCAACAACACCGGCGATAACGGTACTGGAAACGGAACAGGCGGTAATGGAACCGGTACTGGAAACGGAACAGGCGGTAATGGGACTGGTACTGGAAACGGAACAGGCGGCAATGGGACCGGTACTGGAAACGGAACAGGCGGCAATGGGACTGGTACTGGAAACGGAACAGGCGGCAATGGGACTGGTACTGGAAACGGAACAGGAAATGGTACCGGCAGTAACACGACTTTGACCGTCGACAATGTACTGATGTTTGGCAACAGTTACACTTTCTTCAACTCACTCGGCACTATGGTCGAAGCAATGGGTGTTACCAACGCAGATGTTGTTGCAGCTGGTGGTAATGACCTCGCAGATCATTGGGCGAATGTCAATTTTTCTGGAAGCAATTCGAACACTACACTGCGTGACCCAAATATTGACTGGGACTTCGTCGTCTTACAAGACCAAAGCCAAATTCCCTCATTGCCAACAAACGATACCAATTGGCAGGCAAGTAAGAACGGTGCAGTCCATCTCGCTACCGAAATCAAAGTTGAAGGTGGAGACTCCGTGCTTTTCATGACATGGGGGCGACGCAGCGGTGAATCACCGGGCCAATGGCATCAATACAACAACATCAATCAAAACTTTACGGATATGCAAAACCGGTTAGCCGATGGATATTACCACTATGCAGAGAACATGAGTGCTGCTGGAAATACGGTATGGATTGCACCAGTAGGGCTTGCCTTTGAACACATTCACGACTACATCGTCGCAGGTGGAGTCGACCCAACCGCATCGGGCAATACATTCTACAATTTGTATGACTCAGATGGAAGCCACCCCTCCGCATCAGGCAGTTATCTCGCTGCTTGTGTTCTCTATGCGACCATGACTGGCAATTCACCTGTTGGTTCCAACGATACAGTGTCGCTTAGTGCAGCTCTCAAACTTGAACTCCAACAAGCAGCTGCTGCAACAGTCTTCAACGAAACTTCGCACATCGATTACCCTTGGGAATCCTCTCCATCGACGTCGAGCATGATGATGTCATCTCCCCGTGGACTCGGTGGAGGCATTCCGAGTGGTTGGAATGTGCATTGGGCCAACGACGAGTATTCGAACATGCCAGCAGGTAGTTCACAAATCGCAAACCTTCACATTTCAGTCCCAAGTAATGCCGCACCGGATTATTACGGATTCAGATTGTTTAGCGCTTCCACGGGCGGTAATGTGTCGACATCGACTTTGCTCGTGGTACATATTAACGAAGATCACCAACTCAGTGTAGCCTTCCTTGGCCAGAACGAGGAATTCACTCCAGGGCTTGCAACCGATTCTTCAATTCAAGTCACGAACACGGGGAACGCCATGGTTGACTATGACTGGGAACTCTCGGTTGAAGACGGTCCTTGTGAAGTCATGCTTGCTACGGCAACATCTTCTCTGGCGCCGAATGATGTCGTGGATGTCGATTTCCAATTATCCGTTCATGAAGAGGCTACAAAGTCCGAAAACTGCGATTTGAAATTCGAAGGAACAGGTTCCTCGAATTCTGAGCAACATTCTGCTGAACCGTATTTGTTTACAATCGATGTTGATGAATTGGTCGAATTTGAATTGGTCGGCCCCTCGACAAACTTGGAGGTTTCACCGGGGACTCCTGTTGAATACGAAATGCGGATTCTCAACAACGGTAGTGAGACAGTTACCTTCTATCTTGACGTACTTTCTACATCTGGTTTGACGACGACTATCTCTTCAGGTTCGGGCGTCACAGTTGCACCTGGTGAATCGGGGCTATGGAGTCTGAATACCGATGCTAACTTGGGCCAGTCTGGCTCTCTCATGCAGATGTTTTCGGTAAGTTATTCCGATGCATCATCGACTGCAGCTATTGATATTGAGATCTTGGGCGTGAGTCAAGCAACTATTACAGGTCCTCTTGATGGGAGGATTCAGGTCCGACCGGGTCAATCAGTCACTACCAATTTCACACTTGAAAACACTGGGACTACGACGCTTTCACTGAACGCAGCTCTCCTTGGATTACCTGCCGAGGTCGAGGCGACATTGAGCAATGATTCAGTAGCCCTCAATGTTGGGGAACTGAGAGAAGTTCAACTAACGCTCACTGTTTCGACTTCCGCATCAGCCAGCACCAATGAAATCACCTTTGGATATATGGATTCGGAAGTTTCAGCGCATTTGACTCTCTCTCTGCAAGTTCAAGAACGAATCGCAGTTCTACTCGGTTCCACAAGCACCCGTGTGGTGGCTGGACCGAGCACAGACGCTGTGTTCACATTTGATGCAACCAACCTCGGTACTACCACTGACACACTGTACGTAAGTTTGGTCGATAACGGAGCTTCGGACTGGTTTGAATTTGAACTCTCAGCGACTTCTCTGCTTCTTGAATCAGGTGAATCCATGCCCGTAACACTCAATGTCCGAGAGATTTCTTCCGGCGCTCCATCCAACGGTGTTGCCGTGGCCGTTCAACTGCGCTCGTCAAGCGATGACTCCATCTTCACACAACTCAACCTCACAGTGGAGGCTCTTGTCGCCGGTGCTGAAATTGTCGTCCTCTCCGATGATGATTCTGCTCCACCTTCCGGTGTTATCCACGGGACTGTGGTTGTAACAAACAGTGGTTCTGGCTCGGACCAATTGCTTCTCAGTACCGTGGGAATTGATTGTGGTGTTTCGACAGTACTTTCTCTCGGTGCCGGTGAATCCTCAACAGCTCTACCATGGTCGTGCATCTTGCCTGAAGATGCTGAGGCTGGCTTGAAAGAATTAAGATTCCGAGTTACCAGTTCTTCACGAACCTCGTTTTCAGACAGCAGTGTCGAAATCTATACGGTTGAACCAGTTTGGGGTGATTCTGGTGTACTTCAACTGGCGTTCGATGAAGCATCACTCTCCGTTCCTTCGTCCGGTGGCTCATCAATGGTTCTCACCGTTACAAATCTGGCCAATGCCCAAGTCACTGGGACATTATCGCTTGATGGAATCGGTGACGGCCTCATGGTCAGCGAATGGACACGACTTTCTGATAATTCAACAACAAACCAAATGACGCTTTCACCGGGTTCTTCTATGCAGTTTACGCTCAGTTTAACCTCTCTGGTTTCCACCAACGAAGAAGCGACTCTTCGAGCCCGGGCCACGTACCTCATCGGTGATACGACCTCTTCTGAGACCTCTGGTGATGTAGTGGTTCGCATTATTGGCCCCGAATTGCCACCTAATGGCATTCAACTGCCGTTCGATGTTGCACTCAGTCAATCCGATTCAGTCAACGCAATGCTTGGTGGTTGGGGATTATCACTGCTTATCCTTTCAGTGCTCTACCTAAGGCGTGGTAAGAAGGACACAGTTCTTTCAGCAGAGGAAGACATGTCTGAAGACGATGAAGCAGAAGTTGTCGAAGAGGTGTCTGCAGAACTTGGCTACAATGAATGCCGTTTGGAAGGTGACAAGGTTTCCTGTCCTTCATGCGATGCTAGACTTGGTGTCCCCCGAGGTAGTGAGCCGCCGTTTAGATTCACCTGTCCGAAATGTTCGACGCTCATACGAGTGATTGAATGATCATTCTCGCCGGTAAGCGAGAAGTAAAAACGCAGTGTGTCCAAATGGGCCGTTGACTGGTCGAACGCCACCTTTGGAGGCTTTGCCCCACTGGCGTTGTATGAGTTCGCCAGCCCATTCAACTTCAAGGCCCTGTTCTTCACAGGCAATCCACGCATTTTCGAGTTGACTTGTTACTGGACAGTAACATACCATACGACCTCCAATGTTGAGCATTGACGCCACGGAGTGTATCGCTGAAGGATGCTCTGGTAGGTCGAGAATAATCGCATCGAAGGACGGGCTTATTGCCGATATTTCATTGCTGACTTCTTCGATTGCACCCTCAATGTGGTGGTGCGATGGAAACTCTGACCAGCTTTCCTCACAACGTCGCAAGTTCTCGAGTGCAACATCAGCGTGCTCACTGCGAGGTTCAACGGTGACATGGATTCCACTGCTGCCAAGAATACGGGCGATATACATCGATAGACCTCCGCTGCCTATTCCAGCTTCAAGCACACGGTCGCCAGGTCCAATTCCCATTCGTGAAGTCATGAACCCAGCATCTTTGGCAGAAATTGTTTGGGCACGTCGAAGCATGCCTTTGCTCATCTCAGGGAGGCGGAGGGGTACTCTTGTCAGCACTTTCTGCCCGACCAGGACCTCTTCTCCGATGTCCATGCCTGAGAAGAGTTGATTCGCATCGATGACTCCAAGTCCTTTGATTTTCCGAACTCCATCCAGCAATTCAACGACATGAACTCGACCGTCTGCTTCAACAAACGCTGACCATTTGACTGGGTTCATGGCCCTGCCACTCCCCCTTGCGTCTAAATCTTGTTGTCCGGAGAAATCTATATGTGTGTTGATTCCATGGTGAGATTTTTCTCACTGGAAAGGGAGTGTTTCATATACTGTCTTGGCAGTGGGTTAAGCATGAAGATGCTAGCGCGCCTCATGGCTCTCACAATTACGGCTTTGTTCATCGGTAGTACGATGACACACTTCGTTGGTCCACTCCAATCCGAAAACGACGACTATTCGCTTGACGACGAGCGTGTAATCTCCCGTGCTGCGACCTCTCCCGGACACACCGTCTTCGCTGAATACTACGGCGCAGACTGGTGTCCTCCATGTCAAAACGGTGGGTCCCCTTCTCATCACGCTCTGAAGAGTAATTTCCCTGACGATTATGTCTACATTTCTTACTTCGAGTCGAACGGCCAGGGTGTTAGCGATCCATTGAATCGACTTAGCCACGTTCGTGATGGTACCGGTTCGATACCTGCAGCGTCATTTGGTGATGCCCGAGCAGGTAGTTCATACCACAAGCTTGGTGCAGCCACCGGAACCACAACATACGACACTGAATTCTCAAACGGTGGAGATATGAAGTCAGTGAATGATTTCAAACTCTCAGTCAGCCAATCTCAAACGGGTTCAAACATGGACATCACCTATACTCTCGAATACCTCGGTAGCTCGTCAAGCAAGACGGTGTACCTTCTTGCGGTTGTGGCGGAAGAGACCAGCCCAGATACATACAACAACGGCCAAACTCACCCTCACAATGTCATCCGCTCTTGGTTGCTCAACTCAAACAACAACGGCTTTGAATCGTTTACCCTTTCTCCAAACAACCCAGTCACGAAGACATGGACAATGCCAGTGAATACTGTACGGGCAAACGGGGCTACCGCAGCGGCTGACAACTTTATCTCAATTGGTGCAATTATGGGCGGCCCACACACATCTTGGAACGATGTATATGTTGCTGCTGATTCAAACATGGGTCCAAAGTTGGATATCTCTGTTTCTAACTTTGCAGTGAATTCTGCTGAATCCGCAAACTCTGGCTTCGTCATTGGCGATTCGATGACGATTGATGCTACAGTGAAGAATGTAGGCGACTTGGATTACTCTGACGGTGGCTCGCTCGTATTTTATTACAAGAACGTGGCTTCGGAAGTCACACTCTCCTCATACTCGCTGAACAATCTCAACATTCAAGGAACGCAGACTGAGCAATACACCTTCGATTCTTCCTCCCTCCCATCTGGTTGGAAAACTACGTTTGGTGCTAAACTCACAGGTATTATTGGCGATGTAAGCGGGATGAACAATGTTGCTCTGCAACAATACGACCAAGATCGTCCTCCTGTGTCGAAAAATCCACAAATCCAAGGAGATCAACTTATCGAGCGTGGAAATCACGCAATGGTTCTCGCAAAGGCCGAGGCCGATGACACCGTCGATACGACTGCGACCATGTCTTTCAATGTCGAAATATCCCCTGCTGGTCTCAACCAATGGTCCAGTTCAGTCATTTCTGGTGGGCAAAATGTGGTCTACGCCGGAACAGCCAATGAAGGCCGTGAATACGTCATCACGCCGTCTGCGTCAATGGCTGCAGGATGGTATGATGTCCGTTCACAAGCAGTCGATTCACGCGGACAAGTCGGTGACTGGAAGGTTATCAACGGTCAATCTGGCTTTGAACTCAAAAACGGCGCTCCAGTCGTGATTGTCGACCCAATTCCTTCGGTAATGTGTGATACTCCAACGAAGGTTTCGATGGCCGGACATATTGTTGACCCCGAGACACCACTTGGTGACCTTGTTGTCACATCATCCGATTCATCGTTCATCGCATGGCACCCTCTTACAGAGGAACTCGAAGTCAACTTTGCATGGTCCGAAGTCAACGGATGCCCTCTCGGGCAACAAGGGATTGAAATTACCATCGACGATGGTGGCGATTACTCCGACACTGGAGAACTTCCATACGGTACAATGTTGTTTAGAGTCACTGAAAACGGACAACCCCGATGGAATGGTTTGCCTTCGCAGTCCGTCGATGAAGGTGGCAGCGGAATCCTAGCGCTCCTCCCGTATTTGTTTGACACTGATGACCTAGGAAACCCAACGCCTGTCGAAGACCTTTCCATCCAACTCATCAGCAATTCCAACGAAGAGGCAATAATCGCTTCCCTTGAGGGAAACACAATCGGCTTCCAAACAGTGGATGATGACTCAAACGGACAAGCGGTTCTCACTCTGCGTGCAAGCGACGGGGTAAAAACATCTGATGCGACCATCACGATTAACATCCAACCAATCAATGACGCACCTCGTCTTGTTCCAATCGATGACATCACAAACCTCACTTTGAAGCGAAATTCGCAAATGGTGATTGACCTAGCCAGCCGTGTTGTCGATGTTGATGACCCAGCAGAAGAAGCCTTCATCACCGTATCCTCCTCTGAGGCGGGCGCTGCACGTTACAGTTTCATTGATGGAAGCCTTACTCTTGAATTCGAACAAATCGGCATGCAGACGGTCACTATCCTATTGCAAGACAAATTCGATTCACAGTCTTATACGCTCAATGTAGATGTCTTTGATGCATATCCATTCTTGATTTCGAAGGAAGAATCCGACACCAGTTACATGTTCGTCACTCTTGAGGATACGTATGTTGGCCAAATCCCGACTGTTACAATGCTGCTCACTGAAAACTCTCCAACATTTACCTTCATTTCCGTCTCGTGGAATGTATGTAACAAACTCACAGGAACTTGTGACGGAATGATGCAATACAACCTTGATACTTCTAAATCCAATGTTGGTTGGACCGACGAACTTCTTGTGCCTTCGGTTTTGACACCTGGCGAACTTGCTCGTGAAGACGGCTCACAGTACAAGGACTACTACCAACTGGTCATTACCGCAGTCGACAGTAACGGTGACGATTACAAGATGATGTCAGATTTGAAATGGGACATTACCGAAACAATGCCGACCATTGTCGAAATGGATGATACAATGTTCTCTGACTATCTTGAGGATCTCACTGCTGACAAGGAAGAACTTGTCGCACAGATTGAGGCCTTAGCAGATGGAGAGGATTCCAGTGCTCTTGAACTTGAACTCTCCGAACTTACCGTCGAACTTGAACTCGCATGCAACGACCCCCGTGCCTCTTGCACAGAGGAAACAGTTGCCGGAACATCTCTTGACACAGCTGGCAATGAACTGAACCTCCAGATGATTGGTCTCATTGGCGGAATCATCCTCGCAGGTCTTCTCATTGGACTCATGTTCTCTCGTCGTAACGGCGATTCAATGCCAAAGGATGTCTGGAACGACACAGCATGGAACCCAAACATGGTTCCTGCTCACGACACAGTCGCTAACTCGATGTATGGAGGCGCTCAAGCCATCTTCCAACAACCAGTGACAGTCGCCCCTGCTCCAGTACCTCAAGCCATACCTGGGCCTCCATTGCCACCAGGCGGTTTGCCGGCAGGTTGGAGCCCCGAACAATGGGCTTACTACGGCCAACAATACCTCGATGGTACACTATGAACTTAACACAAGTTCATACATGGTTGATTGTAAACCCATAAAGGGGAGCGACCCGAGGGTACAGTATGACCGACAACGACACGACATTAGATTCGTCTTCGGACGTCGAAGAATCAATCGACATGGTTGATGGTATTGCAGATGTTGAAGAGGTAACAATCTGGGCTCCCGAGCCCGGACCTGACTCAGATGATGTACTCGGCACTAGCATCGATGAATGGATTGAATCCGTCAATTTCTCATCAACCGAGGATGTACCTATTCCTGACCGTTTGGTCGACCAAGTGATTGGGCAAGAAGCCGGCTCTGTTGTTATCAAAAAGGCGGCAGAACAGCGCCGTCACATGCTCATGATTGGAGATCCGGGCACTGGTAAGTCGATGTTGGCTCGTTCCATGACAGACCTTTTGCCCAAAGACGCTCTTGAAGATCTTTTGGTTTACCCGAACGAGGACGACGAAAACGAACCTCGAGTTCGCTCAGTTCCTGCCGGTCGTGGTGATCGTATTGTTAAGTTGCAAAAGGAATCCATGCGCACCCAACGGGAACGCTCTCAAAAGATGCTGTTAATCGCCTTCGCTGCGGTTGGTTTCCTTCTTGTTATCGCTACAATCCAAAACGGTGACATACTCACGCTCTTGTTTGGTGGATTTTTGCTCATGTTTGGTTACATGTTCATCCGTGGGCGTCTTGGCTCTGGCGATGAAAGCAGAATTCCAAAGGTATTGGTTAAGCATGCCAGCAAAGACATGCCACCGTTCGTGGATGCAACTGCAACTCTATCTGGTTCTCTCTTGGGCGATGTCCGTCACGATCCTTTCCAATCTGGTGGAATGGAAACACCAGCTCATGACAGAGTCGAACCTGGTGCCATTCACCGTGCTCACAAGGGCGTTCTTTACATCGACGAGGTCAACTTGCTTCGTCTTGAAGAACAACAAGCACTCCTCACCGCAATGCAAGAGCGTGCCTTCCCTATCTCTGGTCGCTCAGAACGTTCCTCTGGAGCATTGACCAAGACAGAGCCTGTGCCCTGTGACTTTATTCTCATCGCAGCAGGCAACCTCGATGCCATTCAAGGGATGCACCCTGCTCTTCGCAGTCGTATTCGTGGATACGGTTACGAGGTGTATGTCAATTCAGAAATGCCAGATACAGCACGCAACCGACGTCGCCTTATCCGTTTCATCGCACAGGAAGTTCGCAGAGATTTAGGAACTTCTCGCGAGATTCCCCACTTTGAAAAGTCTGCAGTAGGAATCATCCTAAGAGAAGCTCAACGCCGTGCAGGCCGCCGTGGAAAACTCTCGCTACGTCTACGTGAACTGGGCGGACTTGTACGTATTGCCGGTGACTTAGCAATGGAGGAGGGTGCACCTCTTACCACTGCAGCGCACGTACTCGGTGCACGCAACATTGCTAAGCCACTTGAACAACAGGTTGCTGACCGAATGATTGAACGTCGTCTTGACTATGCTATGATTGTCAATTCAGGAGAACGAATCGGCCGTGTTAATGGTTTGGCAGTTCTCGGAGCCAACTCTGGTCTATCCGATTTCAGTGGCATTATGCTACCTGTCGAAGCCTTGGTGACACCATCCCTGGGTGGCGGCGGTAAGATTCACGCTACTGGTGGTTTGTCCGACCTCGCAAAGGAAAGCGTCACCAATGTAAGTGCAGTTATCAAGAAGTTAACCGGAAAAGACATCTCCGACTACGATATCCACATTCAGTTTGTAGATACGCACGGAGTTGATGGGGATTCAGCATCCATTACCATCGCCACCGCCATCATCTCGGCACTGGAAAACATTCCAATTCGACAGGACTTGGCAATGACAGGCTCCTTGTCAGTGCGTGGTGAAGTGCTCCCAATCGGTGGCGTCACTGCCAAGATTGAGGCTGCAGCACGTTCCGGAATCAAAACCATCGTCATCCCACGGGCAAACATGCAAGATGTTCTCTTGGATGAGAAGTTCGAAAAGATGGTCGAAGTTGTCCCAGTCGATACTCTCGACGAAGTCATGGAATATGCGCTTATCATGCACGATCAAAAGGAAAGTCTGGTTGAGCGCCTCGGTGCAGTCATCGACAGACTCACTCCTGCTGCAAGCACCTTGACATCAGCGTGAAAACGATTGAACCAACTTCCCTCCAAATACTCTGAGCGAGGGTTACTAAAAGGCCAAGGCTTGGCGGTGGCATGACTGAGTCAGCAACGACAGGCATTACCGTCCGTGATGCAAGCAAAGGTGCCCTCTTCGTACTCTTTCTCGTCACCATGATTGACATGATTGGTTTCGGAATTGTCATTCCGTTTCTCACATATCTAGTCGAAGATTTGACTCCCGTAGGTCAAACGGCAAACATTGGTCTTTGGGTCGGGCTACTCATGACTTCGTATTCTGCTGCACAATTCTTGTTTTCACCGTTCTGGGGGTCAGTCTCCGACCGAATCGGTCGCCGCCCAGTGTTGATGGTCGGTCTTGTAGGTAATACCGTGTTCTTCACGATGTTCGGTCTCGCTAACACCCTCATCATTGCCTTTGTGGCACGATTCATGGCGGGTGTGTTTAACGGCAATATCGCCGTTGCACGCGCCTACATTGGTGATGTGAGCACACCTCAACAGCTCGCAACCCGTATGGGCATCATCGGGGCAGCGTTTGGTCTCGGCTTCACATTTGGGCCATTTATTGGCGGTGAACTTTCCGACCCTGCTGCGCGGTGGGGGTGGTTCGTAGGAACTATCTTTGAAACCCATCCGTACCTGCTTCCGTGCTTAGTTGCGAGTGTGTTGTCGGTCTTTTCTCTCGTCATTGCGTATCGCTCTCTGCCAGAGTCATTGCCAATAGAGTCACGGACGCAGAAAGAGTCAGTTCCATGGCTGACGAATATGGCGAACATCATGAAAAGTTCCGTTTCTATGCTACGAGCACCTAGCGTTTCCCTTGTTATTTGGGTTTCGATGCTGTTTACGTTTGGATTTACGATAATGCATGCCGTGTTCATCCTCTACACCGAAATGGCTCCAGAAAACGGAGGTCTGGCATTTTCCGAAGCGGACAATGGACGAGTATTTGCCATGATTGGCATCACTGGTATACTCACTCAGGGGCTTTTCATTGGGCCTTTAACTCGGAAGTTCGGTTCACGAAATCTTATCCCGTTGGCAAGCGTTTTGACAGGAATTGGCCTTGTTCTCATTCCGTATACTGAGGCTGATAACAGTTGGCTTCACGTCCTCATTGTGTCGGTCATAATCGCCTTAGGCAACGGAATCTTTCAGCCATCCTCTTCTTCTTTCCTGACCCGGATAGCCAAATCGAACGGCTATGAACTTGGAGTCGTCATGGGTGCGCAGGAATCACTCGGTGCGTTTGCCCGAATTCTTGGCCCACTGACTGGGGGCCTTGTATGGACTTTAACCGCAACTCGGGAATGGCCATTGGATTATCACACCGCCTTCCACATCTGTGGATTGATGATGCTTCTTGCAGCCCTTCTCTCATTGCGACTTCCTCATGTCGATGAAGGAAGTGACACCTCAACTGGAATCGGTGAAGAATCCTAAACACTCAAGAAGTGAAGGTGTTTATCTCAGCGTATGGAGAGTGTAGGCACCGTAGGTCCAGCATGGGACTCTGGTCGATTTAACCGCCGCGTATCGACATTCGCCCACATTTCTTTGTTGGTGACCTTGCTGGTCATTTGGCTCATTGTACTGAAAGGAGTTCTCCAGCCTTTCTTCATTGCTTTGGGCATTTACTTTGTGCTTAAGCCAGGTTCGGATTATCTCTCAAGCAACGGATTTCCGGTTATTCTATCGTATCTAACTATGGTTTTGCTCACATTACTGATCGTCTCCGCAGCCTCATTTATTGCGTATCAACAGGCGAATGATTTGGTCCAAGATCAAGAAAAAATGGATTTATACAATTTGAAATTAGAAGAGCGATGGAGTGACCTGAAACAATCACCCTTGATTGACTCAGCTTTCAGCGACGATTCAGACTCTGCGAATTCTACACTCGTGGATGATCTCTCCTCCTTGGGCTTGCTTGAAGATGACCAGCAAGTCTCGGATGCGGGATTAAGCATGCTTACGAATGTCGGGGGATTGTTGGCAACCAGTGTAACAGTCATGTTTTTCCTCATTTTTATCATCTTCGAAGCCAGTTTACTTCCCGGGAGAATCGAACGTGCTTGGCCAGATGGTGGCAGCCAAAAAGTTCAGATTGTTCGTTCAAAGATTGAAGCCAGTGTCAATACCTACATCATCGTGAAAACAGGTGTTGGAGCCGGTACAGCGCTCTGTGCAGGCGTAGTCATGCTTCTGTTCGGCATTGACTTGTGGTTTACTTGGGCACTCATTACTTTCTTGTTGAACTACGTTCCATACATCGGTTCTTTGATTGCTACTATGCCACCAATCATCTTGGGAGTAATCCTTCTGGAACCAAATTCCCTCATGCTTTTGATTCTCCTGCTTCTCGCAAACCAACAAGTGTGGGGTCAAATCATCGAAACCAAATGGGCAGGCCGGGCTCTCGACCTCTCACCGGTTCTTTTGCTTCTTGTCACTTCCATCTCGTTTGCTGGTTGGGGAATTCTCGGAATGGTCCTTGCCGTACCGTTTGCTGTGATTGTGAAGATTGTGCTTGAAAATATTGAAGCAACTCAACCGTTTGCAATTTTAATGTCAGAACGGGCTCCTTCTATCGATGAAGCATGGGATGACGCTATGCGTGATGGGAAGATTTCTAACTTTGAGAGTCAATCTCTCAACCAGTTGCAAGTTTTGTTGGGCTATTCAGATTTCAAAGTCAAACTCATTGCCGGCAGAATTGCCGCACAGCGAGCTTTGAAGAGAAACAAGATTTCCGACGACCAAATTGACATCATCTCGTTAGCTGCAGACGCAGTTGGAGACCACCCCGACATGACCGAGGTCGTGTCGTTACTTTCTGAGGGTAAACTCGACAAGGAGTTACGGCCAGTTTTATCCAAGTTCATCCGTGTGATGGAAGAAGAGTAATCAAAGAACTTCAGTGAGAATTTTCTCAAGTTCGGTGTTAATCATCAAAATGAGTGTTCCAAATTCCGGTGGGATGTTCGGGTCTTCATACAGTTCTTCTAATTTTGATTGAGCCATTGCGATTCGAACATCTAACTTCTTAGCCTTGTTCAGAAGCCATTGTTCGCAAGCCTCTTTGGCTTGACGGCGAATATTACGAGGTACTTTGGGGTCGTCAATTTGGTTGATGACTGTGGCTACTTGTTGAAGTCTGCTTTCAATATCCATTTAGGTTCACCACTGGTCGTATTGTGTCGTGTGTGGAGGCCGTCTTTAAGTCCATTGCCGCCATCCGAAGGGTATGGCCCTCTCCGAAATGGATATTCTTGGATGGGCTCGGATATTTACACTCTTACTTGGCATGGGCTGGGCTGCATGGATGGACCATAAAGAACGGCGAGTGAAAAATGAACACTGGCTTGTATGGATTAAACCGGCATTGTTCCTATGGACTTTGGATTTGATGATTCAAGGAGCGGATTGGACGATTTACCTCACAGCATCAGCGTCGGTTGCTTACGCCAGTGGGGCTGTAATAGGTCGGCCAACTTTTTCAGACATTCGAGCGGGGTCTCGGCTTGACCAAATAGTAGCACTTTGGTATCTGGTCAGTCTTTTCGGATTGATCTCTGGAGCGATGATTTACCAATCTGTTCACCCAATTGATGTTCTGCTCGGAGACGAGCAAGGCCTCGGTGCACTATGGTGGACGACGTTGGCGGTACTCCCGCTCATTCTGTTGATTGACCTTGCTTGGCGAGTTCGAATGCTGCATGGTGGAGCAGATGCGAAAGCACTGATGTGGGTCGCCATATTAATTCCGAGTTGGTCAACAATGCCATTGACATTCGGCACCGCAACATCCGAGGCGTTGTTCGCTTTACCTCCAGCATTTGCCTTGTTGATGTGGGGTGGTCTGTCATTCCTTGTGATTCCGTTCATACTCTTGGGACTCAATCTCGTTCGAGGTCATGTCCGTGGTTTTGGAGATCTTTTCTTGGCATGGCATGCTCTTCAGATGCCGAGGGATGAAGTTCGCAACCGACATGTATGGCTTCTCACAACGCTTGTGGAGAAACCTGATGGCTCAGTTGTTGCCTACCATCGTAAGCGTGCACCACGCAAATCACCGACAAGTGAGGAAGTGGAGATTGCGCTCATGGAATTAAAGGATGCCAGCGTAGAACAAGTTTGGGTCAGTCAGAAACTTCCGCTGCTTGTTTTCCTCTTTCCAGCAATCTTTCCGTTGTGTTTGCTCGGTGACCCAATGGCAATACTCATGCCGTTGCTTGGATTGAACTGAGAAGAATCTCAAAAAGAGTGTTTCATCATGCGCCCTTGCGCTCGATGTTCTTAGGACGTAGTCCCTTGTAACTGCACTTTCTGCAGCGTGTAGCACGGACTGCGTTGCGTGCGTTGCAGCGCATGCAAATCTTGCGGTGAAGCAAGCGGACTTCTGCTTCTGGGAATCGTGCCATGCCTTTGCGACTCACTTCCCCTATTTAATCGCAACCGAGCGTCATAAAATGGAGATGACATTGCAGTCTTCATACCTTTGTGATGAAGAGTATGGTTCAAAGCGTATCAGCACTTCGCAAGGGCATGCGTGTCTTACGCCTGCCAGCGATACATCACGACGCCAATTTGGTTGTCGTTGATGGCTCAATGGGCAATCTCTTGATTGATGCTGGCACATCATGGTACCAAGGTTTGCAAGTTGAACGTATCAAGGGTGTTCTGGGTGGAGATGCAGAACTCGACCGCATTCTTCTCACAAGCAAACGCTATCCGTGTTCAGGTGGAGCCCTCCATCTTTCTCAGTCTTTCAACGACTGTGCGGTACATATCCATCCTGATGGTCAAGGTGCGTTGGAAACAGGTGATTTCTTCACCACATGGGCAAACCGTTTCGATTCAGATATGCCCCCCGTCAAGGCTGAAAGAGTCGATGACGGTGAAGTTTTCGCGCTTGGAAACGGCCAAGTTGAGTCCATTTCCATTCCGGGGCATTCCTCAGACGGAATGGGTTACTGGATTCCAGATCAGAAAATGATGGTCGTTGGGGCGTTGATTCCTCGGGCCGATCGTCCTACTCGATGGGACTTGCCTGGTGGATGTCTGCCAGATTTGATCACCAGTCTTCGAAGGATTTTGTCGTTTCAACCCAAATCTTTGATTCCACTCCAAGGCCCGGCAATCAAAGGAGAGCAACACATTCGTGAAGTCATTGAACAGCACATTGATTTCTTTCAGAAGTGTTTGGACGATGAAGGTCAGGTGCCACGCTCAGTACCGCGACCCGCTCAGACTGCGCTATGGTACAGTCCTCACCCGCCTTGGCCCTTAAAAGAGAATGAGAGTCTCTAGCCGAGAACGGGTAAATCCAGCATCAATGGTTGTGATTTTTCTTTTCGCAACTGTTCGGATTCGAGAATTCTCGCACGCCTGTTGGCTCTTTGATTTTCCTTGACTTGGAACTTTTTAGTACCATCAAACACATTGGTTGTCTCGCCTGTCCAATCATAAGTTCGTCGATTCCATCCACTTTGGATGTGTATCGATTCACCATGCACACGAAGGCTGGTTATCGGCCCAGTATGTGTGAACAGGTGGACGACTCTCCCTGGCACTTCGTTGCCAATGACCCAAACACTGCCGTCTTGAGCAGCCGCAAGGAACTTCCCTGATGAATCACTAACGGCATTAATCGATCTTACAATCCCACCTTGAATACTGAATTTGTCGATGGTGTCGAGGCGAGGCAATGAAAGGATGCTCACTCCTCCTGTTGAATCCCCGACTGCTACCACGTCATAACTCCCTGTCGGACCTTTGACTGCTAAGAGTACTGTCGCAATCGCTTCGAGTTTAATTTGAACTTTCGTCCCAAGTATAGGCCGCCAAACGATAGCTCCATCGTCCATCGCTACAAGGCTGCCTTCTGGTGTGACGAGGCTACGGATGACTACTCTGTTGTTCATACATACGAAATCAGAGCCGTCGGTATACTTTCTTTCGCAACACCCCTTGGGTGAAACTGAAAGTGAAAGAATCAGTACGTGTCTTCGGACTTGTTATCCTTCTTCCACTTACGGTAGCAACCTTTGCAGACGCGAACACGACCTTTGCGTTCGGTGTAACCGCTGTCGCCCCAGACATCGATAGCGTTGTCAATTGAGAGTGAACGGCCACCAAAACTCTTGTCGGCAAATCCATCACAGGATTTGACACCGCATGGGATTTCGCCAACTTTGGCAGATGATTTCTTTTCAGTACCGGTTTCGTCACCAGATTCAGACTTGTGCTTTCGCGCCTTTGCTTTGAATCCCATGTTTAATCGCCAACCGATGTCGTCCTTCAAGGTTCTGCTTCGTTTGAGGAGAAATTACTGCTTTGAAACTTCACCGAGTTGCCCGAGCAGACCTTCAATGAGTCGTAGTAGGCCTCGAAGTGTTACTTCAGACACATTAGCGACTTGACAAACTTCAGATTGGGTTCGAGGTGAGCTTGACTCGTTTGCTACCTTGTACAGCAGTGCTGCAGCGACGCCCATAGGCTTCTTTCCTTGCCACAGTTCATCGTGTGGTTGAATGACACTCCAAAGGTGGTCAAGTTGTGTGTGGATACTTGGTGGCAGTTGTAGGTCGGAAATGAACTTGTCAAAGTATTGGTCAGGTGAAGATATCTTGTGGAGGTTGAGCTTTCTAGAAACTTGTCGAATTAATCTCGACAGTTCCTTTTCTTTCACGTCAAAGGCTTCACAGATTTCGCTGATTTGCCGAGGTAAGTTTTCTTGCCGTGCTACAAGGTATGTGCACGCAGCAGTGACTCCTGCGATAGATCGTCCAGTGACGAAACCTTCGCCCGATAGGCGACGGTACAATCGAGCGGATTCTTCTTGCAGTGGCTTCGGCAGTCCTGAGTGGTCTCGAATAAACTGGTTCGCACGAACCAAGTTTCTCTCTCGGCTCTTGCGAGTTTTTGAGCGTTCGTCAATGACACGTCGACGTCGCCATTCCCTGCGCGACTGCGAGGAGATACCATGACGTCCTGCACTACCTGTATTCAAATCTCGAACATCGATTGTGGTATTGAGTCCCTTGTCAGCGAGTGTGTAAGTTAGGGGTTGGCCCACTCTGGAGCGGTCTTGACTTCGGTCACGGTTGGTCCATTCTGCTCCTGGATCAATCACGTTCTCTTCAACGACGAGACCACAGCTGTTGCAGGTGATTTCACCACGGCTGTCGTCCATTTGCCAGTCGGTCACACCACAGTCTTCGCATGGCCGTGTGTGGCCTTCGAGGGTACGACGAATAATGCCTGTACCACTGCGGTTCGTATCGCCTTTCTGTCTTCTGTTTGGTTCTTCACCAGCGTTTCCTTCGGAGTATATTTTCATCTTGTTAACCTCATGTTACTTAGTCGTCATCCGAGGTATATAAATCCCACGAGGGGATGCTCGCCGTGGCTGAAACTGCGTGGAGCGGTTTTACACTGTGGTGTCCGTGGTTGGCAACAAGTAGGAATATCTCAGTACTGATTATAAAAGGTTGTTTTTCAATCAGCATTGGAACCTTTCGACCTACCATGAATCCCCTGTTTAGGATGAGTGTATGAACTCGAAGGTTTCATTTGTAATACTTAGGTCTCAGCACAGATTCTTGCTTTACAAATCAGTAAATTTGGAACGGATAGTTCAAAGACGGTACGCGAGGGCAATGGTGTGAGGAGAGTTGAATGCCAGCCACAGTTGTTCTTGGTGCCCAATGGGGAGATGAAGGAAAAGGGAAACTTGTCGACCGAATTGCCGAACAAGCCACATGGGTTGCTCGCTTCCAAGGCGGCAACAATGCAGGACATACGGTTGTTCTGGGCGATCAAATCCTCAAATTCCATCTCTTGCCGTCTGGTATCACGCGCAAGGAGTGCAACCTTGTATTGGGTGATGGCATGGTGGTTGACCCATGGGTCCTCGATTCCGAATTGACCGGTTGGAAGGATTCCACAGGCGAAGACCCTCGTGGTGAGCGGCTTTACATCAGCGAACGGGCTCATGTGATTCTTCCATACCATCGATTCCTTGACGGATTGGACAAGAAAATCGGAACTACCGGTCGAGGCATTGGACCTACGTATGCAGACAAAATCAATCGTATTGGACTGAGGTTTGGCGATGTTGCTGAAGTTATGAACGATGCAGATTGGGCCACCTCGACTACTGAACGAATGAATGCGACCCTCGAAGCTGCTGGATCCGATGAGCGCATTACTGTCTCCGGTTTGGAGTCGGATGTCGAATGGATTTGGAATGCCTACAAGTCCTCTATTCGTAATACTGGCTTGATGCTTGATAACGCACTCAAATTGGGAGAACACGTGATTCTTGAAGGCGCTCAAGGGTGTCTCTTGGATATTGATCAAGGCACATTCCCGTTCGTCACCTCATCGGTAACTTCTCGTGGCAACGCCTCTCATGGTGCAGGCATCCATCCAGGGCACGTTGAGGAAGTCATTGGAATAACCAAAGCCTACATTACTCGTGTCGGTCACGGCGCTATGCCAACTGAATTGGAAGATGAAGCAGGAGAACACCTCGGAACAGTAGGCCATGAGTTCGGAACCACCACTGGCCGAAAGCGCCGATGCGGATGGTTTGACGCAGTTGTCATGCGGCATGCAAACAGAATCAACGGATTTACTGGACTTGCACTTACGAAGTTGGATGTCTTGGGTGGGCTTGACGAAATCAACATCTGTGTTGCCTACGAATTAGATGGTCAAGAGATTCTCGAGATGCCAGCCAGCGCTACAGCGCTAGCACGATGCAAGCCGATCTATGTCACCATGCCGGGTTTCCCGTCGCATTCGCTTGAAGAATGGCTTGGAATTGCAAAGATGGCCAACGATCGTGGGCTTGGCTATTCTGCTCTTCCTGCAGCGGCCCAACAATACATCAAGAAAATTGAAGCAATTGTTGGCGTTCCTTGCACAAGTGTTGGTGTTGGTCCTGACCGAGATGCAACCATTGATGCTGTTTGATTTGAGTCGCTTCAAGGTGAAGACTCAAAAAGGATTGACTCGACGCCGTGATTACAGGGGCGTTTAGCTCAGTTGGAAGAGTGCTTGGTTTGCAACCAAGATGTCGTGGGTTCAAATCCCACAACGTCCACCAAATCCCTGCAAAGACTTGAACTCCGTAAGGTTTCGACTCACAAGAATCGATTCTTATTCTCGCAGTCAATAAGATGCAAGTCTCCAGAGAGGCACCCTCGACTTGGCCTGCTGGACTGCAGGCTGAATGAATCACTCTTCTTCATGCTGTGAAATAACAATCTGCATAGGTTTTGGTTTGTTCAGTTTTCGTTTTGATTCAGTCAAGAAGGGATATTTCTGGATGACAAGAGCCTGTATTCTCTTATCTGCTGCCTGTAAACTGAAAAATGGGTAAGCGACTTTTTTCGGTATGCCTGCGGTTTCGGCTAAATGTTTTGTCGCTTTCTGGTATCTGTTATACTGTGTAGTACTTTGAGCAGCACCCACAACTAAGAGTATACATCCAATGATAATACTACCGCAACACAACGAATCGTCACCGTAAAAGGCGTCTTCAATCGAGAAAAAGGGTATTACAAATAAGAAGATCAAACTGAATACAGCGACTAGAACTCCAGAGTTCGGCTCTTCTTTGATCGAGATAAAATCCTTGTAACTCTCAAGTACGGCCAACTCTCCCGAGTTTTCATCTTCACCCATGGAATATTCTCATACGCATCTCAATTAACTCTTACCCATACATCGGTTGCTCTTTGCGTAATGCCAGCGTTGGGGCTGCCATCCACTCCATGATTCGCTGTGTGATGGAGTGGATTGATCTCCGTCGAATTGTATGGATTAAAATCGCAAGGTTTTGTTTTCCATTCAATTCTTTTTACGCAGAGTAACCATGAGTATGACAACAAGCAAGACAACACCCCAATCCCACCACACAGAAGGACTTGGCCACCGCTGTATCCGAATATCGTATCAGAATGCTGTTACACGAAAGTTCGAGTATAATTTGCATCGCTAAGTGTCTGTAGAAAGCGTAACTTGAAGCCAAAAAAGGAAATCGCATATCATGGTGGTTCATTGCCCGCTTTCTCAACACGAGCAAAGATGGCTTGATGCCGGCATTATCAAATTCAACACAGGTAAGTATTGGCACGCCCATGAGGACTGGGAGGAGATGTGGAAGTCTCTCAAGGCGAGGGAAGTTGAGCAGCGTTACATCTTGGGAATTCAAGGACTCATTCAAACGACAGCTCTAATGCTTCAATACGAGCGGCAAAAAACCCAAGGTGTCATTAAAATGTGGAGTAAATTGACCGCTAAAATCGGCACGCCTGAATCACCCTTGTTTGAGATGCTGTGGGGTGTTGACGTTTCCAAAGTGCTTCAAGATGTTCTCCCTTTTCATGCCGATGCAATCGCTGATGAACCAACATGGAATCTCTTTCCAAACGCAGTACAGATGTGAAATGCAATTGAGGACTCGCTTTTCTTCAGTTCGCATGAAGGTAATAGGCAGCGTTGATGGCAGCAGCAAAACTGATCCATGCGAGATAAGGCCAAACGAGCATCGATGCAGTGGGAAGATGTGCATAGGTGAGGTATGCATAGATGGACGTAAAGACAATCATCAAGGTAATCATTACCAGTGAGAGGAGATAACGTTCGGAATTGAAGACAGAAGGCCAAGCAAGATTCAGTGCAAGTTGAATCAAGAACAAGACAATGATTGCATTGGAGTGCTTCAACTGCTCTCGGTGATTCAATACTGAACTGAAACTAAATGCAATACAGGTGTACAGAACAGCCCATATCGGAGCGACAACCCATCCAGGTGGCTGGAAAAACGGTTCGTATTCTGAATCAAAAGTCATCGAATTCGTCTCACGTCCAGTACGATACGATATAATCCTGTGCCACACTTCATGATTCTTCGTAGAAAGTTCATCCGACTAACTTGAACCTTAGCAAACATGTTTTTATCCCTCCGGTGCACTAAAAGTTCGTATCTTGGCGAAGAATCTCACGAACAATTTTTTTTGTAATTTCAGCGCAGCAGTCTCTTTTTAGATCACCCTTGACTTCTGTTTGCATCATGAAGTGAAAAACATTCTATTATAACTCATACGTTATTTTACATACGCTATGAGAAAGACGATTGTATGTTTGATGATGACCCTGCTTTTAGCCGCCAGCCTTCCGCTTAATTCGAGCGCAGGACCGACGGATGACATCCCTACAAACGCCGCAGGAACGGGCGTACATGACTCTCTGGTCGCAGCGCTCGCTCATGCTGGTCTCGTGACCACACTTGAAGGCACTGGGCCGTTTACGGTCTTCGCACCTACGGACCAGGCTTTCGCCGCCGCAGGTATCGATTTGGCTGATTTTGATACACCCGAAGAAAACGATACACTGTCAGACATTTTGCTTCACCACGTCTACGCCGGTGAAGTCCCAGCAAGCGCAGTCACCGACGGCATGCTGGCGACAATGGTTAACGGCGACAAAGTGAAGTTCGGTGTTAGTGGAGGTACAGTTACTGTAGGCGCAGCCACTGTAACAACCGCTGATGTCATGTCTTCGAACGGAATTATTCACGTCATTGACACAGTATTATTGCCTCCTGTAGACATACCGGCAACAGCCCAAAGCACTACTATTCACGATTCATTGGTCGCTGCCGTCATTCAGGCAGACCTCCTCACAACTCTCCAAGGCCCGGGGCCGTTCACCGTCTTTGCACCAACTGACCAAGCGTTTGTTGATGCAGGTATAGATTTGGCATCGCTCGACACACCGGAGGGCAAAGCAACGCTATCCGACATACTTCTCTATCACGTCGTCTCATCAGAAGTTCCTGCTTCTGCAGTCGCCGATTGTACGGAAACTGACGCAGCGAATGGGCAACCACTCGCTTTCACGGTCGGAGACGGCGTTATGGTTAACGATGCCAATGTTGTCATGACCGATGTCATCACCAGCAACGGCCTCATTCACGTCATCGACAAGGTTTTGTCACCAAGCGAGACACCGAACGACATTCCACGGACGGCTCAATGCACAGGCATTCACGACTCGTTGGTCGCTGGTGTCATCCAGGCAGAATTACTGGAGACTCTCCAAGGACCAGGGCCTTTCACTGTATTCGCACCGACTGACCAAGCCTTCGTCGATGCTGGAATTGACTTGGCAGCACTCGATACGCCAGAAGGTAAGGCAACGCTCGCAGACATCCTCCTCTACCACGTTGTCGCAGGAGAAGTGCCTGCAGCGAATGTTACAGATTGCATGTCTGCAACCGCTGCAAACGGGCAACCGCTTTCGTTCACCGTTGGCTCAAGCGTCATGGTCAACGGCGCTACTGTCATCCAAGCAGATGTCGGCACAAGCAACGGATTCATCCACGTGATTGATCAAGTACTCACTCCAACCGATACACCGAACGACATTCCACGAACAGCACAATGCACTGGGATTCACGATTCACTTGTTGCTGGCGTTATCCAAGCAGAACTCCTCGAGACGCTTCAAGGAACTGGTCCTTTCACACTCTTTGCACCAACTGACCAAGCTTTCGCAGATGCCGGAATTGACCTTGCATCTCTCGATACGCCAGAAGGCAAGGCAGCACTCACCGACATCTTGCTCTACCACGTTGTCGCTGGCCAAATTCCATCATCCGCAGTAACAGAATGTCTCACTGTCGATGCCGTTAACGGAAATCCTGTCGCCTTTACAGTTGGAGACAGCGTCATGATTAACGATGCAACCGTCACACTTGCAGATGTGAACACCAGCAACGGTGTCATCCATGTCATCGACAAAGTGTTGACTCCGACCACCACACCAAACGATGTCCCACGCACTGCTCAGTGCACCGGTATTCACGACTCATTGGTTGCAGGTGTCATCCAAGCAGGCCTTCTCGAAACGCTTCAAGGGCCTGGTCCATTCACTGTCTTTGCTCCAACCGACCAAGCATTCACCGATGCTGGAATCGATTTGGCTGCACTTGACACACCCGAAGGTCAAGCAACATTGAGCGATATTCTGCTCTACCACGTCGTTGCAGGTGAAGTTCCTGCTGCCAATGTGACAGACTGTATGTCTGCTACCGCTGTGAACGGAAACCCTCTCTCGTTTACCGTTGGATCTTCGGTCATGGTTAACGGAGCAACCGTCACTGCCACAGATGTTGCTACAAGTAACGGTATCATCCATGTTATCGATAAGGTACTGTCTCCAACAGAAACTCCGAACGACATCCCTCGCACTGCGCAATGCACGGGTATTCACGACTCACTGGTCGCTGCAGTCATTCAAGCGGATTTACTCGAGACACTGCAAGGACCAGGCCCATTCACTGTGTTTGCACCGACTGACCAAGCGTTCACCGATGCAGGCATCGATTTGGCTGCATTGGATACGCCAGATGGTAAGGCTGCACTTGCCGACATTCTGCTCTATCACGTTGTATCTGGAGAAGTCCCAGCAGCAAACGTTACCGAATGCATGTCTGCTACCGCAGTCAACGGACAACCGCTCTCGTTCACAGTCGGGGATTCCGTCATGGTGAACGGAGCAACAGTCACTCTGGCAGACGTCAGCACCAGCAACGGCGTGATTCACGTCATCGACAAGGTACTGTCACCTACAGACACACCAAACGACATTCCTCGCACAGCACAATGCACCGGTATTCACGATTCACTGGTTGCCGCAGTCGTACAAGCTGAGTTACTCGCGACCCTGCAAGGAAACGGGCCTTTCACCCTATTCGCTCCTACTGACCAAGCATTCGCCGATGCCGGCATTGATTTGGCAGCATTGGACACCGCTGAAGGCAAAGCAACACTGACGGACATTCTGCTCTACCACGTTGTTGCTGGAGCAGTTCCTTCCTCAGCAGTCACTGAGTGCATGTCTGCAACAGCAGTCAACGGTCAACCGCTCTCGTTTACCGTTGGGGATACTGTCATGGTCAACGGAGCAACCGTAACCCTAGCAGACGTCAACACCAGCAACGGTGTAATCCATGTCATCGACAAGGTTCTCTCACCGACCGATACACCGAATGATTTGCCTCGCACAGCACAATGCACAGGCGTTCACAACTCATTGGTTGCAGCAGTGATTCAAGCCGAACTCTTGGCAACGCTCCAAGGTGAAGGGCCGTTCACGCTCTTTGCTCCAACCGACCAAGCATTTGCTGATGCCGGTATCGACTTGGCAGCATTGGACACACCAGAAGGAAAAGCTGCATTGACGGATATTCTCCTCCACCATGTCTACTCTGGCGCTGTCATGAGTGCAGATATCACCGACGGAATGGTCGTTCAGATGGTCAACGGCGACAACATTACACTGACGGTAACGACTGGAATGAGCGCTTCGGTTCTCATTGGCAACGCCACGGTTACCGGCGCTGATGTGATGACCTCCAATGGTGTCATCCACGTTATTGACAAGGTATTGATGCCTCCAGTTGAAGATGCTACTGACACGACTGATACAACCGACACAACCGGCCAAACCGACGGTGCAAGTGGCGATTCAGATGATGAAGGCGGATACCTTTGGATTCTCATCGTAGTGCTGTTAATCCTTGGTGGCGGCGCAGGCGGACTCTTGTTTATGCGTAACCGAGGTGGAAATGATGATGATTCGAAGGAGTTCGGCCAAGGCGGTTTAGTCAACCAACTGCAACCAATTTCCACCACTTCATATGCTGGAATACAAACTGCAGCTTCAACCGCTTACGCAACTGAACCTGCTCAGCAGTATCAATCCGTTCAACAAACCCAGCAATACCAACCTGTACAGCAAGTTGCTCAGGTGGCACAGCCGGCACAAGTCGCAGCAGTTGCCCAAGTCCAGGAAGTTCAGCCGGTACAAACTGTGGAAGTCATCCCACAACCTGCGGTTGCCGAACCTACAGTTCTGCGACAATGGACCGATGAAGCAGGTTATACCTGGAGAGCAATGGACGACGGCAACACCTACTGGTGGACCGGAACTGAATGGCAAAAGTACTCTTGAGTGAGTCTACAGGTTGTTCAGGATCTGACTGCAGGTCTTCACGGTGCAAAATTCACCGTGAAGGCTTGCCAGTGCAGCAGTGTGAATAAGGTCAGCATCCAGCATCTCGCCATCCGGTGATTCTCGAGGAAACGTTGCGCAAGCATCAGAGACTAACTCTACATCAAAGCCGAAGTTTCCCGCCATTCTCACCGTAGTGGATACGCAGTGATTGGTTGTGAGTCCGGCAATGACCAGACTTGTTCTTCCGTTTTTACGCAGGTATGCTTCGAGTGTGGTGCCGATAAAACCGCTGTTGACGTTTTTGACGAACTCTTTTTCACCGTTCACTGGAATTGCCCAATCGTAGAATTCAAAGCCTGGTGCATCTGGTTGCAGTGGACTATCATCTTCAGTAGATGAATGGCGTACATGGATTATATTTTGATTCTCAAGCCTCCATTGATGGATGAGCGATTTTGTATTCTCCTCAAAGTTTGGATTGTTACGAACCCCCCATTTCGGGTCATCGAATCCCTTTTGGCAATCAATGAGCAACAGAGTTCGGTTTTTTGATGATTCCATGATTTTCACGCCCATTACAAAATCCAAACATCAACAATTCGAACATAGAACATGTAGGAAAAGACCAGCAGAGATGGAACCAGCCACCCCATGTAGAGTGTTTTATTGATTGGTCTCAATTGTTTTTCTCCGTTACGAAGCGCTTGAATGGACGCCCACAAGAGGTAGACGAAGGCTGCGTAAATAAGCGGGGAGCCCGGATTGAAATCCAGTGCACTTGGTACGTCCAAGTGAGTTATGGCGACAAATCCGCGTGACATTCCACAAAAGGGGCATTCATGACCAGTTGCATGGAAGATTGGACACAGCTTCATTCCGTCGACTCGGCCGTGCGGTAGGACTGCTGAAACCACCAGTGCGCCGCTGGTGACAGCGGCAGTGATGGATGCGGCATTGATTCCCGGCCATTTCATTGTTGAGTCCTTGAGATTGAGGTTAATCTCCTTTTTGTCGGCAGAACCATTATAATACGACATGCAAAGCGGAGGTCATGCAACCACAAGGCATGGAACAAGCAGCAATGACATCAGACAAAGATTGGACAGTACTACTGATCCTTTCTATCCTCCTCGGAGGACTGGGTGTGGACCACTTCTACACCGGAAAGATTGGAACCGGAATCCTCAAGCTCATCACCGGCGGCGGATGCATGGTTTGGGCTATCATCGATATCATCATGGTTGCTACCGGTTCGTTCAAGGACTCCAACGGCCTTCCAGTCACCAACAAGTGATTCGCCCTCTAGGCAACACTTCTCAGTATTGAACGGTTCTGCTGTGGCTTCGCCATAGCGCTCAGAATATACCCTGGTTTCCCACGTCTGGTTTCCAAGAAACACGCTCGACCTAGATTTGCCTCTTGCGAGAGGCTAAGCAATGAACTGAAAGCATTCAACAGATGAACAATTATTCGTTCATTCAAACAAACGCAGTGGTTCAATCACGATCTGAACGATGATTTTGGTTACCACGGTCATTTCGAGAACGGTTGTCTCTTCGAGGGCGACTCGATTGCTCTCCACTCGATGAACGGTTGTTGTTTTGTCGGGAACTGTTGCTCTGCCTTCCTCGGTTTGAGTTTGACTTTTGATTCCGTGGGCGCTTTTTTGTCCCGGACTTTTCTTTGATTTTACCAGGCTTTTGCCCAGGTTTGGGAATCGCTCCAATGAAATGGAATGGGTGCGAACTCTCGACTGGAATCTCTTTTCCAATCAGTTGCTGAATGCCGACCAAGTATCCGCTTTCAGAATCGTCACAAAAGGCGTATGAAATGCCGCTACGACCTGCACGGGCTGTTCTTCCAATACGGTGAACGTAACTTTCAGGTTCATTCGGTAAATCGTAGTTGAAGACGTGCGTGATTCCGTCGACATCAATTCCTCTGCTTGCAATATCAGTGGCTACAAGAATTGGAATGGAACCATCTTTGAATCCTGCTAGTGCTCGAGTTCTCGCGCCTTGGCTCTTGTTGCCGTGAATAGCAGCCGCTGCGATGTTGCTCTGATCCAATTGCTTGACCAACCGGTTTGCACCGTGTTTTGTTCGGGTGAACACAATTCCACGCTTTACCCGTTCATCCTTGATGAGTTGAACCAGCAATCGTCGCTTGTCTGCTTTTCTCAGGAACATGATTTTCTGTTCGATTCGGTCGACAGTCATCTCTTTCGGGCTGACATCGACCATGACTGCATTGTTCAAAAATGAACCTGCAAGCTTGGCAATCGACTTTGGCATCGTTGCACTGAACAGTAGATTTTGACGCTTGTTTGGGAGGAGTTTGAGAACTTTCTCTATGTCACGAATGAACCCCATGTCGAGCATTCGATCTGCTTCATCAAGTACGAAGAATTCCACTTTGGTAATGTCAACAAAGCCTTGTCCAATCAGGTCAAGAAGCCGTCCGGGTGTAGCAACGAGAATGTCAAGTCCCTTTTGCAATGCACGAACTTGTGGGTTTTGTTTGACACCGCCAAAGATCACTCGATGTCGAATGTCCATGTGTTCACTGTAGGCAGCAAAGCGTTCATCGATTTGTGCTGCCAGTTCTCGAGTTGGTGAAAGAATCAGAGCACGGATGTGTCGCTTTCCTTGTGGCCTTTTCCGGCCCATGATTTGCAGAACAGGTAGGGCAAATGCTGCCGTTTTACCGGTTCCAGTTTGAGCAACACCTAGCACATCTCGACCTTCAAGCAAGGGCGGAATGGATTGTTCTTGTACGGGCGTGGGTGAAGTATAGCCTTCTGAGGCCACTGCTTTGAGTAGTGTCTCGGAGAGTCCGAGTGATTGGAAATCGGTCATGTTGTATCCCTCCAGTAAACCATCGTATCGGTCCACTGCATGCAGACCTCAATTCTCTTTGCCTAAATACCCGATTGAAGATATACGAGCCTCAACCCGAGAATGTCAGGATTCGGTATGCGCCGTCAAAGAATCGGCTGGTTTCGTAACCATTCCAAATCGGAAATGTAGAGTTGTCGAATGTCATCAAGTCCGAGAACAAGCATTGCAAGCCGTTCGAGACCCATCCCCCATGCGAGTACCGGTGATGAGATGCCCAACGGTTCGGTAACTTCGGGCCTGAATATACCCGCACCACCCAGTTCCAGCCACTTTCCTCTCCACTTGACTTCAATTTCGAGGCTTGGTTCTGTATAGGGGAAATAAGCAGGACGTACGCGAACTTCTGGATACCCCATCTTTGCATAGAACGTTTTTAGGGTCGCAACGAGCATTTGCAAGTTTGCTCCTTCTTCCATGATGATTCCTTCAATTTGGTGGAACTCAGGTAGATGGGTGCGATCAATTGCCTCCTTTCTGAAAACTCTGTCGACAGAAAAGACACGGCATGCCTCTGTTGGATTCTTAGCAAGGTATTGAATAGTGTTGACTGTGGTATGTGTGCGCAACAATCCCTTCTCAGAGGTTTTGGCAGAGAATGCACCACCCCAGCCTACCGAGCCAGTCTCGCCACCGTGTTCATGGATCGCACCCCAAGCATCCGTGAGGTGTTTTGGCAGTTCAATTGATTGAGGGTTTTCCAAGTAGAACGTGTCTTGCATTTCTCTTGCAGGGTGGTCTTGTGGAATGAACAGGGCATCCATGTTCCATCCTGCAGTTTGAACGTAGTCATCGACCAGTTCAGAGAATCCCATTTCCAGGAAGATGCTTCGCACACGTTCAATCAATGCCTGCATTGGATGGCTGCGTCCTGTTCTTGGCGTAGATGACTCAAGCGTCACATCGAATGGCCTGTATTCGGCTTCCTTCCAGTCGTCCGATTGCAAGAGTTCAGTTGTTATTTCGGTAATGAATTGCTTTTCAACAAGTGCTTCCGAAGCAACCGACTTCCCTACAGCGGTTAGCGTCCACGTTCGTGTTGTTGATACCACCGACTCAATGAGCCCTCGGCGTGATTTGAAATGCTCCAACATGTCGCTGTCAAGCGAATGTTCAGGTTGTGGAAGGGATTGGATGAATGCAGTTCTCCCCTCAATTTGAGTCGCAACTTGTTCAGGTTTTTCCGTGGTAAATGCACCATTGGACATCTGAACACCCAATCGCTTCATCAGCCCAACACCAGGTCCTGCTTCATGCCGCTCGAATTCCGATTGGAGGTTTGCCATGGTTGGCTCAGCATTTGTCGAAATCCAATTCCATAGCCTTGCTTCCAATAACCCGCTGTCGCAGGCTTTGAGACCTTCAGCTGCCAGTCGGACGAGAGAAGAACTTGTTTCGTTGGTTTTTACAAATCCACCGTTGGTTAGGCCATGTCCGGCACCGACAGCGACCGCTTGATCCTTCCATTCGCACGCCTCTAGAATTTCATTAAGAGACCATTCATGTCCTGGCTTCTCTTGCATTCGACGCAGCATTCTGCGCTCGGGGTTGAGCAAGGAGTCTGCGTCCATGATGCGTCGTGTCAATTCATGCCCTTCAATTCTGTGGAGTCCCGAGGTCTTTTTGTGGGCTTTTGTACCTACGCTTTTTTGCCGCTCACTCTTCTTCTTCCCACAGGGAAATAGCACATGCTGGGCAAGTAAAGTGACTTGGCCGGTCACCGTCGAGCAACTCGATGTGCCCGCATGGTCCACACATTACGGTGCACTGCTTCGGCTCATCAAGCGTGATGTCCACTCTGTACATGACACGTCCAGCGTCTGGGAGTTGAGCCGAGTCCGGTTTCCAATTGGAAATTTCTTCATCGGACATTCCCTTTTCAGTGCGAATTGACATACCAAGCACGAACAAAACGATGCCACTTATTCCAATTGTACCTGCAATGGACATAATGTTGGCAACGGTAAAAAATGCGCCTGCTACAATGCAAATTGCGCCCGCAATAAGGAAATTCTCTCTCGTTCCGGGCATGGTGATTCCTCACTTGAGTGCGTGTGCAAGTGCTTCTGCTACGCGAGGAATATGCTCCAATGGTACTGCGCAGAGGCCAATACGAACGCCACCTGTGAGTGGCACGAGATAGACATCTTGTTCAGCACATGCCTCAGCAATTTTTTGTGGTTCATCGTGTTCCAACCAAGCAAAGAAACCATCGTGTGTTGGGTTTAGCGGGACGTTCAACTTCTCACATGATTCCTTGAGAAGGTTACGACGGTTCACAAGCAGAGACTGTAAGCGATCTCTCTCAAGACCCCAAGCTTCTCCTCCTTCACTGGATGCATGCATTTCACTGACGGTATATTGTGCAACTCGAGGTGCTGCTGACCACGTTTGTCGTCCAGTAACTCCCATCACCGTGTCGATTTTTTCGGTAACTTCTGCGTCGGGATGAATACTGACAAGAGCACCTGTTCGTAGGCCGTAAATGGTATGTGATTTCGAAAGTGAAAGGGCGAAGGTAATCAGGAAGTTTTCAGTCCACGGCCAACCTTCTTCAACAGACTCAAGAATGGTTTGACTCCACCCATGAGGCTCTTCAGCATACAGATGGTAGGCGGAATCCAAGAGCAAGGTGTGACCAACGTTTTCATTCGCCGATGCACTTTCCATGACCGCTTCAAGGACAGCCATTCGTCCAGCAGGCGTCAAAGAAAGTCCAGTTGGATTGTGGGCTGGGTCATTGAGCCAAATCATGACTTTATCTTGCTTTGAACAAAGTGAAGCAAGTTTTGCTTTGAAGTCTTCAATATCGACAAACGGATAAGGTGAATCATCGTTTTTTGGCAACAGTGCATAGACTTCTGAGTCCAAGTCACAGCCCGAGAGGAATCCTTTGTATGGACCCCAGTGTCGGTCTCTGAGGAGAACTTTGTCTCCTCGGTTAGCGAAATTTGCCGCAGCGAGGAACAGCGCCCCTGAACCACCCGGAGTTGCGGTAGCAGTCATTGAGATTCCACAATCATCCATGGCGTCACGGTGATCGCCAAGTGCGAGCGTTTTTGCAAGGTCGAGAAATGCTGGAAGTCCCTTAAGCGGAGCATATGCTGCAATTTCAACAGGTGGTGCAGCACGAATGGCTTCATCGACAACCTTGTTGATGGCGAGAGTCCCATCATCTTCGAGCAACGCTCCAATTGTTCCGTTTACGGCATCAGCACCGTTTTTGACGGCCTCTTGATATCGAGCCCACCATCCAAAAATTGTATCGTTGCCAACCTTTGACTGGGCATATGAGTTGAGCAATCCTGCACCGGCGTCATGGTTCATGCCTCTCCGAATACGGCAGTGTTCTTTGACTTGCCTCTTCTTCTGGTTCAATTGAGAATCTGATATTCATCACCTTTTCTTGACGTTCTCTCCGTTTCATTCATCAAGGGTAAGTGTCTCGGGCAGTTTGTCGCCTGTGTAGCATAGCTGGTAGTGCATCGGATTTGTAATCCGAAGGCCGGGGGTTCGAGTCCCTCCGCAGGCTCCTTTCATCCGTGTAAGCGATAAACCCGTAAGCCTCCATACTGACGGTATTCCATGCGTCCTTTTCATCTCGCTTTCCCTGTCACGGATTTACCCCGTACTGAGCGTTTCTACGTCGATATCCTTGGATGCTCCATCGGCCGTCGTACTAAGAGTACAATCAACTTCAATTTCCACGGCCATCAAATCGTTTGTCATTTGGTTCAAGAGATGCCAGACATGAGCGATAATGGTCGAGTGGATGGTAAACAAGTTCCACCGTTTCATTTTGGACTTGTAATGGAATACACACAGTGGTATTCATTCCGAGACGAGCTGCTTGCGAAGGATATCGATTTTCGCCTCAAGCCACATATTCGTTATCCAGGCAGAGTTGGTGAACAGGCAACCCTCTTTTTGAATGACCCGTCGGGTAATGCGATTGAGTTCAAATCCTTCAAAGACGAAGAACGATTGTTCGCAACAGCTGATGGGGCCGAGCATGAAGCCGGCGGAGGACTCTTGTAAGCGAATCCTCAAAGTCATGGATTCTTTGGGAGTGGTATGGTGGCACAGAGGCTGGACGGAAAGGCTTGCGCTGCGAAGGTCGAAGAAGAACTTCTCGGGAGGATTGCCAAATGTCGAGAGATGAAGACTCAACCCCACCTTGCTGTCGTGATTGTGGGTGATGACCCCGCAAGCCATGTCTATGTCGGCTCTAAAGTCAGAGCATGTGAACGGCTTGGCATTCGCAGCACTCACATTGAATTGCCTGTGACTGCAACCGAAGATGAAGTTCGTAAGACCATTGAATCTCTCAACAATCAAGAAGATCTACACGGAATCCTTGTCCAATCACCTCTTCCAAACCATATGGATGAAGAAGGACTCACCGACCTCATTGACCCATCAAAGGATGTGGATGGATTCCATCCACAGAATCTTGGCCGTCTCGTTCAGGGAAGAATGGACGGTATGTTGCCTTGTACTCCGAGTGGTGTTATGCGAATGCTGTCGTGGGCGGGAATTGAGACCGAAGGTAAAACCGCAGTCGTCCTCGGAAGATCACGCATTGTTGGGATGCCGCAATCGTTACTTCTTGGTGCAAAGGGAGTCGATTCAACCGTTACTGTTGCACATTCAAGAACCGAGGATACGCAATCACTCTGTGCCAATGCTGACATTATCATCGCCGCAGTCGGCCGTCCTGAGATGGTTACCGCTGACTGGGTCAAAGAAGGTGCAGTCGTCGTTGATGTTGGTATCAACCGTGTTGAAGATGACAGCAGAGAGCGTGGATGGCGTCTTGCTGGTGATGTTCACCCCGATGTAGGCCAAAAGGCAGCATGGCTTTCGCCAGTTCCTGGAGGTGTCGGACCGATGACAATTGCAATGCTCATGGAAAATACCGTTCGTGCTGCTGAACTTTCAATTTCTTTTTGACAACGCTCATAGGTCGGCAACGATAGCGACATGCATGGACCCCATAGCACCTCGGCTTGCAACAGGCACGCTTGTGTTGGGATTGATAGCATCCGTCGGGGCCATCGTTAGTTCAGTGCTTGAACTCGGCTTAACACAGGGGTTTGGAACGGAAGAAATAGTGATGATTTCTATTGCGGGAGTGCTGTTCATCGTCTCTTTTTTTGCTTCAAGGGAACGGCAGCAAATGGAAATGATTTCGACACCAACACTGGAAGAGCAATTTTCGGCTATCGAATCCATGCCAACGCAATACCGTTCTTCATCGACCGAAACCGATTCACTCGGTTTTGAAACACGGTCCGCAGAACCGACCCAATCGCAAGCGATTATTACCTCTATACTTGGCCAGTCCAGTGATGTTCAAGCAACCAGTGTTTCAGATGCCTTTGCTGCATTATCAACGGGCATGAACTCGGTCGGCAGACAACAAGTCGAAATGAATCCCGCACCCCACCGGCATACTCAGCAAGACCGTGAAGTGTTCAAATCATCTCGTTCGACAGAGGATGCAATTGAGAGACTCGAAGTACAGAGCATCCCACTTCCTGGCCAAACGAAAGTGAAAGAAACTCCTGATTTACCATGGCTTTCTTCAAAAAGCGAGTTCCAAACCGACGGTGCTGCTCAAGTGCCCCTCCCAACAATGTCTCACGACGAGCCAGTGATCTCACAAGAATATACACCTGTACCTGCCGTATCTGCAATACAAGTGCCCAGCATGCCGAATCTTGATGATTTGTTCGATACTCATCATCCAACAACTTCATCCACCGCGCCGTCGCCAACGAATGTTCCTTCTCTCCCGGATTTGCCTAACCTTGACGACTTGTTTTGACGTTCCATAGTTCAATAGAGGTTGGCCGGCTGGACTAACCATGTGGACCGAAGCGTTCGACCTTCACAGCCATTCCACCAACAGCGATGGTGAGCATCCAGTCGCCGATGTTGCTAAAATGATGGCAGAATCGAAGGTTAAGTTTTGGTCGCTTACAGACCATGACACTATCTCTGGTTGGTCTTCGGCGAAATCTGCTGCGGAATCTGAAGGAATGAGGTTCATCCCAGGTGTCGAAATCACCTGCATGCCCGGACTTGAGGCTGATTCCAAAGTTATGGAAGCAAGACAACGTGACCGGGCCTCTGATTCGTGGCATCTCTTAGCGTACTTTCCAGAAATGGAGTTTACCAGTCACCACCACGATGGTTTTGAAGCTTGGTTGGCGCCGTTAGGTCAAGGTCGTATACCACGAATGAAGACGATGGTCGAAAGGCTTGGTAAACTTGGTATGCCAGTCGATTTTGATGCCGTCGTTGCCCGTGCAGGAGATTCTGTAGGACGTCCACATTTAGCGGATGAAATGATTGCTGCAGGTTATGTGGAAACAAGGCAACAAGCGTTCGATGAATGGATTGGTGACGGCAAGCCTGTTCACATCACTCGTCCAAAGCCAAGTATTGCCGAGGCTTGCAAGGCTGTGCATGATGCCGGAGGATTCACTTCCCTCGCTCACCCACTCTACTACTGCATTGGTACACCAGAACTCATTGCATTCTGCATAGAGGCTGGGGTTGATGCCATTGAGTGCTTTCACCGCAGCCATGCTGATGCCTATCGCTATCAGCTTTGGAACGCTGCGAAGAATGCCGGTCTCGGTGTAACGTGTGGTTCAGACTTCCATGGTCGAATGTACAACCAAGCACCCGGGGGAATGGCAGTTCCCACTTCGACGTTGCCTTCTGCATTCAGTGAGATGACGCTCTCTCTTGTCGAGTCAATGCATCAATGATCAGCGCAATTTCAAACAGAATCACAACCGGCATGGCCACGAGAAAAAGCGAGAGTGGGTCCGGTGGGGATAAGAAGGCTCCGAGAATAAACGCACTAAACCAGATATGCCTTCGGTAAGTGCGAACCGTTGCTCGACGGACCAGTTCCATTCGCAAGATGAGAAGCGTGACAAGCGGTGCTTGGAAGCCTATGGCTGAAGCAAGTGCCAAGTTAGCGACAAATCCAGTATAACTTGACAATCTCCATTCTGTCGACAGTCCAGCACTCTGCGCATCTGTTGTGAGGTATTCCAACAGCATCGGCGTAAGCCAGTTCCATGAATAGTAGGTTCCAGCACCCATCAAAATGAGCGCTGAGAGTACGGTTACCAACATTGTCCGGTTTGGGCGAGGTGCTTTGAATTGCAGTTCAGCAAGTCTCTGTCGAACTGCGAAATGCTTGCTGGCTCTCCAACTTCCTTCGGACACAAAGACGAGAATCATGAACATCAAACCGACATGTGCCGCTAATCGGACTTGAAGCAGAATAAATTCGACCGGTGAAATGACAATGATGTCAACATCATCGGGAAGGCGTTGCGGTTCTATTAACCACGCAATGAATGTTCGAGTGAGTGGGAAGGTGGCGATGAAACCAATTCCAAACATGATGCCGAGCATCTTGACTCTCTTTCGCAGATGCGTGCGAAAATCGGAGAGCATTTCGCCGCCGGGTGAATCAAGCAGTTCATCCACTGCACTGACCAATCGCTCGGCACCTGCCATTGTTGTGAGGACGAGGCTGACCCTCATAACACACACTCATCGAGAGCATCATTCTTGTTCCCAGAGGTGGGATGGTGTTGAGTCGTAGAATTTTCTGTTGTATTTCTTTAACCGGCGGATACGATTAATGACAAAGCCAGTCATCCACAGTGATGCCAGTGAAAGGGCAATGGCTTGCCCCATCAACTCTTCATGATAGTCGTTCAATACACGAACTTGGATGACATCATCTGACGAGTTTTGACTCGGATTGTGCATCATAATGTAATGGAACACCATTGGTGACTCAATGACCACTTCAAGAGTGGCCTCGGGTGCTACATACTGTACTTCGCCCAGCGTTTTCACAATGTCCCAATCAATTGACCCCTCCTCCATCGCAGGTGGAGCAATGTCCACCATGAGAACGACCACTTCCATCGTGATGGAATCATCGAGGTTTGTTATGTTTGAGTGGACATTCATTCCCGGTTCAAAGTCCTGAATGATTTCAAAACGAGAATCATTTGGACCGAGTTGATACGATATGCGTTCATCGACGTGTGATTCTTGGTACTGCACAGCCATGAGAATAGTGGTGAGCATCAAGAGGGCAACAATGCCTTCAACCAACAGGTGCTGACGGATTTTCTTGCTCGTGAATCCTTTGAAGAAACTGCCGTGATCGTTTCTTAGCCGTGGTTGCAAGTGGTGGATGAACAATGCTCCTACACCACCGATGAGCATACCGAGGGGTATGTCGATGAACCAATGAATGCCGAGGTAAAGAATGGTGAAAACGAACAATACAGTGTTCAATAGCACGAACATGTGGTAGCGGAAATGCCGCCACTCCCGAAGAGTTCCTCCATTCTCTCTCACATGCAGGTAATTGAGCAACAGGATTCCGAACGGTATCGCAACGTGCAGCGAAGGGACTGCATTGTCCAGCGGGTCATGCGTTGCATAGAACACGCTGTACCATCCTTCATGGTACAACAACGATTCCATGCCTGGTATCCATGATGAGGTGACTTCCACATTGAAAAACAAGTAGTAAGGCACTGCAAGAGCGTAAATGAGTAGATAATTTAGGGCAACCTTGTCCGTCATGTCTCGATCACCAGTGTAGGCGAAGTACACAGTGGTGACATAAATCAGGAACAGGTAAATGAACAGATAATGGAAGTTAAGAATGCCAGTTAGGGTGTCGTTGAGGAAGAATTCCTGGACATGTTGTGTCAAATTCCCTTCCAAAGAATACACGGCTTCCGTCCAGTGCCCTGTTCGCAATTTAATCGGTTCATTGAGCGTGTCCGTAATGGATTTCCACTTGATGATGACAATGTAGCCCATTGCGTGGAGATAATATCGTTGGTCGTGAAAAACTTGTAACCAGCGTTTCATTGGGATGCGCATATCTGAGCGATGGGCAGTGAAAGCCCAGCAGATGATTGGTGTCAAAACCAAAATGAGCCCCATCATGATTCCATAGGGGTCCATATCTTGACGGGCTATGGGATTTGATATAGGTATTATGACGAAGAGGACGAAGAAATGGGCTTCCAGACACCATCGTTGCACAACACAGAATGATTAGTCTTAGAAAGGAGTTCTTTGTGGATGTAACATGGTGCAGAAATGGAAGCAAGCACCAGAGAACACATTGGAGAGTCTTCAGCATGCCATTCGAGTTAACGATGGTATCGAATTTGACCTACGATTGACCAGTGATCAAGAACTTGTTCTGCATCACGATGCTGACATTTCAGTGCCTGCATCGAAACGACCACACTCAGTGAAATGGACAGAAAACCATACGCTCGATGAATTGACATCGTTCGGTTTTCTATCGTTCGAGGCAATGCTTGCAGATCCTACTCTTCGTTCGGAGTGGCGCGATAAGGGCAAGATGGGCTGCATCGAGTTGAAACGCCCTCATCCGAATGCCCTTTACGGTGGTGGGATTTTTGGTAAAAAACAACACATTTCACATGTTCGTAACATGATTGTCAAAGCTGATGGAATGCTTGATGAATACGACATCCCTCATGAAAATACGGTATACTATGCATTCCATAACGGAATGAAAGCCTCTGCGGAATTATCCAAAACGAAGCGCCCTTGGTCGAATTTGACACCATACATACCGCCTTTTGGAACATACTATACCAAAAGGATGCGAGGGACTCTACATTTTGTGACAACGCCTTTGGCCCGCCTAATCCGTACCAATCGAAATGCAGGTGCATCGATGGCGCCGTGTGCCGTCGAATACTTTCTCCCTCCACAGAATTGGATTACTATGGGTCGCCGAGGTAGCCTGAAGGGTGATCGTATTCGGCGTGTGAATGCACATCAGGGCGGATTTCCGATTTATGTGTGGCCTGCAAACCTTGGCACAGAACATGACATACTCGAAGCCGGTCTAACTGGTCTTACCGATTGTTCAGATCCAAACATGACTTGGCTGCCGTCCGGGCACTTGAGATGGACTCGACCTGCAACTTTGCCCCTTGATGCTCAGCAATGCGAGGTTCTGAAATCAGCGACTCAGTCAAATCACCAAGATATCTTGAATCAGCTCCATGAGGAAGTTGTTCCTTGGTCGGAATGCGATACTGCGCGTAAGACTGCTCTGGTTGAAATGTGGAAAACGAAATGGCAGTGGAGTGATTCGACTGCTTCCATTCTTGAGCGTTCCAGTAATGCTTCTCCCCCTTGGGAGGCAATACGGCTACTCGGGCATCGTGGTTCAGGCAAGACTTCTCGGCCCGTGCTTAAGTGAAATTCACTCGATGTGACGTAGAGATTGTGCTTCAGCGATGTACTTTGGACGATAGATAGGAGTTCCCTTTCCGCCTCGTAACACTGCCCGTTCATCGACAATTTGAGCACCAATTCCTGCAACCCGAGCCCAACCGAAGAAGGTGGTGTAATAGGTTGGGTCTGTAAATCCGATGTGGTGAAGAAGTGCACCGCTTGCAATGTCAACATTGGCGTTTGGATTGCTGATTTTTGGGTTCTCGCTGAGTACACGTGGTGCGACTTCCCGCAATGTAGTCACGATTTTGAAGTTCTCATCTTCAGGGCAAATTTCTGCACCTAGAAGGAATTGGGCGGTTGCTCGTGGGTCTTCAGCACGAAGGACTGCGTGACCGAAGCCAAAGATTGGGCGCTTTGCTTCAAGTTCAGCTCGAACAAAGGCTTCGACTTCATCAGGATCACTGGTTCCAACCTTCAATACGAATTCGAGGCATGATTGGTTTGCACGTCCATGAAGCGGGCCGGAAAGTGCGTTCATTGCACCAGCCATTGATGAATATACAGTCGCTTTTCCAGATGCGATTGCCTTAGCTGAGAAGGTCGAAAGATTGCCGCCGCCATGGTCCATGTGGAGCACGAGGTAAGTGGAAATGACTCGCTTCATTTTTTCCTTGTCCACGCCTTCAAATTCGAGGGCGTGAACGAAACGGTCGACGAGATTCATCGATGCGTCGTCAGCGGGAATGTCGTTTCCTCGACCTTCTCGGATTCTAAATATGAGGCCCATCAAACGCGGCATTCGGGCGATGAGATTGAGGGCGTCCTCCTTCCAGTCTTCAGTGGTTTCCAACATTCCCAAGGTGTGGATGCCGATGCTCAGCCAATCCATAGGGTGTCCAAACTTTGGTAGAGTTTTGAGGACGGATTCGATATCTCCGGGGATTTCTGCACGAGCCGCAAGGTCTTGGCGGAATGAGGTCGATTGTTCAGGCGTCGGTAGTTCTTTATTGAACAAGAGGTAAACGATGTCCTCGGGGTCAAATTGTGCGAGTTCGGAAATCGGATAGCCGCAATAGTGAACGCCTTCTGTTGGCGTGACATACGAGGTTCGGCAAGTGCCAACTGGAACGCCACGTAGGCCAGTGTTGAGGTGGTTCTCAGTCACTTCCAAAAGTACCTTGTTGTCTGCCAATTGCTCCCCTCGGAACTCTCCACATACCTCTTTCGTATAAAGGCGGCTCTTCGATATTCAACTGTGAACGTACGTTCATACTCGCTCAACGTACTTTCTTATTCCAAGGCGGCCAAGAACGGAATCCTTTGGTCGATTCTCGATCTGCAAAGACGTGAATACGAATTGCTTCACCATCGATGATGAGAGCATCATCTGCGGTAAGTCCGGGGCATGTCTCTTTGACTTCCCTCCATGCTCTGTCGGTTGCAAGGTTTTCTGACCACCATGGGAAGGCTGCACATTGCTGTGGGCGGACCGTGTAGATGGTACATTGTTTGTTCTGGTCAAGATAGATGCAAACATCATCAACTTCTCGGCTTTTGAGTACATAACGACCGTCGAGAGTTTGACGGCAGTCTCTTTCAAGCCATTCTTCGACTTCCATGCCGTGATGCTTGGAGATGCGTTCCGCATCCGTAATTGAGAGGTACACAATTCCACCCGGCTCGTCACAGCATTTGCCGCAATTCGCTTGACATGAGAAGGCCACGCCTTCCATCCACCATGGTGGTCTCATTCTTCTTCACCCACCTGCATAGTTTGAACAGGACGAATCCGGCCCAGACGGATTTTACGAGGTTGCTGAGAATCGCTGAGCAAATCCATCATATCGACGCTGCCAGAATCAACATTCCATTCCCCGTCGGGTTCGTGACTGTCGAGTGGGTCTACGACTTTGCTTGACTTCCTGCGGTTTGCTTTTCTCCTCTCCTTGCGAACATTGTCTTCCTCCATTTCAGGCCAAGGTTCTCGGTCGGGGTCAAACTCTGTGAGGTTACTCTCCATTTCTCGCAATTCGTCTGCGATGCGAATCAATTCCTCAATTGATGCCTCAGAGGTACGCTCTGAGAGGTCATGAAGTTGAGATTCAAGGTTTCCAAGTTGGATGGAACTCTCGATCAAGTCACGTTCAAACGAGTTGATTCGATGATCAAATGCTTCATCCAACTCTGTCAACACGTCCGCAGCCAAACCGTAGTCTCGTTCTTCAATACGGCCTTGGCGAGCGATGAGGTGTTGTTCTCTCTCATTGAGGTCAAGGACTGAAGGTGCAGCAGGAGCAGTGTCTTCCAGTGCTATTTTCAGATATTCTGCATGCCTGCGTTGACCGGATGCTGCGAGATCCTGGGCATCGAGTTCAGGCGGCATGTACTCGTCGTCGCCGATTTCTGGTAATTTCGAATAGAGGTCGATTCCTCCATGTACTTCATCGCTGTAAACGGTGTCGACCGCCGTATTGATGAGACGCATAGCAATGTCTTCCACTTTTTCACGTTGGAGGGATTGATCTGCAGTTTTCCTTTTGAGTTGGTTTGACAACAGTGCAGTGACATCTTCTCCATCCAGTACTTCATCGCCGGACTGGAGTGCAAGGGCAACCAAATCGAAATTGGCCT
>Ga0209374_1000015_pt1 | contig 175924 bp, 156 predicted proteins | sample SaaInlLV_DNA_10m_FD_184683 | JGI IMG/M metagenome (GOLD analysis project Ga0209374, IMG submission 184683) | Marine microbial communities from expanding oxygen minimum zones in the Saanich Inlet - SI075_LV_DNA_10m (SPAdes) (version 2) | ecosystem: Environmental > Aquatic > Marine >... | reverse complement strand
AGCCTGCCTTCGACAAGGAGGGTTAAGTCGTAACAAGGTATCTGTAGGGGAACCTGCAGATGGATCACCTCCTAAGAAACCGGAGGCTGGAGCCCTTTTTGGGCTCCAGTCTCCACTCTTTTTTTTATACAATTATCACTTTACTTTTCACAGCAAGTAACTTTGTCAAACTAATTCCTTATCAATTAGGTCTGATAATTTTTCGTAGATTGTTTTTCTGAACGTCAATAAACATAATTTTGGTGCGGCTAAATTAACCGTTATTGTCGCACCACGATTAAAATGTACTTCATCCCAGCCATCTGGTACTACATATCCTCTATGCATGTCTGAAGTAATGGTAGTTGTTTGGTCTGTCCAATCTAACCATGACCACGGCTGTTCTATTCTTTGCTTATGTGATATTTCTCTGGCAACGACAAAGTAATGGTTGTTTATTTGGTCACCTTGAATATTTTTTCTTAATTCTTCAATAGTATTTTGTTCAATTATGTGATTAAGCCATGCACCTTGGCCAAGCCAGGTTGAAAATACTAATCCACTACTTTGTTGACGGCATTTTTTTCCGTCTCTACGCAGGTGATACTTACTTGGAGCGTATTGATGGGTATTGGCTATTAGAATATCGTTCATGGCTGGGTCAGTAGTGAATCTATTACCCGAGGTTGTGTCAATAATTGCTTGTAGTCTAGGGATTTGATTGATTATTGCTTTTCCTGATAGTGCAGTCACGATATCGGCAGAAAAAGTATCAATATTTGAATCCATATAGAAACCAAAGCTTCCACTTGGATCTTCTTCCATCGGGTGGGAGTTAACACCAATTACTGGAGTTTCAGCATCGATATTATGTGATATACTGGTGAGAGTTCCGTCGCCACCTAGGACAATTACCAAATCACGCCCAATGAAATCCGCTCGCCTGACCTGTTCTCTTGCTCTTAAATCAAAACTAACGTCAAAGTTATTTTTTACCTGATTGAGAATTTCAGTCACCTTCTGTAAACTTTCATCATGAACTTGCTCGAAGTTTTTCTTAAAAACTACAAGTACATCTGTCAAAAGGTCCGCCTCATATCTCGCAAGTGTTCTTCCTTCTTCAAGACAACCATCTTGGACGGATTATACGAGAGTTGAATAACTGTTACTAATACCAAAGAATATGCAACCTAATCCATGGGACGATTTCCAAACTGAAGGTTCTGCTCCTCAAGTAATGATTGACGGACAGACTGCACAAATTTCTACTGGATTTAACAACCAAGTAATTCTTTTGCAGCCACCGTCCTCTGCCTCAAAGGTAATTGGTATATTATTGATTATTTGGGGCGCTATTAATGCGATGTTTTTGCTGCTAGCTGCTGTTGGTTGGTCTAGTAGCGCAATAAGAGAAGAACAAGGCATCACTACCTCAAATATCATTTTAAACAGCGCGTCAGGAATAATCGCTGTAGCAACGTCAATACTTGGCGGGATTTGGATGATGAACTTTCAAAGAAAGGGAGTATATCTTGTCTTGATTGGAATTATCATCGGCTTTTTATTCTCCATCGCACTCTCATTGACTGGTAATACTGATGCAGCAGCCGCAAATGCTGATATGAATAAAGAAGTGGTAAGTGGTATTGCAATTGGTATTAGTGCAGTATGTAGTGCGGTTTGTGGACTGATTGTCGCAATACCGTTGATGATTAACAACAACGGATTAGATGATTCTAAATTATTTGGTTAACTAGGAACCTTTAATTCACTTATTCATTAGTGTATACTAATGATAGAAACTCTCAACCTCCATGGTGGCTTTCTCAAACTCTCTGCGCCTTACCGCTGGTATGGATTGTTAGGTTATGCATTATTTGGAATAATGACGCTTGTTGGCCTGGTAATGTCGCTGACCAATTTGGGTAATAGTGATGATATTGTAGCAGGAATGGCAATCAGTATAGTAGGTTTGATTGGACTAGCAGTGACAACCCCAAGCTCTCATGAAAAAGATTTGTACAATCTTAGACAACAAGCAATTGATCCAGAGGTTCTAGAAGCCAAAGCGAAAGAAAGTGGACTTTCAATAGATAATTGGTTTCTTAAGCAAACCAGTTATGTTCCTACCAATGACCCTAGCGATTGGGTCCTGCCGGCTCCAGGGCCAGCAGTATGGGATAAATTGGATATTTACAAACAGGACGGAGCCGGCTCTCCAATAGCAGAACATCCAGTCAAAGTTGGTACACCGGTGCCAGCAACTTTCACATTATTTGGTATATTTGGTATTCTCGCATCTCTACTTACGGTTATTGCAGTTGGGATTGGATTAACTGGGGTTGTTGATAGCGGCAGTCGTTTAGTCATCATCGGGATATTGGCGATTATCGGATTAATTTTGCTAATAATAGGCTGGTTCAAATCTAAAATGCTCACTCAGATGCTTGATCTTCAAACTTCAGTGATTCGCTCTGTGCCACTTGGATATAATGAATTGGTTGGCCAAGTAAGACCATCGTACGAAGGTGTGCTCAGAGTGGTTGTCGATGGTAATCAAAACATGTACATGGAAAATATGGTGGGTTTCCGTTGGACATATGAACAAGAACAAAAGAGAACCGTAACAACCAAAGATGGCAGTCGCACTGAAACACGATGGGTTACCATACGTGAGGACTCTGGCGGTTGCCCTTTCATTCTTCACGATGGTACGGGTGGAATAAGAGTAAACGGTGAGAATTTCAAGAGAAGTGATTATGGTGATTTTATCAAGCGTTGGGATAGTGCTTTTGCCAAGTCACTAGGTCAGCAGTTTTTTTCTCAGTTGGTCGCTGGGTTTGTAGGTGGTTGGCGAGTTACAGACCACCGCTGGACTCTATATGGCCTGAAAATGGGCAACCCTGTTTATTTAGTAGGTCAAGTGAAGTCAAAAAGTAATGCGATGATTGCCGAAGAAGGATTAGATGGAACTCTGCAAAACAGTATCATTGAAGTGTTTGGCAATGAAGACGGTCCGGGAGCAAAATCAACACTAAAGCGAGGTACAGAACTAACTAACCTCGGACGTTCAAGGTCTAAGGCTGAAATGATTTTACCGGCAATGATTCTCTTTTTGGGAGCAATATCTTTGCTAGTTTTAGCATGAAGTTCAAATCCTTGTTATAATTCGCTAGGCCATGGAAGAAGTGGTAATTGTCGGTGGGGCTAGAACACCGTTCTGCGAATGGCAAGGTGGAAAGCGTGGTGACGGGCAACCAGGTGGCTTGTTAAAGGATTACAGTGCATTAAAACTTGGAGAAATTGCCATTAAAGGGGCACTTGAAAAGACCAACACTTCACCAGATTCAGTAGACCATGTTGTTATGGGCTACGCCTTGCAAACATGTGACCAAGCAATATTCGGGGCAAGACATGCGGGTCTAGGTGCTGGCATTCCTCAAGAAGTCCCAATGCTAACTTTATCCAGAATATGTGGCAGTGGAGTTCAATCGATAGTTACTGGTGCTCAAATGATCATGCTTGGCGAAGCACAAACAGTGGTCTCTGGCGGTATGGAAAACATGTCTCAAGCACCACATGTACTACGTGGAATGCGAGATACTTACAAACTTGCAAGGCCGCCAAAAGTAGGAACTATTTTAGAAAAAGATATGGAAGATTATCTTTTCACCAACTTACTCGATGGCATGTGTGGTTCTTTTATGGCGCAAACCTCAGATGAAATTTGTAAAAGAAAAGGTGTCACAAGAGAAGAAACAGATGAGTTTGCTGCGCTCTCTCACGCTCGTGTTGTTAATTCTATAGAACAAGATATATGGGAGCAAGAAGTTGTTAAAGTTGGTGACATTGGGCATAAAGATGAAGATCACGTCGTTCATGATTGTACCAAAGAGTCACTAGCAGAATTAAGAACTGCATTTGGACCAGAAAGCTTGGTTACTGCTGGCAATGCATCAGGGGTTGTGGATGGTGCAGCAGCAGTGGTCATAAAATCTGCCAGTAAAGCAAAACAAGATGGTGACAAGCCTCTAGCTAAGATCATCTCTTGGGGTATAGTTGGATTAGAACCTGCAATAATGGCATATGGTCCGGTTCCTTCATCTAAGAAAGCCTTGGATAAAGCAGGCTTGACAATTGAAGATATCGATCGCTGGGAAATAAATGAAGCATTTGCCGGTCAAGCAGTTGCCTGTGTCAAAGACCTAGGACTTGATATCAACAAAGTCAATGTTAACGGTGGAGCTGTCGGTATTGGTCACCCATTAGCGGCAACTGGGACAAGATTAGTTCTAACACTGGCTCACGAACTCAAGCGTTGTAATGGTAAATATGGCGTTGCTACGGCTTGCATTGGCGGCGGTCAAGGAATTGCTATGGTCATAGAATCAATGTAGATATCATAATACTACATCGATTAGGTAATTTGCCCAAGTTATGCTTAGTACTCCGATAAATACTCGCATTAACATTGGTTCGCTAAATAATTTGAATCCGACAATAGCTCCTGATTTGGCTCCAACAAAAGTAACTACAACTAGTCCAGTTAGAAATAGCAACTCACTTTGAATCGCCTCTAATTGATAACTTTCCAGCAGTATGAAGTGGGCGAAAATAGCAAATGGAACTACTACCATCATTATGTTCAAACTCGAACCAATCGCTTTTCTGGTGTCCAGTGCTCCAAAAAACTTCATTGCTGGAACGTAAATCATACCGGCGCCGATTGCCATGACGCTAGATAAAAAGCCACCAAAAGCAGATAAAGATGTCATTTTAACTAATTGAATTTGTGATTCAGTGTCCTCTTCTGACTTAGTAGATGTAATTCTCCTAACCATTTTGGAAATTACAAACCCTACAACTATTATACTCATCAATTTGAATATACTCTTGAATTGATCTTGAGTAGTAAATACAAACAGAACACCAATTAGTGCACCAGGAATAGCGCCCCAGAGGGCAACACCTGTCAATCCATCATCATGGTAGCCTTTTTTACGATGCTCGAGGCCGCTTCCATAACTGGTTATCGCGCTTAATAAGAGAGACACAATAATTAATTTTTGATCAATTTCCCAGCCACCTATGTAGTGGAAAAGGGGCACATAAAGCAACCCACCCCCAAGACCTATGGGAGCAAATAAAAATGAAATTAACAGTACTCCTAGTACAATTAATACCGTTTCAACAACCAAAAAGACCCAACTCATTATCCCCAAGAGGTCTGAGTATTTATTGTATAATGGCAATTATTTACAAAGAAAAGGCTCATAAGTTAAACTCTAGTGGTATAACCATGATGATATTATTAGTTGGTGGATTAATCTTCGGTCTCCTGTTCCTGTTTTTCGTTGGTTGGTTCTTTTCAACGTGGAATAGACTTGTATCTCTTGAAGAGAATGTCAATCAATCATGGGCTAATATCGATGTATTACTTAGACAACGTTACGATATGCTGCCAAACCTTGAGCGTATTGTAAGTAAATTCGTCGATCATGAAAAAGAAATATTCGGTGAACTTGCTAAGGCTAGGCAAATGGCGACAGGTGCTCTGCAAAATAAGGATGTCAAAGGAGTAGGCGCGGCAGAAGCAATGATGAGTTCAATGATTCCTAGGATTACCGCAATTGCAGAAGCATACCCTGAGTTAAAGTCTGATTCAAACTTTATCAAGATTCAAGACGAACTGGTGGCAATAGAAAATCAAGTTGCTGACAGAAGAGAAATGTACAACTCACAAACCACAGCGTTCAATAAAACCATTCAGATGATACCGACAACTTTTGTTGCATCTATCAAAGGTTGCCAAAGAAAAGACTTGTTCGAAGTACAAGGTTTTGCCAGAGAAGCTCCGGTACTATTCCAAGACTGAGATTAATACAACCGTGGTGTTGGAATGTTCCTAATATTTGGCTCTAGTGGCCTTGGATTACGTCTTGCTAAATGGTGTTCTACTCGCAGAAATTGTACTCTTGTTGGGATGGCTCAAGATCTTCCTATCGGGCAAGATTTAGAGAACTGTGAGATAATTGCTCTGCCTGGTCCGGTGAAATTGGCAGATTTGCCGGTAAACAATCATTCACCAACTGCTATTTTGTATTTGGATGATAAATCATTAGATGATTTAGACCCATTAGGATCGATAAAAAATAAGTGGCCTAAATCACCAATCCTAACCACTATTCCTATGGAAGGTGATGGTTATGATTTGATCAGCATTGACGATATTTCTTTCTCTGCCATGCAAGATCGTATCAGAGGTTGGGAGCGAAAGGAGGGTGCATCAAGCTTTGAAAATTATATTTCAGGTCTGACTGATGGCAGTAAAGTCACTATTTTCTGTCATGATAATCCAGACCCTGACGCTCTTGCCTCAGCCTTGGCGATGAATGAATTATTTTCCAAACATGGACATGACTCTCGAATTGTTCATGGTGGTATGATAGAGCATCACCAAAATCAAGCAATGGTAAAACAACTTGAGATTCCAGTGAGGAGGCTTATACTAGATTGGGAGATTGCTGATGTAGTAAAGGATTCTGATGTTATTGTGGCTGTAGATTTTCATCGTCCAGGTGCTAATAATATCATCCCCAATGATTGTATTCCACATGTGATAATAGATCACCATTCAGTGGATGAACCAGTCACTGCAGATATGGCAATGGTAAGTTCAGAATACTCTTCAACTTCATCAATGGTTGCATCTTTATTGATGAGTAGTGATTTTGAGATGACGCCTAGGGTTGCAACGGCTCTTGCCTTTGGAATTAAAACAGACACCCTTGGATTCACCAGAGAATTCAATGCTGTTGATATTCGTGCTTTGTTGTGGATAAATGCCTGGGTCGATAAAGATGTATTGCGTTCTATAGAATTGCCACCGCGTTCAGTGGAAGCACTGGAGTCATTTACTGATGCATTAAATAACAAGATTCAGTATAATTCTACGATTATTGCACCAGTATCTAATCTGAAAAATAGAGACTCATTGGCACAAATTGCAGACTTCCTATTGCCTACTGAAGGGGTTGACACAGTAATTGCCTTAGGCGCTAGGAGAGGCAAAGTAATCCTCTCAGTACGTTCTAATAGAGACGGTCTTCATGTTGGCAAGACTCTTTCGAGTAATTTTCCAGATGGTCTTGCTGGAGGACATAAAACACTTGGAGGGGGACAAATCCCATTTGAGTTCATAATCGGCAAATCAACTGATGAAGACACTGACTTAGAACAATCGGTAATAGAATCGACTGTGGCCATGATGAGCGGCCTTTTTGATGTATGAGGTGGCAATATTATGAGTTCATCAATAGTTGAAGTAAATCCTAATTTACGTTTGCTTGGAACAGCCCACGTCTCGACCAAAAGCGTCGAAGCGGTAAAACAACAGATTGAAGAATTTCAACCCGATGTAGTTGCGGTTGAATTATGTAAGTCAAGATACGATTCTTTAGTCAGCGGTAGGCGTTTAGACAAAGAAGGCCTGCTTAAAGTGATAAAAGAGGGCAAAGCGCCTTTGGTTTTATTACAATCGTTACTCGCAGCGGAGCAGAGAAAATTAGGTCTTGATGAAGGGCAACAGCCCGGTGCCGAATTACTTGCTGCAGTCAATATAGCGGAAGACCAAGGATTAGAAGTAGAGTTAATTGATAGAGATATTCAAACAACCTTACGCAGGGCTTGGAAGAAAATGAAATTTACCGAGAAGTTCAAGATTTTGTATTCTATGCTTGGGGAAGAAGCGGATGAAGAGGAGATTAATTTAGATGAAATTCTTGAAGATCGTGATATACTAACTGATTTGATGAATGAATTAAAACAATTTTCACCAGGTGCAGGTTCTGTCTTGATTGATGAAAGGGATTCATTCTTGGCTCAAAAAATCTTACAAATAAATCCGGAAAAAAAGATTCTTGTCGTAGTTGGTGCAGGTCACTTGAATGGTGTTGAAAGTTACCTAAAGAATTCTAAACCGACAGAATCCTTGGCTGAACTTGAACATATCCCCAAAAAGTCCTTAGCAGCAAAAAGCATTCCTTGGCTAATTCCATTATTGGTATTTGGCTTATTTGGTTTCTTTGTTTACAATGGAAGTAGTGTCGACTTGGTTGAATTATTTACTGTTTGGACTTTGGCCAACGCATTATTTGCGGCCATTGGTTGTATCATTGCCCGGGGACATATTCTAGCGGTAATGACTGCCGCTTTAGCATCGCCAATCACGTCACTAAATCCTACACTAGCCGCAGGTTGGTTTGCCGGTTATGTTCAACTTAAAGTCGCAGAACCAACCGCAGAGGAACTACAACAATTTCTAAAATTAGAATCATTAGGCAGTTTTTGGTCTAACAAAGCGGGTAAAGTATTACTCGTAACTGCACTCACTAATCTAGGGAGCATGTTGGGTGCTTGGGTTGCAGCAGCTGGTTTGATCGGCGGCCTCTAATTTTCTAGAGCCCTTAGTACCTTGAAAAAATCTTGATGCTCATCTATATCATGAACACGTAGTATGTCAACACCTTGGGTGAATGCATATGCAGAGGTGGCGAGTGTCCCTGGTAATCTGTCATGAGCATCTTTCTTGTCAGTGATAATACCGATTACCGATTTTCTAGAAATACCCCATAGAACAGCAAAACCACCTTCTTTTAATCGCTTGGTCGATTTCATTAAAGCTAAGTTTTGTTCGTGGTTTTTGCCAAAACCAATTCCTGGGTCAATTATGATTAGGTCCCTCGGATGTCCCTTTTGTATCAAAACATTAGCCTTATTTTCAAGATAATTAGTCACTTCTTCAACTACATTATCATAACTTGGATTAGTTTGCATACTACCTGGTTCTCCTTGCATATGCATAATACAGACGGCACAACCAAATTCCAATACTACATCTATCATGTTGTCATTTCTCAATCCAGATACATCATTTATCATATTGGCTCCACTTTCCAAAGCCCGACGTGCCACTTGGTGATTTCTAGTATCGATTGAGATCATAATCTCAGGATGAGTTTCTCTAAGTTTTGATACTATTGGTATGACTCGGTTGATTTCCTCATCTATGGTGACAGGCTGCGCCCCTGGTCTAGTAGATTCGCCTCCAATATCAATCCAAGTAGCACCTTGTTTAATCATTAAGTTCGCTTTATTCACTGCGTTTTCAATACCAATTGAACGACTTCCACTGAAAAATGAATCAGGTGTAGCATTCAAGATTCCCATCAGAAAGCAATTTTGATTAGATGTTCGATTTATTCTATTAGATATCTCACTTCCGCGATTTGATTGGGGTGTCAAGTTCTCACTCATCAAGCCGTCCAGTTCGATAGATTTGATAAGTTGTGACCTTCAACGTTGCTCAATGTCGGATGTAGATGTTATGAATTCAGTGGGTAGCATTTCGGATGAAACTGCTGAAGATTCTCTAGGCTCTATGTCTGAAGCTAGCATAGAGTTGGCAAATAGGTTGATCACTAGATTAAAGCCAGAAGACCGCGCATCAATATTCAAAATGATTGCTAATAAAGCGTATTTTAGTGGCGGACTAGGGACAATAATATTGGTGTTTTGGTGGCTGACAGTCGATACTAGTAGCGATGATCTTTCAACTGGTGTTTCAACCTTTTTCAGTCTAGACTTTTCGGAAGTTGCCCTTACCGTCATTGGTTTGGGACTTTTATCCTCTCTGCTGAGAGACTTCAGCAGGGAATTAGGTCAACTTGCGCCTGCGTTATTATCCGGGGCACTGATAATTCTTTGTTGCTTATATGTCTTAGAGCCTATTGCTTTGGGACTATTGACTGATGAATTAACCTCTTCAGATGGTGTTTGGCGTACCGCAAGATTAGCCTTATTGTGGTTGGGAATTACCTACTGTGCGCATTTACTTGTCGACGCTTCTCTGCTTGCTTGGCTAAAAAAATTCTGTGATTCAAAGGGCTTTGAAATCGCACCGCCGTCTGGGCGTGAAGATGGCCGCAATGGGCTTGTTTCTGATGAAGCATAAGCCACTAACATGGTGTTGAGATGTCTACTATCGATATAGAAGTTCTAAGACTGGGTCACCGTAGAGGGCGTGACCCAAGAATTACTACTCACCTAGCTTTGGTAAGCAGAGCAATGGGCGCTAGTAAATTTCTACTAGCTGGAGATGAGGATGACAAACTTTTTGAAAATGTAGTTTCGGTAAATGAAAGATTTGGAGATGCATTAGATTGCCGCTATGAAAAAAGGCCTCTAAAATTTCTAAGAAACATTGTCAATAGTGAAGGAGATAGACCCACAATTGTCCATTTGACTATGTATGGCGAACCCTTCAAATCCACCATCCCAAGCATACCAACTGAAAACGGAGTGATTGTCATTGTTGGAGGGGCCAAAGTTCCAGGCGAAATCTTCAAGATTAGTGATTATAATATTGCGGTGGGCAATCAACCCCATTCAGAAGTAGCGGCTTTGGCACTATTTCTTGACGCCTTGACCGATGGCGAGGGTTTTAACCAAGAATTTCCAAATGCAAAGTTAGTTATTCACCCTTCTAAGAGTGGGAAAGACGTTAAAGAAGTCAAACAGTAAAGTTAGTTAGTAAATACTTATTAGTTTTTGATTCTGCTTAATGTTTCCAACTATACTTCATATCAACGCTCTTGGAATTAATTTCATCAATCCCAATTATTATTTGAGTCCATTTTTGACAGAGTTTAATGTCGATGCCTTTGGGAGCCGCCGGTAGTTTCTGCCCGGGCTCACCAAATCAAAATATTTCCAATTATCCAAGTTTTATCGATGCGGCAGACGGCTTGTTAAATGATGCTGAATTTTATCCACAGGCCAGTGGTCCAGGCCTCCTTCTAACAGCAGATGGAGGTCGTTATGAAGGAGATTTATTTGGTGCAGACAAAATTGGTGAAGGGGAGTTAGTTTTCACTACTGGGATGATGGGATATCAAGAATCTTTGACAGACCCATCGTTTGCTGGACAAGTTTTGACTTTTACCTACCCGTTAATTGGTAATTATGGTGTTCATATAAATCGCTCAGAATCTTCTTCCGTCTGGCCTAGAGGTGTTGTCGTAAGGCATGCGATGAAACAACCCGACCATAGAGATTCGGTCGCAACCGTAAATGACTTTTTGCGCCTGCATAATATTCCTGGTATAGAAAACATCGATACTAGAGCCATTACCAAGAATGTTAGAGAACTTGGCACGGTTTTGTGCGTATTTGGCCCGCTTGATAAAGAAGATATGCTCAAGGCCCGGTTGTCAGAATTAACATCGCCGGAACTAGATGATTTGGTAGATTTAGTTTCCATAGATCAAGCTATCATGTTAAATGAGGGTTCTTGCGATGATTTCGGTCGTAGAAAACCTCGTTTAGCAGCATTAGATTGTGGAATAAAGTACAATATTCTACGTAGTCTTTGTCAATATTTTGAGGTAATATGGTGTCCTCCTGATACAAATTTCTCAACCCTAACAAATGACTATCAAATTGACGCTTTATTCTGCTCTAACGGGCCAGGGGACCCCGCTCATCCAGGAAAAGCTTCAATGGCTAAAGAGACTCTCGCTAAGGCAGTAGAATCAGGATACCCGGTTATGGGAATCTGTCTTGGCCATCAATTGATGGGTTTAGCATCTGGTTTGAAAACCTACAAGATGCGTTACGGTCATCGTGGTGCTAATCAACCAGTGGTTGATTTAGTGAGTGGTAAAGTGTTAATCACCAGCCAAAACCATGGTTTTGCAGTTGCCGACCCAGAGTCAGGAATGCTTGCAGCACACCCTTCGGGGGCAACTTCTTCCGAAGTTGAAAATCTCCATGGGCAGGAAGTAAAAGTTCGCTATATCAATGCTAATGACAAAACAGTAGAGGGTCTTGATGTGATTGACAAGCCTTGTTTCACCGTACAGTTCCACCCTGAGGCTTGCCCAGGGCCACACGATGCTGCAGGATTATTTGCTCGTTTCAAGAAAATTGTCGACAATCATTTGGGGGTTATTTAATTGCCAAGAAGAGATGATTTGAAGTCTATCATGGTACTGGGTAGCGGGCCAATTAAGATTGGTCAAGCCGCAGAGTTTGACTTCTCGGGAAGTCAAGCAGTAAGGGCGCTAAGGGAAGATGGATATGAGGTAATTTTGGTAAATTCAAATCCAGCAACTATACAGAATGACCCTGAGATGGCCGATAAAGTGTACATTGAACCGTTATTATCCTCTTCTATAAAGCGAATATTAGAGATTGAAAAGCCATGCGCACTTCTAGCCGGAATGGGCGGACAAACTGCGCTAAATATCGCCAGTGAATTAGCTCACTTAGGAGTTCTAGACGAACTTGGTGTTGAATTAATTGGGTCTGATTTAGAGGCAATTGATAAAGCAGAGGATAGAGATTTGTTCAACAAGGTTTGTGATTCGATTAACCTACCAATCAGTGAGGCTATTGCTTGTAAATCAATGGAAGAAGTGATTTCTGCTGCTGAACAGATCGGAACTTGGCCATTGTTAATCAGGCCAGCCTTTACTTTGGGTGGTTTGGGTGGAGGTACTGCGTGGAATGTTGGTGAATTAGTGGAAATAGCCACCCTTGGTCTGCGCAACTCAAGAATTAACCAAGTGTTAATCGAAGAGTCCATACTTGGTTGGCAAGAACTCGAATACGAAGTCATGAGAGATGAAGCCGATAATGCGATTATTGTTTGTACAATGGAGAATATTGACCCAATGGGAGTCCATACGGGCGAGTCTACTGTTGTGGCCCCATTACAATCATTTTCCGATCAAGATCATCAGATTTTACGAGACCAAGCATTGAGACTTATTCGTGCATTAAATATCAAAGGAGGTTGTAATGTACAGTTTGCCTTTAATCAGTTCACAGGTGAAATAAGAGTCATTGAGGTGAATCCTCGAGTGTCACGTTCGTCAGCACTTGCCAGTAAAGCAACGGGCTATCCAATTGCTCGTATCGCGGCTAAAATCGCGGTCGGTTATACGCTTGATGAATTGCCCAATCCAATCACTGGTGATGGTACTACTGCAGCATTTGAACCTACTTTGGATTACTGTGTAGTTAAGATACCTAGATGGCCATTTGACAAATTTAGAACAGCAGATAGAACACTTGGTACTTCAATGAAGTCTACCGGGGAAGTAATGGCTATTGGTCGAAACTTCGAGGAAGCTTTTCTCAAAGCATGGGCTTCATTAGAACAAGGCTGCCCTCATCCAAGACCATTAACCAAAGCAGACGAATCAGAAGGAGACACCATGGCTGAAAGAGCCAACGAACCTCTCCCTGATGCAACTCTTGTAGATTGGTGTAAAATTGCCACAGATCGAAGAATGGGTGCGCTGATTGAAGCCTTCAGAAGAGGATGGAGTGTTGAGCAAGTTCACGAAATAACAAGAATCACTCGATGGTTTTTATACCGCTTCGAAAAAATTGCCCAAATGGAAAAAGAAATGGTGACTTTATCCTGTAATCCAACTGAAATCGATGTGGAATTATTGCGCAAGTGGAAATCTAAGGGTTTCGCAGATTCACACATTGCAGACGCACTAAATTCATTTCCACCGGAAGGATATAAGTCGTTGCCAAGGGGTAGGGATGAGGATTCAGTGATGCGTAGAAGGCACTCACTCTCACTGCACCCCAACTATCGAATGGTTGATTCATGTGCTGCAGAGTTTGCTGCTAAAACTCCTTATTATTATTCGACTTATGAGCCAAATACCAAGCAAGGAATTGACCACGTTCCAAACTTGAGTAAAATGGAGAAAGAGCGATATGTGGCAATTGGTAGTGGACCAATACGAATTGGTCAAGGAATTGAATTTGACTACGGTTGTGTTCATGCTGTAATGGCTATCAGAGAGGCAGGTAAGGATGCAATTCTAATCAATAATAATCCTGAAACAGTTTCTACTGATTTTGATACTTCTGATCGACTTTACTTTGAACCACTTACACTAGAATGTGTAACTGAGGTTTTGCTTAGAGAACAAGCACATGCTATTTTGCTACAATTTGGTGGACAAACAGCAATTAATCTTTCTCAGCCGCTTGAGAAACGCCTACCCGAACTAGTAAAATCGGGATTAAATTTGAAAATTGCTGGTACTTCATGTGATGCAATCGATGAGGCAAGCGATAGAGAACGATTTGAAAAGTTCGCTAAACGGGCAGGTCTTACAATGCCCAGAGGCGCAACAGGACTAACGTCAAATGATGTAAGAAATGCTGTTGAGAAAATAGGTTATCCAGTTCTGATTAGACCGTCCTACGTTTTGGGAGGCAGAGGTATGGAGATTCTGTCCAATGATGAACAACTGGATGCTTATCTAGCAGAGGCATATCTTGCTCCCGATAAACCGCTACTTGTTGACGAGTATCTTGGACATGCAACAGAAATTGATGTTGATGCTGCCTCTGACGGTAAAGATGTACTCATTGGGGCTATTATGGAACACCTTGAGGAGGCAGGCATTCATTCAGGAGATTCTACATGCTTCATACCTACACAAAATATTTCAGATAAGATGTTAGAATTGATTAGAGAACAAACCATTAAAATCGGTTTAGGACTCAATATTATCGGGTGCTACAATATACAATTTGCCATTCAAGGTGACGTTCTATATGTTTTGGAAGTTAATCCACGGTCATCACGAACCGTACCATTTGTGGCTAAATCATCTGGTTTACCATTGGCTCGTATAGCGGCAAAAATCACTATTGGTATTCCATTATCTAAACAAACAATACCAGTTAGAACATCCGGAAAGGTTTGTGTTAAAGCGCCAGTATTCCCATTTATCAAATTACGAGGGCTTGACCCCGCACCTGGTCCTGAAATGAAATCTACGGGAGAAGTATTTGGTTCTCATGCTAATGCAGATGTGGCTTATCTAAAGGCACGTTTAGCAACAGAAGTTCCAGTTGCACAAGGTGGTGGTGTATATCTGACTGTGCGAGATGATGATAAACCAAAGCTTGTCTCAATCGCTAAAGATTTAATCGAGCTTGGTTTTGTTATTTATGCGACTCCGGGAACTGCTGATATACTAAGGGAGAATGAAGTTCCCGTAGAGGTTGTCTATCGTATCATGGAGAGAATGCATCCCGATGCATTAGACTTAATGAGGCAGGGTAAAATATCCTTCATTGTAAACGTACCAACAATTTCAGGAGGTGCTGTTAGAGACGGTAATATGATGAGAAGACTTGCTGTTGAGTTAAACATTCCATTTGTTACTACTATAAGGGGAGCTGTAATGGAAGTTGCAGCAATTGCGGCAATGATGAAAGGTGAAATGGAACCAGTTAGGTTACAAGTCAACTATTAGTATTAACATGCATCAAAAGCTTCGATAATGTATCTAGTGAACGGGCTAGTCAAGGCAAGTTCACTAATTCCATCTTCGCCTTCTGAACTGTACACCCGTACTACATCTCTAACTCTGACATTGCCTTCAGATGATCTGGCAAGAATAGTTGCGGGCTTGAGTACCTTACCAGTCCCATGCGGATCGTAGATTGTGTCCAAAGCGTCTTTTAAGAACCAATCAACTTTGCCTCCTTCTTCACCTTCGTACTTTCTTTTGACTTTCTTACTGCCAAACATTCCGCCACTCTTCTTTGGTTTAGGCTTAGGTTTAGTCTCCTTCTTTGCCGGCTTTTTATCAGTTGATTGTTTGGCGGCTGGTTTTTCATCTTTCTTAGCAACAGAAGAAACTTCCCTGCCAGAAAACTCTTCTTCTAGTTCAGCCCGTATTTCCTTTTCTAATTCCTTACGAATGGTTTTCTCTAGTTTATCTCGCAGTTTTTCTTCAATTAAAGCCGGGTCTGATTTTTCAATTTTTGTCCAAGCATCATCTCGCTCATCCTGCAATGCCTGCATGACATTGATATAATGAGATGCCACTTGAATAAGTGCAGTTTCCATTGAAGCTTCAAGTTGCATTGACACTACTTCACTGGCTGAATCTCGCCATTTTCGCCATTGTAGCATTGTATTAGCATGAATGTCTGAGCCGCATCTTGGGCAAAAGCTCCGCTTTGGAGGCTTTAGTACTGGTATTGCTCTCATTGCGTCAGGATCTATTCCTTCATGTTCTCCACTTGCAACATCGTGAATGTGTGTTGATGCTTCCATTCCAGTGTCCATGGCGGTTCTAAACATGCCTTCATTGAGATCTAGTTTTCCATCTTGAATTAAATCCCAAGCACTAGTTCCCCTAACTACCGCTCTAACCGCAGCATTGGCTGCTGGTGACTTGCCCCAATCCATCGTTACATTTACGCCTGGGGATTCAAGTTCTACATTTCCAAATGCGTCAGACAAGTCGAAGTTTTCTCCTTCTGCTGGCGCTGCAATTCCCAATTTTATTGGATTTGCGCCTTCTTCGATTTTAGCAATCATGTCAAACTTTTCAGCCATAGACAGATCTTCACGCATTCTAATAACTGCTTTGAGTTGATTTAAATCGTGTCCAGTAGAGGTAATTGGACCTTGAACATCCATATCATGTCCACATGATAAACAAAATTTAGCAGCAGGTTCGACATCTGCTTCGCAGGTAGGACAGTAAACCCCGGCCATAACGAGGGATGAATCCCCCTGACATTTGAATGGTACGGAGTGAAATAGTCAATTTTAGGCTATTGTGAGGTTACTGAATGAATTCGATACAACGCCTTAGTTGATTGATTATTTTGGATTTAGGCAGTTCAGTCAAGATTGGGGCAAGACGTGGTCCCTTTTTACTACCCATTAAGCAGGCATATGATACATTATATGCCAACCTTGGAGATTTATCTAAAGATTTAGCGGATTCAACAATGCAGTTGCTAATTCTTTCACTTGACCATTCACAATGCTCAAGTAACTCAGTCAATTTATTCAAAACTTGGATTTCTTCTTCAACTAATTCATTTAGTAAATTTTCCGGAACATGTTCAATCATAACTATTTTCATTTCATCTGGGAAATGTTCAGAACTTATCCAAGTACGCATTTTCTCTAATCTGTCTCTTAGCAAGTCAGATGGCTGGCTATCCTTGGTAAATCCAAGACTTTCCCAAACCAATTGGTCTTCTAATTTAGTTTGCGCAAGCAGTGCTAAGTGTCTAAAGGAAACAGTAGAATTATTCGATTTACCAGTTTCACCAATTGTTGAAAGTTTTATGGCAACTTGGGCATCTTCAATTTGTACACGCCTTCTGCGCGAAAGATTTTCATCAGCAAGTTCATCATCAAAATCCCTCAGCGAATTTCTTTCATAATCATCTGCTAAATTGACTAAACTCATGCCTGCATCAAATTCTATTGCTTTGTTAGGCTTAGATTGGGCAATCAAATACCTCAAAATTTCAGGAGGAACTAATTGTAAGGCTTCCATTGGACCGATTGTATTGCCAGAGGACGAGGACATCGCTCCTTTCCCTTTTAGGCTAATCCATTCGTAAACCAACGGCTGTGGTGCGTCATATCCGAACAATTGAGAAATTTCTTTTCCGGTATCATACGACCCGCCAGACGCGCCATGATCCTTGCCAAAAGCCTCGCAGGTAACTCCAATCCAAGACCATTTAGCGGGCCAATCTATCCTCCAGGGGAGTTTCCCTTCACCTTTGGTTAAATCTGATGAACCAGTATTGCCATCTGCATCGGCATAGTGTACTAATGGAAATTCATAGCCAGTGACTGAAACACCCTCCAGAGAACCGTTCGAATTCAAAGGACTCCAAGGAAACCAATTAGCTGGTAATTCGCGGCCAGAAACTCGTTCAATAATTTCTTTTATTTTATCCGAATTATCACAAGCAATTTTGGCACATTCGGTAAATTTTCCAGATTTATATGACGCCAAATTTTTGACGATTCTTGGCCTTACTCCGATGGTGGCTAAAGCGTCTAAAAAGGGATTTAAGAAGTGATCAGCATAGTTCCAACCGGTGCTTTCATAACTTTGGTAATCTGGTTTTCCATCTGCTTTAGGAGCCGGGATGTCACCAATTTGGTGGCCGATAAATTTTGCATACTCTTCGTCTAGGAAAGGGTATACTCGGCGGAGAGGGTCAGCATCATCAACAATGAAAATGAAATCAACATCAAGTCCAGAATCACTTGCTGCACGGGCAATCATGTCCCCAGTAAGAATTTCTCGAAGATGGCCAATGTGAAATTCTCCGCTAGGAGTAATTCCAGTTGACACAATATGTTTATCGCCACGCCTAGCCAAATTTAGGGCAACAACATCAGCCCAGTGCATATAATCACCTCAAACAGAAACTGCTCGTATAACGCCCCTGAGAGGTACGTCTTCGATTTCATTTCGCATTGTCTTGTTTACTAGAACTGTTACTAATACTACTTCTCCACCGGCTGCCTTGATAGCATTTATGGTTTTTACCATGGTTTTTCCAGTAGACAATACATCGTCAATAATCACTACTTTTTTTCCAGAAACTTGTCCGTATTTATTGGACAAAGAACCAGACCCATCTCCAATGTCAGTTGTTCTAAACACTGTGAATTCACAATCCAATATTCTAGCAACTTCGTGAGCAAATGATATGCCATTAATTGAAATACCAACGATTGTGTCAATATTTTCAAACCCTAACTCTTCATCTGCTACATCTGCCATTATGGTTCCAACTGCAGAAATCCTTGTTGGTCTGACGCCAATGGTACGCCAACCAATTCTTACATCACTAGGTCTTTCTTCGCCTTTGCTACCGGCTAATAGCCATGAAATGGTGTCCTGCGAGAGTGATAATTCATCTGCAATCTGTTGACTGTTCAAACCTTCCTTACGCAGATTCATTGCAGTCATGCGTAATTCTTCGATACTAACTACCATTTCTATCAATGTGACTCGTGAGTCAACCATTAATCAAACCTTTCATCAAAACAACCAATGTTTCGCCGATTGCCATACCAAGCATTGAAGAACGAAACCTCCGACCAATATACATGGCAGACTTCGATTACGAGTCCTTGTTAGACCGAGCCAGGGATAAAATACCTGAGAACATTTCTGGCAAATCAAGATGGCGATTGCCAGAACCACAAATTCTAATCGAAGGTTCAAACACTATTCTAAGAAATTTCAATGAAGTTGTTTCTATGATGGATAGAGATGAAAATCATGTTTACCAATATATTCTGAACGATCTAGGGACCTCTGGTTCAAGAGATGGTCCAAGAGCTAGGTTCAAGGGTAGGATACCGCCAAAAAGAATCAAAAAAACCATAGTCAACTATGTCAATTCATACATCATGTGCAGTCAATGCTCATCACCTGATACTATGTTTATCAAAGAAGATAGAACTACCTTGTTGAAGTGTCAAGCATGCGGTGCTACAAGACCGGTTAAGCTTTGATTAATCCATGTAAACAGATATGTCATCAACTGATAGTTTGTTGACCTGAGGTACTGCTGCTGGATATCCAGATTTAACAAAGCCAATTATCTCCCATTTACTGGAGTCAATCTTTAATGCAGCGTATGTTTCTTCGTGTCTAGTAATTGCCCCAGTAGTCCACTGGCTGCCAATACCATTATCCCAAAATGACAAGACAAGATTCTGCAAAGCGCAAACTGATCCAGCATAATCTTCTTTTTCTCTAAAACTATCAGTAGGGCTTTTCTTACTGGTTACAGCAATTATTACTGGTGGTAGTATTATTTTATTGACTGCTCGTTGTACATCTTTTGTAAAATCTAGAGAATTATTTTTCCTAGACTTTTCATTGGCAAGTTTGGTAATTAATGGAATTAATGCTTGCCTGATGTTGCCACCCATAACAAAGAATCTCCATGGATGAGTATGTTTGTGGCATGGTGCATTTGAGGCTGCTAGAAGTGCTTGGTCAATCGAATCTTGCCTAACTTCTTGTTGAGTAAAACGATATATAGTTCTCCGGGTGTTAATAATATCTTGAACTTTAGACATCTTGACACCTAGGATATATCGTCAATTTTAGCTGCTAGGAAAAAGTCAGATTCAGCTAAACCATCGATTTTATGAGTCCAAATCATGACCTTGGCTCTTCCCCAGGATAATTCAAAATCCGCATGATGACCTTCGGCTTCGCAAATCTTACCAGCTTGGTTAACAAAGTCTAGAGCGTTTTGGAAATCCGAAAATTTGAATTCTCGCTCAATGTGGTGGTCTGCAATAACTTGCCAATCACCATCGATTTGCTGTAAAAGTGGTATAATTTCTTCACTCTTTAGCGGCGGTATGCCACCTTCACAAGGTATGCAGCGCTTATCTTTCAAAGCCATTTTATCAGCCCCATAAATGGGAATCATCTTGTCTACCTTTGACTTCTTTCTCGACCTTTTCATGCAATGAAGATCTCCTCTTCATATCCGCTCTTTCAAAGGCTAACAATTCTTTGTCATCGATATATGCAGGTCTTGTATGTGCTACTAGCTTTATTTTGACAATTACATCTCTTGCTAAGTATACGGTCTCACCAGCATCTGTAAGAATCTCAATACTGGTTTTACCGGAGGATAATAGACGACCTCTTACAATTATGTCATCGCCTTCTTTGAATGCTCTAGCATCTAGTAAGATTTCTACCAAGTCGTCCTTACGTAGTCCATGTCTACGCTCAAGCAATTGTCCATTGTGGACACTTTCGTAGTCATCAATACTTGGTGAACCCATCTTTTCCCATATAGGGACGGCCCATTCTGGTAAACCTGCGTCAGTCTTCTTCTTCGCCATGGTTTAACCTAACGGCAAGCGTACTTTAACCTCGCTCTTCAAATCTATTGCGTTACCTGTTGTCAAGGGTATGTATTATTCAACTATTGAGTGCCAGCATTGATTTGGGGATATAATGAAAGTGTCATGGCGGGCCTTACCGACAGTTCTTACTAAGGAAGAATTGTTAGACAAAGCATTCGCAAGAGCTAGAAAAGCCGCAGATAGGGTTGATGATAGCGACCGTGTATTTAGAGTAAGGAAGCAACTTAACAGAATGATTCAAACCGCTTCTGATATTTTAGCAACTTATCTAATGGATACTGTTAATCTATGGCCTTCACTAGACCAGTCTCCACAATTTGATGTTTCAATGATTGATGCATGCGTTGGCTGTGATGATTATCGGCATCACCTCTCGATGTTGCAATGGGCTGCCAAGCAGATTTCTAACATCTCAACTCAAAACACCAAGAAAATCATTAGAACTGCCAAAATAGAGTTAATGCACGAAGCTCGAAGAGAAGCTTACGGAAGAATTTCGTCCTTAGTAGGTCGGATTGGACCTTCTCTTAAATGGCTTAGTGAATCAAGGGAAGTTCTGAAAAGACTCCCAAGTATCGATCAACTCTCACCCTGTATTGTGGTTTGCGGTGCTCCAAACGTTGGTAAATCTGCTTTCATTTCGGCTTTGTCATCAGGTAACATGGAAGTAAATCATTACCCATTTACTACCAAAAGAATCCACCTTGGCCACTTTACATTTCGCAGATTGCAATATCAAATGGTCGACACACCAGGTCTTCTAGACCGGCCAATGGAAAAGCGAAATGATATTGAAATGCAAGCGATCACAGCTTTAGAAAATCTCGGTTCCTTGGTTTTGTTCTTAATTGATGAGAGTGAACAATGTGGAATGACTGTCGCTGAACAGAATAGTCTGCTAGAAGAAATATTACAATTGTTGGCTGAAACTACGGTAATGGTGGTTTCCACAAAAGCAGATTTACATCAACAAAAGCCAGAAAATTGGGATATTGTGGTTGATGCTGAAAAAGAATATTTGGAGTTAGAGGAAGAACATTACACAGATTTACCATTATTACTTGACTCAAGTGGTTACATTACTATTTCCGCTCTAGAAAACGTTGGCCTTGAAGCATTGAAAATGGAAGTAATTAGAATTGTCAAGGATAATACTCCAGTTGACCCAATGTCATTACCTGATGGATGGTATCGTTCAGACTGATTACATTTGTTCTAATGGTTGAATACCCAGACCAATCATGCCGGCTTCCAACATTTTTGAAGCAATTTCAGAGATTGCGAGGTAGAGTAAGTTTACTTCCCCATCTTCAACGACTTTACAATCTCGGTAAAATCCATTATAGGAATTGGCTAAATTGAGCATTTGATTAGCAAATAAATTCGGTCGGTTTTGCTCGACTGACCTTCTTAAGACATCATTGTGAATAGTTATTGTCCGCAAAAGATTGTATAGACCATTTGGGCAGTCATCTAGTGATTCAAGCGATATTTCATTTGGATTAATAGTATCAATTTCGATACCAAAAGTGGCACATTTTCTAGCGATAGATTTTGTTCTTGTGTGGCTGTACATAATGAATGGCGCCGAATCCGAATCAAAAGATAATGCTTCTTCCCAACGGAATGTGAAGCCCTTGTCCGGGCTAACTTTGATGATATTGAACCGGACTGCAGAGGTACCTACTGCTTCGGCTATTTCAGCTATCATTTCTTCGCTGTAATCAACTCGAATTTCTCTTACCACATTAGCTGCATATGACTTTGCTTCCTCGAGCAAATCATCCATAAATACGACATTACCTTTTCTGGTTGACATCTTACCTTCTGGCAACTTGATAAAAGAATAAAATAACACCTCAGGACTATTTTGTCCAAGTTCATTAAGCGTCATTGAAACTTGTTTTGATTGTAACTTGTGATCTTCTCCAAGTACATTAATTAGATTTTCTGATTGTTGGAACTTCCATATGTGGTAAGCAATGTCTCTTGTAGCATATAGTGAACTACCATCACCACGCTTGAAATAAAACTCAGTTTTACCCTTCAGACCCCTTGCTCCAAGATCAAGATATTCTGCTCCATTTTCAGCAACCCCATGAATCTCTAAATCACTAAGTTGATTCATTATTGCACTGACATCTCCATTAGTGACAAAGATAGATTCTTTGGTAAATTCATCAAATCCAATTCTTAGTCTGTTTAGAGTCTCTAACATTCCATCTAGCACGGGTTGGTAAGCATTCTCAAATGCATCCAATACACCCTGGTCGCCATTTTCACTAGCGTGAACCATATTACTAATTGCCTGTTCTATAGATTCTTTTTCTCCATCATCACTTCTTAAAACTTGAGCTGCTTGGTACCATCTTACTCTCATGTGGTCCGGTTTGTCTTGCCATTCAGGGTTTACCGGTTCTCTATCTGCAAGAATTTCTTCAACTCTAGTGGCGGTCAGATGTTCTAATGCCCATGCTAGAACCGCAACTTGTTTGCCCATGTCATCAACATAGTATTCCGCTCGAACTTCGTTACCATGCAAACGATTTAGCCTGACTAGTGTATCTCCCAGAATTGCATTCCTCGCTCTTCCAACATGGAAAGGCCCATTGGGATTGGCCGAGGTATGTTCTATCAAAACTGACTTGTGGCCAGTTGGAGACTTTCCTGTAGCATCTCCAATTCTAATATTGCCTGCTAATATTTGATTTGCTAGCCACTTAGGGGATGCTTTAAAATTAAGATAACCCGATGTAGAATTTACTTCGCTGATTATTTCATCTGCGTTTATTAATTGCGCTAATTGAGCGGATATTTCTTGTGGCGCCATTGACAATTGTTTGCTAAACGCAAAACATGGTAACGACAAGTCACCCATTTCTTTTTCCCTAGAATGGCTTATCATAGGTTTCCAAGCATCATTAGTGATACCTAGATTGGATAATGCATCGGTAAGTAAATTTTCGACATGAGATCTCAACAAGTCCATATTATCACATCACTGGATACCGTAGGATGGCAGCCAAACCTCCAAAACCTTGCATTAATTGTGAACCTTCTTCAGTATCTGTGGACACAAAAGAGACATTGGAATTTCCCTTTCCAGCCAGTGTGCTAAGTTCATCAATCAGTGAAATACTGCTTATTTCTTTAATGTCCTTGCTATTACATTCTTGACATTTAGGTAATTCATCAGTTCTAGAGAGTGAGGCTTTCCAAGTATGATTACATCCACTACATTCTAACTCGACAGAATTTTTTCTCATGCCTTCTGAAATTAGTAATGTGTCAACTGCCCCCATATCTAATGCTCTATTTATCATCATTTCACCATATGTTGCTTTCGGTGCAGGCTTAACGAGTTCTTCTAAGAACCGGTTCATCAACTGTCTTTCAGCATCAAGTTCAATTTCTCCCATTAGATTTCCAGCATTATCGACTAACTCTCTGACCCCACTTTCGTTTGAGTATCCAACATCAAATGTTGGACTGGCGATTTTTTTAGTTATTTCGTGATGAAAATATTCGTTTTTGACCACGAAATCCTTGGTGGCTCCGGGCCCTCCAATAATAACTGCTGCTATATTCTCTAAATTTGGTAACCAATAAGAGCATGCATGTTCTGTTGCTCGCTTGAAAAAGTTGTGAGCTGCCTCTTCAATAAGTCGCTCGAATCTTTGCGCAGACTGCCCTCCTTGTCGGTGTTTCCCCATGATATTAGAGACTAAGTGTTCTTGAACATGGATTCTTTTACCCGATGCGATGCCATATGCGGCTTCTGCTCTATCGATGACAAATAAAGCATAAGACTTTTTGTCGACTAACATATCTTCGAGTTGGGTTAATTCAAAGGTTGAATCACATCTATATCTAAATGATATTAATGGCTGAGGAGGGTCTTTGACAACGACATTGACCATTCGATTTTTATTATTCCCGATGATAATGGAACCCACAAATAGAGCTAAACCATTTTCACCCGGAGTCTTGAATTTGTTGAGCGTAGAAATTGCTGATTCAATTGCTCCTTGAACATTTTTACGGGTACCTTTAGATTTGATATTTGCCGCTTGACCATGTTCGTTTTGTAGCATTGACCTAGCATCAGAAACTTGTCTGTCTGGTGGGATAATGATGGTCACTAATTCAGTGCCAAAACCTTTCATTTCCCTTAATTCTTCGAGAGCAATCTTAAGTTTAAGTCGTTTTGTCGCTATATCGACGTCACTTGACACGATGACTCCTCCATTTGAAGGGCGGTAGATGTAGCACTTGAAGCCTCCCACTGTCGGATAATAGAAATCACTCGAATAAAGAAAATACATTTTGTTTTTTTATGGTATAGTCTAAATGCTGAAACCATGGCGGTTATTCATGAGAACTCCTCAAGTTGTAGCCTTAGGTGGCAGCCTACTACGACCTGAGGAATTAGAAAATAGGAAAATGTGGTTAGGTAAATTGCGCCAACTTGCGATTCATATTGAAGGAAACTCAAGAAGATTGGGTATTGTAGTTGGGGGTGGTCTTCCAGCAAGAGAGGGGATTGAATTAGCCAAGAATATGATTTCTAACCCTGATAGGCTCGATGAAGTTGGTATTGCAGCAACTAGACTAAATGCTACTATAATTCAACAAATATTTCTAGACATGGGCTGCAATGTTGCTATGACTATCCCGGTGTCAACTAAAGAGGCTGCAGATTTACTTGAAGCGCACAACATCGTGGTTATGGGTGGAACCATTCCAGGTCACACTACGGATGCAGTGGCGGTCACTTTTGCTAGAGATTGTGGTGCTTCTGATTGTATAATAGCCACCAATGTCAGTCACATTTTTGATAAAGACCCAAGGACAAATGACGACGCAGAGCCATTCTTTGAAATGAAAATAGCTGAACTAGTAAAAGTGACTGGTACTGAACGCCTCAAACCGGGCCAATCAGCCGTAGTGGACCCTATTGCAGTTGGTATTGCGCAAGAATTTAACATAAATATTGCTGTACTTGATGGTAGGGATTTAGATCTTGTAGAGTCAGCATTAGACGGTAAAGATTTTGTTGGAACAATAGTAAGGAGATGATTACTTGGTAGACGTAAAGAAGATTAAAGATAATGTGGCCAAAGTAACCAGCAAGATTTCTAGTGGTAAAGTTGCCCCTCACAAGCATTGTAGAGTGTGCCAAAAAGCAATTCCTGTAAACTCAGACCCCCGTGTTTGTAAAGCGGTAGAATGTCAAGAGCAAAATGACAAAGACAAGCGTAATGAGAAGCAAATGAGAATATGGATGTTCATATTCTTTGGAATATTTGCGTTTATATTCTTGACATCTATTTTACGTCAAGTAGTTTGAGGTTTATCTTCATCAGTATTTTCACTAATTAGATTCTCTGCTTTTTCATTAGCCATTCTCTCAGCCCCAGCAGATTTTAATCTATCTCCTAGTTTGAATAACGCCTCAACAGCTTCGTCAATTGATTGGTTTTGTTTTAGAAAGCGGATGGCCGGCCATCCGCAATCAATTATTTCTGGATCCACAGTATTCTCTTCGATCCATGCAGAACATGCCGTACCGTGGCATAAAGCACTAAAATTGTCAACATCTATCCAAAACGTTCTTCTCGAGCAAACCGGACAATCCTTGCATTCCATACTTGAAAGCACGGTCATTGCTTCTTCTCCAACAATATCAATGTCCCAAACAACTACACTGCATTTAGTCAGTAGCATTTGTTCGCTTTTTTTCAAAAAAGCCCTAAGAACTTGCCATGCTACTTCTTCGCTACTAAAACATCCAAGGCCCAATGTATTGCCATCTTCTTCAATGACAGACGGAACATATACCCTAGAGATTGTCTCGTCCATGTATTGGCCATATAGGTTCAAGGTTTGAATTCTCTTGTTAGTATGGCCATTGAGATTCGACTATTGCTAGTCCACCATCTTTTGGCAATGCCGCTTTTGGTTTTTCAATCCGTATATTAATTTTGGAAACGAGTGGATTTTGTTTTATTGATTCGGTTATTTTAACCATCATAGTTTCCATTAGTCTTATTGGGGGTGAATCAATTATTACTCTATCAACTAAAGATTGTAATTCTGCGTAATTTATTGTGTTTTCTAATTTATCATCAAAACTAGAATTACGTAATTCTACCCAGATGCTCACAACAAACGGCTGTTCTTCTTGATGTTCAAAGTCATAAGCACCGTGTTTTCCCATCACGGTGTAATTTTCTAATCCCACTTTGAACATTCAATTCTCCTCTCGCTCGTGAACCCAAATAAGGTGATAACCAAATTGGGATTTGATTGGTTCAGATACAGTAGAACATGGTAATGACCAAACAGCTTGGTCAAATTCTCTCACCATCATTCCTTTCCTAAACCACCCTAAATCTCCACCTTTTTGTGAAGACGGGCACGTACTTTTTTTCCTAGCCATTTTTTGAAAATCTTTTAATTTCACCACTTTTTGTTTTATCTGTAGGGCTTCTGATTTTGAATCCACTAAGATATGTGATGCCCAAGCACTGGGTGCGACCATGTTCAACCCTGTTGCCTTATGGTTTTGAAACTCTCGCAATCATACATTTAGGTCGTAGGCTAATAATCGCATGTAGGTGCCATATATTGTCCCAGACACTGCTAACGATTCTTCGTTGAATCTACTCATTGTATCTAGGTATGTGTGGTATTCCCAACTACCGCTACCATAGCAAACAACCGCTCGCCCATTTTCGCCACCCAAATCATAAACAAACGGGCAGTGATCAGAATTGCACGGCATTTCTTTGTCACTACCTTGCTTGCCGTCAAGAAGGGCGAATTGAATGTTGTATTTGTTGGCTAATTCGCTTCTTTCTTCCTTGTATAAGTCTGCGATACGATTGATGTGTCCATAATCATCTTCATTATTGGTAAAAAGTGTCAAACTATTGCCACGGTTTTCAAAATCAGCATCAACGTGATTCATGTCAAAATTTAGGTATAGTCTAAGATTTTCCCGCAGGCTACTCTGCATGGATTCAACATAGGCACGGCTGCCCCATAATCCTTCTTCCTCACCACCCCAAGTACAGAATTTGATAGTTCTTTCAGGCGTTCCAGTTTGGTTAATTATTTCAGCCATCTGACGGGCAATTTCCAAAACGGTAGCGATTCCTGATGAATCATCCACTGCACCTTCCGCATGATATACTGTGTCATGATGGCCACCAGCAATAACAACTTGAGAAGTACGCCCCTGTATTTTTCCACAAGGTGCATAAATAGTTAGTTCCTCATCATTAGTGACATCGATAATGAGTTCTATGGAAGCAGGTTCTTCGCTTGCATTGATTACCATTGTTTCGAATATATCTCCAGCGTCTTTAGACATTGAAATGAATGGTATTTCGGTTGGTATACTACCACCATTTGCTTCCACTAGTAAATCATAGTTGGTGCCTTTAAAAATAGGTACACAATCGTTTGCTTCAATTTTGCCGCAATTATAATTTTTATTGACACTTATTAATCCGGCAAGATCATTGATGGCTGCATTGCTGTACATCTCAGTATTGCCAATTTTGGAACTATCTCCTCTAACATAGCCAATTGTTCCAGTGGCTGATTGCCAAAGTGTTTGATCAGTTCCATTGCCCAGATCTGTAACTTCGATATTGTCATTGAACATGTATTGTGATTGGCCAGAAAAACCTTGAATTACGTAATCACTTCGGTGCTGAAACGAAGTCACTTGAGCACCAGTTAAAGCCCCAACAGGTCCATCGCACGGTGACAATCCACTAATCCCTTGGATACAAAGTCTAAAACTGGGTTCAGAATTGATGGCGTGCATTGGTACTTGGAACTCATTTGGTTCTGGAATGTACCCCATGGCTTCAAGTTCGTCTAGGATATATTGCGAGGTGTTTGCTTCTTCAACAGTCCCACTCATTCTACCTTTCCAATCTGGGTGTCCTAAATCAACTAAATCTTGAGCAAAAGTTTTGGCTTGTTGTTGGTCAAAGTCGATCAATTCATAATCATAATCATCACCAAAGCCAAGCCATGACGGCTGGATGATTAGCACTGTGGAAATCATCAGTACTGATAGTAGTATTGCGACAACTGCTCCAATATTAAGCGGTCCGATTACTTGGGTTTTCATGCGGGTCATAATCACGTCATATCTAGATTCTTCGTCAACAAGATCCGCTTCTAATGAAATCATTGGTTGTTGCGAGATGTTTAATTTTAGCCTATCGATTAATGCCGATTTTTTCCCAGAAGTCGGGAGTTGAAACTTTTGTAATTCTAACCTCAGTTCGCTTACCAGCATCTTATCATAATCGTTTGATGACATACCAATCAATACGCCGTGGTAGTTGGAGTTCAATAATTAGACGGTGGGATGAGTTATATTTCATCCCCAGTCCATCTTTTTCCAACATCGTGTTCAATATCTAAGTGGTCTAATATTCTTGCAATCACAAAGTCTACTAGGTCATCGATGGTTTTTGGATGATTATAAAATCCTGGAGATGCAGGAATTATTATCGAGCCTGATGATGATAGTTTGGTCATATTCTCTAGATGAATGGTTGCATATGGTGCTTCTCTTGGAACCAAAATTAATTTTCTGCGTTCCTTCATTGCTACAATCGCTGACCTAGTAACAAGATTGTCGCTTATTCCAGCCGCAAGTTTCCCTAATGTAGTTCCTGAGCAGGGACAAATTACCACAGCATCTATTTTAGCAGACCCAGAGGCGGACTTCCCGCCTATATTTTTTTCATCATCCAGGACCGAATTTGTCATTTCTGCTAGAGTTTCTTTGGACATTGAGCACTCGTGCTGCAACGTAATTTCACCGGCATTGCTAACCACTAGGCGAGTGTCTCTTCCGTGTGAATTAAGCACTTCCAACAAGCGCTTACCGTAGATAGCTCCGGATGCACCAGTTATAGCAACAACAATCTCGCCCATGAAGGCGCCTAGGTATTGTTGCTTTTATTGACTTGTTTTCTAGTAAGTGCCGATTCAAGCGCTTTTTCTAATGCGTAAATGGCTGTTTCAAAAGATTTCGGTTCTATAGACCAAGCCACTCTAACCCAATTTTTGAGGCTATCACAAAACATTGAACCCGGTATTACCAATAAGTCATTATCTTTACACGGCCCGTCAGCAAAATCCTCTGCTAGTATTTTATTTGGCAATTCAAAGCAACCAAATATCCCCGCTTCAGGTTCATTCCAAATTATCGAAAAACGTTTCAATACCTTTCTTAATTTGGGTAAATTTTCATTCCGGTAATCCTCTATGGCAGCATCAACCTCATCCAATTTGTGCAATGCAGCGCCCGCAATGCGCATTGTTGGGCTGGCCATTGACCCTGAAAATGTCATAAAAACCCTTCTTGCTATTTCGATAGTGTCTTTGTCTGAAATAATCCACCCAAATCTAATTTGGCCAAGAGAATAAATCTTAGTAAGTGAGTTGATGGATATGTTGCCGTTACCGTATTTATGCATTGGGTAATAATCTGTTTTTGATCTATAACCATCCAGGTAAACTTCATCAGCAATTATGCTAACATTATTTTGATATGCCGTATCTGCAATCCACGTTCTATCATCAAAATTAAGATTCCAACCACTGGGATTAGAGACTGGTGTAATCATTAATATGTCTGATTTTTCAATCGCAAGAGCCCATTCTTCCTTATTTATGCGCCAATTTCCAATCCCGGTTTTAGGTGGGTAACGCTTGATTCTAATTACCTCATCAGCCAAAATTAAGGCTGATTGTGGTAGTGGTGCATAGGTTGGTGATTCAACAGCAACCACTATGTCTTGTTTTTTACTCCTTAGTTTTGTTATTGTTGCTAGTAATGATAAGTTGATGCCTTGAGTTGCTCCATGGCAAATCAATACATTATCTACCGAAACTCCTTCTCGCTTGGCGATAATTGTCCTAGGGTCTTCTATTTTCCCCATATGCTTCTTGCCTATGTCGTAAATCCCATCCTTCAGTAGTTTTGGTATGTCCCAGTCGTATTGCATCCCACTAAATGACAAATTATGTTTACGCTCTTGAATCAGTCGGGGAATATACCAATCCAAATACTCGATGGGCGGTACTGAATTTTCGAATTCAGACAAATCAAATCGGGGCCAATAAGTAGGCATGACATTCCTAAATCACTTAGGCAATTATTTGTTCTTATCGTGATTTTCGTATTATTTCTGGCTTCTAGTCAAGATTTTGGGCATTGTGTCGATTAGAGAATTGAGGACTTTGTCCCTTGGTATTTCATGGCCAAGTCTTGCTAAACAGGTTGTTGTAGACGACTCTAAGCCGCAGCCAGCTAACCCTTCAACTCTGTTAGAGGGAGTATTGAGATTTATCGTAAAACCGTGTCTTGAAGTCCACCTTAGGAAAGATAAACCGATGCTACAAATTTTGTATCCATCTAGCCAAACACCTTGCATTCTGTCATCCCTGTGGCACTTAATTCCAAAGTTGGTTAAACTATCTATTACCCATTGCTCAATTAGTTTGATAATTTTAGCCACCGATGATTCACCAGGTAAATCCCACTTGAAAATTGGATAAACAACTATCTGTCCTGGTCCGTGCCAAGTTAGTCCACCGCCTCTGTCGACTGAATAAGTGGGATAACTTGGTGGTGCAGTAATTCCGTCATTTCTTGCCCGAGGGCCGACGGTGACTATTTCTGGATGTTCCAAAATTAGCATTGTGTCAATTATTTCATCATTAATTCGTTGATTTTGAAGGTTTTTCATCAACGAAAAAGCCTCCTCATATTCAACAATTCCTAAGAATTGGACATTGACATGTCTATCCTCAGCCATAAACTTGCGAATCATTGCTATGCCATAGACTTAATCAAAAATCAAACTCGATACTTTCCAAATCTTTTCGACCAGCCTTGTAAGCCTCTATGGCTGCTTTTGCGATGGCTTTTGGATCATTGACAATTTGTTGATCAATTTTATCTCCGTTAAACAGGTTATCTCCTACCATTACAGAATCCATTAAGGAGAGATTCTTATTACCTGGTTGTTCATTTTCTTGAATTATTCTTTCCATGTCTACGGTGACAGCTTGAATTCCCTCCAGTTCAATAGTTTTCTTTTCTAATTCCCCTTCAAGGTCTGAGAGCTTTATTTTTGTCTCAGCTAACTGCCCTCTAAGCAGTTCGGATTCTCTTCTTGCCGCACGCATTTCCTTAGCAAGTTCTTCGAGCACGTCTTTTGCCGAGACAGGTTGTTCACGCATTCTTTCTTGTTCAGATTGCTTTGTTATGTTTTGTTGATTTCTTAGTATGTTGGGTATCATAGAGTCATCTTCGCCGCTATAGGTTGCGCTTAGATATTTGATTGAAATGTTGGCAGCTATTACAAACGCAAGAGCCATAATTGCAAGTATAGATGCCTGGAAATCGTGCTTTGGTACCATATTCATTTCGGAATCGAGTCGGTAAAAATAATCATAGACGCTTAATAGGGTGGTAATCATCATAAACGCAGAGAAGAAATAGATGACTACAATTCTTCTAGTTTCTTTTCTGCCGGTCTTTGAGCATGATACTGGCTCAGGAAGGGCAATTCTACCTTCTACAACACCTGTAGGGTCGAGTGCTAATCGCCTAATTATTGGCCTGAGATTGCTCTCAGCCTCCATCATATCGCTAGCGTGGGTTTTTCGTCGTTTCTTTGCCAGACTAAATCCTGAAGTCAAGACTAAACATCCAGCAATATAATATGTCCAAAACCATGGCCCATCGGGGGAGTTTGTGTGGGGCAACTCATCGCCAACTTCAACTCCTAAGTCTACTTCAGGGGTTAATAAGAATCCGTTTAATTGTAATTTGAAATCGTTTGAGGTATACTGTTCATAATTACATTGGCGATGATGATTGTGTTCTATAGAATCACATTTGATTTCTTCATAATCAGCGATGTTGGTTGAATATTCAATCAGAGCAGAGGCTGAAATTATTAATATGGCTAAAATTATAGTTTTAGCAAAAAATACTCCAAAAGCACTTGGGGGTTTAGCAAATATTTGTTGTACTCGCACATTTCTAGATTTCTTAGAATTAGGTTTACGCCAAAATAATACAACTATTACTCCTATTACGGCAAATAAGGCTAACTCTTGATTTATGTGGAAATTATCTTTCATATGTTCTCAAGTATCTATATCTCTCCGATACTACTTAAGACAAATGCTAGAACTCTCCTGAGGAGCCAAAACCACCAACTCCTCGGTCGGTAATTCCAAGTTCATTGTAATTCATTTCAATAAATTTGACCGTTGGTACTTGGGCAAATAGCAATTGTGCAACTCTTTCTCCTTTTCTGACTACGAATTCTTCCCCTTGGCCAATCCAGGTTGCTAATACCATTAACTCACCCCGGTAATCCGAATCGATTGTTCCAACTCCGTTAGGCATGATCATTCCTTTTTTACCAAGGGATGACCTACATCGAATTTGTCCTTCCCAACCACTAGGTATGGCTACAGCAATGCCTGTTCTTATCATCGAACTTTGATATTTTTTTACGATAGTTTCCTCAAGCGCATACAGGTCCCATCCTGCAGCTTGTGCACTGCCTTGGGTCGGGGTAACTGCATCCGGCTCGAGTTTTGCTATCCCTACTTCGACTTCCAGGTTCATATCCATGCGAAAAACTCTCGGTTATTGACAATTACTAAGTATATTTTAACTTACATGCTACAGTGGAAACAAAGGAATAAAAGAGACGGAAAATCGTAGGTAACAAGTGACCGATTATGATAGGTGATTTAATCAATTGTGCATGTCTATGTCGTTTTTCCCAATTCACATAAACTCTCAAAAAACCTCCATTTCCACAGGAGTCAGTGGAGGTAGTATTATACACCTCTTCGGGGGAGGACAAAATCCAGCGCGACTAAACAGCATGGAGGTGACATTATGGTAATCGACCACAGTACAAAATCAACAGAAGAAACAGACATAGACCTTTCCCAAGAACACATAGAACCAATGCTTCAGGAAGCGCCTGAAAGATTCGTCCTATTCCCAATTGAACATTCAGATATATGGGAAATGTACAAATTACATGCTGCTGCATTTTGGACCGCAGAAGAGATTGATTTGGCTGAGGATGCGAAAGACTGGAAAAAACTCAACGCCAATGAACAACATTTCCTAAAGCACGTCTTGGCATTCTTTGCTGCAAGTGACGGGATTGTGAATGAGAATCTAGTAACTAATTTCGCCGATGAAGTTCAATGGGCGGAAGCTCGCTGTTTCTATGGTTTCCAGATTATGATGGAAAATATACACGCTGAGACATACTCACTACTAATTGACGCTTACATCACCGACCCTGATGAGAAAACTCACTTATTCAATGCTCTTGAAACCGTCCCCTCTGTACGCAAGAAGGGTACCTGGGCGCTGAAGTGGCTGTCGAGGAAAAAGGGTTCTTTCGCTCAAAGGTTAGTCGCCTTTGCAGCAGTTGAGGGGATCTTCTTTTCAGGTTCATTCTGCGCTATATTTTGGTTAAAGAAGCGAGGCTTAATGCCAGGATTGACATTCTCCAATGAACTAATTTCTAGAGATGAAGGCCTACACTGTGATTTTGCTTGTCTACTTCACAACAAATTAATCAGAGGCGCTGGTGAAAATATGATTCATCGAATCATTGCCGAAGCAGTGGAGATTGAAACAGAGTTCGTAACTAGCGCTCTCCCTGTAGAACTGATTGGAATGAATGCCGGACTAATGCGACAATACATCGAATTCGTGGCTGATCGATTATTGGTTTCACTCAACAGCAGCAAACTTTACAACGTTTCAAATCCATTCCCATGGATGGAAATGATTTCTATGCAAGGTAAAACCAACTTCTTCGAAAAGAGAGTTGGCGAGTACCAAAAATCCGGTGTCAAGGATGGTGGCGCCAGTCTAGGAAGTGTCCAACAACGCTTCTCCGTAGACGAAGACTTTTGAACCGTACGCGATGAAGGTAAGTTACTGCGAATTTCTATAACATGACAAAGGAGGCCAAAATATGACAATGCAAGTAGTAAATAGGAAAGGCGAAAGAGAAGACGTAAGATTCGATGCCATCCTAGAAAAGTTGGCCAGCTTAACATATGGATTGGATGAGAAATGGATTGATCCAGCGCATTTGACCAAACTCACAATAGAAGGCTTGTATGATGGAGTGTCCACAAGAGAGCTTGACCAGTTGGCTGCTGAAACTGCAGCATCATTAGCATCTCATCACCCTGATTACAGCAAACTTGCAGCCAGAATCTGTGTAGATGATCTTCACCGTTCGACAAAATCTACCTTTTCAGAAGTGGTAACCGACCTTCGAGAATTTATTGATCCAGAATCAGGAGCTCACGCACCATTGATTTCTGAAGAAGTCTACAAGGTTATCCAAGACAACAAAGAACTTCTCGACGAACATATAGATTATGGCAGAGATTTCAATTATGACTACTTTGGATTTAAGACTCTAGAACGTTCATACTTGTTGAAATTAAATGGTCAAGTAGCAGAAAGACCGCAACACATGTTGATGAGAGTTTCAGTTGGTATTCATCACGGTGATATTGAAAAAGCATTACACACATATGACTTGATGAGTCAAGGTTACTTCACCCACGCAACTCCTACCTTATTCAACTCTGGTACACCGACTCCACAAATGTCTTCCTGTTTCTTGTTGACAATGCAAGATGATTCGTTGGTAGGTATCTATGACACTTTGAAGCAATGTGCACTTATCTCTAAATCTGCAGGTGGAATTGGTCTATCAATACATCATGTCAGGTCAAAAGGCTCTTACATCAAGGGAACAAATGGTGAAAGCAACGGTATTGTTCCAATGTTGAGGGTATTCAACGATACCGCAAGATATGTTGACCAAGGTGGCGGCAAAAGAAAAGGCTCAATCGCAATTTACCTAGAACCATGGCACCCTGATATCTTGGCGTTCTTAGACTTGAGGAAAAATCACGGGAAAGAGGAACTAAGAGCAAGAGATTTGTTCTATGCATTATGGACCCCAGACTTGTTTATGGAAAGAGTGCAAAACAATGCCGAATGGTCATTCTTTTGTCCTAATGAATGCCCTGGTCTTCAAGACGCCTATGGTGAGGATTTCAAGAAATTATTCGAATCTTATGAAGCACAAGGTCTCGCTCGAGAAACACTACCTGCAAGAACAGTTTGGGATAAGGTTGTAGAATCTCAAATTGAGACAGGAACCCCTTACATGCTTTACAAAGATGCAGCAAATACAAAATCAAACCAAAAGAACTTGGGGACTATTAGATCGTCAAATCTTTGCACAGAGATTATGGAATACACCGCCAAAGATGAAGTGGCAGTTTGTAATTTAGCATCGATTGCTTTGCCTAGGTTTGTCAAAGAAGATAGCAATGAATTCGATTTCCAAACATTGTATGATGTGACCTATCACGTCACTGGGAATCTAAACAGAGTTATTGACGTAAATTACTATCCGGTGGAAGAAGCAAGAAATTCTAACATGAGGCACAGACCTATTGGTCTTGGTGTACAAGGTCTGGCAGACACTTTCGCTATGCTGGGGATGAACTTTGAATCTGATGAAGCAAAGAAATTAAACAAAGAAATTTTTGAAACTATTTACTACGCATCATGCACCGCATCCAAGGACCAAGCCATTATTGAAGGCCCTTATTCAACATTCAAAGGCTCTCCTGCCAGTGAAGGAATACTACAATTCGACTTGTGGGACATGAATGAACACAGTGGTATGTGGGATTGGGATTCACTCAAGGCAGAGATCGTTGAGCATGGTATGAGAAATTCTCTACTTCTAGCGCCAATGCCAACTGCATCAACATCACAGATTCTGGGTAACAATGAATGTTTTGAAGCGTTCACATCTAACCTATATGTGAGAAGAACTCTTTCTGGTGAATTTATTGTGCCAAATAAACACCTAATCAAGGATTTGATTAGTCAAGGTCTGTGGAGTTTGGAGATGAAAGATGAGATTTTGCGACACAAAGGCTCGATTCAAAATATCGCAGGAATACCTGATAGGCTCAAGGACCTATACAAGACAACCTGGGAAATTAAGCAAAAGAACGTGATTGATATGGCTGCCGATCGAGGTGCTTACATCGACCAAAGCCAATCAATGAATATCCACATGACTGATGCCAATCCTGCAAAGGTTACTTCAATGCACTTCTACGGATGGAAAAAGGGACTTAAGACTGGGATGTACTACTTGAGGACTAAAGCAGCTGTCGATGCAATTCAATTCACTGTTGAGCAAAAGAAAGCCGAAGATCAAACTGTATCTGGTTTGGCGGACAGAGCAGAGGTTACTAGTTTGGAAGCTATTGCTTGTAGTCTAGATACTCCAGATGACTGTCTGAGTTGTGGTTCGTGATTATACTTCAGACTGTTTGTTACACTTTGGACAAGATATTTTTCCACTGTAACCATTAGGAACCAATAGTTGATTTTCACAGTGTGGGCAACTTAGCACAGTCTTACCAGGGTTTTCTCTTCCCAGTAGTCTTTCTATTGCAACCGGCCACCCCTCTTTCATTTCCTCTTCAGAGAATAATAGTGGAAGGGCAGCAATACCTATCCCAAGTAGGGTACACATCATAGAAAACGGTATCATCATACCTCCATCAGCGAGTGAAACAGAAACCGGATTTAGGTCTCCGCCGCTGAATAAAACACTTAAAGTTCCAGAAAGTATGAATGTAAAAATCGTGATATTAACTCCATTACGATATTCCTGACTCAATAGTATGCCACTGAAGATGAATAAAGACGCGACAATAAATGCAACAGGGGCTAACAGCCACCCTAGACTTCCATCGCCAAACGCAGCGAAACCTAATGCCCAGAACATTCTGAATATTCCGTATAGAATTACGACAGTCCCAACAGCAGAAACAGTGCCATTATTTCTTGAGACGACGATTCCTTGAGGTGTCATTCTTCCATAAACAACTTGGGGGCTGACGGGCATCTGTCCCGGCATGGTATTGATCGGTGTTGAGAATGATGTTGAACGCAAAGCAGGGTTTGTTGCTTCATCAGCTTCCATCAAACGAATAATGACTTCATCTTTATTTCCCGAAACCTTCAAACCTCTATCTTTACACATCTTTTTTAAATCAAGCAAAGTCATTGCGTCGTAAGACATAAATTTTCCATGGCAGACTTCCATTTATACTTATACCCTACAATATGTTTGATTAAACGATATGTATTGCATGGCCAAGGGTTGCTAATACAGCCTCATGAGTCATTTCAGTCATAGTAGGATGTGCGTGAATAGTGCCTGCAATATCTTCTAACAATGCACCCATTTCTAATGCCAATGTCCATTCGCCAACAAGTTCGCTAACATGAGTGCCAACTGCTTGAATACCTAATATCCGGTGGTCATCTTCTCTAGCACAGACTCTGACAAAACCACCGGTTTTTTCTGCTTCTTGCGTTAGTGAGCGACCATTTGCCGCTAGTGGAAACTTACCAACAATAACTGGATGACCAGCTGCCTTTGCTTCCTCTGGTGATAAACCAACACTAACAATTTCAGGTTCAGTAAATACAATTGCTGGGACTGCAATAGGATCGTATGCTCTTTTCTCACCTGAAATAATTTCTGCAACCATTTCTCCTTGGAAGGAGGCAACGTGAGCAAGCATCTCTCCTGAATCACATACATCACCAATTGCGTAAACCCCTTTCATGTTAGTCTCACAACGGTTGTTTACCTTGACAAAACCTCGCTCGTCTAATGCTACTCCAGTTGGATTTAACGCTGCAGTATTTGGTTTTCTACCTACAGTGACTAATATTTTATCGGCGATTAACTCTTCAGGTTTAGTTCCCTCTTTGGCATTCTTGTCAACATAGAATAATTTTGTACGACCGTCTTTAGTATCTTCACTACCTTTGGCAAAGACTCCAGTATGAACCTTAATTTTGTTTTTCTTAACAAATAATTCGAGTGGTCTTCTCAATTCTTTATCAAAAATTGGTAATATTGAATCCATTGCTTCAACAATTGTCACCTCTGAACCTAGCATTCGGTAGGTTATACCAAGTTCTAAACCAATATATCCCCCACCGACTACAACAACGTGTTTTGGCAGTTCTTCTAAGTCCAATGCTTCTCTAGATGATATCACGTTGTCATTAAATTTCATGAATGGTAATTCAATCGGCACAGAACCATTGGCGAGGATTACATTTTCCCCTTCGATAATCATGGCATCTTTGCCAGACCCAACCTTGACTGTTTTGGCATCTTGAAACTCAGCCCATCCGTTGATTAATTCAGCGCCTGATGACTTCAACAAATGTTCGACACCTTTGTTGAGTTTGTCAACTATATCGTCTTTCCATCCGACCATGCCTGACATGCTCAGTTCAGCCGGTCCAGGGATTGAAATACCCATATGTCCAGAATCCTTAGCATGCTTTGCTAAGTCATGGAATCTATGTGCAGCATGAATTAGTGCTTTGGAAGGTATGCAACCACGAATGAGGCAAGTGCCACCGGCTTTTTCGCCTTCCACAATGATAGTTGAAAGTCCTAGTTGTCCTGCTCTAATCGCAGCAACGTAGCCTCCTGGCCCGGCTCCAATGATTAATACTTGGCATTTTTTTGTCTGCATGATATCACTCACATGAATATTGTAGCAGGGTTTTCAAGATAGGTCTTGACTCTTTGAACTAGAGTAGCCCCATCATGTCCATCTACGACTCTGTGGTCCCATGATGATGATAGATTCATCATTCTTCGTATCACAATCTGACCATTTCTTACCACAGCTCTTTCTTTGGCATTATGAACTCCTAAGATTCCTACTTCTGGTTTGTTGATTATTGGAGTTGCACCAAGTCCACCTAGTCGTCCTAGGCTGGTGATTGTAAATGTTGAACCACTCAATTCATCAGCTCCAGCTTTTCCTTCTCTAGTGGCTGATGTGACTCTGACCATCTCTACGGCAGATTGCCAGATGTCCATCGCTTCGACATGCTTCACTACAGGAACATATAATCCTCGATCAGTTTGAGTTGCAATACCAAGATTAATCGCTTGGTGTCTAGTTACTACATTTGATTCATCATCGTAAAGCGCATTACATTCTGGACTCTCGCGTAGTGCTTTGACTAATGCTTGCATTATGAATGGCAAGTAAGTCAATTTTGGTGCTCCGTCAGGTCTTGTTGCATTGAGATGTTGTCTTAATTCCTCCAGTGCGGTAATATCGACTTCTTCAAAATAAGAAAAGTGTGCAATACTGCTGTAAGACGCCATCATACTGTCGGCAATCTTCCTTCGAAGTCCAATCACTTTAATTTCTTCAGTACCAGTCATTTTTGTTTTTGTGCTAGAACCTAGAGGTGCGAAACTAGTTGCTCCGCCAGCTCCACCAGCAATGTGCCTGTCTAGATCTGCGTGACTAATTCTACCTGCAGGTCCTGAACCTGCAACAATTTGTAAGTCAATATTGGCTTGTCTTGCTCTCTGCCTTACAGCAGGGCTTGCCAGTGCTTTAGTTCCAGCAGCGCGGACTACAGGTTCTGGTGCTGAAACCGGTTTCCCTGTCTCTACTGCGACCGGTTTAGGTTTTGGTTTTGTGGCTTTTTCGACCTTAGGGGTTTCTTCCACTTTCGCTGCTTCTTTTACTGCAGGTGTGGCAGAAGCGTTTCCGTCGCCATCAACTTCGAACTCGATGCAGACTTCTCCGACTGGTAATATGTCGCCAGGCTCTCCAATAATCTTAGAGACAACTCCGTCAACAGGTGAAGGTATCTCTACAGTGGCTTTATCGGTCATTACCGATAGAATCGGGTCATCTTCTTTGATTGTGTCTCCAACTGAAACCATCCATTCAACAACTTCTCCTTCAACAACTCCTTCACCTATATCTGGTAGCTTAAATTCATATATTCCCATTTTTATTCCTCCTGTGTTTTCTTTATTGCATCGGCAATTCTTTGTGGACTTGGTAAGTAATCCCATTCAGTAGTGTGCGGGAAAGGTGTATCCCAACCAGTTACCCGAATAATTGGTGCTTCTAGATGATAGAAACAACGCTCTTGAATTGAAGCACTCATCTCCGCACCAAAACCACTGGTCTTTGGTGCTTCATGAACGATGACGCAACGTCCAGTTTTCTTGATTGAATTCACTACAGTATCTCTGTCCCATGGAAGCAAAGTTTGTAAATCGATTAATTCACAATCAATACCAGAATTCTTGATGGCTTGTTCAGCGACATGGACCATTGCCCCCCACGATATGACTGTGCAGGCAGATCCTTCTTTGACAATACGGGCTTCTTCAAGTGGTATTGAGTAATATTCCTCAGGTACTTCTCCGTCAGGATGGCTATTCCATGTAGGGACTTTGTGTGGGTCGCCATAGAATGGGCCTCTGTAGCACCTTTTTGGCTCGAAAAATATTACTGGATCATTTGACTCAATTGCTGAGGTTAGCAAGCCTTTAGCGTTATATGGATTTGAGCAGTATACTACTTTTAACCCAGGAGTGTGAGTGAATTGGGCTTCAGGCGATTGTGAATGGTGATGCCCTCCCTTAATTCCACCGCCTGCAGGTGTTCTAAAGGTAATAGGGCTTGAAAATTCTCCACCAGACCTGTGCCTTAATTTCGCTATTTCGTTGACAATCTGGTCATATGCAGGGAATATATAGTCAGCAAACTGAATTTCTGCAACTGGCCTAAGTCCATTCAATCCCATGCCCATAGCAATAGCGGCAATGCCGCCTTCTGCTAGTGGTGAATCAAATACTCGATGGGCGCCAAATTGTTCCTGCAAGCCTGCAGTTACTCTAAAAACACCGCCAAAATAACCAACGTCTTCACCAAATATTACAACATTTTCGTCTCGCTCAAGCTGGTGAGCAAGCGCGGAGTTAAGGGACGCAATCATATTCATTTTAGCCATGACAATCACCTATTTTCCTAGTTCCTCACGTTGTTCTTGAACATGCCAAGGTACCGTTTCGTACACTTCGGTAAAAATTGTTGAGGCAGGAGGGTAAGGTCCACTGGCTAAGTCACCATACTCACAGGCTTCCTTGTAAGCAGCCATGACTTCGTCATCGATTTTCTGCTCTAGTTGTTTATGACTTTTCTCATCCCACTGATTTGACTTAATCAAATAGGTTTTCAAACGTTCTACGGGATCTCCACCAGGCCAATATTTGAATTCGTCCTCAGGACGATATGCTGATGGGTCATCTGATGAGGAATGTGCACCTGCTCGGTAGGTATAGACTTCGATGTGAGTTGGCCCAAGTCCAGCACTCGCTCGATCTCTTGCCCATCTTGTAACACTGTATAGGGCTAGGAAATCATTCCCATCGACACGGATTGAAGGTATGTCGTAAGCAAGTCCACGTTCAGCGAATGTTCTGCCACCAGTGGCAAGGTTTTGGTGGGTTGAAATTGCCCATTGATTATTTACCACATTGAGAATTACTGGTGGTTTGAAAGTCGAAGCAAAATTTAGCGCGTAATGATAATCACCTTGCGCAGATGTTCCGTCACCAAGCCAAGTAATACACGCTTCGTCTAGACCTTTGTAGGCGCTGGCCATTGCAACGCCGACAGCTTGTGAAAACTGAGTTCCTACTGGAGATGAAATTGAAATGAATCTCCCTTCCTTCCACGTGTAGTGAACCGGCATTTGTCTTCCTTTGACATTGTCTTCAGTATTTCCGATGCAGTGGCAAATCATGCTTACCATATCTCTGCCCCTAACAAATTGAGCCCCAGGTTGACGGTATGATGGGAAAATCCAGTCGTTATCTTCCAAAGCCATAGTTTGGGCAATTGCTACGGCCTCTTCACCAAATGAACGCATGTAAAATGATAGTTTACCAGTTCTTTGCATTTTTAGCATACGGTCGTCAAAAATCCTAAGTCGCATCATGTATTCTAATCCAAGAATCAGTTTTTCAGTGGAGATATCAGGTATCCATTCACCCTTTGCTTCGTGCTCATCAGTTAGTACTCTGACAAGTCCAGATGCATGTGCAGTAGTATCTTGGGCGGTAGATTTTGCCGGATCAGGGCGAGGTAAATCCTCGGGCTGCTCCTTGAATGCTCCACCAAAATCTGCCTTCTCACCGGGTCTGAATGGAGGTACTCCAATTGTGTATGGAGTTGTTACCGCAGTCTTTCTACCGGTCATTATTCCACCTCATGCAGAATTGGCTTTAATGTATGTCGGTGAGGGTCATCTTTCTGTTTGACCATGACATAGGCGCCAGGTAGGTTTTCTTGGTTTAGTGGGTCACGAGTTTTTCTATACAATAAACCCGCCTTGTATGAAGACCTTACCAATGGTCCTGATGCAACACCATGGAAACCTAGCGCTATCGCTTCTTGTGCCCAAACGTCATACATCTCTGGTTCGGGGTAACGGTCTATTTTGAGGTGTTTTTCAGATGGTGCTAGGTATTGTCCTAGTGTGACTAAGTCAACATTAGCCTCCTTGATTAATTTCAAAGTCTCTGAAATCTCTTCATCAGTTTCTCCCAGACCAACCATCAAGGAGGTCTTGGTAATTATGTCTGGACGTACTATTTTTGCATGTTTCAAAATTTCTATCGACTGTTGGAATGAAGCCCTTGGGTCTCTGACATACCGGTCAAGCCTTGGCACGCACTCGACATTATGAGCGAATACATTCAATGGACTATTTTCCAGCAATGATTCCAAGTCTGCTAAACTTCCAGCAAGATCTGAACATAATAATTCGAGAGTCAGTTCTGGTAATCTTTTACTAACTTCTTCAATACAAGATTTATAGTGACCAGCACCACTATCGGGTAAATCATCACGGTTAACCACAGTAACTACTAGGTGCTTGAGATTCATTGATTCTGCAGCATCGGCAAGATTTTTTGGCTCTTCAAGGTCCAGCGGAGGTGGTCTCCTAATTGTGCCAACCGCACAAAATTTACACCCTCTAGTACATTCTTGCCCGGCGATCATAAACGTTGCATCACCACTAGACCAGCATTCATGGATATTTGGACATCTGGCTTCTTCGCACACAGTGTGTAATTTATTATCTTTAACAGATGCCTTTGTATCGTTGAAAGACCTCTGCTGTTGTCCAGTAGGCAACCTTGTCTTAAACCAACTTGGCAATCGCTTTTGTGGTTTTTTGACCGTTTCAGTGGTCGCCATGGGGAGATGTCTAGATGCCATAGTAATCCCCTTCATTTAAGCCGACCATATACTAGTCTAAAAGGTGTATTAGTTGCCTTATCATAACTATCTTTGAGAGGATACGAAATTTATTGACTGATGTGCTCCACGGATAACTATGTCCAAGCCAGTGGTACTCATTACAGGTGGTGGGCGTAGAATCGGTGCAGCAACCTCTAAACTACTCATGGAATCTGGGTATTATGTTTTGATTCACGTAAGGAATTCTAAAGGATTAGCTGAAGAGTTGATTCAAACTCACAGCGTCGATAATAATTGCCAGCCTTGCGGGGAAGTAATTGTTGCAGATTTAACCAGTGATGAAGAGTTAAATTCAATGATAACTGCAGTCAAAAGTAACTTGATGGTGAAACAATCAGGTGGGCTGTTTGGGCTCATAAATAACGCTTCAATTTACAAGCCAATTGATTTCGAAGAGTTGACTCTTGAAATAATGCGGACTAATTTTAGAATTCACTTGGAAGTACCATTCATCTTGACCAAACAATTAATTCAAGAATTAACCAACTCCACTGGTAGCATTGTAAGTATCATAGATACCTCACAAGGAAGAGCATGGGAAGGACTTTCACATTACACATCAAGCAAATCTGCATTAAGACAACTAATGATTAACTTGGCTGGCGACTTACGCAACAAGATTAGAGTAAATTGCGTAGCTCCCGGGGCTATCATCTCTGCAGATTGGGAGGCTGAACACTTTGCTTCAGTGTTAGAAAAAGTTCCTATGGGACGTTCAGGCAAACCAATAGATATTGCTAATTCAGTGAAATTCTTGCTAGAATCAGATCATTTATCTGGGCAAATAATCAATGTTGATGGTGGCTGGACCATCGTCGAATAGGCGTTTAATTCAAATGATACCTCTCCTACGGCCTCCTGCAGGGATGGCTGAGGTGGTCAAAGGCGCCGGGCTTAAGATCCGGTCCCATATGGGTTCGTGGGTTCGTATCCCACTCCCTGCACCAAGTTGCAAAACACATGACTGAACTCGTGTTACATTTGAGTAAAAGTTGAAAATCAGCATGTTTCTAGCCACTATAAAACTTGAATAATTTGAAACATCAACCCAAAACCGTTTAACCGTCCTATTACCAGCGGAGTCCGTGAACACCATGAAACGCGATGAAAACAACGCCGGCGCCCGGCTTATTTCCTCAACTATTGTGCTTCTATTGCTTGCCTCGCTTACTCCGTTATTTGGTAGTCCAACTAGTGATGTTAGCCTTACACTAGAGGATAACTCCAACTTCTTTTCCAGTTCATCAAACGAGTCTTATGACCTATATATTGATTCACCAACCTCAGAATCTGGTGGAGATGGGTCAATTTCAACAATGGAGCCTGAAGGTTCCTCTGAGGAATTAAGCGTGCTTTCGACTGTAGAATTCTACACAGATGAGATGATCAGCGATCTGCAGGTATACGGAGAAGGAGCAAATAATTACATCGAACTAAGCATGTATGTTAAGTTTGAAGGTAATGATGGCGCTACTGCTGACATAACTTTCAAACTGGTTTCTGGTAGCACCACAATTGAACAAGAAGTTGTTGAGTTAGATGATCCTTGTAACGGTGGTGGCGGATTTGGTGGAATTGGCGGTGGCTCCTGTACCTATGCAGTAAATGTGGTTAATTTCGAAATTACTGAAGCCGGATTTACCGTTGAGAACGGTAAGAAACTCGGTGTGGAAATTGACGCTACTATAGATGGATGTCAAGGTGGCGGCATTGGCGGAGATAGCGGTAATTGTGACGTTATGGTCCAATTTGGCGATATAGATTCAACCAACAGTTTTTCCAAACTGGAAGTCAAGGCTAACGCTCTATCACAATCTGCGGTAAAGGTTCACATGCCAGGTTCTGGATGGACCGATAGTGAAGTTCTTGAATGGTATCCTAATCATCGACAAGAATTTAGAGAAATGCAATTTACTATTCAAGTTAAAGACGCATTTGGCAGAGACGACATCGAAAGCGTAAACCTGATTATGAGTACTAATGAAGGGGCAACAGTAGTTTTCAATGAAGAATTTGAAGATGATGATTTAACCTTGGATAATAATGGTTTAGTGGGCAATTTCACCTACACCTTCAATCAAGGAATCGAACCAGGTGATTACGAGGTTACTCTTGAAATTAAAGATATTCAAGGCCATACCGTATTATTTGAACATCAAGGACTAGAATTCTTGGAACATGGTATTTATCTCTCATTGCCATCAAATCAGCCTGATACGGTACTGATTGCCCCAGGTCAAACTACTAGCATAGAGTTCTTAGTAGAACATACGGGTTCAACGTCCTCTGATTTAGAAGTCGTTTTCGACTTGTCACGCTCATTGCCATCAACTTGGTCTGACCCAATTTGGGATAAACCACAAGGCTATTCCCTACAAGGGGGCAGTACCTCTGCTAGGCCAATTTTGCAGATTGATGTCCCAGATGGCGACCTATCGACCGCTCCAGATAAATTAGAAGTTGAAGCTCGAGCATTTGCTGACATTGATGGAACTACAACCGAAGTAGCCGTTGTAGAGATAGTTCTCAATATTGAAGAAGTCGGAGTCTTTGCGCCTCCAAGAATTTCCATCTATGAAGATGAAGAACATCAAATCCAGATATCTGATTCTACCAGGCCTGAATTTTATGATGAAATGTTATCGCATTATGTTGATTCCGATGAGATTGGAGATTTTTTTATTGACATCTTCAACTCAGGATTTGATACAGACTCTTTCTTTATTAGAGTAAATGCAATGCCAACCTCTTGGCAATACAAATTCTTTGACAACGATACAGGAATGGAGTTATCCGAGGAAGGAATCAACTCAGTGACTCCAGATATAGGGTCACATGACATATTGACTGTGAGGATGGAGGTCTACCCGCCGCTAGAAAGAGACTCACAGGATATTGGATTGGTATCCTTGCAAATTACCAGCGAAGGAGATTCAGAATTACAAACCGACAATAGTTTTACTGTGCATCGGACATTTGGAATCCTAGCAGAGGTAATCTCTGATAGTGATGGTGGTACTCTAGGTAGCGTTGGTCCAATAGCTCCAGGTAATACTGTGGATTATACAATTAGAGTGACTGATACCAGCGATATTGCCGGTGAAACTACATGGAGGATCGTCAATCCGAAAGACCTCTCGAGAAACATTGATGCTGATATGGGATACACTACATGGGATTACTCGATAACAGATACCTCGGGCAACGAAATCATTGTGGTCAATCTTGCACCAGATACCTACGCAGATATTGATTTAACTATCGATTTGCCTGAGAATGTTGCAGCAGGTAATCAAACAATTTACCTTAGAGTTTCTGAAGAAGGTGTTGAATCTAATGAAGCTAGGTACTTTGACTTGCCAATCGTAGTTAGAGTCGAGGAAGATGTTCAACCAGGTCGTTTGCCTATTACTCAAAAGAGCGAGTACACCAGATTCACTTCTGAAGAAACCAAAAATATAGAGTTCCGCATTGTCAACGATAATAACGTACCTCTTGATGTAGTGATTGAGTTAGAAGAACCAACTGGCTGGGACGGCGAAATTGCTGCATTATCATCTCAAGATGGTGGTGGCTTCTTGTTAGTCACTTTACCAGCATACACCAGTAAAGATTTCTTTGTTGAATTGACTGCACCAGCTAACCTAAAGGATGGTTCAGACGTAGAATTTGTCCTCCGTGTGACTCCAATGGACGATGAGGTTCCTTACAACTCAACTTATACACAACTCTCAAAATTCAATTTCAAGACCGAGTGTACTGGCTTTTCTTGCTTAATTAACGAAGTATACGATCCCGAGCCTCAAACACTAGCCTTGGGGGCAGGTCTGGTTGTCTTGTTCATCTTCGCAGTTTATCGCAGAGGAAGATATGATTCATCCGTTGTAAACATAACTCAATTGCCTGAGGAGTTACAAAGCAAATTGGATGAATCCGATGAAATGGAGTTTGACATCCCAGAACCGGTAACTGCAGAGGATGATGATATCGAATTACTCGATGCACTAGACGAGATTTGAATAGTCACTATTTGATTGGTTTCGACGCATTGTATGAACATCGTACCATTTGCCTTATCAATCATAAAAACAGCCGAAGCATGTTGGTATCATGCGAAAGCGTTCAATAGTCACTCAGCCGGCTGCAAAATTGCAAATTGTGAAACACAAGGATGCGATGAAATCAATTTCCCTTATTTTGTTGATGCTACTTTCCTCATTGGCTTCAATCCAATTCTTTGCAATCGATGCAAGTGCTACAAATACTGACCAGGACGGCGATGGTTTGACTTATGGATTAGAGTATCTAATAAATTCATTTCCTAACGACCCGGATACCGATAATGATGGATTGCCTGATGGTTGGGAATGGAAATACGGGCTAAATCCTCTATCTAGCGCTAATGATGATGGTGCAGTTGGCGACCCTGACGGTGACGGAATGTCAAACCTACAGGAATATACTTACCTCATGCCAGCAGGATGGGATAATCCATCAACTCCAAATATGCTTGATAATGGCATATGGTGGAACGGTACCGTTCCGGTAAATGATTGGAATGAAGAGGATTCTCTGCAATACCTACGTCCTTTGTGTGGCGATGCAGGTGCAGATGGATTAGGTAATACGATACTCTGTGATGAAGACCCAGTAGGTAACGTGTGCGCTAACGGATTTGATGATGACCAAGATGGTTTAGTAGATTCAGCTGACCCAGATGGTGATGGCGACGCTGATTGTTTCTCCAATGATGATGATGGTGACGGTCTAATTGATGAAGATGTATCTGGTTGGGATACTGATGGTGACGGGATGCCTGATGGTTGGGAGGCTGCAAATGGCCTCAACGCAACCTCTCCGTCCAATGCAGACGGTCCAAACGGCGACCCTGATGGCGATGGGTTAAACAATTTATTAGAATACGTCAATCCAACATGGGATACTATGTGTGGTTCAGTGCCATGTTTTAGAAACGGGCCAAATGGTGGATTTACTGAAACAACCTCTCCATGCGATCCAGTAAGGGGTATTGGTCCTGGGGGATGTGCTACCTACACTGCAGAAGTTGACGGAATTACTTCCACCAATCCACAAAGAGCAGATAGCGATAATGATGGATTAAACGATTCATATGAAGCATTGATTTTGTTAACTGACCCAACAGCATCTGACACAGATAACGATGGTATTCCTGATGGAGTTGAGGTAAATGGATTATACGGTAATCCTGCTCAAGCAAGCGACCCTAGAAACAACAACACAGATGATGACGCGTTTGATGATGGTGAGGAAGATAACAACAGCAACGGTGTCGTAGACCCTGGTGAAACGGACCCAACTAGAAAGGAAGATTCCGGAGATGAAGACCAAGACGGACTGCAAAATTGGGAAGAAAACCTATCCTGTACCCTCTGGGACGTAGCAGATTCAGATTTTGGTGGAGTCAATGACGGTGAAGAACTAAACGTAACCCATGGCACAGATCCATGTGATTCATTTGTTAATTTTGCCACTTCGATAAACAGTTGGAACTCAGGTTCCTCCTTACTTACTCTACAGGATGCTTCGGGATTCAATCCAAATGGAGGTGAGGGTTGGTACAACTCTTCAGGGAATTTAATACCATTTAGTTACATATCAGTATCAAGCCAATCCTTAGTTGGTGTTTCAGTTGGACCAGGTGTTGGAGTTACAGAAGCACTGAATCGGAATGGTTCTTTTTGTCATACCTCGGCAACAGCAGCTGGGACATTGTTGACTACACAACAATATTGTGACGACGATTATGAGGATAGTGATGGAGATGGTCTAGCAGACTGGGAAGAGATTTTAGGTGTCTATGGTTGGTTTTCCAATCCTAGTTTGGTTGATACAGATTCAGACGGAGTAAGTGATTTTGATGAAGTATTTGATTTCACAGACCCTAACGAACCTTGTAGTAATCTTCTTGATGATGATTCAGATTCATTAAACAATTATTTTGAAGACACCACTGGATGTGATTTGATATGGATTGGAATTGGTAACGGTAGTCTTGATGTTTGGGTGACTAGTCCTACTTTATTTGATACAGATAGTGGCGGGGTGGATGATAGAACCGAATATACAGACGGTACTAATCCTGAATCGAATCCATTAGATGATATTTTACCCGAGGATTTTGATGGTGACGGCATACCAGATGCTATTGAAAATCTTACAGGCACTGATTGGACTAACCCAGATACCGATGGTGGCGGTATGTCTGATGGTGATGAATGTCCAATCGCCTTTTGGGGCACAGGATGCTTGAACTCACCATTTGACCCATTTGATCCAACTGATGATATTACTTCGAGTGGAGTGGTTTTCTGGGCAAATAATACTTCAGGAACGGTGGATTTAGAACAAATACATCGCTGGAGGATGAATACCAATGACTTCTACACAGGGACGACTTATGCCAATTTGGCAGAGGTACACCCAGCCAGTCCGATATTGCCAAATATTGATAATTATACTTTGCTTCCAGACCTATCGTTCTCTAATGGCACTGTAGACTGGGATATAACATTCAACAATACAATTGAGATAGGTAACATACCTATTTCTTCGTATTATCGTAATATCACATTTTGGTCTGATCCTAATACCCAGTTGACTCGTTCTAACGATACCGTGAATCTTGGCATTGAAGACGGTGTAATTAATCGCATCAATGTCAAACAAGAAGAGTATTTCTTTGATTGGAATAGTATTGCAAGTAATACAATCGCCAGCACAAATAGCGATTATCAATTAATTACTCCCGATTATTTCAATGATGTTTCTAAACCAGAACACGTTGTTAACCAAACAGTTTCTTCAGTCGTGGCTAATGCCACTTCTCAAGATGCGTTCACAACCGCTCAATCATTGAGCGACTTCTTGAGACTTGGTAATGATACATTTGATTTTAAATTATATCACTCTAATATCAACTCACCCGCTGGTCAGGATATTACACAATTTGTACTACAGAATCAAATCGGCAGTTGTACTGATTACAACACTGCCTTTGTTACTATGGCTAGATTAGCAGGGATTCCTGCAAGGTATGTCACAGGATATTCTGCTGGGCAATGGAATGGTGAAGGCTACACAGTAACTACTCAGGATTACACCTCATGGGGTGAAGTAAAACTATCAATCGATACAGGATCTAACGTAATTGACTTGGGTTGGATTCCGTTTGATTCTTGCCCACAATCTGAGAATTTAACAATCACAAACCAATCTGTAAATCCTTTGTCTTTTGATAGAGACCTTAGCACAAATTTGGAATTATCCGGGAAATTTGTATTTGCCGATAACCTTACTGCAATTGATACTTATGAATTAGAGGCTTACTTTGTTCCGATTAACGAACTATCTAATCTGCCAGGATCTGGGTTAAATGGCGATCGATTGATTGGAATTGTAGAGACTAATTCAACAGGTGTTTTTAGCTTCAATGATACAATAACGGCAATACTCGACCCTGGTGTGTATTCTATAGTAATGCTTCATAGACCCTTTGAATTAATTTCCAATGATGTCATTATCTATTCCAGTTATGTTAATGTGACAGAAGATTCAGTTATCAACCATGAATTCCCATTGGCCGTAAACATCCCAGTTGTCGGTGCTGGTTCATTAACTACGATTCAAGGACAAATTAATTATGAAAATAATCCTACAGATTATTTTATCCAAGATGCAAACAGATCAATCTACCTTTCATTTACCTCTAGCGTAAATGGTACAAACAATTTAACAGGTTTTGTTACTAACACTGGTGCATGGTCTGTTAGTGTTGAATTAGACGAGACGGAAGTTCTTGGACTGAAAAATGCAGAATTATGGTTTGAAGGCTGGTTACAAGATACTGATGGGACACTAAGTCTCCCTGAATATCACTTACGGCCTTCTAAACTAAATATTACTCTAGATGTAAGGGAAGCGCCCAATCTTACCGCAACTGTAGAAGGCCCACTTGCAAATAATAGTATATTCATTGTCAACCAAGATTTGTGGGTCAACGGCACTGCTAGATCATTAGGTATATCCCCTATTGATATGGAAGGTCAGTTGGTATTGTCGATGAGAGAGAATGGTACTTTTGAAGAGTGGAGTGAAATCTTCAGCATAACGGTAAACGGAACTTTTTCTGTTCAACAACAATTAACCGCTCAATTGGCTAATTTTGGTGCAGGAGATTTAGAACTTAGGTTAAGGTTCTTACCTAATTCTATTTCAGCCACAGATGATGCGAATTTGTCCATCAATGAACCTTACAAATTGAAGAGTTTCCTAACATTTGAATTCGAATCTTCACCTCAACTTCGAGGTTATGATGCATCATATGGCGTTAATTTACTAGACCATCGAGGTCAAAGTGTTAGATTTGTAAATGGTGATTTTGACTTCTCGTTCAATGGAACTTGGTACAATACTAGTTCGAATCTTTCGGGTTCATTCCAAAAAGTAGTTCCTTTAGATAGTAATTTACCTGCAGGAGATTATCAATTAAATATCGCCTTTAATGGCAGTGATGATTATGATTCTTCATCAGGGAATGATTTCCTTAGAGTCAAGGCAGAGATTGGCTGGAACATCACTATCGCCCAAGACTGGACACATATTGGGAATACTACCTTCATTAACGGAACAATCTATGATGCTGTTTATCAAACACCAATTCTAGGTGATAATATCTCACAATACACGATTGTAATGATTACTGATGAGACTAAACAAATAGACTTAGCTCAAGGTTTAGTAAACAATTTGACATCTGATTTTAGTGCAAACATAACAATCCCATTCAACATCAAATCAAATGCATATACCATCCAAGTAAGTTTTGACTTTTACAGCCAGCAACCAGCAGGAGGCCCATATTATGCTTCTGAAGATCCAATCTTTGATGAGGTGTCAGGGGAACTAACAGCACTTCCTACTCCTAACTTACTTGGTGGTGTTGAATCAGAATTCGTAGTCTCTGGCGGACAAGAAGATAGTACCTTTGTTGTCCTAACAAATGAAGACTTAGAGATTTCATCAGTTGTAACAGACATAGCAGATTCCTCATTCTTACCCAGTGTAACAGTAAATTATTTCTTTGATTTTAACTCATCAAACCTCTCAATGGGTAGTTCACAAACAGACGAAAACGGTAGTTCAAGTTTAATTTGGCCTGCTACTTCCATTTCACCGGGTAATTATGAAGTTCTAATTTTGGTTGATGATGATTTGACAGATTCACTAGCCGTAAATAATTCTAGACACACAGGTAATTTTACTATCATCAATGTTACAGTACAAGCCAATACAGATATCCGAATTGATTCAGTGCCCAATTCAATTACCGCTGGTCTAGATTTTAATGTGATAGGACAAGTAATGGATGATGATGATGCTAGCAGAGTGTTAATCGAATCAGTAAAACTGAAGGCTAACTGGTTAAACAATGCTAATGAAACCTTAGTTGAATCATATGTAACTACAAATAATGGCTCATTCAATCTAACTTTACCAACTGATACATCCAATAACGGTACTTTACGTGGCGCTAAAACTCTAGTAATATCAGTAGTTGACGGTTCTTCAAAATTCTATCTGACTTCTTCTGTAGAATCAGCAATATTTGTCTTTGGTGTCACTCAATTTGATTCAATTCAACCACTCAATGCCATTGTAGTTAACCGTGGAGATGATGTCAATATGACTTCTCAATTAGTCGAATCTTCCAATCTATTCCAGCCACTACCAGGATATGATGTGACTTATCAGTTCCGTGGCTCTCAAATTGGGACTGTCCAAACAGATGTCCGAGGGTTCGCCAATATTACTCACAATATACCCTTCAGTCAACCACTTGGAATTACTACTGTTGATGTGATTTTTGCAGGCAGTTCAGATTTATTATCTACAAGTGCTAATTTCTCGACTATAAATGTAAGGTCACTGACTTTCTTAGTCATCGATGATATAATTGATAATCCAATTGCTGGAGATCAGTTCAACATTTCGGGTAGAGTTACATCAGATAATGGTAGTGGGCTAGAACAAGTAGATGGGACTCTATTGCCGGCAAATATCCTGTTTGATATCAATGATGAGTCAATTGGGTTCACCGTATCTGGTGGTTTTGTCACGGCCGGCGGGTATTGGAATGCTTCTATCCTACTTTCACCAAATTTTGCCGCTGGTAATAATACGATAGAGGCTGCTTACATACCTGCAATAAACTTCTATCTTGGTTCTAATTCAACAACACAATTTGATACTCGAGGTTTTACTGAGATTCGATTTATTGAGCCAGCCTTGGATATACAAGGACAACCTACTCTAAACGACAGAGTTGAGAGAGGAAATGACATTGATGTTAAGGTACTGTTAATCGACAATACGGGCTTGCCAGTTGATGGCCAATTAATTACCATCACACTTACTGGGACTCAGATTACTACAATCTTAACTACTGCAGAAAATGGCACTGCATTTGGGACTATTCCTATTCCGGCAAATATGAGTGTGGGTGAAAAATCAGTTAATGCGATTTTCACCGGAACTCCGGGTACAACTGGATTATTAGGTTCGGAGTCTAATTCGACTTTCGTAGTGCTAGCAAGTACACAAATAGCCATCACAGATTACCCAATTAGTTTGGTCGCCGGTGATTACCTCTCGGTAAATGGGACCTTATTAGATGATTTAGGTCAGCAATTAGCAATTCAAGGTATTCCATCATCAGCTGTAGTTCATCTGATGATCGATGATGAATCAGTTGCTAGTGTAGAAACCAATTCTTCAACCGGTGATTTTAGTCTAGGATATATGCTGCCGGACGACGTAACGGCAGGTTCCCACACTATCACAGTTGAATTCTTTGGAGGGCGTGATTGGGTTGACCCAATCGGTGTTGGTGAGCCATCAAACCCTGAATACTATCTCCCAAGCGTTAGTAGTGTTCTGTTCAATGTGAGCGTTCCTACAAAAATATCGTTAATCACCCAAGGTGGAGATGTAAACCGTGAAGAAATTATGATAATTGAAGGATTATTACTTGACTTAGTAGATAATCCGCTTAATGAATTAACTGTAGAGGTTTGGTTAGATGGCGAATTCATGACCAATGTCACGACGGATTCTGCAGGTTTGTTCACGGCAATTTACCCTGTGCCAGCAGACGCAGAACTTGGTCCTGTAGTTCTTGAAATTAGATTTTCTGGAAGTCAATTTTATCTGCCAAGTGATGCAAATGGTACATGGAATATATTCAGCCACATAGTGCTAGATGTATCCATTCCAGAAACTTTAGCAGTTGGGCAAAATGTAACAATAACTGGAAGTGTTGTAGATAACCAATTATCGCCTATCCCAAATCACCAAGTTGAATTAATCATTGAGGGCATAACCATTGCTTCCATTATTACGGATGAAAATGGTGATTTCAGTTACAATTGGTTTGTTACTGACTTATTTGACTTCGGAAACCGCACGCTAACTGCATATTCAGGGAGTCAAGGTTATTATCGGGCAAGTAGCACGAATACGACATTCTTTTTAGCCCACAGAGCAGATATTACAGCATCTTTTGACACTAAATCACAAGTTACTAGAGGAGATATTTGGGAAATTTCTGGTCGTTTGTTTGACATAGACTCACTGACAAATGAAGGACTTGAAGATGAGGATTTAGAAATCTATCTTGATGGTGAATTAGTTGCTACTACGACAACTGGCACAAATGGTGATTGGAATGTCGTTATACTGGCCACTCAGGACTTGACTAGAGGGCAGCATCAGTTTGATTTTGTATTCGAAGGCACCTATTCCCACATTGGGACGAATCAAGAATTGTCAGCATTTGTGTGGGCTAATTTGCAAGTTTCTATCGATTCAAGTTCAACCAACGTGGCTGTTAGATCAGATGGTACCTTCGGACCAATTACGCTTACAGGTTCAATTTCTGAAATTGGCGGGACTGGAGAAATATTTGAAGATTTGACCATCAACGTTGGAAACGGCACGGAATGTGCTACTCAAAGAGAAGGAGCAAAATGCATACCGAGTAGTTTGGTTAACATTAATTGGTTCAATGGTAATTTCACTATTGATACAGTTGCTCCATCTTGGTACGGATTAGGATCTCAGTATATCTACTTGGATGTTCTTGAAAATAGTTCTCTATACATTAACGGTGTTTCCGTTAATCGGGCGATATTTATCAAGTTGAATGTAGATTACCAATGGGATATTGCTCAACTAGAAGAAAGTGGGAATAATGAAATTACTGGTGCTATAACAATACTGGCAAATGATACAGGACTGGGCGTCCCTGGTATATCAGTGACTTACACCTTGCTAAACGAATCTAACGGGCAGTTGACAAATCCGCTAACCGTAGTGACTGACCCATCTGGTTTGGCCGAATTTGAGTTTATCTCTGACCCTCCATTTGGTGATTACGAAAGTTGGGGCTACGTAACTATTGATGCTCAAGTCAATGACCCAATTATTTCTGACAATAGTAAACTGAAATTTGAATCACTTAGGAATTCTAATGAATTTAATCCTAAATACAAATTTGATGAGGAAGAATCAACGGTACCTGCGTGGGCATATTTAGTAATTCTATTAGTAATTGCTCTGGTTACCGCTGGAATTGTGACTTACCGGATGAAGAACAAGAATGAATTGTTACAAGAGGCAGCCGAAGTGTTTGCTTATACTGCTGAATTACTTGCAGCAGGTGATGCGATTAGAGAGACTATCTTCACATGCTACCAAAGCATGTGTTCAGTATTACAACAGAATGGTTTCTTGCGAAGAGATTTCGAGACTGTACGTGAGTTTGAAGTTGCGATAAGACAAGCTATGCCACAAATTTCCGACGATGCTCTAACAGCACTTGACAATATGTTTGAGATGGCAAGATACAGCAGAGATGAAATGGGTGCTCAACATCAACAAGCAGCACAAATGGCACTGGAGAGAATGGTCCAAGAGATTTCATCGTTTGCAGCGATACCAAACCGTTGATGTTTACCAACGAAGTTTGAGTCTGTTATTGACCAGACTTGCTGTTAGGTTTTCGGTTGTCACTCCTTCTGGAGCAGTTAATTCTCTTTCAAGAGTGTCTCCATCATCTTCAGTGATTTTTAGCTTGATAACGGTGCTATTGTTGATTTGACGTGAAAATAACTCTACTTGACTTTGTTCAACACCGAGCAGTGGTATTGTTAAACCATCAGGATTAATTCTCCCATTGAGTTCATCCACTAGCCACTCTAATTTTAACGACGGTTCAACATTTGCAATATGTTCTTCAGGAATCATTCCAGCAGTGACTAGCACTTGTTGGTGCTGGGTGTGTACTTCGGATAAGTGATTAGCAGTGGCATGAAATTCTCCGTGCAATAGTTCCGGACTTGTGGCTAACCCATCGGAGCCTGGTTGTTGATTCTCTTCACTTTGGCCAACTTTTTCGTCAGATATTTCGACCCGCTGCCATGTTGTCATAGGAAGTCCCCGTTGTCAAACATCAATGAACCTTTTTATTTTCAAAGTCGAGATTAGTTACGTTTTACTCTTTTGAAAAACCGGTTAGCAAAGCTTTTGGTGGTTTGTGGGTCATTAGTTGCATTCATTTTCATCGACTTTGGATAACAGTTTGTGTAAGTTCTGTCCCCGTTACGCTTGTCAAGAAGCAATATCAAGGCTCTATCTTCAACAGATCTAATTGGCCGACCCATAGCCTGTAAGATTGAATTTATGGCTGGTTGTGTGACGGTATATCTCCATGCGTTTTCCTTGCCAAATTTTTCACCAACATATTCTTTCAAGGAGTTGGATAAGACCGATGGAGGTGGATTGGGGATTCCAATACATACTACTGAACTTAATATACCATCATTATAATCAATGCCTTCAGACAATCTTGCGCCAAACACTCCACATAGTAATATGCGATTTCCAGAACTTCTTTCGTTTTTTAGTTCAGCGACTATTTTGTCGATATCATCTTTTGACCAGTCTCTAGACTCAACTCTCTTCTTGACGCCTTTGAAATATACATCACCAATAATTTCATCCATCAATCGATATGATGGGCAGAATACCGCAATATGCCCTTCACTGCCATCAATTAGTGCTTGAATGTGTGAGCGCATGCGGTTCCACATGACTTCAGAACGTTCGTTATACCTAGTTGTGACATCTTTGGCAATCAAGACAGGTCTTCTTTCTCCAGCGAAAGGAGATTTGTACGAGGTTTTTGTAGTCAGTCGTTTAGGTAGTGACAAAATGTCTGCATACATTCCAGGTGGGTATAGAGTTCCTGACATCAATATGGAACCGCTACACGTTGAGAATATCTCTCCTGACAAAACCCCGGGGTCAAGTAAGTGAGTAGTGATTTTACCTTCCTTCCCTTTGGTTGAAAAAACCATACATAAGGCGGATGTGTTGCCATATTTCTCTACAGTGTCAAATATGTATGATATTCGATGTGAATCTGGCTCGGAAGATTCTTCCTCACTTTCAGACTCAATCACAACTTTGGCCAATACTTCGGAGAGTTTATTCAGTCTTTTGGATCTATCAACAAAGGGTCTTAAATCCAAACTTTCACCAATTTTCATTTGTCCGACTATACCTTCAAACTCATCACATGCTTGATGGATTTTTTCGGTAAACTGTGAGATGTTGACCATTATTTCATCGTCATCTGAAGATTGTGAATGGAGGGACCTAAAATAATCACCTAACCTAATTCTGAGTAATTTGATGACTTCAAAAGTCCACTGTACTTCTTCAAGCGATTGCATGGTATTGGCTGAAGGGTTTTTCATAGCAGAGTTTTCCAAAGTACCCATGTATTCTTCTAGCTCCATGGCTGCATTTCGAATAATTATTGGGGTAATTACACGCTCCATGCTCATTCTTATTCTGTCAGGTAAATTGTGTGCCTCGTCAACGATTAGAATACAATTATTCAAACTAACTCCCATTGAAGGCAATGAATTCTCTCTAATTTGTTCAGCAAAAATATGGTTATAATCACAGACTAATATGTCACTATCCTTGACCGCAGATCGACATGTCTGCCACGCACAAACACCCCATGTTTTTGATTTATCCACTATTTCCTCAACATGTCGAGGATGTTCTAAAATAAATTTTCTGACATCATCTTTGAGTCGTCCTCTAGCAGATTCACTAGAGCCTTGCTCACATAAACATCTTCCCGTTTGAATATCAACAACCTCGCACATTGATTCTCGGCCAATAATATCAACCACTTTGATAGGGCGTTTAACTCCCTCAATCATCGAATTAATCTTTCTGACAGTATCAATGACAATTTTATGTTGCGATTGTCGGCCAGTTAAGAATAATATGTGCGGTTTTTCATTTTTATCAAGTGCGACTTCTAAAGCTGCTGCTATTGCAGCCGCAGTCTTACCAATTCCAGTAGGAGCCGCCGCTAGGTGGTGGCCATTTTTCTTAAGTGACTCACGGCACTCTCGAATCATATCGATTTGGCCTGGTCGAGGTTCAATATGCGCTAAAAACGGAAACTCGCCACCATCATTGATGATAGAATCTCCCGCCATAGTTAACAGCCAATGTCGACGATTCTAAAGGATTCGCCTCGCGGCTGCACTAATTTTGGATAATTGTGCCCAGAAAAGTGGGGGGTCTGGGCACGTGGAAACCACCAACTCAGCTAGCTGGGGTGGAATTTGAGTCCCCCCAACCGCCTCCAGGGGGGGTAAAGGAGTTGTCACTGTTGCCGGTGTCTCCTCCCAATGTTCCGTTACGTGCAAGACGGGCACGCATCCGCAAGTTGTTGATGGTGACGAAACCGGATCTAATTTCATCACCCTTGAGGGTAGCATCACGATTTGTATTTTCGTTTTGCTTCATATTCCCATCCCCTCTGCACTCTCACCTTATTCTTGGTAATCTTTGCTTTTCAAAGTCAAGGCTCTTGATTTCTCAAGAGCATCTTCGAGTTGTATTGTATCTTCATCTCTTTTTATCGAGTTGGTAATGTATAATTTGAGTCCTTCAAGAGCAGCTTGTTCTTTACTGGTGCCTTCGAGTTCGTAGAGCATTTCGAGATGCATCTTATCTCTCCTGCCTAGTGGGATTTTGATAGTATCCATCTCTGGTAATCTTGGTTGTCCTCTAAGATAATCCTGGATTGCTAGTCTAACAACATCAGATCGGTTTCTTGCACCATGCTGCCCAATCTTGGCATCTAGCAGCATCAAGTCCTCTTCATTGATACGAAGAGATATGTGTGAACTCGGCGCTGCCATGTGTCTTCCTCAACCCACGGTACGTTAGAGAGCATATAAACGTATCTTATTTGGTGACGAAATGTCACACAATGTAACACGCTGTAATATGTCCTACTTAAACATGGTTAGTGGTCCGCTATGCCCCGTTTCGTATTTGGTTGGAAGAACATTTGACTGTTATAATCATATACCTTAGACCTCTAGAACAATCATGAGCGTAACACCAAGCCGAGGTCTGTATCTTTACTTGAGAACCTTAGATATTGCAATGGATGATGAAATTGTTACAGATGATGAGGCTAGTATTCTACATGTACTAGCCAATGCTTTAGGCGTGTCTCCAGGCAGTACAGCTGAGTGCCTAGCAATAGTAAGAGGGGACGAAAAAAACCCGTTTGATGATTTAGAAGAAAACTATTCTGGGCACCATTTAGGTGATGTAACAACATACCAAAGTGCATTGATTGCCGCTCTGGATGATGAAGTAATTACCGAAGATGAATGGTCAATGCTTGAAGTGTTGAGAAATTTGATCGGTCTTCAGCCAGACCAGCATGGTATGATTGAGGAAGCAATTCGTCAAATGGCTGATGTTGATACCAACGGTACTAGGCGAATTGAACGGCTAAACCGCTTTAACACGGTTTGTCCATTCAACTGAAAACCAAGCCCTTAGCGTTGCAGGACGGGGCAACTATTAGAAAGGGGGAAAAATTGGACGGGCCATCACAAAGTGATTAGGTGTAGTAATGAGCGCTATCGAATCTATATATCAAAAAGTAATTGCCCGAGACCCAAATCAACCCGAATTCCACCAAGCAGTGTTAGAAGTTCTAGAATCACTAGAGCCTGTGCTTGAGGCTCACCCTGAATATACCTCAATTGCTGAGCGTGTAGTCGAGCCAGAACGATTAATTCAATTCCGTGTGCCGTGGGTTGACGATTCAGGAATCATTCAAGTCAACAGGGGTTTCAGAATTCAATTCAACGGTGCAATAGGGCCATACAAAGGTGGTCTACGGTTCCACCCGAGCGTCAATGCATCAATTTTGAAGTTTTTAGCATTTGAGCAAATTTTCAAGAACTCACTTACTGGACTACCTATGGGTGGTGGTAAAGGTGGAGCAGATTTCAATCCAAAGGGCAAATCTGATGGTGAAGTAATGCGCTTTTGTCAATCTTTTATGATGGAACTTTGGCGTCATATCGGTCATGACTGCGACGTTCCAGCAGGGGATATCGGTGTTGGTGGTCGTGAGATTGGTTACATGTTTGGTATGTATAAAAAATTGCGAAATGATTTCCAAGCGGGTGTTCTAACCGGTAAAGGCAGGTCATACGGTGGTTCTTTAATCCGTCCAGAAGCAACAGGCTACGGTCTTGTTTACTTCGCTAGGGAAATGTTGGCAACCAAAGGAAAATCCTTCGAAGGCGCTACTGTATCGATTTCAGGTTCAGGAAATGTCGCACAATTTGCTTGCGAGAAGGTACTAGATCTTGGAGGTATACCAGTCACAATGTCTGATTCTAGTGGTTGGATACATGACCCCTCAGGAATAGACCGTGAGAAATTAGCATTTATCATGGATTTGAAAAATAATCGCCGTGGTAGAATTTCAGAATATGCTGATGCTCATGCTGGTGTAACATTCACAGCATCTGCTCCTGAACCTACTCCAAATGGTTTGTGGGGGGTAAATGTTGACGTAGCTCTACCATGTGCTACTCAAAACGAATTGAACGGCGCTGAAGCACAACTGTTGGTTGAAAATAATGTTATTGCAGTTGGTGAAGGTGCTAATATGCCATGTACACCTGAAGCTGTTGAAGTCTTCCAAAAGAATGGCGTTCTATTTGCACCAGGTAAAGCATCCAATGCAGGAGGAGTTGCAACTTCTGGTTTGGAAATGTCACAAAATTCTCTGAGATTATCATGGACTCGTCAAGAAGTTGATGAAAAACTTGAGGCCATTATGGTTAACATTCACAAGAATGCCTCAGAAACTGCAAAACAATACGGCAGAGAGGGAGATTATGTCTTTGGTGCTAATGTTGCAGGTTTCCTCAAAGTTGCTGAAGCAATGACTGCTCAAGGCGTTATTTGATTAGAGTAAAAACAAACTATTCATTTATTGCTAATCCACATTGCCACTTTATCTAGTACCTGTTTAGTTTCGGGTATGAAAGAACCAAATAACCACCAATCGTGAAACATATTAGGCCATATATCAATTTCAACATCAACACCGGCTTGTTCGGCTTTTTGACTTAATTTTCTACTATCGTCAAGTAGAATTTCATTTTCACCAACACACACTAGAATCCTTGGTAGACCTGTATAATTGCCAAATGATGGCGAGACGTAGGGGTCAGTTTTTGCCATATCTTTTGGGACATAGTACTGGGCTGAATCCTTTGGCATCTGGGTAGTAAACATGGGGTCATACTTGGCTCTTGTTTGATAGGTATTCCCACTACAAGTTAGATCAGTCCAAGGTGAAAATAATACCGAAGCATTAGGTAAACGCTCGTTGTTATCTCTCAAATACATCATCAAGGCAAGGCTTAGTCCACCGCCAGCAGAATCTCCTGCTAAGATAATATCACAATTAGGGTTCTGGCTAACAATATGTTTCCAAGCAATTACGGCATCATCTAAAGCAGCTGGATACTGGTTTTCGGGTGCCAATCGGTAATCAATTGAATAACAAACTAATTTAGTTTGTTTGGCTAATTTACTGAGGCCAACTTTGTGGGTTGTTAGAGATGAACCAAAACAATAACCACCGCCATGTAAGTATACAATTATAGATTTTTCATTGACCTTTTTTCTAGGGGCGAAAATAGCACCAGGAATTCCACTAAAATTAGCACGTTCAACATTTATTCCAAAAGAAGAGAATATTACTCCACCAATCCACGCTTGTGGGTGAACATAATTTCGAACAGATTTTGCCGATGGCTTAAACAACTTGTACAGCAATTTGTTGGGTCTAATAATTCCGGCAATAATTTTTGACCGAATACTCAAATTATCACCTAGAATTATAATTTGGACCCATCACTGCTGGAACAATTGCCATGATTGTGTACCATCATCAAAGTAAGATAATTGACCATTTTCATCAACTGACCAGTGAACACCATTCTCTTCCCAAGTTTGGTTTTGCTGCTCACTAATTTGTGGCACATCTTTGTTTTCATAATTTGTTTGAGTCATATTAGTTTCAGTTAACTCATCTGCATTTCTAGCCTGTGAAAATGGTGATTGATAACCACCTTCTTGCTTATTTCTAACCACTAGTAACGCTCCAACAACACCTATTATCAGTATTGCTAATGCGATATACATGAATCCACCACCACCATCTTCAACTTCTGCCTCAGATTTTGTATTATCTAGTGGGTAAGCATCTAATCTGTCCGTGATTCCATCCCCGTCCGTATCTACTGACTCATTCCTGTCAAATGGGAACGCATCGAAGAAATCATTGACACCGTCTCCATCAGAGTCTAATTGAATTAGACTACATCCATTATCATCGGTAATATTGTTTAGTGGTGTGTTACGACAATCGTCTTCAGCGTTAACATAACCATCTTGATCATCATCCTTTTGATATTCAGAACAACCATTTTGGTCAACAGACTCTCCAGCAGGCGTATCAAAGCATAAGTCATCTGAGTTCCAAATCGAATCAATATCTTCATCTAATTGTGAATCAGAACAACCAACAGAATCGGTTTGTTCGCCATTTGGTGTTGCAGGACAAATGTCGATAGTATTGTCAATCATGTCATTATCATCATCATATTGTATTGGTGAACATCCGGCTGTATCAACATCAAAGTTACCATCCCCATTCAAGTCGGTAAGTATTGTATTGGCACACAAGTCTTGGTTGTCAAAAATTCCATCTAAGTCGGTATCTGTTTGCGATGGTGAGCATCCGTTATTGTTGGCTATTTCGTTTGAAGGAGTGTTTGGGCAAGAATCAACATTATCGTTTAATCCATCCATGTCTGTATCTCTCTGATCAGCAGCACAGCCAAATCCATTGATTGGAACATTTGGTGATGTTGATGGGCATTGGTCTAATTCATCGTTAATACCGTCATCATCTGTGTCGAGTTGACTAGCAGAGCACCCAGCAGAATCAGTGCTACTACCAAGAGGAGTAGCGGGACATAAGTCGTATTGGTTAACTACTCCGTCATTATCATCGTCAAGTTGTGTAGCAGAGCAACCGTTGGTACTGACATATTCACCCGCAGGGGTGCCTGGGCATGCATCTTGATTGTCTGGAACCATGTCTTGGTCTTCATCGGTCTGAGATGTTGAGCATCCGTTAACATCAACTGTTTCTCCAAATGGTGTTCCAGGGCATAAATCTGGATTATTGCCATTTGCGTTGTCTCCTAAGCCGTCATAATCTGAATCCTGCCATTGAGTATTGTCATTAGGGAATTTATCAGGATTGTTACCATTTTGGTTATCTCCATAACCATCTTGGTCAGTATCTATCCATTGAGTGCCGTCACTAGGGAATGCATCTGGATTATTTGCTGGTGCTGGATTATCGCCGTAGCCATCATTATCAGAATCAAACCATTGAGTCGGATTATTCACAAATCTATCAGCATTAGATCCACCTTGGTTATCGCCATAACCATCACCATCTGTATCCTCCCATTGAGTTCCATCATTAGGGAATGCGTCTGGATTACTTGCCGGTGCTGAATTATCACCAAATCCATCACCGTCAGCATCTGCCCATTGGGTTGAATCGAATGGGAATGCATCTCCAGCAGTTCCGGCTGGATTATCTCCATAGCCATCACCATCAGAGTCGGTCCATTGAGTTGAGTCAGTTGGCCACAAATCTGGATTGTTGCCGTTTGCATTATCGCCGTAACCATCACCGTCTGAATCATACCATTGAGTTGGGTCGTATGGGAACTGATCAGGTGAATTACCTGCGGCATTATCGCCATATCCATCGCCATCTATGTCACTCCATTGAGTATTGTCGGTAGGGAACGAGTCAGGATTGTTTCCGGTAAGGTTGTCGCCAAATCCGTCTCCATCAGTATCTAGCCATTGTGTGTCATCGTACGGGAAATCATCAACAGAATCATTGTAACCATCACTGTCAGAATCCTTCTGCTCCAGTGCACAACCATTGGTGTCAACCATGCTTGAAATTTGGGTATTTGGGCATAAGTCATATTCGTTGGCTACACCATCATTATCATCATCAAAGATGTATTGCAGACAAACATAATCCCCAACTAATTGTATCATATTTACATCATATAGTTCTGAGTATAAGCAATATTGTCCAGATGCAGATGGTGTTGTGTAATAGAAAGTACCAAAAGAGGTATTTTGCGAAGTAGCTGTGTATGAGTTTACCGTTGAATAATCGATATCAGCGCCACCCGAATCCTCAACTCTAAACTGCTGGTAGTATGTTTGACCAACAACTAAGTCAAGTCCTTCTGAGGTGAAATCGTTATTTGTCGCAGTCACGCTAAAAGAATAGTTGGTAATTACAGCTGACGGTAATTGAGGGATGAATTCATCTTCATGGGCGCCCAGATAGCCTGTGTCAGAGAATAAATCAGTTTGTGTTCCAAATTGAGATATGGCTGCATAGAATATGTGATTATTTGCGGTGGTAGGGTTTGACCAATTTACTTGCCATGAATCGGCGTTTGATGTAGCCGTGAAATTAGTAAAATTTTCATCAACAAGTGATGAATTAAAGGCATCAGTAATATTTTGTCCAGCTATTATTAAATCATCGAACATGTCGATGTCAATGGTGATCCAGTGTATGGTGTACTGATCTCCAAGTGTCATATTACTAGCAAATATCTCTCCAGTAGTTGATGAGGTAGTCGCAACTACTAATCTTTCAAGATAAATGAAATCTTCACCTGATGCAAGGGCTATAGATTGGCTATCATAGAGGTTTGCAGTAACTGAATATGCTCCTTCTGTACTACCTTCAGTGATGGTGTAGTTTACTGTTTCATTTACAGAAGTTGCGACAAATGTGACAGGGCCTTGTGTTGATAGGATACTGATTGTTCCATTGACGCCATTCTCAAAAGATTGGACAGATTCGTAGGTATATGAGTCGCCAATTATTAACCCCGACATCTGGAGTGAGACGTTGGTTAAGTTATTCATTACTACATCGATTTCTTGGAAAGTTTGACCTCCTCCAGGGTTATCTGTGGAGATCTCAACATCATAGTTATTTGATATAGCACCAGTTGACCCGAAACTTGAGAAATGATAGACGACAAAGTATGCAGTAAAATTGGAGTTTGCAGTATATTCGGCTGCCTCATTATCTGAAGACGACGACATTGAGCCAAAGTTGTTGAAACTTAAAGTACTTCCAGACGAATCTTCTAATCTTGCATCTATATCTCCATTAACGTGTGAGAATGTCAAGTTGAAATAATAGGTCACTCCTGTAATCATTTCAATTTCATAGTAGTCTTCATTGGCATTTCCTGATGCATCAATATCTACTGATAGCCCAGTACAGTAAATCGGGAGGATAGATGCTAACGTAGCAGTGGTTCCATCGTCATTAGGCTCAAGAATATCTGGGACTGCATTATTGCCATTGCATGGCGATGGGACCGCGATTCCATTACTACCTGTGCCTCCACCGGTTGATGTTGTACTCCACACCCAGAACTCTAAATCATACGTACCAAATCCAGAATATCTGTTAATTTGGACATAAATTGTACCGCCATGGACACTGCCTCCGGGAATAGTTACTGTATTATTAGTGGTTACATATTCAGGGTTGTTACCAGCAGATGCGTCAATCAAGTTCATGCTTGAGTCATAAATTGCTAATTCAAAGTCATTGGTCACCAAAGAGCCATTAAGAGATGAGAAGGAACTGTATGATATTTGGAAGGCAAAGCCATCATTTACATCAAGAGTAAAAGATAACCAGTCTTCATTATCTCCATTAAGGTCTAATTCAGCATTATCTACTCCAGAATAAATAGGTGCAGCTCCCACAAAATTTAGCGGCCAATATGGATCTGCTTGGAGCAAAGTATTTGAATCTGGCAAATCATAATTGGAAATCCCAACGTCGTTTTGGTTTCCTGTACCATTAGTACTAGAGCCAGTGGTAAATTTCCAAATAGTGATGCTATAAGCGCCAGTTGACGTTGGTCCAAATGAATAGCCGTAGATTTCAATGTAAACCATTCCTCCGGTTGACGAGCCGTTTGTGGTGACGGTTTCGGGGTTATTAATCCAAGAGTCATCAATCATAGATTGCGCTGAATCATACAAACCTAGGTCAAAGTCATCAGCCGAATCAAAAGACAATTCAACTGCTATACCTTCATTTGACCCGAGTGATACACGTAAGTAATCAGATGTGTCAGTGCTACTAACAAGTTCTCCAGTACCTGAAATAGAGTTGGTAAAAATTAGATTGGGTATTGTGGTTGGAGAAGTTAAATTATCTGGCAAATCTCCGCCAGAAGTAGCAATATCATTTTGATTTTGACCTACTGCTGAAACAGGGGTTATTGCTAGTGATAATGATGTCAAAACCATCATGACTACTAAACATAAACTGCTCGTTCGAGATTGAAAAGCATTCGCCTTATTGCCTTGCATGATGCTCAATAAGTGGCGATAGTAATAGAATGTTGCTATTTTCAAAATCAAATGGCGGTCGGTGCGACATGGCCATCTTTTTTGTCATCGGGTTTTCTAACCCTTGACCAAACACCGCCCATTAACTGGTCGTGGCAATTCTGGCAATAATGGAACCTTCGATATGCTTCTCTAAATGAATAAGCCTTCTTTCCAGTAGCGACTAGAAAACCTTCTGGTGAGAGCCTTGAGACTATTTCTCCAACTCCGCCACAGCCCGGAAAATCACAAACTGCGGGTGCTGCCATAGACTAACCTAGAGTTATCTCCACTTTAACCATCGCATTTTACAAGCAGATTAGAAGTGATTATTCTTCTTTAGGCTCGATTACTACCAACGGCACGTTTGCTTCAATAGATTGGCCTTCTTCGCAATTGACTGAAACCACTTTGCCATTGACAGGTGCTTGAATTTCATTTTGCATTTTCATGGCTTCAAGAATCAAAATAACTTGTCCTTCGGTAACTTCTTGCCCTTCAGAAACCTCAATTGTGACAATCTTACCCGGAATATTGGCAGATACGGTTCCCGATTTCTTTTTCTTGCCACCACCTGCACGTCGTTTCTTAACTACAGGACCAGAATTAGGAATTTCGATTTCAAAGGTTCGGTCTTCTACAGTAGCCAGCCATTTCCCGTTTTCTACTTCAACAACCACTTCGAACTCTTGTCCATCGACGATTACTTTCCTCTTTTCAGTCATCTAATCATCTCCATGGTGACCTGCTAGATCTAACATTCATCAATGAACTTAAGCCCATATTCATTCTAATATGGTCCTGAGACCATGCATTACCCGCATTTCTGCCGATATTTGAGCCATCATCACCTTGTGATTCAATAACGGATAGAACAGCACTTATTGCCGCGATTCTAAGTATTGCTTCATCAGTCATATTAATGCCTCACAGCGGAATATTTCCATGTTTTCTGGCCGGTCTTAATTCTTCTTTGTCTAGTAGCATTTCCAGCGCTCTAGCCAACTTCGAACGAGTTTGGTTTGGTTCGATTACATCATCTATGTAACCAAGTGCAGCTGCTTTGTATGGATTGGCAAATTTATCATTGAAGTCCTCAGTCAAACGCACACGCTCTTGCTCACTATTACGGGCACTCTTCAATCTTCGACGATGAATAATCTCAACTGCACCATCCGCACCCATAACTGCAAGTTCGGCTGAAGGCCATGCTACGTTGTAATCTCCACGGATATGCTTTGAAGACATAACATCATAAGCACCGCCATAGGCTTTCCTCATGATAACGGTCAATTTTGGAACCGTTGCTTCAGCAAATGCATAAAGTAATTTTGCACCATGTCTGATAATTCCACCCCACTCTTGATTGGTTCCAGGGAGGAATCCTGGTACGTCTTCAAAGGTGATTATTGGTACGTTAAAGGCATCACAAAACCGGACGAACCTTGCAGCCTTATCACTAGCGTCAATATCTAAGCAGCCTGCAAGAATTTTTGGTTGATTTGCGACAATACCAACGGTTTGTCCGCTTAAGTGGCCAAATCCGATGACGATATTTTGGGCCCAGTCAGCTTGGACCTCAAGGAAACCATTATCGTCTAGTACTTCAGATATAACATCAACAACATCGTATGGTTTGTTGGATTCCTCAGGGATAATGGTATCGAGTTTGTCACAACTTCGACCAATTGGGTCTGAGGTTTTCTTAACAGGGGGTTTTTCCATGTTATTTGCCGGTAATAGGTCGCATAGGTCTCTTGCCAATTGAATGGCTGCTTCGTCATCCTCAGCGGTGAAATGGGATACTCCAGATCTACTTCCATGAGTCATAGCCCCACCTAATTCTTCAAATGAAACCACTTCATTAGTTACTGTTTTGATTACTTCTGGCCCGGTGATAAACATGTGGGCAGTTTGGTCGACCATTATTACAAAATCAGTAATTGCAGGAGAATAAACCGCTCCACCAGCACACGGCCCCATTATGACCGAAATTTGCGGGACTACTCCAGATGCTCTGACATTACGGAAGAAAATCTCGGCATAACTGCCTAGTGATGCAACCCCTTCTTGGATTCTAGCACCGCCAGAGTCGTTCAAACCTATGACTGGTTTTCCCGTCTTGAGTGCCATGTCCAGTACTTTGCAAATTTTGAGACCGTGCATTTCTCCAAGAGAGCCACCATAAACGGTGAAATCCTGAGCGAAAGCGAAAACTTCTCGGCCGTTTATCATCCCATGTCCAGTGACTACTCCATCACCAGGGATGACATTCTTGTCCATGTCAAAGTCTCGGCATCGATGTTCAACCAATGCGTCCATTTCTTGAAAACTACCGTCATCAAGTAGAATTTCTATGCGTTCTCGTGCAGTTAACTTGCCGCGATTGTGCTGTGCGTCAACTCTCGCTTGACCGCCACCTGCTTCACTTTGCGCCTTCCTATTACGCAGGTCCCGCAGTCTTTCTTCAGTCGTAGGCATTGGTGTCAACTAGTTGGTGTATCAAAAGGCCGCCTTTATTGCTTACCATGTTTTTGGGCCATGAAGTTATTGCATTAGAGGTGAAAGTATGTTCCGAAGATGATTTCAAGGGTTGTCTTGATAGGTGAGCATTTATTCGACCAATCATGAGCCAACCATTACGAATCGTTGTTGCCAAGCCCGGTCTTGATGGTCATGACAGAGGTGCAAAAGTAGTGGCTAGAACCCTGCGTGATGCAGGTCATGAAGTAATTTACACAGGATTGCGCAGAACAGCACAGCAGATTGTGGAAACCGTCAGAGACGAAGATGCTAGATTTTTAGGGCTATCTTCGTTGTCAGGAGCCCATAATCATTTATTCCCAAGAGTTTGTGAATTATTAGTTGCAGAGGGATTGAATGATGTCATTGTGTTTGCTGGAGGGATTATTCCTCATGATGACCGAAGTGGTTTGTTTAGTTGCAAAATACGCGCAATATTTGGTCCGGGAACTCCAACCGCTGAAATCTTAGAATTTATCGACACCTCGTCGAATATGGCTGATATTGGGGTTGGAGACTCCAATGACTGGTTTTGGGAATCTTCTGCTTGAGGTGTTTTTTTTGAATGAGCAACTGATAATAGATGCCATTAACGGTAATCGTCGGTCAGTTGCTAGGACTCTATCAGGGTTGGAAAATGGTCATATTACACTTGGCCAAATAAGGCAGATTGCAGACATCAGCATGTTGGCAAAGGATAATGATAAATGGCACTCAATAGCCATAACTGGAGCTCCAGGAGTTGGTAAATCTTGTTTGATAGATAAATTACTGGCCAATTGGGCTGGAACTGGGCTGAAAGTTGCACTACTAGCCATCGATCCCTCTTCACCACGTACTGGTGGAGCTCTACTTGGTGATCGTGTTAGAATTACTGCGATTGACTTAGTGGATGTTAAAGACAAGATTTACGTAAGGTCGATTGCTACTAGAAAGTCTTCAGGCAGTGTGCCGTTAATTGTTTCTGATATGATTGAATTTTTGATTTTAGCAGGCTGGGATAAAGTGATTATCGAAACAGTAGGTTCTGGACAGGCTGAGGTGCGCTGTGCTGCGATAGCAGATCGTATTGTAGTAGTCGAAGGTCCGGCAAGAGGAGATGGGGTGCAAGCAGAAAAAGCCGGCTTGCTTGAATTAGCAGACGCAGTAATTGTTAACAAATCAGACCTTGATGGTGCTGAGAGGCATGCCGAGGAATTAATTGAATCATTTCATCTTGGTCTTGGCGATGCGCCTCCAGTATTGCTTACATCAGCCATCAACGGTGACGGTATTGCGGCTGCATCTAGTACCTTACTGGGCATAAAAGATTCTGGACGTTCCAACCGAGCACGTTGGCGTGAGAGGCTACTTGCCCAACATGAACGGAGAATCTTAGAATCAGCAAAGTTGGAAGAAATACTTGTTTTGTTGGCGGCAGGTTCAATTTCTATAATTGAAGCCCTCGATATATTAGGGGGCAATAAAAATGAGTGAACAAGTAGAACTAACGAACCCAGTTGATTTGTCGGTCGGTGGTATGAGTGGGCATATATTCCGTCGCATATTTCATATTTCGATGTTCATAATTCCCTACATCTACTTTGAATTTGGTAACGAAGTAGCTGAAAGAATTGGTTATACTTTACCTGAGGTAGTTTCGTTAGTTATTATTGTGGCTATTTTTGGTGAAGCATTGAGATTAAAATTTGGTGTCACTGTATTTGGTCAGCGAGAATATGAAGCAAAACAAGTTTCTGCATTAGCATGGGGTGGCTTTGCTGTTGGAATGGTATTACTATTGGCTCCAGTGAAGCAATACGCTTATCCTTTGATCTTTTCATTGTCTTTTGGCGACCCGTTCATGGGTGAGTTGCGCCGTAAAGGGTTTCAGACTAGGGAAGTGATTATTTTCTCAACAATTTTCCTTATTGCTTTGTGGCTAACTTGTTGGCATCTATTTGCCACTCCGTGGTGGTTAGCGGTAATCTTTGCACCACTTTGTGTCTTTTCGGAAATGCCTAGGTTGCGTTACATTGACGACAATGCTACAATGCTACTTATTCCACTTGCCGGGATTTTAATCCTCGAACCATTCCTTGGATTACTATGATATCTTTCAATATGTTAAAATGTGGATTGGTGTAGGGGGGATTGAGCAGCATGGATGAAGGAGATACCAAATATTCCGACCCGCCACAAGGCGCCTATTACTTCGTATACATTCTATCGATGATTTTACTCGGTGTGGCAATGTTTGCTTACCCTCTTTGGTAAATTACCCAACAAAAAGCGATTCTTCATATAAGTAATCGCTAATCAAAATTTATGTGCGGAATATCAGGGATGTTTTCATCTCCCGATAATTCTGTGGTTAACAAAATGGTCAAAATTCTTGAACATCGTGGGCCCGATGGGTCTGGAGTTTGGTCGGATGAAACCATAAGCTTGGGTCATAATCGCCTTTCAATTGTTGATATTAACGGTAGTCAACAACCTATAACTGGCAACTCAAATACTACACTTATCGCTAATGGTGAAATCTACAACCATTTAGATTTACGTAACAAACTAAACTATAATTGGAAAACCTCGGGGGACTCTGAAGTTATTCTTGCTCTTCACGAAAAGTATGCAAAAAATGTTGCCAAAGTTAGTGATATTAATCATACGAATTGGGTTAAACAACTGAATGGTATGTTCAGTTTTGCCTTGTGGGATAGTGAAACTCGAGAACTGATACTGGCAAGAGATTCGCTTGGTATCAAACCATTAGTTCGCACAATCATTGATGGCAGCCTATTGTTTGCCAGCGAAATAAAGGCATTTCATGCACATGAATCCTATCAACCAGTAATTGATGAAACTGCATTAGCGCTAAGATTGGCATGGGAATATTGCTTGGATTCCTCAACTTTGATTAAAAACGTACATCAGGTACGACCAGGTACTGTAGAGGTCTGGCGAGAAAACGATATTGGCCAACCGTATTTACACTCAGTAACTAGCTTTGAGCGGCAGCAACTAAACCCTGTTGATAACTGGAATCCTGATTTAGAAGCAAAAAGTTTGCTTGAGTCCTTTACCTACAGCGTTCAAGAACGACTTATGGCTGATGTGCCAGTCGGAATAGTGCTCTCTGGCGGTCTTGATTCCTCATTAGTTGCCGCAGTTGCTAGTGATGCTGCGATGCGTGAATCAAAGCCAGTGCCGGCTTGTTGGACTGTCGCTGAAAGCGAAGATAACCCGGATTGGCTTGCTGCACAAGAAGTTGCAAGTTCGCTTGATTTAGCACATCATACCAAAATTATGTCAAGTGACGGGTTTGTCAAAGACATCCCAAAACTGGCCTATTATGGTGAGGATCTGGATGTATCTGTATTATTCTTCCAGCCACTTTTCAAAGAAATGCAAAAGCATGTCAAAGTTGGGCTTTGCGGTCAAGGTGCTGATGAATTGCATGCCGGTTATCCGCGCTATAGGTCGTTAACCAAGCATACTGAAGTAGTAAACTCTAGGCTTAATCAAATGGAACAATCAGTTACAAAGCCGATAATTAATCGTAACCTTGATACTAACAGTTGCTGGTACACGAGTAGTTTATTGCCTGAAGATTATACTAATAATTTGGCGGAATTCCTTAACTTTGAACTTGAGCGCGGTCAGTTAAGTAATTTCCAATTAAGATTAGTAGACCGCCACTCAATGGCTAATTCTTTAGAAGTTAGAGTGCCATTCCTTGGCAAGCAACACCGACAACATTCCTACCGCTTGCCAACTGATTGGCGTTTGCCTAACGATGGTTTAGAAAAAGCCGCATTAAGGTCAGCGGCAAGGTTAACCAAATTACCAAGGTCAATTACTGACCGGCCAAAACTTCCAGCAGGAACTGCAACATCACCAAATCAACTTCGTCAATTCCTAAGTGAGTTCTCACATCTCGCAGAAGTAGTAGCAGAAAAATATACTAAATTTAGTAAACTATTGAATAATCAACCTGATATGGCAATCGGTCTCGGTTTGTTTGAGGCATTGCACATTACCCAACCACTACATAGCCGGACTAACTTTTCTATAGAATCATTGATTGATGAGGTGATAGCATGAACTTACACGAACTAACAACATTAATTGAAGACAAGAGAACTGAAATTACCGCTTGGATGGAGAAAAAACGGCAAGAAGTTTCTATTCCAATCTACGGTAGTGTTGATATCCGTGATGCTGGCTGGAAAATTGCTGTAGTCGATGCCAATCACTTCCCTGCAGGTTTCAATAATGTCGCCAAAGAAGATGAAGAACATCTTGCTGCATTACTTAGAAATAATATTTTACGACGTGATAAGAACTGTAAGTGGGTTCACCTATATCCTGAATCGCATACTAGAAATTCAGCATATGCAGAGAACCTACGGACTCTACAGCGGTTGCTAAAAATGGTTGATTTCCGTGTGACTGTTGGCTCACCGGAACTTGAAGGACACGGTTCAATTGCTGGTCTATCAGGACCCTTGAATCTAGATAATGTGGAGTTGAAAGACTTTGATGGTCAACAAGGGATTGCTATTGATGGTAAGCGACCAGATTTGATACTTCTCAACAATGATTTGACTGAAGGCTTACTGCCTGGACTTGCCTCCAGTAGAGTGTCCCCTCCCACTGAAATGGGTTGGCATGTAAGAAAGAAGTCAGATCACTATCAAGCCCTACAGGATTATGTCGATGAGATTGCTGAAATGTTAGGCATAGAATCATGGTATTTGATGACTCAATGGTTTGTTTCTAAGGATAAATGCTTGGATAAGGAAGCATGCAGAATTGAACTTGCTGGAGAAGTCGATGATTTTCTATCAAGGATTGGAGCAAGGTACCAAGCAATGGGGATTGATAGAGAGCCAGTAGTATTCATCAAAAACAATAGTGGCACCTATGGTCTTGGAATTTTATCAGTCAAGAGTGGTAGTGAATTACTCGAACTTTCCAATCGCAAAATGAAGAAATTAATGTACTCTAAAGGCGGTGTCGATGTAGAGGATTTCTTAATCCAAGAAGGAGTCCCGACTTGTCTTACTACCCAGTCTGATGGTCCAGTGGAGCCGGTTGTTTACTTGGTTGATGGTCAGGCAGCATCTTGGTTTTACCGAATTAACGAAAAGAAATCAGATATTGAAAATCTTAACTCTCCTAGCGCAGTTTTTCAAAGCTATTCAGAAGTTGGTCACATTTATGGCAAACACGCTCATGGCTGGCATGCCTTGGTTGCCGAACTTTCGATGCTTGCTATGGGCAAAGAGTTTTCAGCATATCAAAATTAATGTCTAGCAAATAAATAATGCTAAGGATACCTTGGGATGTTTATGGGCAGAGCGTGGTTATATTCACTCACTATCCTCATTGGCCTGTGGGTTTCTGCTACTGCGCTTGGTGGATTACTTCCTGATAACTTGGCAGAATGGCCAGTAAATATCTGGTGCTGGGGTGTGTTTGGCTATATCTACAAGACAACTGGTCGAAAAGAAAGAATAGAGATGATTACAGTTCTTGCTTTTGCCACACCAATGGAATTGTTCTTTAGCGAAGTGTGGAATATATATGAATATCAAAGAGGATTAATGCCATTATTTGTACCAGCTGGACATTATTTCTTATTCGACCTTGGCAGAATTATGGCAGACAAAATGAAACAAACCTCGGCTTTGCCAATTTTGCTACCCTTCATCCCAATGGTGGCATACGGTGTCTACGATGGCAGTGACACCTCTGGACTTATTCTTTTGTTCTTGGTATTAGTTTTTACCCGTTACGGCCCTCAACCACGATTGTATGCATCGATGGCTTGGGCGGCATTAGCAATGGAAATAGTTGGTACACAGTTAGGCAACTGGACTTGGGTAAACGAGGTTCCATGGACCGGTTTGACTGCTTGGAACCCACCATTACTTGTTGGTGCCTTCTATTGTTTTGGTGATTTACTGGTGAATATGACAGTCGTTAGGTTTGAAGAGAAGGCCCACGTGGGGTTGCATGAATGACATCAGCGGATGAGTTGAAAAAGCGTAGAGAAGCGGAAGCTTTGCGCATTCGAACTTCACTTAACCGACAGCGTAGTGTTCAACATTCATCTATCAAAGGCGGCGAAAATACAGTTGCCTTCGTTGAGGAAAATTTGTGCATTGGTTGCGATCAATGTGACATAGTATGTGATGATGACGCGATTGAACTTTACAAAGTCCCAATGCGAAGTCCATTGATGAACGTTGAATCAAATCGTAAAGCGAAGATTATTCGCGATGCTTGTACTGGTTGCAGACTTTGCGTTCTAGCGTGTCCAACAGATGCAATATCGATGATTGATAGGTGATGCTATGAGTGGAAAAGACGAAGCTAAAAATGACGCTCAACGATTTGGTGGCGAATTTGGCCCTTACCGTAAACCAGGGACTACAGGAGTACCATTATCAACTTTCAAGACCCTAGTTTGGACTTCAAATATTGGTGGTTTAATCTTGTGTGTACTAGCTTTGGAGATGCTATTTGTTCAACAGATGTTCATGTGGGGACTAGTCACCCTAATTGCAGGAGTTGGTGTTGCTTTATTCCCGTCAAATTATGAAATACTCGGTATGAGTGATGACGATGAGACGACTGAGGATTGACTCAAGCTTCAGTCTCTAAAGTAGTAATCGCTTCTTCGGCAATCTTTGACTTCTTCTCATTAATCTGTTGTGCTAGGAAGGTCACTACGTCAAGGATCTTAATGTCTGAGTATTTGTCATCATCTTCAAACTTCAAACATTCAAAGTGAGTTACACATTTTGGGCAAGATGTTAGCATGGTATCAGCACCGGTTGACTTGATCTCCTCCATTCTAGAGACACGAAGTGCTCTAGCATTTTCATTACAAGACATCATACTGGAAACGCCACAGCACATTGCATCTTCGCCGCTGTGTTCCATCTCGACCAGATTTACGCCTTCGACAGCATTGATTAATTCCCTAGGTTCTTCATAGACTCCCATTTGCCTGCCAAGTCTGCATGGGTCGTGATAGGTAACTGTGGTTTCTTCAGCAACCTTCAAGTCCATATCAAATCCTTGTTCAAGTAAAAATTCTGTTGTGTGCATAACCTTGACATCTTCAAGTTCGTAATCTCTAGCAAAGGTTCTGAAACACTCAGCACAGGATGATACTAGTGTGTCAATTCCAGACTGATGGATTTTCTTTTGGTTGTAAGCTTTCAACTTGTCAAATACTTCAGTAAGACCTTGCCATTTTTGATCGTGACCACAGCATTTTAGGAAGTCCCTGCCTAAGTATGAGACGTCTACTCCAAGTTCATCAAACAGAGTATATGCCGATGTAGTTGCGGCTCCAAGGTTCATTTCACCTTCATTGACGTGAGAGAAAACCATTTCTTGGTCTAGGTAGTCTACGCAACCTGGATAATAACCGATATTAGAATCGATCGGGTAGTCCTCAACAGTAATGAAATCCTGATCTGCATCTTCTTCAGCCTCAGCAGCAAGAACTGCTTGTAATACTGTGTGAGGGATTTCAGCCTGTGGACCACCAACGATTAGTCCTCTGCGAATGTCGACATATGAGTCATAGTCAACTAGTTGAGGACATGCATTGGTACAGGCTGTACAGGTAAGACATGAATACATTGGGACTCCATCGTCTTCATTGTTCCATGAGTTGTAAATGATGTTGAGTTTGTCACCACCGTTGAATAATCTAACAGGACAAGCATCATCACAAAGGTCACATCCGTAACACTTGTTCATCTCGAATTCATAGCCTCTAGCCATTGAGCGCAGCAGGATGAATACCATTGCGCCAAAAGTAAGACAAGGGATGAACATTGCATAGATTAGTTTCGCATCTAGGCTCTTTGGGTTCATGTGATATCCAGGGTTATCGATTTGTCCGTAGTTTGAGCCACCAAGCGCCATGTCTGTGGTGCTGCTAAGATTGACAGTCTTACCCTCTAGTGCAGCTGGTGCTGCGCTATTCCAAACTAATAACGGCTGGAATGAAGCAATTTCTAGTTTGATTTCTTTCATCATTGTATCATTAAGAGCCAAAGGCCCGGTGATTGTAACATCAAATTGATACTGGTAAGTTCCAACTGGTAAGTCGACACTTGTTCCTGCACAGTCATTTATGTCAGCGACAACATTGCCATCTGCGTTGGTGACAGACAAGGTGCTGCTAATCATAGAATCGGTCTTGACGTCATTGATCTTTCTTTCTTCAGCTCGATGTTCACATGATATATCAGTAGTTATCTTACTAACAGATTCATGATGTCCTTCTGGGAATAATACAGGGTCTTCAGTAACTGTAAATGTATCACTAACTGAATATGAGTCTTCGGTAGTCAAGGTTGCAGATTCAAATGCAGAATTAATACCATCTGCTGGTATTTGATGTCCGTTGGAATCAAAGAAATCGATAATTACTTCTTGACCTGGTTGATAAATTACCCAATCTAACCACGCCGTAGTTGGTACGGTGGCATCCTCTGACCAGCCAAAATTATCGGTAAATTCGTTGGTGTCGTGAACGTGGACATCGACAGGCTGAGTTCGCATTTCTTCTAACTCACCATAGTCTGATATGGTTCCCAGGCCTTTAGCGCCCCAGAAGCCTTTGTCGTAAGTATCCCATGTTGCAACAGTTGCAGCAGTGGACAAAATTAACGCCCCAACTAGAATTTGCTTGGCATGGTTCGGCGTAAACGCTGAGCCCCATGCTTTTGATAACACCATTCTGGCGCCAAAGTAGATACATATCCATAACAGAATACCAGTCATCGCCCAAGGTATGGCGTTGAACGCTTCGGCCATCCAAGGCTCCCGCACCCCACAAAGTAGATCGCCATGACTGTCTAATTTACAATAGTCTGACCGATTCTTGTGGTAAAGTTCTAAGAAAATATTGATTGAGAACACCGATATGAACCAAATGTGTGCTAAGTAAACAGCACCTGCAGCAGCAAACCATGGATCTTCGACTGGCCGCTTTTCTCTGCCACCAAGGAACGGTGGTAGGATAAGTATACCTATTGGGATTCCAGTTAGGGCTGCTCCCCACCATGCTGCATTCCAAGGGAATACAGGTTGACCGACAATCTCTCCGATGAAACCAGTAGGGACGGTAAATTGGGGTAGATATTCACCCCATCTAAGATAACCGTAAGAAAACAACACATACCAGTCAGGGAATACGAATCCAGCTTGTGCGTAAGGGTCCGCTGCACCGTGCAGTGGTGGAGGGATAATCCATGCATAATACAACAGGACAGCACCCATGAATGCAAAAATCAAGATATCTCTCAATACTTCATGCGGCCAAAAACCATGGCCTAGGCGTGTTCTTTCGCGCTTACCTTCAGTTGATTGAAGCTTTTCTTTTTCATCCATATATGAAGATGCTACTCTACCCAGATTCTCTACTAGTCCCATTTAATTCCCCCTAAGATCAATGTGGCTCCGCAATTCCTTGCACCCAAACAATAAACAAATGGACTATAATTAGCCCTGTGACTATAACTGGTAGTATGAATACGTGAATAAAGTACATCCTAGTTACTGTTCTTTCGGTTAATGACGAGCCACCAAATAGTAACGTTGCGACATACTTGCCGACTAATGGGCTTGAGTTTGCTAGGTTTATACCAATTACCGCAGCACCATACGCTAGTGAGTCCCATGGTAGTAAGTAGCCTGAATATCCAAAGACAATTGTTAGAGCCATTAGTGCGACACCAATTAGCCAGTTAAGTTCTCTTGGATTTCGATAAGCTCCTGTGAAGTATACACGGCACATGTGCAAGAATACGCTGGCCACCATGAAGTGAGTTCCCCAATGGTGGACTGCCCTTATGATATAACCAAACGGTAATTCAGTCATGATATATTGCATGCTCAAATAAGCTGGAGATGGAATTCCATTTCCGCCAGGAACATAGTAGATACCCAGCACAGTACCAGTCAAGACTAGAATAATGAACGAGAGGAATGATATCCCTCCTAGGCAGTATAATGGATACCAATACCAGATTATGCGAAGTTTATACTTTTCAGCGTGAGTCAGTGGCATCTGTCTGTGCATGTTGTAGTATGCACCTTTTGACATATTCCAATAATCTTGTATTCTAAATCGTGTGTCTAGCCATGAAAATACCCAAAGGAATGATCGCTCAGCAAAGCCCATCTTTCCGGAAGATTCAACGGCTCGCAGAATCTCTCTGCGAGGCATTTCTTCATTCTCTTTGCGCAGGGTAAACGCAACAAGAACAATAATGAAGGCAATAAAGAACCAAAGAATCCAGAACATTGTAGTCATTTAATCACCTCAATCACAATATGTTAACCAATCTACATAATCGGTGATGCCGGTTATCACATCACCGTCCATTAATACAGGAATAATAGGAAGTCCTACAGGAGCAGGGCCCCCTGAAGCCTTTATTCCTGCATAACTGAATGTTGCACCACTAGAACGATTTCTGTTAGAGTTCATCTCTAGGGCAGTAGGGTCAAATCTTGAAGAGTGACAGATACAGAATAGTTTAGTTCCGCCATCATCACCGCCGCCTGGAGTCCATGAATCATCAGTAAATGAGTTAGAAACTAATTGCCAACCTGGTATGCAACAAAGATGAGTGCATCGCCCATAAATAATTACTATATTGTCAGATGGGAAAATCCGCGGGTCAACGTCTGACATGTCCTCAAAATGGCCAATTCGCTTACCAGTTTCGTCGTATCCTTCCATCATTTGGAATCTTGCTTTACCAAGAGATACTGGAGTGTCTTTGTTTTTCTCGTGATCGACATACACTACAATGACCGGGACTCCATTCCAAATTCCAGCTGCTCCGGCTGTTCCAGTACTCGATTTTGCGGCTTCGTCAACGAAATCTTGACGAGTCATGTTGACTTCGTGTTTCGCCCCATACCAAGCCTCATCTTCACGACCCTTGGCCCAGAATTGTATGGTGCCTTCTCCGCCAGTCCCCTCGGTGTCGGGCGGCATAATGAGTGCAGTGAATCCCAGAACACCCAATGATGCTGCTAATACTCCAGTCGCAGTGTTGAATCCGTACTTCAAAAATTGTCGGCGATTGATGACTTTCCCAGCACCATATGCGGCTTCATCTCCGCCCAAAGAAGGTGCAGGTTTCAAATCATATTCTCTTGCCAATTAAATCACACCTTGTATTCTTTCCAATCCTTTTGATGCTCGGGGATGAATTTGTTTATTGCATGTTTTACAATGATAGTATCTGGTAAGATGAATCTTAGATATACCAAACCCATCATAATGAGGGTAGTTAACGACATTGCTAGATGGAATGCCAATTGTCTTTGATCCCAATCTTTGGCTAGTCCATAGATTAATGAAAACACCCAATAGCATGACCAAAAAATCCCCCAAATGAAAAAGAACATGGTAAGGTATGATGCCCCAGATGGTGCTAATTTTGCGCTTACAATCGAACCCATATCAGCTTCGGTAAATACACCTTTGTCGATTGCCATCTCCATTTCTTCTTCTGTAAGACTGGCATCTTCCAAGGATTTTCTTGCGTCTTCTACGGTGATATCACCCTTGGCCACTCCTCGTAGTAGTTTTGTGATTGTATCATCCATCATTGATCACCTCTTCGCCTTATCTTGTATCGCAACCTAAGCTGGTTACTTCTACCTTTGTAAGATGATGAGAAACTATACCTGAGCATTAATCCTGCAAATAATATAACTGCAATAACAGCGCCAAACCCAAGCAACCCTAACACGTGTGCCCTAAACTCTGCGCCCATATGATGTAGGTCTACTCCGGTTTCTTCTGGTACAGGTGGGCTGACATTGCCATCGCCGGCAAATAGTGTCCTTGTGCCCATTGCAGAGGTGTCTTCATCACCTTCTTGCAGGGCAAAGATAAGTTGGTTCCATTTATCTTCAGGTCCAGGTCCTTGGTCTCCGTTAACTGAATTTCCAGTTATCCAGAAGTCAACAACTCCGTTTCCTGAATCTGGTGCAGCCCAAGTGAATATCCACATTCTGTCAGAGTTGCCTGCCGAGGCTTCGGTTTGAGTCAGGGTCGTTGGGTCTTCCTCCCAATTTTGCAAGTTGTCACCAGAAAGTATCCCGCTAGAGACACGCATTGAAAAACCAGCAGTCCAAGGGCTTGCTGCAGTAGGCCCCCCGATAATTTGTAGTTTTAATTCGTAAGATTCTCCACCAGCCCACGCATATGGCACATCATCGAGAATAATTTGTACAGTGTTGTCTGCCACAGGATTGTGGCACAGACAGCCTTCTTTGGCTACATCATCAATGGTCTCACCGGCGTTTGATTGTTCACCACCAATGCCTCCGTGATAGGATGAAGCAAGGCTGGGTGTGATAAGAATAATCAACAAGGATATGCCTAGCGCAAGGCGTTTCGAGATAGGCTTGCGCAACATAAACACACCCAGTTATTTCCCCCACCTATGTGAACCCTTTAAACATTGTCAAATTGGGCGGGTTAATTTATTCGCAGTACCTCGTTTTTGTGCGGGTTTATAAACTATGAAAACAGCCTTAAAATCATTATCAAAGGGGATAGTTCAATAATTAGGAGTTTTTGGGAATATTGATTCTTATGTCAACTCCGTTTGAGAACACCTACGATTTATCCGAGAGTCAATTAGCAGATTTAGGAGAGGCAGAAGAACTTATTCTAAAAAACAGTCTTGGAAAAGCTGAAGAATTATTGCTCAAGATGCTTGAATTAGACGATGACTGTATTCCAGTTTTATCTAACCTAGGTCACCTCTACGGTCGCTATTTGTCGGAGTTTGAAACCGCCGTAAAATATTATGACCGAGTTTTAGCATTGGAACCGGATAACGCTTGGGCTAGAGATTCGAGAAGAAGGTATCTTCGCTATATTGATTGATGGGCTAAAGTTCATTGATGTTCAAGTTCAGGGGAGTTTAATGGAATCATCGCAGATTCTCATCGCCGGTGTTGGCGGAATTGGTTGCTCATGGGCCAAAGGTGCTTGGTCGCGATGCGATTCCGAAGCAGATATTCTGCTAATAGACGCAGATGATGAAAGTTTCTCCGATATTGAACGTGGTCATGTTCTACGCTTAGGCAGTGTTGTCGACAAGCTTGGTTGTGCGTCGCTACCGCCACTGGCTGAACAACGCATGAGGAGTGTTTCTTCAGTTGTCAGTAAATTGATGGAACCTGTGGAATTAGTGATTTTGTTAACCGGACTAGGTGGTGGGACTGGGACGGGGGCAGCTCATGAATTTGCCCGTCAGGCCCGATTATCTGGAGCTATTGTGATCGCAGTTTCAGCAATGCCATTTGAAGTCCAATCTACAAGGTTGAGAATTGCTGAGGATGGATTTGACCGTCTAGATAAATTTGCCCATGTAACTGTAAGACTATCCTTAGAACGACTTGCAAGACAAGCTAGGGAAAAAGGGCGTTCTTGGCAAATGGGCGCTGAGTGGGTTGAAGATTTGGTTGATGGTTTGGTAAGGACCTTACTCAGAATGGGTTTGATTAATTTGGATTTGATGGACCTCAGAGCGATAGTGGAACAGGAAGGCAACGCTACTTTACTAGTGGGTATGGGGGAGCCAGAAGAGCCCGAAAAAATTCTACACTCAGCAATGATGGCGCCATTGGCAGCCTTGGACGTAAGTGGTGCTACAGGTTGCTTGATTCAAATAGAAGGTGGGTTGGGTATGACGTTAAGCCAGGTTGATTCAGTAGCAAGGTTATTCACTGAAGCACTCGATTCTGACGCCCAAGTAATTTTAGGAGCAAGAGTTAGCGAAGATTTGGTAAATACTATCAGAGTTGTGACATTACTTTCAGGGATAAAGGACTCTAATCAACTTCAATAATCGTATCCCACTCAACATCTTCAATAACCGGAGTTGTTTTCTCCTTTTCCCAATCGACTTCGTCATCCTCTTGCCACGAATCATCGTCAGAATTTTTTTCACCTGCTTCATCTGCAGTTTCATTGAATTTGTCATCTTGGATGTGGGTGTTTTTTGGTTCGCTATGTTCTACGATGCGATTTACTTCTACTGCTAAGTTGTCTTGCCCAATTATGTCTGTGAGCACCTTTCTGTGAATATATAGCACGGCTATTATCACCACTGTATGCCCAATCTGCATCACCGTTGTGATGTCATCAAAGACAGTAGTTAGCATCGCCACGCTACCAGCATAAGCATATCCAAATGCTAAGCCCCATGACAACGCATTTTCTTCGTTGATGGGCCTAAAACTACTTTTGTAACCTTTAGCCGTCATCGACCAAATTGCGATAAAGACGGTAAAAATCATCAAAACTAATTCTTCAAACAATACTTGAATATCAGTGGGGTCGAGGAAAATTTGTCGCCAAAGAGTTAGTAAGTGCCATGAGATAAAAACATGACAAATAATGGTCCACCTATTACTAAAATTATGTAATCGGTATTTCATCGAAGCCAATTTCTTCAATTGCCAATTATATCCGACATTTGCAACTAACACTAATACTGCGATGCTAGTAAATAGCAGGCTGTCTAAAAATGCTCCACTAAGAGACAAATTGAAGTTGTTAATTTTGTAAAATATGGTGGCAAAAACACTTGACATTAAGGCGATTATACCAATTGAAAATAACACAGACATTTGTAAATAAGTAGGTCTTTGTTTGTCGATTAGTTTAGCGCTTGCTGAGGAGGCCCATTTGGTAAATGAAGTTCCTTGGACAATTGACCAGACGACAAATAGGCTACCCATGGCCAGAGGTAGAACTCCATCGCCAATTGGTATTACTCCGTTTTCACCAAAGAAAAATAACATGGCTAGAAGCGAAATAAAGGCCATTAATAACGGGAAAATACAGATTCGAAATTTGGCTAGATTACGAATTAAGAGCGGCCGTTCGTCGGTTTCATCATAATCCAGGGTAATCCATTTTTTGACTATTGTACTATTGCTTGTTATTGCACTAACTCCATAGCCGATGGATAAACTGGTAAACGCCATTGCGGAGATATTGGTTAATGAATCTGCGCTTGAGGTGATGTATAGTATAGCTGATAATATAATCACTAAAATGATGTGAGGCATTGTGGAAGAAGATAACAAAGTCCTAGCAAGAGAGATCAATGAAACATTAGAATTTTCATATTCTGCCAATAAATCCTGGCTAGAATCTCCCAATTCTTCTGTGTCACTGTCCATGTGGCATCATTGGTAGGCTAATGTCTCTTAGATTTCATCTTATCCAAAGAAATAAAGCCAAATGCTAATTGTTAGTGATATGGCCAAGCGACTTACCAAGGCACTACGCGGTAAACGCCGTTGGTTTGGCATTAAGGTGGATAGCCAATATACGACACGGAGGCAACTCTCTGACCATTTGAATTCGTTAGCTAGTAATCTAAAACTCTCCAAACAAATCCGTCTGATGGATTTTGAATTGTCTGCTAAAGACGAGTTTTCTCTTGCAATAATTGAGGTGAAATTACCAGACTATAACTTGTTGCGAGAAAATATCGATAATGACGAATCGATTGATACATTTGGAGTTCAGAGTATAACTGCAAGTGGCAAGATTAGGTTGGTAAGGGACAGGCTTAATCTGGCAAAAAAGCAATGAAAGTTTCATTTGTGATACACACTCACACCCTAACATGGGCGCTGGTGGTTCTGCTGATGCGATGAAATTCAGCGACGTTCTAATTTTAGTTGGAGTTGGAGTATTATGTGCTGGTTTCATTATTCATGGTTGGGTCGAGACGACCTCTATTGATTATGCAGAAAACCCTGAATATAGTAAATCACTAACCCTTCTTGATGGTGACAAAGTAGAGTTTAATGTTGAATGCATTAGCCAACCTTTTTTGACGACAGCACCTTTTGATTGTAGTGGTAATGTCATCATCTACGATGGTTCAGACGATCCGACAACACAACCATATCAATTAATGGAAGGTGAGAAATTCACATACACTTTCGATTCGAAAGATTCAGGATCTCTTCCAGTGTCCATCAACATAGATTGGGGAGAAGCTGAAGCAGAAATTGATGTAAAACGGGTTTTTATGCTTGATTTCATCATTTATCCAATCGGAATTGCAATTTTACTATTTGGTCTGCAAAAAAGACGAGTTGAACAAGAATCAGCGCCAATTGATGCGGAAATTTGACATCAAAATTCCCATTTGAGTGATTCACCCTCATCACACAAAAGGAGTTGATTTTTTTGGTCACGAACAATAACAAAACCATCCAAATTTACTGAGTCAAAAGACACTTCGTAATTTCTATAGATTAGTTTACTAGGTGCTACAAAACCATCAGTTATTGATTTACTAGCAAGTCTATGATAAGCCGTTAAATTAGCCTTTGGAATATTTGGGGCCTCGTCAAATAATCCGGCTAAACGGCAATCAATTTCTGATTGTAAAATCATTCTGCTGATTTCCTTGTCCAATGATTCTGCGAAACTGGCTGGAATATCATAAACTGGCATATTTTCTAATTTAGATAGGTTAATACCGATACCAATCACAGTCTCGTTAACATTCCCTTTCGAGATGGATTCGATCAAAACGCCACAAACCTTGCCAATCTGACCGTCCTGCTTTAATAAAATATCATTAGGCCATTTTTGAATAATCTGTATGCTACCAGGCGATTGATTGTGTTGTTGTAGGCATTGTTTGACAGTAACGCCGCAGATTAACTGCAAAATATTGGGTGAAATATCAAACGTATTTCCAATTTTCCAGGAGCAAGCAAGCACTTCACCGGCATTATCCCAGCGTCTTCCTCTTCTCCCATGGCCATCGGTTTGATGGTCACTTGATAGGGAGCTGCCAATAGGCCAATTGGATGATAACAATTCAGTGCTTGTGGAGGTAAGACTAGTTTGGTGGATTTTCTTGGCGTTGACAAACGGTCGCCATACAGCAATGATTTTGATTTCCTCGCCGTCATCAAATGTTTCATCATCGATTACTCTGCAGGCAAAACCTGATTTAGCCGCAGTATTTACTAGTTGTTCGGTTGATTTTGATTCACCAACTAAAAATAATCCGATTCCAGTATTTGATAATAATTGATTTTGATGTATTTTTTTTAATACTAATCCAAACAAATCCTTGCCTTGGGTTTCGATTAAGGCTGCATCTTCCAAAGGGCCAAGTAATTCAGCATCTTCATCGACTTCTAGGTAGGGTAGATTCCAGAAAATCAAATCATAGTTTTTTTGTTTGGCCCATTGAGTAATATCCCCATCTTCTTGTGGTCCTGGGCCGCCTTCGAACACTCGAATATCTGCAGAGTGATTTTGTTTGAACATTTCCCTTGCTGAAGCAACAGCAATTGGATTTATGTCACAAGCCTCAACTTGCCATCCTTGGCGCCGACATAACAGTGATAATATGCCGCTTCCCGTGCCGATTTCTAAACACTTCTTGCCGTTTCCAGATCCGAGTTTTACCAATCGTTTGGCTAGCAAATTGGTATCTTCTTTTGGTGGATATACAGTATGAGGTAAATTTAGTTGAAAAATTTCTCCAGACGGTGATTTCCAAGAAGAAATTTTGTGTCCCTTGGCAATTAATTCCAACTCGCGAGAAACCGAGTCTTCATCGAAACTCTTTCCGCTCATTGGAATGTAGGTTTTGAAGTCGGCATTTATTCATTGCCTTGTTTGGATGATAATTGGTCAAAATGGGTTAAAATAGATAAAATATAGCAAGATTTTTACAAACTCAATAACGCTTAACTGGCCGCAAGTTATATGAACACTAGGCAAGTCGGCAGGAAAGCCCAAGTTGCTATGTTGGGCCTGTAGCTCAGTCAGGTAGAGCATCCGGCTTTTAACCGGACGGTCGCGGGTTCGAACCCCGTCAGGCCCGCCTGACTCGCTATAGGTCTAGCCAGTTCTGGGTATTTTGAGGGGTCTGGCATGGTAGTAAAAAGCGCAACAAAAAAGCGATTAATGGAACTTGGAGTATCTGAAGAATTCGCCCACAAATTGGCGACGGACAGAAACATGACTGACATCAAATCTCTCTCACACGACGAGATTGCTTCCATTCTTGGAATTTCCAAAGATTCCGAATCTTTCACTAACGTCATGTCGGTTATCGCCGAACAAGGCTCTAGACGCCGTGCTCAGAAAAAGAGTAAGAAAATCACTATACGTTCCCGTGCTATTGATGAATTCGATAGACCTGAGATTACCTTAAGATTCAATGCGCTTAACCATGAACTTGTACCTCATCAAGAATTGGTTGGCGAGGCAAATATCACCGAAGAAGAACAGTACGAAATTGAAAAGGCGGAATTAGACCCTTGGAAAATGGTAGAGACTGATGATGAGACCGGTGAAAACAGAATCGCAAAGGAATTGCTTCCAAAAATCTTGATCACCGACCCCGTGGTCCAAGTTTTGAAGGAAGAAGCAGAATCTATCGATAACGCAAAGCTGGCTGCAGACCCCGAACACAAGCCACTTGCAGCGGGATGGATTGCCGACAGAGTGGTAAAGGTCATCAGACGTTCACCTTCCGCCGGGAAAACAATGGCCTACAGGCTGATAGTAGAGGGTAACTGAGGGATAGCAATGCAGGAAATAATTCAATCATTTTTCAAAGAAAGAAGCCTAGTCAACCATCAAATCGCATCATATGATGACTGTATCCCAGCTGGGGACAACATGATTTCAAGAATGGAGAAAATCATTCGTAACATCAGAGTTGGAATCGACGGAGAAGTTGATGATGATGATGGTGGTTTTATCAAACTTGACGTTGTCGATCAAGACATTGTCATTCGCATGAAGAACATTCAACTTGGAGAACCCACCATTAGAGAAGCCAATGGTTCGGAACATCCATCCACACCTATGGAGTGCAGGTTAAGAAAACTAACCTACATGTCTCCCGTAACTATCGATTTTCAGATAGTTAGAAACGGTATCCCTTCTCCAAAAGAAGAAGGGGTTCAAGTTGGAAGCATGCCAATTATGGTCCGCTCAAAGAGATGTAACTTACATCCAGCACATATTGCTGGTGACCGCCAACTTTATCCAACAACTTCTGCTGAGGATTCAGATTCTTGGAAAGAAATGCTGAAGAAGAAAGGTGAAGACCCACTTGACCCTGGTGGTTACTTCATTATCAACGGCACAGAAAGAGTACTTATCTCAACAGAAGATCTTGCGCCCAACAGAGTAACCGTGGAAATCAACAAGAGATATGCCAAGAGAACAGAGGTTGCCAAAATTTTCTCACAAAAAGACGGTATGAGGAAACCCCTAACCGTCGAGAAGAGAAGAGATGGTATGCTTATGGTGAAAATTAGTACTGCCGGTACTACGCCAATTCCTGTTGTTCTTCTAATGAGAGCTCTTGGAATTGATAATGACCAGGAAATCTTTACTGCTATTGCAGGCCCAACAGAGACTTTCAAGTATATCGTTGCCAATATCAACGAAGTTAATGACAACGAAGAGTATGCAGTGCAAAATATGCTAGAAGCTCATGAATGGTTACAAAAGAAATTTGCTGCCGGTCAGCAAAAGGATTACCGTGAAGCAAGAGTAGACCAATTACTTGACAGGGAATTACTACCTCACTTGGGCGACCAAGGAACTGACCGAAAGAAGAAAGCGGTTTTCCTAGGAAGAATTGTTAGACAAGTTCTAGAAATGGCAATGCACTCCAAGGAACCTAATGATAAAGACCACTACGCAAACAAGCGCGTAAGGCTTGCTGGTGACCTTATTGAAGACTTATTCCGTGTCTCTTCCAATCAACTTGCTAGAGACTTGAAATACCAACTTGAAAGACACCACAACAGGAAGCGTGAACTAAGAATCACCTCATGTCTAAGGCCAGACGTGCTTACTTCCAAAATTATGCACGCACTTGCTACAGGAAACTGGGTTGGTGGACGATCTGGTGTCAGCCAACTACTGGACAGAACCACATATCTTGCTGCTCTATCTCACATGAGAAGGGTTACCTCACCGCTAGTTAGAAGCCAACCTCATTTCGAAGCCCGTGACCTTCACCCGACACACTGGGGTAGGCTATGCCCTAACGAAACTCCTGAAGGCCAAAATTGTGGTCTAGTAAAGAATGCAGCTCAAATGATTGACGTTTCAGAATATATTAGCGAACAAGATGTCAGAAATCAACTTGACGAACTAGATGTTTATCAGCCAGATGATTGGAGTGACGGGGACAGAGTTCACGTTAACGGTGATATTTACGGGATTCACAAGCGTGGAACTAACTTAGTTAGACACTTTAAGTCTGCACGACGAAGAGGAACTATACCCCCTGAAGTATCTATTAGATATGACAGCAAAAATCGTGACATTTTCATTAACACTGACAAAGGTAGAATACTTCGTCCGTTATTGATCTTGTACGATGGAGCACCTCGTTTGACATCGCAACACTTAGCCGCATTAACCAACGGTGAGATGACTTTCAAGAACTTAGTCAACGAAGGAATCGTGGAATGGGTAGACGCAGAGGAAGAAGAAGATCTTTACATAGCGCCCAAACCATTCGTGCTACCTGCAACAGTTCCAGGCGGCAAGTATGCTGGCAGACCTCTAACTAACGAGAACGTTGAGTGGACTAATCTTGGTGAACCAGGATCAACTTCTGCAAAACTCAAGGTAAAGGTTAGAATGCCGAACAATGATTGGCAGATTGCAAGTTTTTCGGTAGATCTAGAATACTCAACCGAACATACTCATTGTGAAATTGACCCACAACTCGTGTTGGGTGTCTGTGCTTCCCTTATTCCGTATCCTGAACACAACTCAACACCTCGTGTTACAGGCGGTACGGCTATGGTAAAACAATCTCTTGGTCTACCTTCCTCAAACTACAGACTACGTCCAGATACTAGGGCCCACATTTTACATTACCCACAACGTTCCATTACCAAAACAAGAGCAATGGAAACTACCAACTTCGATAACAGACCTGGTGGTCAAAACTTTATTGTAGCCATCATGTCTCTTCACGGTTACAACATGCAAGACGCAGTAATTATGAATCGTGGTTCAATAGATTTGGGTCTAGCACGATCAACATTCATGCGTACCTACAACGCGGAGCGTAGAAGATTCCCTGGCGGACAAGTAGAAGAAATCGAAAAGCCAGGATCCTCCCTACAAGAAGTAAAGGGACTAAAACCCGATGAAGCATATATCCATCTTGAAGCAGATGGATTGCCATTACCAGAAAAATATCTGGAAGGTGGAGATGTTCTTGTCGGCAAGACAAGCCCTCCAAGATTCCTTGAGGAATCATCAGGTGGTGCTTTCTTAATGGCTCAAGAGCGTAGAGAATCATCTATGCTAATCCGTCATGGAGAAAAAGGCTGGATAGACAACGTGTACGTCACCGAATCTCTTGACTCTGGTCGCTTGGTTAGAGTGATGGTTCGCAGTCACAAAATCCCTGAAGTTGGAGACAAATTTGCCTCAAGGCACGGACAAAAAGGTGTTATTGGTAGGTTAGTCAATCCTGAAGATATGCCTTTCACTTCTGATGGTGTAGTTCCGGACTTGATCATTAACCCACACGCAATTCCATCAAGAATGACTGTTGCTCACGTCTTAGAAATGATCGGCGGTAAAGTCGGTTCTCTAGAAGGACGACGTATTGATGGTACTGCCTTTAGAGGTGAGAAAGAAGGAAGCCTAAGAGATGGCCTAATCCGTAATGGTTTTGCTCACTCAGGGCGTGAAACCATGATTAATGGTGAAACTGGACAGGCATACCCTGCAGAAATTTTCGTAGGTTGTATCTATTATCAGAGACTACATCACTTGGTAAGTTCTAAGATTCACGCCAGATCTAGAGGTCGAGTACAAATCTTGACTCGTCAACCGACCGAAGGTCGTGCTAGACAAGGTGGATTGCGATTTGGTGAGATGGAACGTGACTGTCTTATTGCCCATGGAGCATCCATGGTTATCAAAGACAGATTATTAGACGAATCTGATGGTATTGACATGTATGTGTGTGCTCAATCAGGACACTTGGCCTGGTACGACCCCAAGAGAAGAACCTACGTCAGTCCAATCCACGGAGATGGTGCTGAAGTATACAAGGTACAAACATCATATGCTTTCAAGTTGCTACTAGATGAAATGAAGGGTTTAGGCGTGGCTATGAGACTAGAACTGGAGGACAGAAGATGAGCAGAATTACGACCCTTATCCCAAAGAGAATTGCTAGTATCCGTTTCGGATTAATGGACCCTAGTGAAATTAGAAAAATGTCAGCTGTTGAGGTTAAAACCCCTGATACCTACAAAGATGATGGACACGCTTACCGCCAAGGTTTGATGGATCCTCACATGGGTGTAATTGAACCTGGGCTAGTATGTCCTACTGACAACTGTAAGTATGACGAAAGCCCTGGTCACTTTGGACATATACAACTTGAATTACCAGTTATACACATTGGTTTCGTTGGTTTGATAAAAACAGCATTGAAGGCTACTTGCAACACGTGCAGTAAAATTCTATTGCACGATGAGGCAAACACTCACCCGTCGAATCCAGAACTAAGTGAGCAAGACTTCTACCGCAACAGAGTTAGAGACATCCAACTAAAACACGGTGTTGGGTCAACAGAATTTTCCAAGATTATCAAAGAAATCGAAAAAGTTACATCTGGTGCCAAGCGTAAGGTCTGCATGCATTGTGGAGCCGCCCAAGGTAAGATTACTTTAGACAAGCCAACAACTTTCAAAGAAAAACTTGAAACTCAAGGTAGTGGAAAAGAAACCGAGCGTAAACTCAATCCTAGAGATGTGAGAGAATGGTTGAGCAGCATCCCTGTTGAACATCTTATATTCATCGGAATGGATACCGGTAACAGACCTGAATGGGTTGTATTGAAGGTTCTACCAGTTCCACCAATCACCGTAAGGCCGTCGATTACCCTCGATAGCGGAGACCGCTCAGAAGACGATTTGACACACAAATTAGTCGACGTACTGCGTATCAATCAAAGACTTAGAGAGAACAGAGATTCTGGAGCACCTCAATTGATTGTTGAGGACCTTTGGGAACTATTACAATACCACGTTACTACTTACTTTGACAATCAAACGTCGGGAATTCCTCCGGCTAGACATCGTTCAGGAAGAACACTTAAGACACTAACACAAAGACTCAAAGGAAAAGAAGGAAGATTCCGTAGCAACCTGTCAGGTAAGCGTGTAAATTTCTGTGCTCGTTCAGTTATATCTCCTGATCCGTACCTTGGAATCAATGAAGTGGGTGTCCCTGAAAAGATCGCTCGTGAACTAACTGTCCCAATTAGAGTAACTATGAGGAACAGAGAGCAAATGCGTCAAATGATTCTACGAGGTCCCGATGTTCACCCTGGTGTAAATTATATCATCAGAGGAGACAAGAGAAGAGTTAGAATCAATGCAAGAAGTCGTTTAATCAATGCAGGATTTAGATGTCACAACCCAGAATGTATGGAAGAAACAACTGTACGTCCAGATATTCATGAGGTACTACCTGCGCCAAATTTCCTGCCAGGTTTAGTGATTAAGAAAGAAATTAGCCGTTCTGTGATTGATCCAAGTATTGAGGTTACTAGCTATGTCGTCGATGATGATGCAACCATTGCTAATCTTCGTGGGGAAGACGTAAACGGTAATCCATTAGAAAAGGAGGACCCAAGAGCAGCATTGCATTACAGATGGATGTGGGAATTAGAACAACTAGACAAAGTGAATCCAGAACCATTACCGGAACATTTGGATGTTACCTGTCCACATTGTGGCAGCCCTGAAGACCCAATCTATGGTGAGAGAACTGGTGTAGAAGATCGACTTTCTACTTTCGACCGTGATGGCAATCCAAAACCAGGTATGCTCGTTGAGCGTCACTTGATTGATGGGGATGTCGCAATTTTCAACCGACAACCATCACTACACAGAATGTCAATGATGGTTCACGAAGTAAGAGTTATGCAAGGGCATACTTTTAGATTTAATCTAGCAGTATGTACTCCATATAACGCTGATTTCGATGGCGATGAAATGAATCTCCACGTTATTCAATCTGAAGAAGCAAGAGCTGAAGCGAAAATTCTGATGCGTGTCCAAGAACACATACTAACCCCAAGATATGGCGGTGCAGTTATTGGTGGTATCCACGATCACATTTCAGGGGCTTATTTATTGTCAAGACCTGGAACTCTAATTCGTGTTGAATACGGCCTAGAAATGCTTGGTAACATTGGATGGACTGGTAAACTACCAGAAATCGTCAAGGATGAAAACGGCAAAGATAGTTTCCGCGGTCAAGATATCATTTCTTTGATTATACCAGATAATATACACCTGCGATTTAGAAGTCGTTCAAATGACGACGTTGTAGTTAGAGAGGGAAGTGTTGAAGGAACCCTAGATAAGCGAGCCATTGGTGCAGAAGATGGAAGGTTGCTAGACGCAATTGTCCAAACGAATGGACCTGAAAAAGGTGCCAAATTCTTGGATGAATTTACTCAATTATCGATTGCTGCATGTACTGCACTTGGATTTACTACAGGTATAGATGACGAAGATTTATCTCCGGAATCACTTGAAGCGATTGAAAAAGCCAATGCTGATGCAAGAACCCTTGTTGAAGAGGAACTTGCTGCATTTGGTAAAGATGGTAATGGCTACGAAACAAGACCGGGTAGAACTCCTAGAGAGACTCTCGAAGAGAATATCATGGTCATGCTAGATGAAGGAAAGCAAAAGTCTGGTGACATTGCTAAGGATGAATTGAATCAATCTGGTTCGACAAATGCTGCGGTAAATATGGCAATATCTGGTGCAAGAGGTTCGATGGACAACTTGACTATGATGGCTGGTTCAATTGGTCAAGCAAAGGTTCGTGGAAAGCGACTAGAAAGAGGTTACAACGACAGAGTTTTAGCTCACTTCAAGCGTGGCGGACGTGGTGCTTTGGATCGAGGATTTATCTCCAATTCATTCAAGCGTGGTCTTGAGCCAACAGAGTTCTTTATGCTGTCAATTTCAGGAAGGGAATCATTAGTCGACACTGCGGTTCGTACTGCAAAATCAGGATATATGCAAAGAAGATTAATCAATGCTATGGATGACTTGAAGGTTTACGATGATGAAATGCTATCGGTAAGAAATACTGCTAACAGAATTATTCAGTTTAGTTATGGTGAAGATGGAATTGATCCATCTAGAGGTGTGCATGGTTCTCCATTCAACATTGATGTAATTGTCGATGATGCACTAGGAACCGAGGGCGCAACTGTAGTAGAAAGGAAATCACGAGAGCGAGACGAGAATGAAGAGGACATGGGTGCTTGGGAATTCGAGGCAGAAACAGAAGGAGGCGAAAACTGATGGTAGTAAAGAGTGCAACCAAGAAGAAACTAATGGACCTAGGAATTGATGAGAATTTTGCTCATATTCTAGCAGATGACCGTAAGTGGGATGATGTCAAGATTCTACCAGCAGAAAACATTGCTCAAATCTGTGAAACAGATTCAGAAACCGCTGGTAAAATCAAAGGAATTATTGATGGTGCGAACCAAAAAAATAAGTTAGCAAATAATGAAGCAATTGGTCCAGTAACATCGGTAAGACTGAGCCGAACTGGTCGTAAATCTAGAGCCAGGTCAAGGGTAAAATCCACAGCTGAAATGGATACCTACAATTCTGAAGCAAAATTGATTGGGTTAGAAGATGAATTATGCGATGACCCAGTCTACAAATCACTTGTCGCTGCTGTTGAAGAGTCGGGATCCCGTAGATTTACTAACAGAATCTTTCATGATCTAACCGTTGCAATTCATGCAAGAGGTAAGAATAAAATCACTAAGCCTCAAGCGAAAAAGGTAGTTCAAGAATCGATTTTTGCTTTGAAAAGAGCCAGTATTGACCCTTATGAAGCTGCAGGTATTATCACCGCCCAATCTATTGGTGAACCAGGCACGCAGATGACAATGCGTACTTTCCACTATGCTGGTGTTGCAACTGTTAACGTGACTCAAGGTCTTCCTAGAATTATTGAAATTGTTGATGCTAGAAAAGTACCTCAAACACCAACTATGACCATTAGACTAGCTGGAGACAAGAAAAGTTCTGCAGAAGAGGCACAAAAATTAGCGGCTTCCATTGAAGTTACCACGACTGTTGGTATCGCAACTCTAGAGACCGACGTTGCTCAAAGAAGATTAGTTTTGAAACTAAACAAATCTAACTTGAAGCAAAAGAATATGACTGGTGCTGAAGTTAAAGATAAATTAGAACAAGCAACCAGACTTCTAGTTCAAGCAGACAAGGAAAAGAATCCTTCTAAGCTCACTATGATACCGGGAGTTCACTCTGCGGAAGACTTGGCTGACTTGGCAGAAAACCCACCATCTTACACAATGTTGTTACAACTTGAAGAAAAAATACGTGACTTAAGATTAAAGGGTATTCCAAACGTAGAAAGAGCAAATGTTCAACTTGACGATAAAACAGGTGAATATTATCTTTCAACAATCGGCTCAAACCTTTCAAGAGTAAGCGAAATTGAAACAATTGATCGAAGTAGAACATATACCAACAACATTATTGAAATCTATGAATATCTTGGTATCGAAGCTGCAAGACAAGCAATCGTCAACGAATTACAATTAACACTTGATGGAGCTAGATTAGAAGTCGACGTTAGGCACTTGTTACTTGTTGCAGATGTCATGACATCTGAAGGTGAAGTTAGAGCAATTGGCCGACACGGAGTATCTGGAACAAAGCACAGTATTCTAGCACGTGCTGCATTCGAAGTTACCGTTAACCATCTTTTGAAGGCGGGAATTATTGGTGAAAGAGATCAACTAACCGGTGTTGCAGAAAACATTATTGTCGGTCAACCAATTTCACTGGGAACAGGTAGTGTAGAATTGTACTATATCCCTGAAGAGTGATACACAACCATGAGAAACAATGTGGAGTATGGAGAGATAAATATGGATTTAAGTAGACAACTGAAAAACGCAATATCAACAGGTAAACTGTTATTTGGACAAAGACAAGCAGTAGATGCATGTGCATCTGGTGAAGCAAAATTGATTATTCTAGCAGCAAATTGCCCAGAAGATTACATCAATACTTTGCATGCAAACCATCCAAGTGTCATAAAACATAGAGCAAATCTAGTCAATCGTGAACTTGGAATCGCTTGCGGTAAGCCATTCGCAGTTTCCACAATTACAGTTTTAGAAGGCGGAGATAGTGAAATACTTTCTCTTGATTCTAACATTGAGTGATATTGGAAATAAGCGCCAAATAGGGAAGGTTTCATTTCCTTCTCATCACTAGCACACATAGGGCTAGCCTATGGCAAGGAAAAATATTGGGAAATCGCTTATCGCAAATGTGTTGATTATTGTTCTGATAATAGGTTCCTTTTCCTCAATTAATTTAAATGAAAAGAGCACTAATCATAAACTGCTTGAAGATAATTTCGAAGATCTACCCAAGATGTTTAGTCAAAGAAACTCCAATGATTGGTCAGCATCCGGTAGTGCTCCTAACCCTGTAGTAGCAATGGCCATTGATACATCATCAAACAACGAAATAGTAGCAGCAGGAGTCATTAGCGGATCTACAACTATGTCTATTGGCTCAGCATCGATTACATCAGGTCAATATGTAGAACCATGGATTGCTAAAGCGGACAGCAACGGAAACTGGCAATGGATAGAAAAAATTTCTATTACTGGTACGTCACAATATGCCGAAGCTTCCATTACGGATATTTCAGTTGCTGCGAATGGTGACATCTTTGCAACAGGTATGTTTTACGAGTCTATAGCGTTTGGTAGTATTGTACTGACTTCAACAGGATATTGGGATTGCTGGACTGCAAAGTTATCATCTTCAGGGCAGTGGCAATGGGCTGAATCGCTTAGAGGCGATGGAGATTATGACGGAGTCACTGTAACGACTTTAGACGTTGTCTATGGGACTTCCATTACCACAGATTCTAATTCAAATCCGATCATTGGTGGATTCTTTTTAGGTAATACGGATGTTGGTGTAGCTGCAGATACAGGTGCACAAAACGGAGACGACATCGAGATTTTCGTGGCTAAATATTCCAACTCCGGTAATTTAGAATGGACTGAAGTTGCCAGAGGACAAGGAATCCAAGAAGTTAACAGTATGGCTGTTGATAGCAGCAATAATATTTGGATTTCAACAACCTTCGAAGTAAGTATGACTTTTGGTAGCGTTGTTGCCAATGCGGGAATTAACGAAATACCTGTCGGCATTGCAATGATTACTAACTCTGGGAGTTGGCAATCAGCCTACGCAACTGCGGGTAGTGGACAAGCATCAATTACTGATTTTGAAATAGACGACCAAAATAATATCTTGATGACTGGATTTCACAGTGGTAGTGTTACCTTTGGCACTCAATTAACTAATGCAGGTCAAAGTGATGCACTAATTGCCAGTATGTCTCCTTCAGGGGCTTGGAATTGGGCAAAATCAATTGGTGGCAGTAGTTATGATGTTGGTTCTGGAGTAGCATACGACTCGGATACAGGATATACGATGATGGGATTATCATCCCAAAGTTCCTTTTCTTTTGGGGGTAAAAGTTTCACACCTCGGGGATTAAATGATTCATTAGTAGTAAGTTTTGATTCGAATGGTGGCTCAGTCTCTTTATTTGACGCAGGCAGTGCTGACGATGATGGAGTTGCTGGAATTTCTCTTATGCCAAATGGTGCGCTGGTAGTTGTTGGTAATTACAACGGAACTATTGATTTTGGTACTTCAAGTGCGCCTACACAAACAACGTCAGTTTTGATGCCATATGTTTGGCTAACTGAAACTATAGCAGTGTTAGACGCAGATGGTGATGGAGTTGCAGACGAAGATGATAATTGTCCAAACATTGCTAATCCTGGCCAAGAAAATACCGATCTTGATTCAGAAGGTGATGCTTGTGATTCAGATGATGATAATGACGGAATAACTGATAATTTCCCGGATAACTGTCCAAGAAATAGCCAAACAGGATGGACTAGTACCAGAGATTTCAACGATCCTGCTAGTTCTACTGATTGGGATAATGATGGTTGTAAAGATGACCATCCTGAGGATAATGATGATGATAATGATGGAGTATTAGATGTAGACGATACTTGTCCAAGAACCTCATTTAACCCACCTCGACCGACATGGATATCAGAACTTGGAACTGATATGGATGGAGATGGCTGCCGTGATAGCGATGAGGATTTGAATGATGATGGGGATGATTTTGATGACTCATTTGATGACTGTCCAACATATTACGGTACATCTACTCAAGGTGAACAGGGTTGTGCTGATTCAGATCAAGACTCATGGTCTGATAATAGCGATACATGCCCTTTGCAACCGGGTAACTCTACAGAAAATGGTAAAATAGGCTGTCTTGATTCTGATGGTGATGGATGGGCAAATGTAGATGATGCATTTGATTATGAACCGTCCCAGTGGTTGGATTCAGATGGTGATGGGTTTGGCGATAATGCTGCAGGTCTTAACCCAGATGATTGTCTAGAGATATCTGGTGATTCACTTTACGACCGACTGGGTTGTTACGATTTTGATGGCGATGGTTACTCAAACCCTGAAGGTAATTGGGATTCTGATAATGGTGCCGACGCTTTCCCGGTGAATCCGTTACAGTGGTCTGATTTTGATGGCGATGGATTAGGTGATAATTGGGGTAACCTTTCATGGACGGACCGTCCTGAAGGATGGCCTGGTCAGTATGTCGAATCAATCGCCGAAAATGAACAAGATACTTGTCCACTACAGTTTGGAAATTCAAACCAAAACGGAGCATATGGCTGCCCAGACCTTGATGGGGATGGTTGGTATGATGCAATTGACAGTTTCATCAACGAACCCAGCCAATGGGCGGATTCAGATGGTGATGGGTTTGGTGATAATCTAGATGGTTTTAATGGAGATTATTGTAAAGACATAGCTGGTGATTCTACCGACGACCGTAAAGGTTGTATTGACAGTGATAGTGATGGTTACTCTGATACAGATGAATTTTGGACAAAATATAGTGGCGGAGATGTCTTTGCCCAAGATGCAACACAATGGTCAGATATCGATGGTGATGGATATGGAGATAATCCGGGCTATCCATTGTCAGATGATTGTATAGAAGTTGCAGGAGATTCCTCAGTTGATCGAACTGGATGCTCAGACTTTGATTCAGATGGTTTCTCAGATCCAACAAGTGGATGGGACCTTTCGTCTGGTGCAGATGCTTGTCCTAGTGTAATTGGTAATTCTACAAATGATCGTAATGGTTGTTACGACAGTGATGGCGATGGTTACTCCAATAAGGATAACCAATGGAGTTATTCAGATGGAGCAGATGGATATCCGGATGATCCAACTAGATGGGGTCTGCCTCCAAGTAGTGATAGTTCATCATTTGGAACGGTGGCAATTGCTGGAGGCGGTGTTCTAATATTGGTGATTTTAGGTTCGCTATTGTTCTTGCGCGGCAGGAACAGAGAGGACACCATGATGCCAAGTCAAATGGGATATCATAACCAGCAGAACAATTATGCCACACATGACAAGATTATTCCTGCAGTAAACCATCAATCAGCATCTAATGTTACACAACAATACCAGCAGCCAACAGGTCAATCAGATCCAGCTAGAGATTATTACCAAAATCTAGTTTCTCAAGGTTATCCGCATGAGCATGCGGTAGCATATACCCAGCAATACTTCCCAAGTTTTCAAGGGTAAACTGTTAGCGAAATTATCGTTTTTTAGCCGCTAGAAATTAATCTTATAATAATAATCTCAAGTTAATACTTCCAGCAACCTATCTTGCTCAGCAGCCATACGTAGTTCCATAGCGATTCTTCGACCACTAGACATTGGCTTTCTCCATGTGGCGTTACCGTATGGATGGCCAACATTAACGTGTACGTTGGTTCCACCACCTAATCTTGGAGCGACATCATAAATGTAGTAATTCATATCCTTATCGATACAGGTTTGAAGACAAAAGGGACCAATTATTCCAGGGTCATAATGCTCTTTGCTAGCTTTGATAAACTTCTCACCAAGTTCGAATGCTTTCTCAAGTAATGATTCTCTAATAGTTGCTGTATTATGTCCTACGACAGTCATTTCAGGAATTTGTTGATGTATTGGCATTGTCATTTGTTGCGGAGCTGGAAGTCGAACATGGCCGTCAAGCGATGATTCAAATCGCCAGTCAACACCTAAGAGTTCTAATTTCTCTCCCTCTTCTGCTAATGGGCTGTAAAAGAAGTTTAGATTAAACACTGGACCAATAACGTACCGTTCAATCCTAGCTCCATCAAGTGACGCTTGATCAATTACTCCTTCTTTGAGCAGTGCCTGAGATTTTTCACTATATTCAGTAAACGATGCACAGGTGAAGAAACCTCTTTCAAGTTTCTTTTGCGCATGATGTAATTTGACAATTACAAGACAGTCAATATCTTCTGGATGGCTTATTGCCTCTGGAAATGGGAGGCCGGCTTTTTCCAAGATCCAGTAATAATCTTGCTCTTCAGTTCTTTCTTCCATTCGCAACATGTTTCTAGAACCAAATAATGGCACTTTGAAAGTATTTTCAACATCGTCAATTGTCGAATATGAAGTAAATGAACGGTTTGGAATATATACCACATTTCTTTTACGCATCTCTGTTTGCATATCGGGATTCATAACGTCATTAAATGAGGACATTATGATGCTTTTGTCAACCATTCCTCTTACAACTCTGCCAGAATTAGTTCGATGTGTTTTGAAATAATTAGCGTAGGTTTTGTGACGTCCTTCTTTGCAGTATGCTACTGTGGGGAATCCTTCTTCAATTGCTCCATCACATATATCCAATGCAGAGTGCGAGGCAGTCATACCAATTCGCAGTTTAAGTCGGTCATAGTTGTCAACAATTTGAGCAACTTCTTCCCGATTAATCATGGTCACGCCTCACACTTGCTTTCTTACAGACGGTATTTGATGTTTGACATCAGTCAAATTTCTGTAATTGCATAAGTTCTTCAGTAGATAATGTGTCTCCTGACATAAGTTTGCTCATCAAATCTTGAACTTGAACTCTTGCTCCAGATTTACCTTTTCCGTTACTAATACCAGACATTGCTGATAACATATCTTGAGCAGAGTGTAAACAACGAAGAGATACTATGTACAAATGGTGTGCTTTGTCAGCTTCTTTCTTTGACTTACGTAATTCTCTGTGGCATGATTCAGCCTTTTCTCTTTGCTTGTCAACTTCTTTGTTCCACTGAAGCATCAGTTCATGTGCTTCTTGAGCAGCATTAGCTGCGTTTTGTACTTCTTCGTGTGCTTCCTCTTGTTCTGCTAAGGCAGCCCTTAAGTCATCTCGAAGCGATGTCATATCGTCGTTTTTATCATCAACAGAGTTCATCTTTTTGAGTAAAGAACTGATTTCTTTCATTCTTTTCATGACTTTAGTTTCGTTTTTACCAGTGTGTCGGCCTTGCTCAAACTCTCTTTCGAGTCTCTGAAGTTCACGCTTTAGTGTGTGTGGCGTGACCGGTTTCTGGCCTCTTCGACCTCTTTGATTATCTTGTTCTGGAGCACCGCCTCTTGATACATCAAGTTTAGACTTAATGTCCTTTACTTTGACGTTTGCATCTTGTCGAATTTGCTTCTTTTCTCTAACCAATTCGTTCATCTGCTCTCGAATATCTCTTTGCTCACGAACTTGAACAATTAATTCTTTAACTTCCCCATTGAGTTCATTTCTAGCGGTTGAATGGGTTTTTGACTTCTTATTCCACTCATCTCGTGTTTCACGAAAAGCTGTCGCTTTTTCGTTAACCATATTCTTCTTTTCTTCGAGAACTTGACTGATTTCTGCCATTGAAAAACTCACCTTGTTGTGTAAGATTCTCACCTTACACTCCCTTGCGACTGATATCCCCCATTTAATGCTTGATATTTTGCATTGCGCACAGAACTAATCAACTTATCTTGAACTTGCCTTGAGGTAGGCATTCAGTCTGTCGGTGGCGGCGGATATTTGATGCCTTATTGCGCCAAGATTACACTTTGCTAAACAAAACGCGATGAGGGTGTAGTTTCTCTCTAGTTTATGCACCAGAATAATATGTTTATCAGTTATCAAGGTAGTTGATTGAAATTCTTTGGAATTGTTTAGATTATTACCCAACTGTGACATCAGGTGATTGTTTTTTTCTTGATTTGGTTCGATTGCTTTGACAAAACCATCCCCATCAAGTAGAGCAACGCTCTGGATATCCTTTGACTCGCACAAGTCAGACACCACAAACTCTTCCATGGGTTGACATATTGGTTAGGTGTATAATTTTATACTGTTCCCACCATCATATATCCATCTTCATCAGCGTAGTAATTATCGATAGTCTGTTGGATATTTAGCCCAAAACGTTGGTAAAATTTTTGAGCCCTTAGATTTGACACCCGTACTTCCAATTGAATTGTATTTCTTTCAATTTCTCTTGATGTTGTGAATAATTCTTTAATCACTTTGGTTCCAAGACCTTGCCCCTGATATTGCTTTTCAATTACTAACGCAACGATTCTCACTCTGTCATCAAATATTTGTTTTGACCACAAAACTCCAATCAATGATTTTGGATGGGGGTAATCTTGATGATTGATCAGTAGACGATTACCATTCCATTCAGGTATTTGCAGCATTCGGAAAGTGGAATCTGTGTATGATTCCCCAGTCTCCTGCTTGAACAATTGACTAATTCTTAACTTCCAGGTTTCAGGCATATCTTCAGGTTTTGGACCTAGAATCCATGAAATATTACTCATAAAAGCACCTCCTAGTATTATTGATTTTTAGAAGATTTACCTCTTTTACCTCTTTGAGGAGTAACGGAATGATTATTTTTTTTGTGCTTATTTTTACCCTTTCTGTGGGTTGCTTTGGTTTTATTCACGGAACTTAACCCACCGTTTTTCAATAAAACCTCTAAGTCTTGCAAAGAGAAAGAATCCCCAGAAACAACTTTACTTTTTACCGCATTCACTTTAACATTGTCAACGGATTTTTTTCTCTTTCCTTTATTTCTAGAATGTTTGTTATTATTAAAGTGGGTCTGTTTCCTGAGCCAAGCCTCAAGGCGACCAATTTCTCTCCTCAAGTTTCTGCGCTCTCTTTTGAGTGGATTTAGTTCCTTTAGCAATTTCATTGCCAAGTCATCAAAATCAGTAAACTTTCCAAAAGATTGAATTTCTATCATTTCTTGTCTGATATCTTTGATATGCTCAATTGAATGTTGCTGTTGTTCTAATAACTTCAAAAATTCTCGATGATATTTTCGAGCCAGTTTGGAGTGTTCATACATACTTTGAAGTTCAAAGAACCAAGAAAACATTTGTTTTTCTTTTTCTAGGCTCAGTTCTACTCGATTTGTGTTTTCAGTTGTCAATATCGAATACACTCTGGAGAGCTCTTCTTCAATGAAATGTACTGGTATGTAATGATTGTTTGAGGAATCTCGCTTACTTTGCAATTCATCAATTTTTGAACGTCTTGGCCTTAGTTCTGAAGACAAACCAGATTGTTCCTTAGCTAACTCAGCATTTCTTCGCAATGCTTTGGACATTTTGATCGCATCATTACGTTCACTTTCCCTTACCAGAACACTCTTTTCAACCTGTTTTAGTTGTTCATACAGTATTTTTAAATCATGCTTAGTTTTGTCGTCATTTTGGTTTCTTAAATCTTCAAATAAGTCAAGTTTTGGTTTGTTGGGTGTTATTTCAGGGTATTTAATTTCAGTGATTATACTCCAATTAGTATTTTTTGAAATCAATTGATAAGCCCTTATAACTTCGTCTCTTATTTCAAAAACACCCTCGACGTCAAGTACTCTACTCAAATCATGTTTGTTGTCGAATGGGTCTTCAACGGGTAGTGCGAATTTGCCAAGTCGCTTTATCTCGGGATCTTGTATAGCGTCGCTAACGTACGGTTTAGTAGCAACCCAATTCTTTTCCTTTCGGGTTAATATTTTTCCAGATCCTACAGATATCACTCCATTATTCCATGGCCAATCTTTGGCCAGTACCTCAAAGAATCCACTCACCAATTCTCCAATATTAGACTTGTTTAGAGTGGTGAAATGTAATTCTTCATCCAGAAACATCCCGATGTCATAGTTTGTACCGTCGATATCAACTGTATCGGAGTCATCTTTTTTCAACAAATTTGGTAGGACTTCCTGCTCTAATGATTGAAGATAATTAATCGCAATTAAGGTCCATGCATAGGAAGAAAACGTACCCATGGCCGCATCTGAAATTCCACGGTTTCTTGCCCAATATTTGATTGAAATAATGAACGGTTTCACTCTAGAATCTAATGCTGAGTATCTACGTAGTAATTCAGTATTGTGAACGGCGAGACTGTTATTTATCGAAATATCGACAGGGATTTTTGATTGGCTATCAATAAATTTGACAATCGGTACTTTTGCAGTCGTAATTAATGTTACATTATCCATGCCATCTTCATTAAGCATTCTCGCAATCTTCTTTAGAACTTTTTTGGGCTTTTCTCCGTTGAATTGCAAACATAGGTCGATGTCACCATTGATTAAACTAAGGCCCGATTCAAAGGAACCAAAGGTAGTGACCGTAGAACCTCGGAACTTATTTGTTAGTACTTTTGTCAAATGTTTGGTAATACCATTTCTCCGCTTCATCAAGTTATCAGAAGTTTTCTGACTAGAGGCAAATTTCTTAATTTCTGTGTCTAGGTGATTCGTATTTTCGACAACTAAACTTATCTTTGATAAATCTAAACTTCCAACCTTCAAAGCCGTGACGAAAGGCCAAGATTCAATCTTGCCGATATCAAAATCTATTCGTTCAAAGTCAGCAAGCAACTTATGCCCCCCTGGTCATATTTTTCTTTCGATTAGTACGGTGTATTTGTCTACTAGACGGTCCACCATCTGCAACCCTTTTGGCGTCAACTAACAATTCTTCAAAACCGTCATTAAGTCTTGATTGCCAGAATTCAGCAGCAGTTTTTGACTCAGCTAATGATGATGTTAACTTAGTAAATCTCGATTCCAATTTCCTACGATGACCTTCCGCTTTATTCCATTCTTGTACTAAGGTCAAGTAAATTGGGTTTAGTTCACCTAGGGCAGTGTTTGCTTTGTTCGATTGAATTAATTTGGCGGAAAGAGGACCATTTGACTCCAAAAGGGTAACGACTTCCGACAACTTTTCCAAGTTTTCATTAAACTCTTCAACACTAGCGTCAGCAATTGATAGTGCTTCGATTATCTGCGATAATTCTAGTCGTTGCTCTTTTTTGAGATGTTCTATCGGGGATTCTTGTTTAAGCGCCTGAGTGACTACCTTCCTTTCCATTTTAAGGGCAGAGATTTTACTCTCTAAATTTTCTTTATTACTACGCACTTGTCGAGCAATTTTTTCAGCAGTATGCTTTTGATCACCTGTTTGCGATAATAATTGAGGTAGTGATTGAGTGATTCTTTCACGCTTGTGAAGTATCAATTTTGTGAGGACTTCTGTTCTCACCGCCATCAGGTCCTCGGGTGTCACGCCTCGGTGGTAAAATTCAATGTTGAAAAACATGGCGCAGGAGTTAACTACGGCGTGAAGGTCAAGAACCCTCAGTATTACCGGGTATTATGGCGGGAGACTCAAACACTGTATTCCCAAAAATCAGCGTCATATTCGTGCTGACATTACTGTTGTTAAATCTGCCAACTGCTGCAGCAAGTGGTAATGGTGTATTGATTAATAATTCGACAATCAACCTAACTGATTTTCAATCCACTAATGACTCATATTTTACCCTAGAATTCGATGTTGACGCTTTTGGTCAGAGTTCGACAGGCTACTATGAAGGTATAATTCATTATGAGATGCAAAAGATAGATGGTTCAGTATTGTCAAATCAAAGTGTTAATTTCAATATATCAGAGGCTAGTAGCCAACAAATCGTAGTTAATCTAACCAGTTTAGATATTGGGTATACTGTGGTGGTTTTGGGTTTAACAGGTGATGTTGGAACAGAATCACAAAGTCATTCGAGTCACTTTGAAAGAACAATTCATCGTCTAAATCCCCTAAATATTTCTATCGCAGAAATCAGTTCAATACTCTTTGAACCGGTTGATTCAACCAACACTGCGACTGGAAATAATTCCATCTCAGATGGCGATTACTTACAACTACAAATACCGGTAATTAACAGTGGTGATTTTGACTGGAATGGTTCGTTAAACATTACCATAGATGATGGTAATAGGCTTGAGCAAGGAGTTTCAGAAGAGTTTCAGGTAAATGATTTTCAAACCGTAATAATTACTTATAATTCGACAAATCAATTCTTTGAAGGTGATTTAATTGTCACGATTGACTTAGTCGGTGAAAATGATTCATACTCAGAGGATGATACAAGATCATTCACGATATCTGTTCAGCCACCACCGTTGCCATTAATACAAGTTGAGATAAATTTTGTTGGTGAAAATCTTGTAGCAGGCGACCCGCTTCCCTTTGAGGTCGTGATATACAATAACGGTACAGTTGCTTTCGCTGGAGAATTGAATTGCGATTTTAATGGGGAATCAGTGAGTGAATCATCCATAATCTCCGCACCACAATCAATTGTTTCGAATAATATTTCCGTAATTACCAAACCAGGTTTGATCATGTGTGAGGTGACAGGGCAACGAATGGATGTTTCATCCAACAGCATTTCAACAATCCAAATCGATGTAGAATCTGCAATGTTTGAACTTGCAGGAAGTTCATCACCTTCAGCATTAGGAGGTCCTTGGCACGCTGGTGATGAAGCACAGATGTCTTTGCTGATTAGAAATTCCGGTGAGATAACTGGTAATGCTTCACTGAAGATTGAGTCTAATGGTGTCATCATGCAGGGTCAATCAATCAATTTACTTCCCGGTGAGGCAGGAGAAGTCACTCTGTCAATGCCGTTAACTCAAGTTGGTCAACAAATACTAAATTGGTCTCTATACACAACAGATGGCGATACAGTTGGCGACCTTTCTGGTTCAATTTCTATTCCTGTTGCTCAAAGGCAAACACTTGATTTTACATTTACGGAGGTGACTTGGGATACTGATGAAGGAATCGATGCTTCATGGTCTGTAGATCTTTCCAATGGAATAGAGCGCGACGTGAATATCAAAATAGGGTATTCATATCTGTCAGAGGAAACTACAATATTTGATGTTGACATGATATTGCAGCCTGGAAATACCGCAGGCCAAATTAACATTGGAACAATATCTGCGGATTTTGTAGTAATTCGAGTTCAAGAGTTGAACTGGATAGCAGAATCATCTTTTTCATCCTATACAAAATTAGTACCAGATGATAGGCCAAACTATGATATTGAGTTCACTGGACAATCAAATCCTAATCGGCCCAGTGCCGGTCAGCTGTCTACCGTTAGTGTCACGGTGTCCAATATTGGTGAAACTTCAGGGCCAAATGGAAATTTGATTCTATATGGGCAAAGTGGGAGGATCTTAGATCAAAAAACGACTGCTAGTCTGGCCAGTGGTGATTCAACATTAGTTACTTTCAGTTTCTCGTGGCCTGCAGGAAGTGAGGTGACGCTAAATTGTAAATGGGATTATGGTGAAGACTCAACCAGCATTGATCGTCAATTCATTTCGAGTGTTATCGAAGAAGACTCAAGCAAAACATCAATTCCTTGGGGAGGGATTCTTGGTGGTCTAGCGGTAGCTGCAGTAATAATATTACTAATTAGGTTGAAGGACTCGAGTAAAACTAAACCTCAAGTTGTTAAATCATCAGTTTCCGAGAGTAAAAAATCAACAGATATTTCAGCAATTAAAATTGAAATAAGTTGTCCTGAGTGCTCTAGACAATTAAGAATCCCACAGAATTATTCAGGTACAGTAAAATGTCCTGACTGTTCTAATAGTTTTGAAGTTGATGACACAATTGAAGAAATCGAAGAGGAAGAAACAGTCGAAACTCTAAATGATGGTAAAATCGAAATTTCATGCCCAGAATGCAGACAAAGTCTGCGTATTCCAAATTCTTATGAAGGCTCAGTTAGGTGTCCATCATGTAAGAATATTTTCAAATCAACAGATAGCGAAGTTTGAATAATATGTAGGATAGGGATTAATGTGTCAAGCGGTCATTTCCAAGAATTCGAGGATGAGTACCTAGAGATGATGTACCAATTTTACGAAAAAGACCCGGATTCAAGAGTACGTACAGGTGATTTGGCAGAGGCCTTGCGTGTCACTCCAGCATCGACTACAGAGATGGTGCAAAGACTAGCAATTAAAGGATTTTTAGACTATGTTCCCTACAAGGGATCAAGTTTGACAGAACAAGGCCTCATTCATGGTAAGAAAATGAAGCGTAGGCATAGGTTAGCAGAAGTTTTGTTAGAACACCTACCGTTTGATGGTAATCAACATTCGACAGCTTGTCGACTCGAACACGCAATTGACGATGATTTAGAGGTCGCGTTAACCATATATTTGGACAACCCTGTAAAAGACCCCAGTGGAACAAAAATACCAAGCATGTCATCTGATATCGAAGAACGGGTTACAAAATTAAATTCGGGGCTTAGTTCACTCGCAAACTTGGCAGTTGGCAGTAGCGGTGTTGTCAAAATCATCGCATTGGGTAAACTAGATACCGATCTTGTTAAACAATTTAACATAACTATCGGCGACATGGTTAGTAAAACTGGAGACAGTAGTTATCAGTGTAATGATTCAGATATCCAACTGCATGACGACATTGCTGCAAAAATGATAATAAGTCAATAAACTACATTCATTTGACTCAACACTTTAGAACGGTGTCGACTTCGACCACCCATGGGTGATGATAAAATCACAGACCAACCTGTTGATTCCAAGGTTGAAGAGGAATCAGTCAATGCTGATGATAATAATAATTCTAATTCAGATTCAGAGCAAAGCTTTACTGATACTGTCAAGGCATTGAGTAATAACTCGATAAAAAAAATCAGGAAATGGAACAACGAGGCGTTTTTATACGCCTTTGATCGTCAATTAATTTCCTTTGGATTAAGATTATTATTATTCTTGCCTGGGTTCGCTATTCTGACCTTTTTTGGAGCATGGGCTTATGCTAACACTTCACCGGGTTGGTGGGACAGTTTTATCGAACCAACATTAAACCAAAGTTTTTCAACAATATTAGTGGGGTTAGTATTTGTAATCTTACTTGGGTATATACTTGCTCTGGCTCTACATAGGCACCGAGTTAATTTGACAATCAGGTCATTTGAAGAAGAAGTCAAAGCAGCCCAATCAAAACATTTGTCCATTAAATCATTGCACGGTTATGAGCCTCTCGAGGATTCAATAAAACGTTCAGTGACCAAGCATTTCTTTTCCTTAACTTGCTCTCTGCTAGCGATATCTGCTTTATCTGGTATAGCATTTTATGGTATGCAAAGTGACATGGGGAAGAACCTACTCGCTCTCTCATTTTCCCTGACTATGCTTTCACTTGGCCAACATATTGCGACAAGATCATCAAACTTCAATATGGCAGAACGAACTGGTCTTTTGCAAGCATACAATTCACCAGTCCACCCATCAACTCTTGACATGGTTTTTTCCGATTTAGTTAAGTCACAACTCGATCCATTACTCAAGTCTGAATATGAGACATTTGTGAAAGATGTTGAAGCATACGTAAAGCGAGGCGTAGAGCCGAGGTTTGCTAGAGAAAAAATGATGATGACGCTTTACAAACATTCGCAAGGCCTCGACCTATCATCAGTTTACTCAGAATTTGGTGAAATTCTAACTAAGGCTGGAGTGGAATTTGTTAAGACTCACGAGGTTTTTACCATCGAAGAATGGTTACTTATTATCGATTATATAGAATCACAATGCCCAGCCTTTTTCCGCATGATTGGACGAATTGAGGAGGATTTATCGGCGGGAAGGAAATCTATCAAAGACGATATAATTTTTGAAGTGGATATGGAAAATGTCGTTTACGGAAAGGCAAATTTGTTTACCTACATGCACAATCTCTCAGATGAGACAAGAACAGTTGTATTAAGAGTTCAATCTCCAGACTTTAGGCCTCACGATATTGCGATGACTTACCGCTTAGAACCTGGTGAAAAGCAATGGTGGCCTGCACAAGGTTTGCCTCTCTCACAATCTGGTGATGATGACATTTTAGCAATTATGTCCGCTCTGTTAAGGGACGGTACGGTTGCTTGGCAGTCTTTATTGCCTGAACGATTTGGAGAAGCAACAGTTTCTGTGAGACTCGAAGAAGTTAGTGGAGAATTACTCACTGGTTCACAAATGAATGTCCGAATACGCTCGGTATTCAAAGAAAGAATACGTGCCGCCAGTTCCCTTGTGTTCAATGTAATTGGACTAGCAGGTACATTAATTTCATCGACATTATTGACATTTATTATTGTTTAACGACATTTTTTACAAAGCGTAGATTTGAAATGGTGAACTCTTACGACCAACCATGCGCGGGAAGTTGAATGAGGGCGAAGAAACGCCGGACGCTGAACTTCGTGACAAGCTCCATGCAATGGAGTCCAGAGTTCGTAAGATGAAAGAAACTCGTAACAATTTCAATGCTCAGGCTAAGGTTTCAGCAGAAAAGAGAAATTCAGTACAGTCTCAGTATAAGGAACATCGAGAGAAAATTGAACTATTTGTGGCAGAAGTAAGAGCCATGCGTGCTGAAATAAAATCCTTTAAAGAAAAGCGTAATGCCATCCAAAGTCAAATGCGTGACTTAATTTCACAAATTAAGGGTAAAAGAAAAGATCGCACCGAAAAGCGTTCAGCCACAGCAGAATATGCTGATTTGAAGCAACAAGTAGACGCTCTTGAAAAGAGATTTGAGACCACTTCTGTTGGTGTGAATAAGGAAAAAGAAATGGTTAAGAAAATCAAAGAATTTTCTAAGAGAATTGAAGAACTAGAGCCTGAAGTGACCAAGTTCAAAATGGTTGAAGTAGATATGTCAGATATCGATTCTGCCATTAAAACCCTCAAAGCCGAGGCAGACGCAGCTCACAATTCAATGATTGAAGCGGTAGAGAGACTAAATGCCAAAACACCAGAAGTCGATGAGGCATTTGTTCACCGTGATTTCCTAAAGTCAGAAGGAGACAGGTTTCATACAGAATTTGTCGAACTTAAAGAAAAGGCTAACGAAGTGCATGCAAAGATAGAGGAATTGATGGTTGATGTCAACAAAGCCAAAGATGAATTAAAATCTGTAAGGGAAGAAAGAAAATCTTGGTTGACAGATCATAATTCATCGGTCAAGAAAGAGATGAAAACAGGCGCCCAGTCTGAAGAAGTTGCAGAATTACTTACTAATTCACTATTGTCCAATGGCTCTATTACATTTGGTGGATTGAGTAACGAAGATTTTGTTTCTAAATCTAAATCAAAGAAATCAGACAAAAAGAAAAACATGCGAAGAGTTGACGTTTCTAGAAGAAGATAGGTGTCAATATGATTGGCGTTATTATGGCCGGTGGAAAAGGAACTCGGCTTTATCCATTAACTGCGAATAGGCCTAAACCACTCGTACAGGTCTTAGGAAAACCAGTAATAGATTATGTCAATGATGCATTACTTGACGCAGGGGTAAAGGAAGTAATTTTAACCACAGGTTACCAAGGTGAAGGTTTGGTTTCTTTAGTAAAAGAATGGAACCAACAGAAATCAGGGGTCTTTTCAGTAAATAATGAAGCTAGGCCTATGGGGACTGCTGGCAGTGTAAAATTATTGCAAGACAAACTTACTGATACCTTTATCGTAGCCTCTGGTGATGCAATTCTGTCTTCTGATTTAAAGAACTTAATTTCAGCACACAAATTTTCTAAATCTAAGGTGACAATGGCTCTTTGGGAAGTTGAAGACCCCACTCAGTTTGGCATTGTGGGTTTATCTTCCAAATTAAAAGGGCAAGTTAAGGCAAATCTTTCTGAAGGTTATATCACAAGATTTTTGGAAAAACCCTCCCTTGAAGATGCTTTTAGTAATGTCATAAACGCTGGATTGTACATTATTGAACCTGAGGTATTAGAGCATATTCCGTTTGATACCAAATATGATTTTAGTAAAGACCTGTTTCCTAAATTATTGGAATTGGGATGGCCCTTATATGCTAAGAAGCTAGATGGACTATGGTTTGATGTTGGAACACCAAGCGAACTGGTAAGAGCACAAAATGAGTTGATTGTTAAACGAATGGAACTCCCTTTCAAAATCCCACCAGGTGAAATTACTGCTGATGGTGGATATATTTTTGATATGGCTAATTCTCGATCTAGAGTAATTAAGAGTGTACTTTGTGATCAAGTCTCAGTTGGTGAAAATTGTGAAATTGAAGATAGTTTAATCATGAAAAACTCAAAAGTTGCTGATAACACTAAAATTAAAAGTTCGGTTATTGGAAATAATGTCACTATAGGGTCTGAATGTTCGTTAATTGGTTGTGTAGTTGGTGACAATGTATCGATTAAAAACAAGACTAATTTAGTAAATTCCCAAGTTGATTCCTAGATAATTAATAGCATTGAATAAATATGACTTGTTACAGGATTGGATGAGTAAGATGGCTGATGAGAATGAAACTCCCTACCGGTCATACAATCGTACCTGGTCTGAGATTGAACAGATGCTCGAGGATGCTGAAGGTCGATTAGTTCAGTGGAAGCAATGGTACGACCAGTGTCGAAAGAATGGTGACCTAGATGGCATGAAGGAAGCGGCTAGAACTCACAAGGCTTTACAAGGTGTAGTTAAGACTTTGAAATGGACATTAGGTGAGGAAGGAATTGATAATCCTCTAGAGTGATTACCAGCCGCGCTGATCTAATCTTACTTCCAAGGTTTCTAATTCGTCACCTTTCATCGGCTCTCCAAGAGTCATTGCCATTGCTTCAGCGACTTTTGCACCATCACCATAATGTGCGGTAGCAAGAACAATTGCATCAGCCATGGTTTTTGGGTCGTCAGATTTGAAAATACCGGACCCGACAAACACTCCATCCATGCCCATGCGCATCATTAGCGAGGCGTCGGCAGGCGTGGCGATTCCACCAGCAGAAAATGTCACTACTGGGAGACGTTGGATTTCTTTTATCTCTGAAAGTATTTGCACAACTTCTTGGTGCATTGTATCATCAATTGGTCCAAATGGCGTAACTTCATAGGTTCCCGGGAGCGTTGATTTTTGTGACAATACTTTGTATCTGGAAATTATCGAGTCAGCGGCAACGCTTAGTTGCTCTTGGTCGAGATTTTGTAGTTGTTTAATTTCCTGGTCGATGAGTCTAGCATGAGTCACTGCCGCAACAACATTGCCAGTGCCAGCTTCGCCTTTGGTCCTAATCATTGCTGCACCTTCGTAGATACGCCGGACAGCCTCAGGAAGTTCGGTTGCTCCGCAAACAAATGGAATTTCAAAATCTTTTTTGTTGATGTGGAAGAATGGGTCTGCTGGAGTTAACACCTCCGACTCATCAATCATGTCGACGCCCATAGATTCGAGAATCCTTGATTCACCTTGGTGGCCAATTCTTGACTTAGCCATTACTGGTATTGATGTGCAATCTAATATTCCTTGAATCATGTCTGGATGACTCATTCTTGCTACGCCGCCTTGTTTTCTAATGTCGGCAGGCACTCTTTCCAAAGCCATTACTGCCACAGCACCTGAATCCTCTGCTACTGCTGCTTGTTCTGCGTTAACGACGTCCATAATGACGCCGCCTTGTTGCATTCTTGCAAAACCTCTTTTCAAAAGTTCGCTGCCGCTACGAAACTGGGTAAAATCTAAATCTGCCATGATATCACAGCCTTCAATTAGTCAGCGAGAACCGGAGATTCTCCTTCTGCTACTTCTGCATCTACTGATTCGTCAGCATTGCGGTCAATCCAGTGTTCTTCTTCATCGGGAACATCAGTGTCAGCAAAAATTGCGTCTACCGGGCATTCGGGAACACAAGCGCCGCAATCAATGCATTCGTCTGGGTCGATAACTAGGTAAGTTTCGGCTTCTCTAAATGCGTCAACAGGGCAAACTGCTACGCATTCTTGGTACTTGTGGTCTACGCACGCAGTAGTTACAACATGGGTCATAATTTCTCCTCATTACCTCGGTGGAACTTGAGATACTTAACCTCTTGTGATTCATCGTAAAGGTTTAGGGTATACGAAAGTTCTCTTATTGTTCGAACAAGATGTTGTTTATTTCGCCGATAGCTGTCTGCCCGGGGTATACTTCAATTTTGATATTACACTTGACTGATTTTTGAGTTGAATTTGTTATCAATACACGTTGTTCAACCAAATTATCCAAACATAATCGAATGTGCAGAGTATTATTCTCATCTATTTTTTCAGATAATTTTTCGGCAATTACGGTTTTGTCGACAGTTTTAATCTTGCTGATAAATTGTTTTACCGCTTTATTTTTGCTTAACTTAAACGAAATTAGGTATACTGCTGAGCCGTGATAAGAAGTTGATTTATCAACCGTTATGTCTGGCTCGTCACCTGCTAACCACTCCATGGCGTCAACAATTGTCGCAGTATTATCTACGCCACTAGCAGTGACTCGACAACTTACGTGGTGTAGGCCCATACTACCCCGGAAGGCTGGTTGTTGAAGAGTTTTGTTGAATATTATCAATTATTTACTACTCCCTGCAATAGTCCCTTTGAAATAGGGGGGGTTAGTCGGCAACTTGCAAGTGGGGTAGCCCCCGCAAGACTAACCGAGTTGATATCGATGGCAAAGAAAGTGAGTGCAAAGGCACGTGCAGCAGCACGTAAACAGCGTGACAAGTGGAAGACAAAGAGATGGTACACTATTCGTGCACCAAGACATCCATGGGATTTCAAGAATATCGGAGAAACGATCGGTGAGTCGGATGAGCACATTATGGGCAGAGTCTACGAAATGACTTTGCAAGAATTCAACGGTGACTTCACTAAGATGCACGTTATTCTAAGGTTCCGTGTTGACGAATGTGTTGGACAAGATGCGCTAACAACTTTCATCGGTCATCACCACCAAACAGACCACATCAGAAGGCAAATCCGTAGATACCGCGGAAAGGTAGACGATGTCGTTGATGTAGTGACCACAGACGGTTATTTGGTTAGACTAAAACCATTGATTATTACTCAGAAAAGAGTTCAAACATCAGTTAAGCAAGTTATGCGCTCTAAGACGAGAGATCTACTTCTCGGCTTTGCCGCAAAGAACACCTACGCTAAGTTACAAGAAGCAATTCTAGGTGGAGAACTTGAAGAAGATGTAAGAAAAGCGGTAAAACCAATCTATCCTATTAAATCCATTTCTATTAGGAAGAGTCAATTGTTACAAACTGGTGTAGTAAATGAAAAAGGTCCAACCCTCGATGAAATTCATGCAGAAGAGGCTAAAACAGCTTCAGAACTGAAGGCTAAGAAAGCAGCTGCTCTAGCAGCAGCCATGGAAGATGAAGAAGAAGCAGAAGCAACTCCTTCGATTCTAGATGCAGCAGAAGCCATGGAACCAGAATCTGAAAAATCGAATGAGGTTGTAGAAGAAGCACCTGAGGTTGAAGAAACCAAAGAAGTAGCACAAGAAGATGCAACAGAATCAGTTGACCATAGCAGTATGTCAGTGGCAGAACTGAAAGAACTCCTAAAGGCTGCTGGAAAGCCAGTATCAGGAAAGAAAGCAGATTTGATAGCCCGACTAGAGGAATAACCAACCAACCATTCTATTGGTGATGCCTAATGGAACGCATTGGCATTATTGGCGGTACAGGTCTAGTTGATTTTGAATTCAAAGACGGTCCTAATGAAGAATACCACATGTTCGAAAAAAGAACAGACAATGTGATGGTACAAACAGAATATGGGCAAGTCCCCCTAAAATGTATGACAATTAACATAATTGGCAATGATGAAGAAAAGGAATTATTCTTCCTTCAACGACATCATAATGGTGACCAAGCAAACAAACCTCCACATTCAATTAATCACAAAGCCAATATGGCCGCGTTAAAAGAAGCATGCTGTGATGTAATTATCTCTGTTTGTTCAGTTGGAACACTAGAAGCAGATTTCCCTCCTGGGAAAGTTGCTTTGGCAGATCAGTATATTGATTTTAGTGGAATTGCTTCGACTTTCAGCGAAGAGTTTGCGACTTTCACCTCTGTTACGGAACCATTCTCAACTCAATTAAACAAAAAATTAGAATCAGGGTTAAGAACTTCCCAAGGATTTGATGACACGAATGAGCGGATGTATTACACTTATTGGCTTGCCCAAGGCCCTCATTTCGAGACAAGAGCTGAGGTAGATGCAATTGGCCTTCTTGGTGGCCATATGGTTGGTATGACTATGGCAAGAGAAGTAAAACTCGCCAATGAATTGAATATTCCCTATTCAGCAATCTGTATTTCATCAAATTGGGCTGCAGGCAGAGAACCAGGCGACCCCGGCGCAGAATTATCTCATCAACAGGTTTCTGCCCAAGCCAATGAACGCTTAGAGCCTGTTTTTCAAACCTTATTCAATATTTTAAGGGATGAGTAAGAACTATTCTGTACCGCTGTATCATTGCCTATATGGAAGGATTGAACGTTGAGGATTGGGTCGCTCACGAGCCGGGCAATGAATGGGAAACAATGATGAAAAAAGTCGCCCATTTTCATCACAAACATGATTTCGCGGGTAAAAATGGTCACGATATGGGTTACCGTATTGCTCTGACTGTTGAGGAATTAGGTGAACTCTCTGCGGCTATTACCAAGAGTAAACCCATTGAGGAATGCGCAGAAGAAATGGCAGATATTCTGATCTTGCTAATGGGCCATTCGATTGCGATGGAAATTGATTTAAAATCAGCGTTTGAAAAGAAGTATGCTAGGATTATGCAAAGAGAAGCACTGACTGGGCGATTGGGCGTGAGAGTAACTGAATACAAAAAAAAGTAGTTTTACTTATTTAGAAAGCTTTTGGAAAGTCATGTCGTACTGATCCCGTTGTGATTTTTCAACAAAGTTATGTTCGTCTAACGCAAACACCGACTCATCAATTTCTGGTGCAAAGGTATCTGGCTGGTTAACAGTACAGTGAATAATTGTGCGGTAAATGATTTGTGTATACGGCAAAAATAATTCATATATTTCGCCACCACCTATTACAAACAAATCCTGTGATTTAGCCATCTCAATTATTTCATCAAAGGTTGCTGTTTCTACATCAGACCTATCGCTTCGAGTTAACACCACGTGCCTTCGATTAGGCAACTTACCTGGTAAACTGTCCCAGGTTTTTCTGCCCATTACTATAGTTCCACCACTGGTTATTGTTTTGAAATGCTGTAAGTCAGTTGATTGGCGCCATGGTAAATCACCATTTTTGCCGATGGCGTTTTTTTCGTCACAAGCATATATCATTATTATCATGTCATCAACTCAGATGGCAATTGGTGCTGATATGTGTGGATGGTGCTGATAATTTAGCACTTCGATGTCATCAAAGGTAAATTGGTCAATATCATCAATGGCTGCATTTAATTTTAGTGTAGGTAAATTCATTGGTTCTCTAGTAATTTGAAGACGCGCTTGTTCTAGATGATTGTTGTATAAGTGAGCATCACCGATTGTGTGAACAAATGCTCCTGGTTGAAGACCGCAAACTTGGGCCATCATGTGGGTAAGTAATGCATATGATGCAATGTTAAAAGGTACTCCAAGAAATACATCTGCGCTTCTTTGGTAGAGTTGACAATTTAGCTTACCATTTGCTACGTGGAACTGGAAAAAAGCATGACATGGCATTAATGCCATTTCCTCTAATTCTCCGACATTCCAAGCTGAAACAATTATTCTACGACTATTAGGGTTATTTTTTATCATACCGATTGCACCAGTAATCTGGTCAATTATCTCGCCGGTTTTGGATTCCCAATGGCGCCATTGTTTGCCGTAAACAGGGCCTAAATCGCCATTGTCATCAGCCCATTCATTCCAAATTCTAACACCATTATCTTGGAGGTATTTTACATTGGTATCGCCCTTTAAAAACCATAGCAGTTCATAAATAATGGATTTTAGATGTAACTTCTTGGTTGTCACCATGGGAAATCCTTTCGATAAGTCAAATCTCATTTGGTGACCAAATACCGACAGTGTACCAGTGCCTGTTCTGTCGCCCTTCTGTTCACCTTCATCTAAAATTCGTCGGATTAAATTTAGATATTCTTCCATAATGTCGCCAGCCTAACCAAAGGGAGGAAGCATTTGATAATTTTCTAATTTCAGTTCGCCGAATAAATGGGGTACGTGCAATTTAGGGTGCTCCTAATTCACTAATACTCACCATTAATTGGTCAGTGAATTTTCTATAAAGTGTGGCAATGCGTGATTTGATATCATGTTTCTCTAAATCTGCCATGGCTCTAATTTGTTTAGCGGACATATTTCCACCCTCTCCGCTACTAAGCCACTCCAGCCAAGAAATCTTCTGGCCGTAATTTATTTTTACCGTTTTCCATAATTTAGGTAGTTTATCTGCTTGTGGTGCCATCATTTTTCTGGTTCCTTCTAACGCAACTGGGACTATATTTGCATGCGGGAAGGATGCAGCAAGCCTAGCAACACCAGTTTTTCCAGGCAGTAACAATGGTTTCTCAGTTTTCTTTGATCTTGTCCCTTCAGGAAAAATTCCTAACGCACAATTCGATTCAAGAACATCAGCAGCAGATGCAAGTGCCAAATCACCACCTTCTTCTCGTTGAGTCTCAATCTGTCCGGTGAGATTCATAAATTTCCGAAGAAAGAAATTTTTGAAATGACCATCCTTCGCTAAATAATGAACTTTCCTTCTTGATGATGCAATTACCAGTATCGGGTCAACATGCGATAAATGATTGGCTGCAAAGATGGTTGGTCCTTTAGTTGGTATCCTTTCAGAACCAGACATCTTTATCCGTAACAAGCCTCTAATCAAAGGAGAAAAAATGAAACGGATAAAGGAGTAACCTGGGGTTGGTGCTATCCCGCCGTTGCGTGGAGTGATTTTCCAGTATGGCTCAAGAGTGTTCCATGCCTCGAGAATGTCATCGAGACTGTCGTTCATATCTTCCCGTCACGGGATTTACCTTTGATTGTTGCTTCAGATATAATCATAATATAATGATTTCAACATGATTCCAAAAATCCTACAATACGAAGTATCAAAACTAAGGATAATAACCAAGAATTACCCGGGTTGTGATTGTTGTGAAGAATGCCAGTATTTTGACGGTAATTCTTTTTTCCTTGCTCGGTTTAATTTTCTCTCCATCAGTTATTGCTGACGCAAAGTGGGATGAAGACGGTTGGCTCAACACCTCTCTAGCTACAGAGCGGCTCAATAACGGAGATGAGTTTGGTTGTTATGAGATGCCAGGGCTATCTTGGAATTCCGATCCGGGTGCAGTGGCAGGAGAATGCAGAGAGTATATCGAGAAAAGAGTTGATGCAAGTCTATGGGGTGAGAACCCGGTATCCACATATACGCCAAATTCTCTTACTATGTCACAGCATCAAATTATTTCACAGCAAGGATTTGTCGTCCATGGAGATGATAATTCACTTGGCTACACAGCATGGCATAATTCAACGGACATTCCTGCGGATTTATGGGATTGGTACAATTTAGGCCGCCGCGGTGGCAGTTTAGAGCAGGTAGTTGGTTCAGTGGACACAGTCAAGGACGCAGTTGAGGAAGGTGGTTTGGTAAATCTGTACTGGATTGGCCGAGTTAACGAGGCGACAATTCGACACGATTCAGGAATTGAAGAATACATCAGTGATGATGCGGATGCATGGTTAACTACATGGGGTCAAGCTTGGTCATACTGGGTCAAAGAGAAATGTTACCAATTTGACCATTCTGTGAGTGCAGTTGATGACAACTATGTTATTTCTTTTAAATCACTAGCTACTGAGCAATGTGACGAATTATTTCCGGAGCGTTGGAATGTTCCAATTACCTGGATGTTGGATATTGAAGAATCTGCAATCATTTCAATATCTTCCGATGATTTACCATTGGAAGACATCACCAGTTCAAGGCATACGAAAGAAGGTTACAGTCAATCACCAAATGGATATTTGCTGTTGAGCGTGATTGATGAACGGGAAGTGAACATAACTGTGACCAATTCAACTTATGACGTGATGGGTATCACTGAATTTTGGAATAATCACTCTGCCGCAATTACAATAGCTGCCCATGAAACTACAGATTTATTCAAATGGTCAAAGAGATTTGCCGATCAAGATGATTTAGTTTTCACATGGTTGCTTAAACCAAGGCCAATAGACGCAGAAGCAACATGGATTCCATATGTTGCAGTTGCAATAGGGTCAGGGGTTATTCTTAGTATGTTATTGATTCTCAAACGAGAAGGTATAGGCCCTTTGGCTAATAAATGACATTATCTCTAATTGCCATTATCACTTGAATTATATCGAAGCCTTGATGACATAAAACAAATGAAGACCGATTGCTGGGATTGCCATGGTTGCGGATAAAGTAAACATTGATCCATGGAGTAGTAACCAATCTACAGATTATTCTAGAATAATAGACCAGTTCGGATTATCGGATTTCTCTAATATTACCTTGCCAAACCCTTCACATCTTCACAGGCGTGGAATTGTTTTTGCTCACAGAGATCTCGATTTGGTTATCAATGCTCATAACTCAAACGAATCATTTGGAGTATTAACTGGATTAATGCCTAGTGGACGGATGCACCTTGGTCATTCAATGGTTATTGAGCAGGTTAAGTGGTTTCAGCAACTTGGTGGTGACGTCACCATTGCAGTAGCTGATTTGGAGAGTCAGGCAACCCGAGGGGTTGGGCTAGCTAAAGGGAGAGAAATAGCTTTGCAAGAGTATGTGGCAAACTATGCTGCTTTGGGATTAGATCCGCAAAAAACTAATGTATATTTTCAATCAACAAGATCAGTTGTCCAAAGGTTAGGGTTTCAGTTAGGTAAAAGAACGAACCTCAATGAATTTGAGTCGATTTATGGTTTCAAGGGCGATACCAACTTAGCTCATCTCCAAGCTCCAATGGTCCAAGTTGGTGACATATTGCATCCTCAGACAGAAGAATATGGTGGCTTAAGGCCAATAGTGGTCCCAGTTGGAGTGGATCAAGATCCTCACCTCAGATTAACTCGCGGTATTGCTGCTAAGTCTAATTGGTTCAATGTGAACGACAATAACGGTCCGGGACTACTTGTTGGACTTTCAATACAAGATGAGAACGCTGAGATTCTTGGTCAACAGCCTAATGGTCGTATTGATCGAACTAAGGTCGCTGAGGTTTTCAACGGAATTGTAACCAAATTATCTGGGTTAGGTTTTTCAGACATTAACTCTAATCCTAAACAAGGTACTATCGTAATCCCAGGTGCAACACAACGAGATAAAGCCAAAATCAGAATGAAATTATTAGAACTAGAACGCGAGTTAGGGGGCATGGGTCTACTTGCCCCATCTTCCACATACCATCATTTTGCGATTGGATTGACCGGTGATAAGATGAGTAGTAGTAAACCTAAGACTACAATATTCCTAAATGACGATATTAATACCATCAGCAAAAAAATACGCAAAGCCTACTCAGGTGGTCAATCAACAATCGAAGAGCATCGAAGATTAGGTGGTAATCCGGATGTTGATGTAGCATATCAGTACATGATGTATTTCTTTGAAGATGATGACAGTTATCTGGCGGAATTAAATTCGGATTATCGAAATGGTAAGATTCTTGCTGGGGAAATGAAACAAATCTGTGTTGATAAAGCCACTGAATGGATGACAAACCACATAGAGTTACGCGACCAAACCAATCATTTAGTTGGGGAATTCTTAGCCAGTGACTCTAAATGATTATGCAGAAAAGACTGCTGGGTCAGGTCCGGTTGGTAATTCAGCAATTTCCTCATCAGTAAGTTCTCTTTCTACAGCAGATTCATCCAAGATCATAGAATGACCATGTGGGTCCAAAAATTCTAGAGTAATAGCAACTGAATTATCCAATCCCGCATTTTTCACACTAGAAATCATTAATTCTAATTGAACAATTTCCTTAATTGTTTGAGTCAAATCTACCCTACTTCCTTGGACATTTTGGTCTTCAATATCTAATTGTAGGCCTCGAAGTACCGTATTCATTACTTCTAGGAATCTATTGAGAACACCCTCGACATTAGATACATAGCCGGTCGAACTACTACCAGGATTGACTTGTAAATCTAGTTCAGGTATTCTAACAGTACACGAACTAGACCTTACAACTCGAGATCTAAGTTGTGTCTCGTTGGTAATTGCTAATTTCCAACATCCTGCTTTTTTACCTTCAGCAGGAATAAAATCTGTTTGTTTCCATCCACAGCTATGGCACATGACGGTAACTTGTGTGTGTTCACCAAAATATGGGATTTCGTCTATATGGGCAATCATAAACACATCGCCTCCTTGGTGACAAATAGGGCAGGGGATGTTTACAGGTGACTCTTGTATTACAATCGCCTCCGGCCTAATTCTTCTGCTGTGGCGGCAAACGCTTCCATTTCAACTCCTTTCAAACCTCGGCATCCAGGAGGTAAAAGCATTAATCTCGTGTCGGTCAATTGAATGATTTGCCCCCCAAGGTCACCTTCTATGAAAGTGTGCATTGCATTAAGAGTTGAATTAAATTCAGTATCTCGCTTGATTAAGCGGCCTAATTCAACTATTGCAGCATGTCCGTCAGATAGCCAATCAAGCAAAGTAGAGGTTCCCGTGATGTCGTTTAATACTGCTCTATGGACTACTAGGCCCTTGGCGTCAGATTTTATCGGTGGATTAGGATACTTATTTCCTAAATTGTGGAAAATGAGTTCAGAGGGGACTTGATTAGATTTTTTGGCAGTATTCATACTCGGCATTTCAAAGGTGTTTAGAGTGTTATTCGACGGTGACTTTATTTCCTCATTTTGTTTGATTAATTTGTCAGCTTTGGCAAGTTTGTCCAAATCTGGCATGCTTGGGAGTTTGATATCAGAAAAAGAATCCAGAGATGACTGGTGCGGGTCATCCTCCTTGTTATTCTTCATATGGCATGCGACAAGTCGTAAGCACAAGAATACTCGCATCGAAAAGAAAGATTAAGACCCATTTCAAGAGAAAATTTGTCGCACGATATTAATATTGAAATAGATTGGAGGTCAGGACTTCATGCGCCAATGTTCAAAAGGTGCCGACTTTAGGAGAGATTGATGATGATGGATAACGACGCAAACGTGCTAAAAACCGGAACCAGTACATTAGGTATAACTTTCAACGGAGGAGTCGTTGTTGGGGCAGACCATAGGGCGACAATGGGGCATTTCATTGCCAACAAATCAGTTCAAAAATTATTCCAAATAGGCAACAACCTTGCACTAACTACTGCCGGGCTAGTCGGTCATGCACAATCTCTCTCAAGAACCCTAACAGCAGAAGTTGCCCTGTTCGAACTACGCAGACAGCAATCAATGACTGTCAAGGGAGCCGCTACTCTAACAGCAAACATACTATCAGGCAGACCTCATTGGGTTCAACTGTTGATTGTTGGTGTTGATGAAGATGGGGGTCATGTATACTCAATTGACTCAGCAGGTGGTTCTATTCCAGATGTATATTGTGCAACAGGTTCAGGGTCCCCTTACATGTATGGTGTATTAGAGGATGGTTTCAAAAAGGATATGACTGAGACCGAAGCATTGAAACTTGCAGCCCGCGCCCTTCACGCATCAGGACAGCGAGATGCAGCCTCCGGAAACGGAATGGATCTTGCCGTCATTACCAAAAAAGACGGATTTGTTCTTCAAACAGAAGATCAACTCAGTAAACTTCTTTCTTGATTTTTATTCCCGCAGTTTACTGCATTGTGTTCGACACATGTGTTGCTAGGTTGCGGATAAGCGGGTGGAAATGTGCGTCTCACATTCAAAGAACTGAAAGATGAAATAAGTAAAATTGTACCAAAGTCAATCGATTATAAAGTTGACTTAGAAGCAGGAAATATTGCCATTGTTACCGACGAACCAGAAAAGTTTGGTGGCGGCGACGGTCTTGTTGGTAAGATTGCTAAGAAAATAAAAAGGAAAATAAAAATCCGCCCCGACCCGAGTATCGTGAAATCAGAACTAGATGCTAAGGCGATAATAGAATCTATAATTCCTGTGGAAGCAGAAATTTCCCATATTTATTTTGACAGTTGTTTCAGTGAAGTAATCATTCAGTGCAAGAATCCAGGTGAAGCTGTTGGTCGTAGAGGAGTTAACGTAAATGAGATCAGAACTAAATCTGGATGGATACCAATTGTTGAGAGAACACCTCCACTATTGTCAAAAACTGTTCATGACATACGTGGCTACAGGCAGGTAAATGCTGAAGAAAGGCGTAAGTTGTTGAAGAATTTTGGCTTGAATATACATCGACCAAAGCGACCAGGATCAATGTGGGCTAGAGTAACTGCCCTTGGTTCATACCGAGAAGTAGGCCGGGCTTGCCACTTGGTAACCACTAACGAATCAAGAATTATGATTGATGTAGGAGTGAATGTCGCTAATGATAATGATCCGATGCCATTTTTTAACGCCCCCGAAGCGTTGCCAGTGGACAAACTCGACGCGGTGATTCTAACACATGCACATCTGGATCATGCTGGAATGTTGCCAATTTTATTCAAATATGGTTACCGTGGTCCTGTTTACTGTACTCCTCCTACACGAGATTTGATGCTGTTGTTACAAACTGATTATCTAAAAATTGGTGGCACTGAAGGGAAAAGGGCACCATATAGTATGGAAGATATCCGTACTTGTCAAAGACACGTAGTTGATGTCGCTTGGGACGAAACCACTGATATCGCACCAGATGTTAAAATGACGTTTTCTAATTCAGGTCACATCCTTGGTTCATCCGCAGTACATCTACACATAGGTGACGGGAAGCATAACCTTCTGTTTAGCGGTGATCAGAAATACGAAAAATCTTGGTTATTCGATGCAGCTAATACTCGGTTCCCACGTGTTGAATCTCTGGTTTTGGAATCAACATATGGCTCGGAAGGTGACTACCAACCATCACGGCAAGAAGCAAATCAAGAATTGAAGGATATTGTCTCAAGAACCCTAAGTCGAGGTGGAAAAATGGTATTTCCAGTGTTTGCAGTAGGTCGAAGTCAAGAAGTTATGATTGCAATTGATGAGTTGTTTCGCTCTGGAACGGTTAAACCAGTTCCAGTCTGGCTGGATGGTATGATTCAAGAAGCCACAGCAATACATGCAGCCCATCCAAACTATCTTACCAATACCCTTCGTAAATCTCTGCTCAAAGATGACGGAGGTAACCCGTTTAGTAACGAATGGTTCCGGCCAGTAAAAAGTCGTGATCTCAGAGAAAATATTCTGATGGACCCATCTCCTTGTATCGTGTTAGCGACTTCAGGAATGATGAATGCTGGCCCTGTTGTAGAGTATTTCAAAAATTGGGCACATAGCAAAAGGAACTCTTTATGTTTCGTAGGTTACCAAGCAGAAGGGACCCTGGGCAGGAGATTGCAAAAGGGATTCAGTGAAGTTCCCATGGTGATCAATGGTCACACAGAAATAGTCAAAGTCGGATGTGAAATGGCAACTATTGATGGCTTTTCAGGACATTCCGACAGGCGACAACTGTTGGAATTTGTTGAACAACTCAACCCGAAGCCCCGCAATATTATCTGTCATCATGGAGATTATCACAAGTGTAACGAATTGGGTCACGCCTTAAGAGAGCGGTATAAGTGTAGAACTTACGCGCCAAAAAATTTGGAAACTATCAGGTTGCTATAATCACATAAGTGGTATGTCTATGTCACTATCCAATGGATTTGGTATCACTGATGCTTGATTTATTTTAGCATCATTTGAGTTTGGCATGGTATATTTCTCAATAACTCCGGGTGAGGAATTCTGATTGAAGTCATTACTACCGGTTTTTTCAAATAAATTCCAAAAAACCACGGTAATTGTGAGTACTAAAAAACTTAGAAAAACAACTGACGCAGAAGTAGTACCCTTCTGATATCCAACAATTAATCCGATAGCGATGAGGGTTAATCCAACCAGCAAAATTACCCCTCGATATCTCGCGACCATGTACCCTGATAACCATTTCATTCAAGAACCTCTTGCGACTGGTACCGTACATGAAGCCGGGAAGGGTGTCTCGAGGAAGTCAAGGTTGGTTGATGACTGCTGTAGCTCCATGGGGTGAAAACGCCGAAGACGCTTACGACCAAGGTCTAGTTGAATTAGGCCTTGGAGATACCCGATTAATTGAAGTGAAAGGTGCTATGCTACCGTTGAATTTTGAAGCAACTCAACCAAGGCCACTGCCCATGGGGTCATTAGTTGAATGTCACATGGCAACGGCTTATTCTTACCACGGTTCTAGTGCTTGTGCCGGAGTTGCTTGGGCATCTTGTATTACTCCTGAAGGTGATGAATGTGCAATAGTAGCAACCATCTCTACGGAAATGGACTATGAAGAAACAACGATTTTACTTAGGAGGAATCTTCAACGTAGATTGGCCTCTAGAGACTTAGAAGTAATCACATTCGATGTGGCGGTAGATGAAGTTACAGCCGGAGCAGAACATCACGGTGTGGCCATGGCTGCACTTATTTTACCAAATTCTCTTTCGATTGGTGGTAGGCAATCTACTGGTCCAATTAGAGGCGGTTTGATGGTGCCAGAAGATAAAAAACAGAAACGTGTTGATGTTAAAGCTCCTGCTGCTCCAGCACTAAGACCGGGTAGTAAGAAAAATGGGACAGGTTCAGATTTCAGCCTTTGATAGTCATTTTCAATAACCACCGCCGGAATTCATTCTCATGGCAGATACTTGGAATGTGTTCAAATGTCTTGCTTGCAATAATTGTCATGGCAGAAAAGCCACAGGTCATTCATGCCCACATTGCGGTCAACGGATTGGTGAATCAACACCTGTAGTTGAAAAAGCAGCCAATCCCAGTGAACTAAGACGGAAAGTCATACTAGCAAATACACCTCCTGAACTTAGGAGTGCATTATCAAAGCAATTGAACAAAGCGGAAAGTATAGCCCAATCAACAACTGCGTTTAATCCTAAAAAAGGTCTTCAGATACTACGTGAGTCACTAGATCATGAAAGTAAAATTTCACTGATAACGGTAAAAAAAACTTTCAAGCAGAAGGGATTTGAAAAATCAGTAATATCCTTCTTGGAAATGGCTGAGGCTGAAGGGTTAATTCTCCGTTTGGATGAGGGATTATGGCAATTTCTTGAGTGAAGTTGATAACAGGGAAGTCGTGGCAAAACACAACGGGCGTATGGGTTAGTTTGGCCTATACTCGGGCGTTTGGGACGCTTGGACCCAAGTTCAAATCTTGGTACGCCCACCATTTTACTGCTGCTCAGTCTTTGAGTGTACCCAAATTATGTGATAACCAAATTGAGTTTTCACAAATTTCGATGGTGTTTGGTCAATATCTGTAGCCCAAACTGCCTTTTCGAAATCCACTGCCATTTGACCCTCAACAAACTCACCTAAATCACCTTTTTTGGAACCACTTGGGCAATTAGAATATTTTTTGGCCAATCTTTTGAACATCCTTAAAGGGTTTTTAGCGTTAGTAATTAGTTCGATCAAATCCCTTGCCTCTGGTTTATGTCCAACAAGAATGTGTCGTACATGGGCACTTCGTGGTTTATTCCGCTTATCGTGCCTGCGCATTTTTCCTCAACTCTATTCTGGTTTTTACTGCCATTCTGTCAAAAACATGAGCGGCAGTCCAACTTATGCAAACTAGGAATATAATTCCGCTTGTACTATTGGCAATCTCCCGTTCTAAATCTGTGCTTACCGATGGTATAATGGCCATCCAACCAATCAAGTACGCCACTAAAGAAAAGAGACTATGCGGTACAACATTACGATTGAATAACATTGACAGACATCGCTTATGGAGCATGATAAACATCATGGCACCAACAGAGAACAGAAATCTTAGCATCTTTAAATTAGACTTTTCCTCTCCATATATTGATTTCACTGGCACTTCCATTACCTCAAACGAGAGTTTAGACAATTCGATTAGCCAATAGTTGGGATACCCATATTTCCTCCATGATTTAGACCAATTCCATTTTTCAAGAACTTGATGATTTGTAGCTGTATAACCACACTGAGGGTCATTAACTGGTATACCTGAGGCAAGAGTTGTTAAAAAGGCTAGAATTTGGCTAGCAAATCTTCTAATCATTGGCATATTACCTAATCCTTCAGCATGACTAAATCTGTTACCTTTGACATAATCACACCTTTCTTCAACAATTGGGGTAATAATTTCATGCATGTCTTTTGGGTCCATCTGTCCATCTCCAGCCATGACCACACTAACAAATGGTTTTGGACAATTTTTCAGCATTTCCATATGGCCTGCATCAATAGCAGCACCAACGCCCTTTCCGTCAAGACGAATTATCCGCAAATTATAGGTTTGATTTAGATAATTTTCAGCCACCTTGGAAGTGCCATCTGAAGAGCCATCATCGACTACCACAACAGAATCCACAAAAGTTGGCAGGGTTTCAAGTACTGCACCAATAAATAATTCCTCATCTTTTGCGGGGATGACTACACCTACATGCCATCCTTTGTGCATGGTAGGGCTAGATTGTCAATAGTCATCAAGATAACTTAACGGCCCTGAATAAAACTAGGAAAAATTGTGCGAAAGTACTCAAATCATACGCAGAGTATAAGTTCAATTGAGTTGGAATGGTGAATGTGACTGGAGACAAGTTACGGGTAGTTTATGTCGGAAGAGACATTGAACTGAGGATAATATCTTTGTTGGTTAGAGCGCAAGAGATTTCTCAAGAAGTAGTCTTAGTCGACCTTGGTTCTAGTGATTCTACTATTGAACTGGCAGAAGACTTTGGTTGCCATGTGTTAAATTATGGCGATCAATTAAACGCTTGTGATTTAGCAAAGTTTTTGTCTAATTCATCACTATCTGAGAATTATAATAGCTTAATAATCATGGTAACTCAAGAGTGGAAATTAAGGGAATTGCCGGTTATTGTTAACAGGTCTCGTGAAGCGTGGGATATTTATTTTTCATTTGTCAAAAGTGATACTGCAGAAAAAATCAACGAAGACGATTTGGTGATTGCTTCGCTAGAAATCAATCATCTTTTTCTATCAGCATCCGGATTGACCGGTTTAGCAAACACCACTGAATTATCTACCGCAATGAACTTTTCATCAGACTACAAAGTACGGATCATCGAATCTTCGGGTCAAGTAAATTTACCTCAAAGAGAATCGCTCGCTACTGCATCTAGATTTGCACAGTTATTTTATTGGATGCTGGAAACTAAGCATCCGTTGTTCTTATTTGGTATTCCAGGAATTGTGTTATTCATTCTAGGTTACAAATTATCTGGTAATGTAGTAGATACATTTAGTGAATTAAATTCTGTCTCTATAGGCGTGACACTAACTACTATTGCCATGACTTTGATTGGATTATTTGCCATGATGGTGGCTATTATTCTCTACATCATGGGTAAACAAGTTGAGCAAATTCAATCCCAGTATCAATGGAATAAACTAGATGATAAAGTATCATAAGGAGGTATGTATGTGTCGGATTTTCGTTATTTAGTCTGTTTAGATATGGACCGTGTATTAGTTGACCATCTTTCAACTTGGCAGTTTGTTTACGATAAATTAGGTATTTCAAATGACGAATCATTTGAACTTTACAATCAAGGCTTGTTGAATGAGTGGGATTGGATAAAATTGGATATTGCTCTAATAAAAAGTAGTATTAAAGATCGGAAAATCACCGATTCCGAATTACGCTCTTTGATGGAAGGTATGCCAATGATGGATAATTGGCATTTATTAATCTCTGAATTAATCGAAGATGGTGCCAAGGTTGTGATTGTTTCAGGTGGTCTGCAACAGACTGCTAGAGATATTGCAGCCCAGTTCCCTTCCAACTTGCCATGGCGTAGAAGGTGGGGCGGAATTGATCGGTTTACTGCTGAACGATACGGGAATGGTTTTGATAGTAAATTATCGGTTTTTACCAATGGTTGGCTGCGTGGCAACCAGCTATCAAACGGGATGTATGAATTAGATGATTTTGGACGATATCAAGTTCAAATGAATGGCAAAGGTGCAATTGTAAAAATGTTACAAAGACGTTATGATATATCGAAAAATAAAACAATATCTGTTGGTGACTCTGCGGGAGATATCGGAATGTTTCAGGAGTCTGATTTGGCGATATGCTTCAATCCATGGGATGAAAGGCCACTAAAGTACTGTGACGAAGTTATCGAAGAGAAGGATTTGGCATTAGTATTGAACTTGATAAAAGCAAGAATGAATAGTTAGGTGATGATAAATTGGTAATTGATGAAATAGATTCAATCTCATCGTTTTGTCCTCATTGTGGATTTATGTTGGGAGTATTTATTCCAGGCATGGAATGCCCTATGTGCGGAGAGACCATCATTTGATAGAACGTTGAACAGATACACCGTTACGTGTGACAAACTCTATAATTCGATTAATAGATTTGCTGTCTAAATCTTCTGGCGATAGCACCCCTGACTGTGAGAGTGTCGATTGGTTATTTGATTTATTCATTAGTTCGATAAAACACGCAACAGTGACTAAACCCGTGCTTCTTGCCATTGAACTAAAACCATCTTTGCCGGTATCAGATATTATCCATGACACGGTTTGGTCAACATAATGTATGGCGATTTCCATCCAAGTGAACTCATCACGCTGCTTATCAAATTTCCACGCCTCAAGTAACTCATCCTCGGTTAGTTCTCCAGCTAATTCAATCCACTTATCGATATGTCCAGGCCATCTTACTGTGTATTCTTTCATATTTTCACTAAGGTTTGAAACTAGTAGACTTCTTAATCCGTCGGTTAGAAATGCTTCCATTTGCCCAAAACCATCTACATCAATTGAATGTTTTTCAGTCAGTGCAGGGACAATTTTTACTTCCCCATCAACTAAAATTCTTGCTGGCCTAATGTATTCTTCTATGACATCAGAGGGAGAGAATGGAGCCATGTATGACCATTTGTCATCAGGTGACTGGGGGTTGCCGCCGACTTTGATTGTGGCTGATAGAATATTCTTATCTTCTTCAAACTCTTTCTTAATTATCATATTAGATAATCCCGGAGCGATTCCGACATCCCAAATCATCGTTGATGAGTATTTTTTGGCCAATGAGTTATGTTGACTTGGATCTTGTTCGGTAAATGCTAAATCAACAACATCCATGCCACCTTTAATCAATATGGTACGCATTTTTTCACCAATTCGTCCAGGCAACATATTTACTGCAATACCTGCTTTGGGCATTTGGCTTAAGAGTTCAAATACATCTCCTTCTTGAAAACTGACTAATGAGTTATTTTTTATCAAATCTGGAATCTTAAGGTCAATAACATGTACTTGATAGCCTAGTTTGGTTAATTCACAGATGACAAATTCTCCAACTAGTCCACTACCTAATGCAATTGCATCAACCATTTTACCAACTCAAGGAGTAATTCTTCGTGAATCTCTAGGGAATGGTATCACTTCTCTAATGTGGTCTGCACCAGTTAGCCAAGAGCATACTCTATCAACACCGAGTCCAAATCCACCATGTGGAACTCCGCCGTAGGTTCTTGTGTCGATGTAAAATTGATATGGCTCCCTTGGCGTTCCCTCTTCATCAATTCGAGCAAGTATCTCTTCTTCTGACCATGTTCTTTCACCACCGCCAATAATTTCTCCATATCCTTCAGGAGCCAGTAGGTCATGACACAAAACATAATTTTCATCATCCGGATCAACGCGATGATAAAACGGTTTGGCTATTTTAGGATAATGAGTTAGGAAATGGGGGACATCAAAGTCCTGAGTCAAAACCTTCTCCTTAGAGTAATCCAAATCTTGACCCCATTCAATTTCAACTCCCATGCCTTGTAGAGTTTCTACGGCTTCATCATATCTTATTCTAGGAAACTTTGAGTCAGCATAACGAGCAATAGTTTCTAGGTCCCGATCTAGTGATTCTAATTCCGCACTTCTTTCTTCCAATAATGTGGTGGCGATTTTTCTAACTACGCCTTCACCATAACTCATTATCTCTTGATTATTAGCCCATGCCACTTCCATTTCAGCATGCCAAAACTCAGTCAAATGTCTCCTCGTCCGAGATTTTTCAGCTCTAAACGAGGGAGCAATTGTGTAGAGTCTCTCAAGAGCAGGCATGGCAGCTTCAGCGTATAATTGCCATGACTGGGTAAGATAGGCTTTCCTCTCTGGATTCTTCTCGGTTGGGAAATATGGCACTTCAAAAAGTGTTGATCCACCCTCAACAGCTCCAGCAACAAAATTAGGGGCTTGATATTCAATGAAATCTTGGTTTCTAAAATATGAGTGAATTGCACCAAAAACGGAACTTCTAATTTTCAGCATCGTGGTCATCCTTGATGTGCGAAGATATAGGTGACGGTTGTCTAATAGAAACTCTGTTTCTCCTCCGTCGGCTGCTGCCATTGCTGATTCAGTAATTGGGAATGGATTCTTTGGATTGACAGGGCCAATAATTTCAACTGATTGAATTACTAGTTCATATCCGCCATCCGCTCTTTCATCAGGATTTACCATTCCATTGATTATGATTGATGATTCGATTAAAGCAGACTTTAATTGCTCAAACGCATCATCTCCCAAAGTATCTTTTTTGCCAACACATTGTATGGCTCCAGTTGAGTCTCTAAGGACTAAAAAGCGGATTTTGTTAGAGCCGCGTGAACGCTTTACCCAACCTTTTAATTCAATATTTTGACCGTCAAATTTACCATTAAGTACATCCGAAATCCAAATTGTCTTCATATCCTCACCAATACTCCGTATAATGTCCGGTAATTGAAAGTCGCGCTTCAAGTTATCAACTTAGACTCAAAATCACCGTTTGATTCTAGTTCTGACAGAAAACCTCAAACTAGACATTAACATGCATATTTCATGCAGAAGGTGGTAGTTTATGCAATCGGCGGCAATGCTTTACAAAATCCATCTTCGATAAAATCTGGTGAAGCCGAGGAAACTCTTGCTAGAGTTATGAGTGACGTAGTTGACTTATTAGAATCAGGCTGGAGTGTCATTCTCACTCATGGAAATGGGCCACAAGTTGGACACTTGATGCAATTAGACGAAAAATTCTCGCACACTATGGATGATTGGGTTTCAGCAACACAAGGAATGATTGGTCACTCTTTAGCGTTGAATCTTGATTCTATTTTGATGAAGAGGCGGCGACCAGAAAGAACAGTTTGTTTAATCACTAGAGTTGAGGTTGATGTTAATGACGCTGGATTCCAACATCCAACAAAACCAGTAGGTCCTATTTTGTCTAATAGTGTGGTAATGACTGCTGACTGGGATATTGCGGAAACAGCTAACGGGCCAAGAAGGGTTGTTGCCAGTCCTTTACCGATGAATGTTTTAGATCTGGAAGTGATTAAAAAATTAGTTGAACTCAGAGCAGTAGTTATCTGTGGAGGTGGTGGAGGTATTCCGGTGGTGAAACAAGAAAACCACTATGTTGGTGTTCCTGCAGTGATTGATAAAGATCGACTTTCGTCACTAATAGCGATAAAATTAAACGCCGATGCATTGATAATTTCCACAGCAGTTGATTCTGTTAAAACAGGTTTTGGTACGACTGAAGAACAATCCCATCGCGTTCTTACACTTGACCAATGTGAAAATTACATGGCCCAAGGGGAGTTCCCAAAAGGCTCTATGGGCCCTAAAGTGGGAAGTCTAATGGAATCTTGTTTACATAATCCCAACCTAACTGCGATTTTATGCCAACCAGGTGATGCATTAAAGTCCCTGAGAGGGGAAAAGGGAACCACAATAGTGGCAAAATAAAACCACATATTGATAAATTGATGACTCCTCGCAAGGATTATGACAGCAATAGAAGCAAATGCTCACTGTGATGGACCATGTGGTGTATATGACCCAGCTAGTGCAAGAGTAGCAGCAGAAGCAGTACAATCAATGACCAAAAAAATGCTAACGTTAGCTGCAAACCACTCCACAGATAGTGGTTCGGCAGCATACATCAACACAATGAGTCGTTACGCAGCAATTAAAGAAGAAGAGGCACACAAGTGCAAAGAAGAATTATTGGTACTCTGGACTGATTTTTTCAAGCCACAACACTTGCAAGAAAATCCAGATATTCATACAATCTTCTGGCAAGCTGCAAAACTGTGCAGCGCATGTAAAGTTGAGGTTTCCTCAGAACACGCACAAGAACTTATGGACGCTGTTGAGCACATTCACAATATGTTTTGGAAAGTAAAGGGACGAGATGTTCCTTGGATTCGCGCAAGTTGATTTTATGGGACAATTATCTGTCACCGTTCGAGGTGATAGTATGTGGCCTACTCTAAAAAATGGCGATATTATCTGTTGTAGACCTTACAATGGTGAGGTCCTAGTCCCACAACAAATCATCGTATTTCCCAGTCCGTTTGACTCAACAAATATTTTGATAAAACGCATCAAGTCAGTTCATGATGACTTTTTGTTTGTTGAAGGTGATAACCCAGATCCCACCGCAAGTAGTGATTCACATAATTTTGGTAAAATTAAATCTTTTACTGTAATTGCAGTTTTTGATTAGCGGGCCTGACGGGGTTCGAACCCGCGACCGACGGATTAAGAGTCCGTCGCTCTACCTGACTAAGCTACAGGCCCACTCCGCCCTGCCGCAGGTCGTATTTAATTTTTCATTGAAGAATAGTCTATTCAGCCAATCTTCCATTTTGGTTAACCAATAACTCTACGCCGTCGTTATTGGCTAGAATTACTGCATCGCACATTTCATTAAATAATCCAACTTGTACTACGCCAGCAATTTTTAGCACTGCCATTTCTGTCTGACATGGATTGCTCAGATTCGGCCCACAATGAGCATCAGCAATGTAATTCCCATTATCGGTAATTACCGGATTATCTCCTGACATTCGACAATTAACTCGGCAATCCAATAATCTAGAAAGTTGCCTAATTGTTGCTTCAAATGAAAACGGTGTAATCTCTATTGGAAGAGGAAATGCACCTAATGTGTCTACTTGTTTTCTATTATCAGCAACGACAACCATTGCCTTGGCTTCTTGTGCGACTATCTTCTCTCTTAGTAAAGCGGCACCTCCACCTTTAATCAGATTAAATTCGGGGTCGAATTCATCTGCCCCGTCAATCACAATGTCCAAATGTGTACAATCAGACAATTCAACTAGAGGTATGCCGACTTCAGTGGCGAGTTTTTGTGTTGCTAGTGATGTTGGCACCCCGACTATTTCCATACCTTCCTCAGAAATCATTCGGCCTAATTCAATAACCGTATATTTGACGGTGGAACCAGTTCCTAAACCGACTTTCATGCCTGAATTAACATATTTGCATGCTGCGATTCCGGCTTGCTGTTTAAGCAGTTCAACCTTGTCCATGGCTTGTGACTAATCAGCAGGCTATTGAGTATTGCGTATGGCTATTTTCATGATTTTATGGAGAAAGGTTTTGACCTGTGATATTTCGTACCAATCTCATGGGGAGCGCTGCGGGCGGCAAACTTTTGGCAATCACAATGCTGTTGATTTTTGCTGTCTCTACTCAAATCAATTACTTTGATAATCAGGAAGAAGTAATTATTGAAGAAATTATTACCAATCAAGCAACTCCACTTGGCCAACCTACTACAGTTTCTATTGGCTCTTATCCTGACGGTGCAGTTGAGAAAGTTTCAGTAGCAATTCCAGATGGTCAAGTCGTTCAAACAATGAGTATTGACATGGAGCCTTCCAGTCTGTCTACCTCCACAGCGTATTCATTCACCGATGCCAGTGATTTTTCTAGTTCAACCTTATTTGAAGGCGTCAATGTAAATACCAGTTCTTTGTCATTATTACCCCAAGAATGGTCATGGGATTTTGAAAGTGGTTCATTTGGGCCTGAGTGGAGGCTTGGTGGAGTATCAAACTGGCTAATACAATCCACCAACCTCCTTTCAGGTTCTCAAACAGCCAAAGCAGGCACAATAACGAGTAATCAAGAAACATCCTTGACGCTTGATGTCTCAGGTATTCCAGCAGGGTCTGGCGAATTTTTGTACCAGGTCTCATCTGAAAGTGGTTTTGATTACCTAGTATTCTGTATTGATAACACCGGGTGCACAAGGTCAAGTGGCTTTGATCAACGTTGGGCTGGAGTAACTAGCGGTACACATAGCTTTACCATGGGAGCAAATGTTCAAACTTTAACTTGGAAATATGCCAAAGATGGTAGTGTTGATTCAGGTTCAGATACTGCATGGATAGACGATATAACAATCACTCCAACAGGAGGCGCTGGAAATGGAATTGGTTCATGGACTTCTCCTGCTTTTGGTCCTTCACTAACCGGTCAAGGTGAGCCTAGGTCCTATGGTTTCATGTACATGGACGCTTACATTCCAGCAGATTCAAGATTCGAATGGAGTCTTTTAGATGCATCAAATGACCAGATTTTGCCTGGTTTTACCGGACTTACGGTTACAGAAATGGATTTTGGAATAATAGATTGGAAAACTTATCCTTTAGTTAAAATGCAGATAGATATGGAAACCACCACAGGGTCACTGCCAGTTGTCCACGGAATACATTTTGACGGACTAATAGAAGATGATTTTGATACAAATCCTAGTACAAAAGGATGGCTAATGAGCGGTAGTACATGGAGTTCGGGTCAGATTAGCGGTTCAGGTACTCTACAGACAACAGAATATTACATGAGAGGAGGGTTTGTCGGGATAAAATCCCAATCTTATCTGACAGGTTCTGGACAGTTACAGTACTCGCTTGATTCGGGTTCGAGTTGGAATCAATTGCCAAACAATACACTTATTTCGTTTGATAAACCCAATTTTGATATTATCCTAAAGGTTCTAAGCAGCGGTAATAATTGGGTGTTGGATAAATTATCTGTCGAAATGATTAGAACAAGTGTGGTAGAAGGATTAGAATTAGATATCGGACTTGATAATATTGCCGATTGGACCATGGATAAATCCGGAGTCGGAAAATTAGGCTTACAAGACCGTCTTTCAGACGGGTCATTTTGGTCTGTAAAACAATCAACAGCTTCTTCGCCGGCAGAATTTTCCATTTACCTGCCTGTTTCTGGTATTGATAACTTTGAATTTGCAGTTGCTAGCCCAAACGCACCCTTTGTCAACCCATTCATGACCGTTTCACTGGGTTCTCAAGATATTTTGACTAGTTCGTTAATTGATTTTTCATCACTAACAACAATCCGTATGACTCCATCTCAACTTTCTGACATCAACAATATGCTAACACAGTCGCCTGCAAGCGTTGATTTAAATGGATTTAAGTTAGTAGAATTAACTATTAAATTAGGTTCTTCCACTACCGCAACAAATCTACATGCGGGTGGATTCTTGGCTACCTATGGTGGGGAATTAAATCTAGCCTTCTCAGGTTCTGATCAACTAGTAATCGGCATTAACAGTGCTTTAATGAACACGATTGCCACTAATGGAGTTAGAGAAATCACAATTCCAGTTAGGATGGCAAGCACAGGTTCAATAAAAATAACTGTCAATTCTTTAACTTATTCACCTTCTATCAGTCCTGTTTCTATTACCGTATCTAATGTCACAGATACATTTACTCCATCGATGAATTGGATTGATGTAAAGAGTACTTTTGATTTCTCAACCGTCGGTATATCCAACCCATATGATTATGCTAGGGCAAATTCATGGTTGGTCGATTTTAATTTAATTGGTAAGGAAAATTCAGCGCAGATCCGATGTTCAGCATTATCATTACCAATAATTGGTCCAGGAGTTAGCGGCTGCATAGAGAGCGGTGTAGAAATGATCTGGTCTGACTTAGGTACCAACGGGGCGGTAATGATGACAGACTCAGCGGCTTTGTTAGAAATAACTCACCGTTTCAAATTCCCAGTAGAATGGGATGATGAGGAATTTCTAGTTGTCTCAACTAACTTAGTTTCTAGTTCTGGTCCAATGTTGCCGGTGAGTAAATCATTTGGACTGGGTAATTCGCTGGGTGTTGAAAATGATATTTCGGTAAAAGACTGGGAAGTAGTTGGCCTAAATGGAATTGGCTCTGATATTAACTATCCGTATCTCAAGAAAGGTGAACCTGTAGCAGTCAAGGTTCACCTTGGATTTGAAGGTGATGAGGGGACATCTCCAAGAACAGGCCACGCACTTGTTAGGTTACTGGTAAACGGTAACGAATATGGTTCCTCCTCGATTATTAATGATGGAGTTGCATCAATTCAATGGGTCGTTCCATCTGTTGGCGAAGACGTAGAACTAGAAATTGATGTTCTACCGTTGAAGAACCAAGATGTTAGTTATGAAGTTCCTAGAGAAATAGAATTTGGCTTTGATTCGGTTTCCCCACAATTGCTCTACATGAATATTGATGAGTTCGATCACTTTGAATCCAGTCCATCCAAAGTGTTAGAATTTACCATAACAGATAGACCCGTTTTGCCTTCCCAAGCTGAAATTAATATCTGGCGTTCTTGGACTGATGATATTAACATGAACGGCGAAATAGATCAAGGTGAGTATACGACAAGTGAACTCCATATGCCTGATAACCTGATGACCTTAGAGGGTGTTTACGATTATAGCTTAGACACATCTACAGCACCTGATGGTGGCTATGCTAGAGGTTGGATTACCGTTGCCGATTCTGCTGGTAACACACTGCCTAATTCTGGTAATTGGACAAATCCATTGTTTAATCTACTAATCAGCAGTGATGGCTCTCCCCAACTTGGTTATTCTGAACTCGCTTGGGAATTTGGTACACTGCCATGGCTTCATCCGGGAGAAAACATAAGTCTACAGATTCCAGTATGGGATAAAAATGGCGTTACAGATATTACTAATCTAGAGTTTGACCTATCGATAAACCAACCAGATTCTTCAACAATCTTTTGGAATCGACAAACCAATATCTGTTCATCATCCACTCTTTACATTGAAGTATTGACTTGTTCTATGGTTGGAAATACAGATACTGGATTATTTACTAACTCCGGCCAATTTTCTGTCACTTTTCAACTCAAATGGGGCTTTGATCCTGATGATAGTGTCACTAGAACGCCAAATTTAGTTTTGAGTGATCTAAAAGGGCAATCAACAGTTATTCAATTGACAGAACTAAACTGGCGTTACTCTGGTGAGATGTCTGTAGACCAGAGCAGCATTGAATACTCTATTACGGGAAATAATGACTCTAGTAGCGGTGCATGGGTAATGGCGAGAGAAGAAATCGATATTAGTGGAGCATTAGAATGGATTAAAACTGGTAGAACTGTTAACCAGGAATTGCAGTTAATGTATAACCTTGGATTGAATATAGCAAATGTAGAATACTCCTCGGGTATGTTTAATGGCACGATAATTACCCCAGCCTCATCAGGTAATTACGCTCTTGATATTTCTTTGCTCAATGCGCCAAATGGGGCATCCATAACTGCGCCCACATCTCCATTGTTGTGGTTTATTGTTGACAATGAAGCACCTTCAATCGTCAGTATAGACTCTCCTTCTTTAACTGAAGAAATCAAAGAAGAATATTGGAGCGACTTAAGCCTAAAATTCACTATGTCTGAAAACTTATTTCTGGACGAAGAATCTGTATACCTTAGTTGGGAAGTGCATCGTTCAGGGTTTGGTTTTTCATCTTCAAGCATTGCTAATGGTACTGATGTGATTGAATTACTGGGTGGTCAGCCATTTGGCGATATTATTACAGCCCAAATGAGTATAGACCTTGATTCTGTCATACCGGTAGAAACTCGAACTGAATCATTGGAATTGAGAATATGGATCAGTGGTAGTGATATGGCTGGAAATACCTTTGGCTCTGTATCGGATGAAATCTTTTCACCATTTGCTGTTTGGCAATTAGAGCAACAGTTGCCAGAGTACATACTTACCCAGCCATCTATTGGGACCAGTAGCGACGTTACCGTCGGAACACCACTTGATTTATCTGTGGTCATCCAAAATATTGGCCAGTCTGATGGATTTGCTCAACTTAGAGTAGAGAGAGTTGAAAGCAATGGAGCTAGAACAATTATCCATACTCAAGAAGTGAAAGTACAATCTGGTGGAAGTGGATTCTTTAATCACCGTTGGACTCCCGACAGGGACGGTTCTATGTGGATTGAATTCATTATAGTTGGAGGTCCTAATTCACAAACTGAAACATTCTATGCCAGTGATGGAGAATCAGATGGTTTCTTTGGTGGAATTGCTGAGATTAACCCGGTTTTGTTGATTATAATATTCCTATTGATCGCTTCATTGATCGGTTTGATAGTTTTCGGATTAAGAACCCCTAGTGCGAATAATAATCAAAGATTACCACCAACTAAGAATTATCCAAAGGTAGGGGGGCAAATACCAATGCCTCAACAAGAATCACATTATGCTCAGCAGCAAGTAGTTACTTCTCCCGGCGATAACCCATATCAATGATTACGAAGCCTTCAAATGATTTTCGCAATTAGGTAAACTGAGGGAGTAGGAGGACTGCTGACAGAGTTCGACTCTGAGGAAAGTCCCCTCTCCATAGCGCATGTGCCTCACAGAAGAGAGAAATCAGAGATGGTTAGGTCAATGCAATAGAAACGAACGAGGTAAGGGTGGTACAATGATGTTGCAAGACAGAGGTTTCCTTATTATCGATGAAACGAGCAACCGCACAGGAGCAAGTCCAAGTAGTTCCATTGAGATTGCGCGTCTAGGAACAGGTAGGATGCTTAGTTGAATGCAGTCACCGCAAGGTAACAGAAAGGGGCTTACTCCCTACTCCCTCATTATTCTTCTAAAACAGCATCTAATGGTTTCATAGAAATAGGCGAAGATAAGGCTATCCCTTCACCATAATCAACCCAATATGGTTCTCCCTTTATTGCTGCCTTGACAACCTTTTCAGAGGTTATCACTGCCGGCATAAGGAAGGTACTGGTGATGAATGCGAAAATAATCAATAAACACATTATCATGAAGAAATTCTCTAGACCGGGGAAAGTAACTAAGAATCCTGCCCCAATTCCGCTTACTGTGGTAATTGTTGTTTCAAATATTGTTTGACCTGTCTCTTCTATAGAATTTGCAATACCAACTGGTGTTTCGCCTTCCTCTTGTATTCTATGCATCACGTGAATGGAATCATCAACTCCTATACCAAATACAATCGTCCCAATCATCGCGGTAAATATGTTGACATTGACATCAGGACTGTTCATCAATAGAGGCTGCCATAATATGACCACAGCGACAGGAATCATGGTAATGATTCCCAATCTTATCGATCTAAAAACAATCGCTAGGACAATTGTTAGAATTATCATAGTTACAATTGTCGTAAGGTTTTGTGAACTGTGAATTCCTTCATTAATATCAAGTGATACAGGAAGTCCACCAGTTAATTTAGATGATTCAGTACCTTCTAAACCAGTATCTTCTGTCAACATGTCATCTATTTGTTCTCGAAGGACAGCAGCTTCATTTAGATTCATGTAAGGCTGAGAAACATAGACAATACCTTTGGTGCCTTCTTCATTCAATAACATTGATTTTACTTCATTGCTTAATGTGTCAAACACGATATTTACCATGTCTTTTCTTAGCTGTTCTCTACCGCCTTCACCACTAGCATCAAGCAGTAGCCAAGCATGACATTGGATTGGGTCATTTGATTCCCAACATGGCTCGTGAAGCAAATCCCATAGAGTACCTTGGTACAGGTTAATGTCATCATTAAGGCCAATAGTTACAGGAATGGTTCTCAAGAAAGTAACAATACTCGTAGTATTTGTTCGCTCAACATCTCCAATTTGCTGCTCAAGGTAGTCGATAACGTCTAACACAGGCAAATCTCTAATTTGGTCAGTATTGTTATTGTTAGGCCGCTCTTCTGCACTGAAGATGAACAAAGAGGTTTGTCCTCCACTAAAAAATTCAGAATATTCTGCTAGTGAATCCAACGATTCAATACCATCTGGTGCTTCGGATGAACCCGTTATTGGTTCATTCATTGAATCTAAGCTAATAATGCCGTAAAATGTTACTGACCCAAAGATGAGTAGGATAATAATAAAGCCCTTTACCGGTATTTTACCAATATTCTTCCACATTGTCGGATTTGTTCGTTTATTATATTTCAACATCCAAGCTAGTGTTGGTACTAGAATTATGCTGAGAACTAGTGTTGATGCTATACCCAATACTAAAGTTACACCAACAGAGCGAATAGGGGAAACAGTGACAATTTGGGGAGCAATCAACACTGAGAATCCGATAATTGTGGTGACCGCAGATAGAAATACTGCCACGCCAGTTGAACTAGCCATTTCAAGTACACATTTCTTGTAGAAGTCAAAATCCCATAGGTCTGGTAGTTTGAGAGACTTTTCCCCTCGCTTTTTGCGTCTCGTATTCTCTTCAATTATTTTTTCTAATTCTTTACGCCGTACTTCTTCAATACGATTTACCATGTGAAGTGCGTAATCAACACCTAGGCCAATTAAGATAGGGAATGTGGCAACAATCATTGGAGTCAAAGTAATATCTAGAATTACTGAAGAGCCAAAAGTAAATGCTAATGCCATCACGATTGGTGTGCCAGTTATAGCAACGACTTTCAATGAACGATGTAAAAGAGTGATGACAAGTACAGTAAACAATATTGACCAAGGTAAGATCATAAGCAGGTCTTCATAGATTGCATCAGAAATATCTTCTAGAACTTTAGTCAAACCAGTAACTGCCATCATTGGTACTTTTTGTTCTTCTGAACTATCTGACTTTGGACGATTATCTACAACTTTTTCAAAATGTGCCAGAAGTTCCTCAAAGTTGTTGAAATCATCAATTACGTCAAAATTCTGATTCATTCCGACAATTATTGCAGTAGTATCCCAAATTCCGTCTTGGTTTGTGTCTTTAATTAATGCGTCAAAACTTCCATTGGATTGCTCAATTATGGTGTCAATTCTCTCTTGCTCTGGAATTGCATATTCACCACCGCCTGGCAATTGGTCGCAATCCAAATCAATAACTGGTACTCTTGTATCTATTCCATGTTCACAAAGCGAATTGTTGAATCTCCCATCAGCTGAATTAATTTCCTTGATTACTTGAGCAGGTGAAATGATCCACAAGACTCCATCATTGCGACCATTATCGTTTTTATCGTAATCAATACCTCTGCTGATTGAATCTCCACCGACATTTCTGTCGTCTCCTTCAACCCAACTAATAATCTCTAGAACCTCTTTGTCAGTAATATTAGTCTCACCCTTATCCCACTCGGGTTGGTCGTTTTCATCAAGTGGCGGATCTGCATTGTTTGATTTAATGTAAATTACTGTAATATCGGTAGACCATTCTTCTCTTACTTCTAGAAGTAACTCAGTGGAAGGTGCGCCATCTGGTAGGAAAATTTCAACATCATCATCAATTTGTGATTGGAAGGCCATGCCTTGTTGCGCAAAAAAGGCAGCAATTATTACCAATAGAATTACTACAGTCGCTGGTGAAGTTAGAACGTTCGTGTACATTTTGTCAAGAGATTGCATGGTTTTTTTAGCAGCAATAACTTTGAGTTCTTTGCCTTTTGCCAAAACTGAGCTAATCGGCCCATCATCTTGATTTGATGGTTCGCTCATGGTTGTTGGATTAAAGCGAGGGATTTGAACAATCCTGTCGATAGTTCACTAAATCTTGGATTGTGTTTAATTTAGTCTAGGCCAAATTCTTTGACAATTAAATGTCTTAAGAATCCTCTAGCAGATTGTAATACTAATCCTGTTGCCATAAGTGAAAGACCTAACACACCAATCCAGACTGCTGACAATCCTGTACCGATATATCCGTCAATTTGTCCAGTTACATTTTGCGCTAAATTTAGCCCCATTGCTGTTCCAGTGGCAAACAGGCCAAGACCTGGAATGCCTAGTACTAGCAATGGTTTTTTGTGAGATAATGAAACAAGCGCCCAAGATAATACGGTGAACCCATGTGATACAGCAGTGAAATTGGAGCCTTTTGGAACATCATATCTTACGACAGTGGGGACTTCAGAAATTTTGAGTTGTTTCTCATGGGCATCTTCTAACATTTCTAAGGACAATTCCATGCCCTCGCAATCAAATCGCAAAACTTCAAGGGCATGAGCGGAAAATGCTCTAAATCCAGATTGTGTATCTTTGATGGATATATCTCGAGATAAATTACTTGCTGCTGTAATAACTTTGATTCCAAGTCTGCGATAAGCAGGCATGTCTGTGCCACCTCCGCCATCAATGAATCTTGAACCAATTACGAAATCTGCCTGTTTGTCAAGTATTGGTTTGAGTAACTGTGGTATGTCTGCTGCTTCATGCTGCCCATCACTGTCTAGTACTACAAGAGCAGTAGCATTCATCTCAATCGCCTTGATAAATAGTGATTTCAAAGCACCACCATAGCCACGATTTACTCGGTGTCGAATTACTGTTGCGCCACACGCTTCCGCTATTCTGGCACTCGAATCAGATGATCCATCATCAACACAAATTACCGCATCAGCGTGTTTCAATGCTAAAGTAACAACAGTGCCGATTGTCTCTTCTTCATTGTACATTGGCATGCCAGCAACGATGAAGTTTTTTTCTCCATCTGCCTCACTAGTCCCATCAAGCACATTAATTCGGCTTATCGGGGACTATATATCAGTATTGATAAAATATATCAACTAGATTATTAATTTGATACCCCAAATGGGCCTAAACCCGATTTGAAGCATTAAGCCAGAGGCTGGAATGATAATTTAACATTGATTAAATTATGCAAAATTTGGTGATTGTCTCGCTTCAATCGACTATTTGACTGATAGTAGTAACAACTCTTTCTCCGTCCAGCACCTTGTTAAGGGCGTTGACTGAGATAATTAGCGGGACATATTCCTGCCCATCCCCGGTTACATATGTTTCACATTCAGTAAACGCATCGGTATTTATTGAAACTTTTACCGCGCCACCTGCATTGCTCTTTCTAACATACCCAACTAAGTTAGTTTTGTTTTCTACATCATTCATCATATTCTTTGCTTGTTTATTTTTAGCCATTTTTACACATCCACTGCTTGTGCAGCAACTCCACCAACTAAATCAATGGTTATCAAGGTCTTGATATGGCGTCATCAAAAAAACCATTCTCCTTATACGGTTGTGATGTTTGGTAGGTCTATGCGAGCATTAGTTACAGGTGGTGCTGGATTTATTGGCTCACACCTCATCGATGCATTGATTGCATCTGGATATAAAATCAGGGTCATTGATAACCTGTCCAGCGGCAAGTTAGAGTTTATCTCAAATCACATCGAAAATGGCGATCTTGAATTCTATGAAGGTGATTTGACCTCTCTTTTGGACGTGAAAATAGCGACAAAGGGGGTAGATTGTGTATTTCATTTGGCGGCAAATCCTGATATTAGACTGGGAACCAAGATCACGGATACTGATCTTAAACAAGGGACAATTGCCACATATAATTTGCTAGAATCAATGAGAATTAACGGCGTTAAGAAAATCGCGTTTGCTTCATCCTCGGTAGTTTACGGAGAAGATGCACCTCTGCCCACACCGGAAAGTTACGGGCCATGTTTACCAATTTCACTCTATGGAGCAAGTAAACTAGCATGTGAAGGTCTAATTACCAGTTGGGTTGGAACATTTGATTTTCAAGCATGGATTTTCCGATTTGCTAATATCATTGGTGAAAGAGGAACACATGGTGTGATTTTTGATTTCATTCACAAACTAAAAAACGACAACTCTCGACTAGAAGTCTTAGGAAATGGGCTCCAAGAAAAGTCCTACATGGAAGTAAAAGAGTGCGTAAATGCAATATTACATATCTATAATACTCAGAACAAACCAATAAATTTGTTTAATTTAGGTAGTCATGACACCTGTTCAGTAAAACGAATTGCTGAGATTGTTACCGAAGAAACAGGCAATAAAGATGCAAAAATAGAATATACTGGAGGTTCAAGAGGATGGGCCGGAGATATCCCCCGTGCTCGACTCGGAATAGGAAAAATGCTTTCAACAGGTTATGCTGTGGAATATAATAGCGAGGATGCGGTAAGATACACTGCAAGTTCTCTAATCAAAGAAATTGGGATGTGAAATTATGGAAGGAAAACTCAGCAAAGATGACCACGCCGGTGCAGTTGGAAGCGCAGCATTAACAGTAACATCGATATTCTTTATTGCAATAATGATAATCGCATTTACCGCTAATCCAATCGCTATTGGAACAGATGTTGGAGAGCGAGCGCCCAATGTCGAGGGTAAGGCATACAATGGCACTAGTTGGTCTGAATTTGATTTTGAAAGCTACTTCGACTCAACTTGGGGAGAAGGCAATATCTCAGGTCAATGGGTGGCGATGATATTCATGGATACTGATTGTCCATATTGCCAACAGTCTGCTAGCAACCAAGCAGATTGGGCTAATTCTTACAGTGCCAATAATCCAAACTGGAATGGTCCGCATGTGAACTTTATCGCTAGCGCAACCGAATTAAATATTCAAGGTCATGACTCCAGCAGAGCAGAAATACAAGATTTTAGAGCAGAATATGGGCACGGCTTTCCTTATGTTGATGATATTGACCAGGATAATATGGACAAATGGGGAATTCCAGGGACTCCAGCATACTTTTTAATCCAACCAGATGGTATAGTTGCTTGGAATTCCGAAGACAAATCAAAGACTCTTGCTGGAGCCATCGAAGAACTTACACCTAAGGTAGGTGCCTAAATGCTCGATAACTTGCTGATTGCGGTTTACTTGATTCCGACCTTGTTCGGTCTATTCCTGCTTTCCCCAATGGGGCGCTCGACTGCCGATTCATTGTCTAGTCGCTATGAGATTTTATCCACAGTCCGCGGTCAAATCACTACTGGCCTGCAGATTATTACTTTCTTTGGTTTTGCAGTTTCAGCTCAAACCTTTTGGATAACTTCTAAGATTAGCGAAGGAGGAAACTTCTGCACATCATCAACGGTTTTCTCATGCGATGACTTGTTGGGTAATAATGACCTAAATGTTGATCCATTCTTCGGAATGTCATGGGGCTTGATTGGAATGATGGTAAACGCTTTCTTGTTATTCATGATACTGGTTATCAAGAACGACCCAAATGGTGAGTACACTCAACGTTTCATTCAATTAGGTACGCTGATCACAGGAGCAGGTATCCTAGTGATATTGCTGCTGATATCTTATGAGATTGAAGAAGGGAAAATTTGTCTTTATTGCACCACTGCCCATATTGCCAATGTAGCTGCATTAGTTGGTTTCCTGCGACTTAGAAAACTTCACGACGATAACGCCGCTTGGAAAGCAAGCTCAGCCAAATAATTGGTGATATAGTGAACTCTGAAACTAGAATTTGGACAATCATTACCACTCTGTCTTTAGCAGCATTATTGATTTTATTAGCCCAACAATATGGCGGTGACTTGTTCAATCAATCTTCAGATGATTCTTCGGAAAATGAGGAAATTATATTTGCTAGTACTGCTGATAATCCCGATCCGATTGCACAAAACTGCCTAGATCATTCTGGTTTAGCAAGACACGACCATTCTAATCTGAATATATACATCAACGGAGTTGAGCAAATGATTCCATCTTCAGTTGGCATTAATACAGAGGTCTGTAACCAAGAAGGCGGTAATATGCATGCTGTTCATACTCACGATGGGTCAGGTAAATTACATATTGAATCCAACGAAGATATCGATATTCCGATTGGAGTATTTTTTGACATATGGGGTGTCCATTTCAATGAAACGGGGATTTTTGACTACCGGGTAAATTCCACTCATGAATTAATTATGACCATAGATGGCCTTGCTAATTACGACTTTGATAACTATTTCTTAATAAACGGCAAAGAGATTGCCATTGTATACCAAGAGCGTGCAGTTTAAGGAACAAACATTCCTTCAAACAATGTTGTGTCAGTAACTCCAGAGGTTTCTCTCATCTCAATTACGGTTATGTCGATACTATCGACAGATGAACTGTACATCCTTCTGACTTCATGAAGCAGGCTCCTCTGAGCATCGGGTAAATCTTCACCAAATAGAACAGTCATATGGTGAAATTTTTCTTGGTTAACTACTGCAATATATTCAACATACCATTCTTTTAGAGTCTCTTCCTGTTGCCACGAAACATCTTCCCATGATTCTTCCATGTTAATACATGGTCACGGTAGGTTATCAAGTATTGGGTCATTTGTTCATATCTTTTACCGTTATGCGGTAATTATTTATTATATAGCGGTTCTTTCAAGAAGTCTTACGTTCATAAATGACCCAGATTGCTCCTAGTGCTACAATAGAAAAAATTATTATTTTTAGATAATCCTCGGTTTCATCTACATTGATGTCCCGATAGGCAAATTCTACTAATCCCAAGTTTTCACCCAGCATAGAATTGTTAGATAATTCATTTTCTGTTGATTCATGGATTAGTATTAAGCTAAACTTGTTGCTTTGATTAAAACCAACTGAAAAGTTATTCGAACAGTCATCTCCACTGGCAAACTCAAAACCAATATTCTGCGTTATGTTATTTTGTGCTAAATTACATGTGGCCACCGCAGTTACCACTCTGTCTCTAGTAGCGCCCGCAGGGTTGACAAAACCATCAGGGACTGTAAGTTCATGCTTCATCAAAATAAACGTGATTTGAGTATCAAAGTCAACAGATATAGGAATAAATTCATTTATCGTCGCAGAATACTTTTCTGAATCTCTACTTATGCTAAATCCTAGGTCAGAATACTGTTGGTTTTCCGTTTCTTTCCTTAAAATATCTTTTTGGACATCAGGCCATGAGTCTGGTCCAACTCTGACTTCTCCTCCCTCTACCACAAAAGAAGGTGTTGAACCCAAATCAGGATTAATCATTTTCATTCGGTTAATTCGATGGTTAGCTGCCTCTGGTTGAAAAGCGTCCTCGCCGTCAGAAGGGTGATAGGTTACAATGCTAATCCTTGATCCGTGCGAATCAGCGACTTGTTGTAAATAAGGGTCAATTTCGGCACAACTAGTACACCAAGTGGCACTTAGTTCCTCAACCAGTAGAGTTCGACCCCCAGTTACGTTAACTTCCTGATCCCATTGACTTGGATGTTCTTTTACCACTGCAGTAACGTTTGAAGTCTGCATAGATAACGATATTAGCACGGCGATAAGAACTATCAAAACCATGCGTCGGTTAAACATATTTCATGCTCCTTGAATGGCCGTATAAGGTCTTCCTCTTTCATTATATGTTCTAATGTGTAGGCTAAGTTCATTTGTGAGATAGTTGAGCCCTTGGTGAGGGGAATTATGGCTGACCACTGGATTGAGAATCATAAAAGAGATTCTTGGCGGCGTCAAGCCAAGGCCAGTGGTTACCGTGCTAGGTCAGCATTTAAGTTACTACAAATTCAAGAAAAGTTCAAACTCGTTAGAGAAGGTGACGTAGTTCTTGACGTGGGGTGCCATCCGGGTGGATGGGCGCAAGTAGCAGTTGAATTAGTCGGTGATGAGGGCACAGTTATTGGTGTTGATTTAGAGTCATGCCAGCCTGTTGAAGGTGCGTTATTGCTGGTGGGTGATATCACTGAAGAATCAACCCAAAAACGAATCTTAGACGAACTGCAAGGCAGGGTTATCAATACCATTGTGTCTGATATATCTCCCGATATTACTGGCAATTGGGACGTTGATCAAGCAGTTGCTATGACTTTGGTTGCTGATGTTCTTGATTTTTCTCTTGATTTATTAGGCTACGGCGGCTCATTCACCACTAAAATATTCCAAGGAGTTGGGATTGAAGAGATAATAGAGGCGATAAAACCATATTTTTCTGAAGTTCGAAGGTTTTCTCCAATGGCATCAAGGAATTCATCCTCCGAGATATATTTGGTCTGTCGAAATCATATGCCGTGGAAACGCGGAACAACTGTCGTTAGAAAAACCTACGAGGAATTATTGGACAAAAAATTAAACCCGGAATCAACTGAAGTAGAAACTAAAGTATTTTCATCATTCAAAATACGCAAGAAAAAATCTGCCAATTGATTTATCAACATTAATGCTAATGTTAGATTTATGAAGAGAAATAGTAAGTTAACTAAACCTAGAGTATACAAAAAGGGACGTCAATTCGTAACCGATTTAAGAGCTAATAGGCCAGTTCGACAACTTGACTTGATTGTTTTGCGAGTATATCCAAGACGGCTAATATACTCCGAATCTTACACCGGTCCTGTGGCTGCGGCTTGCGGTAGAGATGAGACTGGACTTGTCGGTTTGATATTATGGAATCAACAAATAGACCAAATCCGCATCGGTGACATCATTCGAATTGAATCCGGTTGGTGCCAAATGCGTGACGGAGAGTTAGTAGTTAGTACTGGTTCAACGGGGAAATTGAGAATTATAGACCGATAAGTCTAATTTTTTTGTCTAATATCTCTCCCTAACTCTCACGCAACCATAAAGAAGGGAAGGCCGTGGGCAAGTTTGTTCCTGAGGCATAGTAATGAGTGAAAAAGCAGTAATTTGTACATCATCTGGAGTTCCGCTAGTTGAGGAAGGGTCGACATCCTTCCCTTGTCCTGGCTGTAATGAAGCATCAATCGGTAGAAGTCCTAGGTGTAGAAACCAAGGAGTTCTTTACAACTGCACACAATGCGGATATCAAGGTCCCTGAGGTGATATTATGGGTATGGTAGTAATGACTTACAAACTTAATCCAGATTCGGATGTAGAAGATGTAAACACTGACGATATAGCAGATTACATCAAAGGCTTAGCCGATGAGGTTTATGATGTCCAACAAGTAGAAGTCAAACCACTTGCGTTTGGACTCAAATTCGTTCAAGTTCACGTAGTTATGAATGACGGTCCAGGACTTACTGATAAATTCGAAGCTTTGATGTCTGCAAAAGCAGGCGTAGGCGAAATCGAAGTTCTTTCTATGGGCCTTATTTGATCACAACTGATTCAAAGGACACTGCATAAACTCTCTCAAGAGTGTTGTAGCATAACTTCCAGAAGATAGTGTGAATCTGAATCTTAAACAAGCCCCTTCAGGATGCCATCGACTATTTTCCTTCGGTCCTTGTTGCCATTTTTCTCCCATTGATTCATCTAGAGCAATAGGTACTACGTCAACAAATAATTCCTGGTAACTTGTTACTAAAGCCCTACGAGTTCCTTTTGATGATAAACGTGGTATCTCTTCAACTTGCCAGTCTACTTGATCTAGTCCATACTCTTTAATCGCACCAAGTTCAATATCTCCGGTTTCCCCTGATGAGGTGTAGATTTCACTGCCCGGTAACGGTCCTGTGGTGACTAATCGACCCAATTGACAATTTCTTGAAATTCTTGGCAGGGTTCTCTCATCAACAGTAACACAACTATCAACATCTAGTTGTCCTTTTTCATCAACTCTACCCACTAAATCACCAGCAACTGGCATAGATATTGGCAATCCTGAAGTAATCCTTTGGTGAAGGGATTTATTGAATATAATTGATTGTGCAGCATGAATAGTCATCAGTTGAAGATTGTTAGGTAGTTTTCTAAATGCTCCAAGATAATCATCTGGTTGGTCAATTAGGTGTTCCAGCATTCTTCTTTCAAAACCAAGCCATTTTGGGGCTAACTCTAACGCTTCTTTTACCGGTCCATTCTCCCTAATATGGGTTCTAAATTTAGCAACTTCAGTATTTTCATCATATCCTTCCATGGAAAGATAAGTTAATGTTGCCTGCTCGAAATCACCATTCAGTACATGCTTGCCTACTTCGGCAGTAACCGGCCTTCCTGAACCAAAACGTTGTGGTCCAACCCAATTGGGGAATAATCCCTCTCCAACAGAGGCAATTAATTGAGTCTTTATTCTATCAACTTCTTCCAAAGCTTCTTGCTCACTCATAGGAGTACCATCTTGATGGCTGCAACCTCTTACAACAATGGTAAATCTGTTCCCACGATGGTTTCCAAAGCCTATCTTTTGGTGTGTTCTTCCCAGTATCTCGATATCTACATCGGGAATTTCGACTTGAGCCACTTTTTGTTGAGCGGCATCGATGACAAAAAGTTGTTGCGTTATTGCTCGCTTGTCTTTGGTCCCAGCAAAAAATATTCGGTTTCTGGATATCCCTAAGCGTTTGGCTAAATTATTACAAAATTTATTGGTTTCCCAGTTAGTAAGGGTTATTTTGGCAACAGTGAATCTGCCTCGTGAATCTAATGCTATCGGTGTAGCTACTTCATCGACCCTAAAATCAGAAACTCGGGCCTTTAAAACTCCGCCTATTCCAACAGATTTGGTAGCATAACCCTCGAGTCCTATGGCTTTAGCCACAGGGTCTGAACCAGTCATTAATATCGCCTTCACAGCTTTGCATTGGTGAATTCTTTAGCGATTGAAGCAACTAAATCATTCAACACTTTATCGGCAGTCTTCTTACCAGCAGTGCGAATATAGAATTCCGGATCATCTAGTTCAGGGTGGCCTGGGAAGTAATTTGCATACTCGATATCTTTGTGTTTGTTTAATCGCTCTCTGAGCATTTGCAAACTTGTGTGACTTTCACCGACAACTCTTAGTCTCAGCTCATTTTTTTCCTTGATAAGTACCTTTATTGGCATGACGAACACCCATGCGAAAAGCCGTCTTGTTTTGAACCTTGTCCCACAAGAAACTGTGATTTTAAGGCTTTTAATAATCTAACAACCGCCTTGCTTTTCTACCTAATCTCTGTGGACACTGTATGGACACCATGAAACTCGAGGAGTCCATGGCTGGTTTTGCCGGTAAATTTAGGAAACTTTCTCTGCCTATAATCATCGCTACTTTACTAATTACTGTAATCTTATTAGGTAATCTAGCAACATCGCCACCGAGTTTTAACACTGATTTAGACGCTTTCACACCAGATTCAAATGCGAAGACTGCTCATGAACGAATTCATGAGAACTTTCCAAATGAGACTCGACCCATGTTCATTGACGTATCGGCAGATGATGGTCAGAACATCTTGTCTTTGGAGAATATTAAAACCATGATTGTTCATCTAAAGGCAATCGAAAATTTGTCAACAGAATCAGACAAAGGTGTTGTGGTCTGGACCACCACTCCTAGTATTCTTCAAACAGCCCTAGATGAGGAAGCGAATGGTGTGTTACTCGATGATGTTAGTTCTTGGAATGAATTGATTGATTTAATCGCTGCAGACGATGTTGAGTGTAGGCTTACCAGTGATGATCAATTTCTTTCAGCAGCAACATATGCATCCTCCGCATTACTCAACAAGGATCTCGATATCAATCCGACATGTGATTACTTATCGTCAAATGAAGGTGATGGGACTCCTACAGCATCATCAACGCTGTGGGTTTTGGAAATTGACCCTGAATTGAGCGAGGAAGAAAGAAAACAGATACAAGTAGACATTCGAGAATTACTAAAAGATATATCTGGCGATTCATCACTTGATTATGGTGTTGTATCACTGGATTTATTGTCACATGATATCGATAGTAGGACCTTAGATAACGTGGCTTTACTGGTTGGGTTGGCTATGTTTGTTGTAGTCATTTTACTAATATTCACCTTTAGGTCTGCAAGAGATGTAACTTTTCCGCTGGTTGGATTGTCTTGTGCACTGATTTGGACCTATGGATTGCTAAACCTATTTGAAGTAGAATTTTCGGCTTTGGAGGTAGCGGTTGCTCCTCTAGTACTAGGTCTTGGAATTGATTACGCAATACACCTTCAACGTGCCAATAGTGTCTTACGTGAACAATATCCTGATCCAGCGGAATCTTGGCTCAGAGCTTGTGCCAAACTATCGGTGCCACTTTCGCTTGCGGTAATTACTACTGTAGCAGCGTTCTTGTCAAACATAATCTCTCCACTCCCCCCACTAACTACATTTGGTATTGCTTTAGCAATGGGTGTTGTATGCGCCTTTATCACTTCAACAATTGTCGTTGGTGCACTACACGTATCTTTCAACAGTAAGCCAAGATCAAGTGAATCACGCGCCTTCACCATGCCGATTCTAACCAATAATTTAGTGAAAGTACAACAGAAACAGCAAGTTGGTATTTTCTTGGTAGTAGTATTTCTATCAGGGGCCTCAATCTTAGGCGCAGCATCCCTTGAAACCAACTTTGACTTGGGAGACTTTGTTGACCCTGAAATGGAGATTATGGACGTAAGAGATGACCTTTCAGATAATTACGATAGTGCTGGATGGAAATTAATCTACGTACTGTTTGAACCATCTGACGGTAATGATAACATCACAGCAGATGCAAATTTGTTAACTGAATTAAGAGGTTTACACGGGGACCTTGAGTCAAACCATGATGTTGTAGGTACAGATGGAACATTCCCATCCCCGTCATATGAGGGGCCATATGTAATACTTCGAGATGCCATCCTTAGAGATACATCATTTGGCAACGAACACAACTTAGAGGTATTCCAAGATGGTGGTGTGTATGTCAAAGACTATGATTTCCCTTGTAACCTAACAGCAGCGTTTGAATCATTGTCTACTAATGACACAATTGCCGATGCACTCAGCGGTGAAACGTGGTCCGATAGAATCAGTCATAGCGTTTACTTGGAAGATGGTAATGTAGTTTATTTGAGAAATGAAATAAGGGTGGAAGCAACAACTTCTGCAGAATCAGAAAAGGTCGTAAAAGAATTTGAGAATATGCTGGGCGATGTCGATAAGTCAGGAACCTTACGATACAATCTCGCGAATAATGCTAATTTATACGTGACTGGTGATTTAGCAATGCTTCAATCTGTCCTAGAAGGGCTAACATCATCACAAATAGAATCAACCTTGATTTCACTTGCCGTGTCCTTTTTTGTGCTATTTTTACTCACTAGAAGGATTATGCCTGCAATAGTAATTCTATTCCCAGTTGGTATTGCTTCTCTATGGGTGGTAGGTTCTATGGCGGTAATTGGGCTTAAGTGGAATGTTTTAACGGTCATGGTGACAGCTCTAACTTTGGGTATTGGGATAGATTACTCAATCCACATGTGGCGTCGTTTTGAAGTCGAATTAAAGCGACGTAACAATCATTGGGACGCTCTTAGAGCCTCATTATCCACAACTGGAGTCGCTTTGATAATGAGTGCAATTACAACTTCCCTTGGATTTATGGTATTGCTATTGTCACCAATGCCGATTATCCAAGACTTCGGGTTAATAACCGCGATTACAGTCGTGTTTTCCCTTGTACTCGCTTTGGTATTATTACCGGTACTTATGGAATTATCAGCACGAAGTAAGGAAGAAGAAGTTATTGAGAAAGAGTTTGAACCACAACTAGATGACTTAGCTTGATAAAGCAGAAACGATCTGTTCCATGGCTAAATTTTGCTCTCTTGCTACCAATGCCAAAGACAGCCATATTGTTGCGTAACCAAGGGCTTTCTGTTTACGTTCTGCTCTCCTTTCGATTTCTTCTATTGGGATCTTTGTTTGACGGGATATATACTTCATCAATCGATTTGACATCTTGCTTCTTGGGTCAGTGGATTCGTTCTCAGATTGTATTTCACCGGTGACTTTTGGGGTAGTTTTCGCTGGAGGGTTTTTGGATGCTGATTTTTTTGTCTCAACTTTTGGTGACCCTCCAAAATCAGGAGGCGAAATTAGTCTCGAAGGTCTCGGGAACCAACCAATTGGTGTCGAGATATCTTTGGTATCAAAACTAGGGCCTAGATTGTCTCGGCTACCAATCAGCCAACCTGTTTCCATTAGTTTACTAACCACTTGTTCTGACTGTTCAGTAGTTAACCATTCCATATCAAAGGATAAAACACGTTCTAAGTCTATGTCTGACATGTTTGATATGCCGCGAAAGCATAATGCTATGACTCGGCGAATATCGTCAAAATCTTCATCGGTCACATCCATTACACCAATCAAAACCTTTTCAATCTAATTGTTCATAAACGGATTAATCAATCAACAGGTTCATGTCATCTGTCACTTTGCACAGGTCGCAGGGGAGTTGTTGTGAGTAGAGAGTACATTGCAAGAGACCCTCGTACCGGGAAACCTCTCACTGTTGCAAGATCTAAATCTAAGAAGCAATATATCGAAACAGAACAAGGTCCTTGGATGGCCATTCCCGATATGGATATCATCTCATTGGCGATGGGAATCATTGATGAGTGTAAGATACCATGGCGTTCTAAAGATTATCATCTGACACGTAAAGATGGAATCATGGCATTAACTAGAATCAAAGGTGCAAGAGCTAATGAAGCACATAAAGCACTATTGCTTGGACTTGAGGATGATGACCCTGTAATACGGGTCTATTCTCTCAAGGCACTCCCTGAAGTTGCCACTCAAAAATCAGATGAATTGTTTGATTGGTTGTCGGTCTTACTTGACGATGCTGACCTTTCGGTTAGAAAAGCCGCCAGTGAGACGCTATCGGTTTCTGCCCCAGTGTTCCCTTCAGGAGTGGATATAATTATTCACAATGAGTTAAGGTCGAGCGATAAAAATAGGAGTAAAGCTGCGTTTAAAGGTCTAGATTTGTTGTGCGAAGCTTGGCCTGAAGTTGCTTGTGACCATATTGACGAATTATTCCTAGAGCCCGATGCAGAATTGAGAACTAGAGGTGCTAAGTTACTCGGGAAAATTCTAACAAAAGGAGGTTCTGCTAGCTGGGATCTAATTTCCTGGGCGCTCAATGATCATGAATCATCAGTTAGACGAGCAGCAGCTAAAACTCTTCCACGGCTCGCTAAAGTTGATACAAGAATAGCCACAATACTGGCTGAAAGAGCGCTTTCTGATTCAGATTCTCAAGTAAGAGTTAGCGCTGTTAAGGCAATTAGGCTGCTAGATAAGGACAGCGGACGTGCAAAGGAATTGATTCTCAAAGGTGCCTCATCAGGAGATGTTAATGTTAGAACAGCCTGTATTGAAATGCTGCCAATACTCTTCGGCGAGGAAGTCTTGCGAGGGATTGCTATCGACCTGTTAAAGACTGAAACAGATGTACAACTAATTAAATCCCTCAATCAACTTGCAACAGATGACTCTCTTGAGGGTTCTGAAGCAACTAAGAATAAATTCTTGGCTCCGGCTCCAGCAGTCCCAAAGTTAGACCGTGAGGTCGCTGAAGCAGCTGGTAAAAGAATCGGTTTAGACCCCGTTATGTCTGACAAAAGGACCGAAGAAAAGTCCGAGACAAAATCACCCGACTCTCAGACTGGTACCCCGAAGGTTTCAAGTTTGTACCGCAGCATCTCACAGGATGAAATGATGGGCTACGACGAGGATGAGTACTGATTATCGATTATCGCCTGTCGACATTGTTAAGAAGGGGCCTTTGTTGGCCAAACTGCATAAGGTGTAGTAATGAGTGACTCACAGTTCAATGATAAGGCTGAACAATTTGACAGACTTTGGGATGGAATTACTCCTAAAGGTGTAAATCGAAATAAGTCTTTGAAATTTAGACAATATATCTTAGAGCATGTTCGTCAAACTCGCAGACCTTTGAATAGAGAGAACGCCCGTAAGTATTGGATGGGTATTCTTCAACAAGAAATAGCCGAGCAGGATAACTTTTGATTTGATTTGAGGGCTGCCGCCGTCCGGTAGCTCATCTAATAAACTGGGCGGAGGTGAAAAAATGTTCACAAAACAAAGATTCGATGACTGGCCGATTAACTCCTCTATCATCTCTGGATTAACAGAACTTGGATGGGAATTGGCAACTCAAGTACAAAAAGATACTATTCCATTGGCGCTCGAAGGATCCAATGTTATTGGTCAAGCTAGAACAGGTTCAGGTAAAACAGGAGCGTTTGGTATACCTATTATTAACGGATGTCAGCCTAAAGGTGAATTACAAGCCCTAATCTTAACTCCTACCAGAGAACTAGCTAACCAAGTATCTATTGAAATGAATACGATACAAGGAGATTTGGGTTTGAAGATTATCACTGTATATGGTGGTACAGATTTAGAAAAGCAGGCACGGCAGTTAAATGATGGAGTGGACATAATTGTGGGGACTCCTGGTCGTGTTATGGACATGACAAAGAGAAAGTATATCGACCTTGAACAACCATCAATATTCTGTCTAGATGAGGCAGATAGAATGCTAGATATGGGCTTCTTCCCAGATATTAACTGGGTCATTGAAAAAATGGTTAATAGAAGTCAAACATTATTATTCTCTGCTACCTTTCCTCAGGAAATTCTGGATGCAGCATATGAGTTCATGGAAGATCCAGAATTTGTTCTTACCAACTCTGAAGAATTAGATGTACCTCCAATTGAAATGTTTAGCATAAAAGTTGGTCGAGCAAACAAGTTATGGGCGCTTTCAAGGCTTCTCAACAGAATGAGTGAAACAGATCAAACAATCGTATTTTGTAATACCAAGAGAATGGTGGATCTGTCAGTGCAAAAACTGTCAAGAGCAGGAATTGATGTGAAAGGTCTGCACGGTGATTTATCACAAAATCAACGTGAAAATATTCTGAACACTTTCAAAGGTGGAGAAATCAATACTATTGTGGCCACAGATGTTGCTGCTAGAGGTATAGATGTAGATGGTATCACCTTAGTGGTAAATTATGATGTTCCCGACGATTTGGACAGTTTCATTCACCGTGTCGGAAGAACTGGTAGAATAGGTAGAGAGGGACAGGCATGGAGCCTAGTTTCCAAGAATGATTCTGGTCAATTATCAAGGATTATTGCTACATATGGACTAGATATCTCTGAGGTTGAGGTTCCTGAATTGCCAGACGGTATGTCCAAAGACACAATCCAATACAAAGATGATTATCTTGAAACAGCAGATGTATTTGGCTTTGTACCTATCAAGATTACCTCAAGTAGTGGTATTAATTCCTCCAGCAGAATAATTTCTACATGGTTGGCAGAAAAGATGCGCTGCGACGAATTAGCAATCGGTCAAATCCAACTAGTGGATAACTATGCGTTAGTCAGCGTCCATTCCTCAAAGGTTTCATTAGCCATGAAAGCATTTGAAAAGTATGAATTCTCAGGCGAAAAACTAACCGCCATAATTTGATTACTCGCTCTCGAGGATTTCTGAAGGCCAGTGGCCAGAATTATTGCGCCTTTCTATTTGAATAACAGTGAATAAACCCATCAACAATCCTATTCCCGCTAATGACCATGCTGTATTTATGGCATTATCCCAAGTATTTTGGGCAACCATGCATTCATTGGTAGCTATACTAGAATATGAGCAAAAGTCTAGTGTTTCTTTTGCATCCATGGCTTGTTCATTCGTAGTAACTGAATATGCCGATGATGCTAACATAATTAATACAAATCCTAATACGACAAAATTTATTTTTTCCCAAGACTTCCTAACAAAAACTCGGTATTTCTCATTGTTACCAGATTGTTTGATTGCTCTAGAAGGCCCTCCTACTTTCCAAAACCATACTAGCCACATTAGCACTAGTACTAACAAAAATCCCCAAGTGTAAACCGTTTCATGAAATTGCCACATAGCATTCAGACAGGCAGGGTTATTTGGGTCAATAGCACAAGCGTCGGCAGCAATCGGATAAAATGCGACTAATCTCAAGATGTTAAGGACATAAACGATTGAGCACATGACAACTATGGAACGGAGTTTAATCTTCTGCGAAACACCATCAGTCATGATTATCAATGTTGAAATAAATATCATTTCATGTACTCCTGCACACTCATCCGAGACATACAATGCCACGGTATCTAGCACTCCGGGGAAATTTTCATTTGATAGATTAACTTGTGTCATCCATCCGTTATTAGTGGTCAGTGTTGCAGTTCCTTCACCATAGATTATGTTGGTGATCCCACTCCAAACCCATGCTTCGGTGATTTGAATTGGCACCAGTGTATTAGATGGTTGCGTGATAAACCAATAAAGCGCTTCGACAAATAGCAATGCGAGCGGGATTTTCAAGTAGGTTTTGGACAAATCTAGCACTTCAGACCAAGACAAATCTTGCTTAGCCGCTAACTTAGCAGTGGACTTGGTCATAATCATCCCTGTAAGTCACTACTCATCAATATGCGGTATGAGGACCTATCAAAAAACGCATGGTTTGTATACCAACACCTTTTACCTTCAATTGATAAGGTTATGTCTAGCAACGAAGTGTCCACAAAAGTAACTCATCACCTAGATGTGTTGGGGTTTTATTGTCCAGTACCTTTGCATGAAATGAAAAAAAGTTTGGACCAATTAGTGACCGGTGATATAATGCAAGTTGATACCGATGACCCTGAGACTCTTCATGATATTCCAATGTACTTAGGTCGCACCAACCATATCTTACATGATGTGATAACTTCATCAGGAGAATTCACATTTATCATAGAGGTGTCAAAATGAGTGAAATAAGAGAAGTCAAGGTCACTGGAGCAGAAGTTCCTAGTCAAGCAAACTTACCAACCACATTCGGTGAATTCTCGATTAGAGTTTTTCATGAAGACTCTACTGGTTTTGATCATGTCGCTCTAACTCTAGGTGATATGACGGGTCCAGATCCAGTTTTGATAAGGGTTCATTCAGAGTGCCTTACTGGAGATGCATTTGGGAGTTTGAGGTGTGATTGTGGTCCGCAGTTACATTCAGCATTAAACGCAATTGTCGAAAAAGGCTGGGGCAGTTTACTTTACTTGCGTCAAGAAGGTAGAGGCATCGGACTACATGCAAAAATCCAAGCATACCATCTCCAAGATAAAGGAGCAGATACCTTGGATGCAAATCTTATGCTAGGTTATCCTGGTGATGCTAGAGATTACCAAATAGCAGCGAGTATGCTAACTAATCTTGGTATCTCGAAAGTATCATTACTTTCCAATAATCCAAACAAAACTGAACAGCTGAGATCTTATGGAATTGATGTGGTTGATAATGTCCCATTAGTCGTTGGTGTTGGAGATGCAAATCGCTCCTATTTGGAGACTAAAGTGGAACGTATGGGTCATTCTATAGATAAAAATCAGCTTGATTGAAACAGTGGGGCCGTGGCCGGGAATTGAACCCGGGCTGGGGGAACCACAATCCCCCGTGCTAACCCCTACACCACCACAGCCATCTAGGTTAGTGGAGCGTGAGTAGTGTGGTATTTCAATAATCCGATTACTGATTTATATTATAATATGTCAATAATTTAACACTAGTCACCCTTGTATTCAATAGTAATATAGAATCTGCAAAGAGCATGGCGAAGGTTGTAGCAAGAATTCCAGTCTTGATTGTGCTAATTTTCTTGATGTCTTCGAGTATGTTAGAGGCTGCCGCAAGGAGTGTTCATTCCACAGCGGAAGTGGATATATTTCCTCAAGGTCAAATTTCCTCTGATGACGTTTGGTTAATGGATGATGGAATCACCTTCACCAGTGACAATGCACTATATACTGAATCGATGGTTGAAGATAATAGAATTACTATACAGCATTCAAGACCAGATAATTTCCAAACCGTGAACATGTGGTCCTCATCCTCACCGACAGATTCTACCTTGGCAACTGGTGCAGCAGACCAACAATATTCCACAACTAATGGTCCGGTAATTGAGGTGACCGATTTTGATACTTCACCACATCAACAATACGAGATAGTTGCGGTAAGTATTATGATGTCATTTCATATCCCAGATGCTCTTCAACAAGATCAAGTTAGAATTACCATGAATTACGGTGGAAATTATGAAGAATTAGCAACCTACGTTAACACACAGTCGTCAATCGATTACATGAATGGCAGTATGTGGAATCAAAATATATCAGAGTTATCTCTATGGTCATGGGAGGATCTTAGCGATATTATTTTCACTCTAGATTACGTTTCACTTGGGGGTAGTGATGATACACAACTAGATGTTGATGCTGTAGGCATTGCTGTTACTGTAAAGTACCCTTGGTATGGGACTGAATGGGCATCAGTAGAATCTACTTCACAAAATTTTGTCATGCCGATAATTGACGTATCTTTAGAATCAGGTGAGTTTACAAATTTACAGGTTTCGGAGTGTGGTGTAATACCGGTTAATGATGGTGTTTCAGGCACCTGGATTAGTCCAATTATTGCCGCTGAGCCAAGTCAATCAATAGGTCGGATTCATTACACTCACTCTGGTGATGATAACAGTGATTTGACAGTAGAAGTTTCATATTCAAGTGATGGTCAAACCTTTTCTGAGTATTATTCTGTACAATCAAATGATTTGGTTGATACAAATTATATCATAATAAAAGTATCAATGTCCAGCACTTGCTTAGAGTCAATCACTTTGGACTATAACGATCCAAAAATTACCTTGAATGGTAAGATTTTCGGATCTATTAATGGACTTGCAACAGACTACTCGCGTTGGAAAGTATTCATCAATAATCAAGAAGCTACTTTTCAGTCAATTGACCAATTAGGCAATTTCACCATTAATTTATCAATAGGCCAATATTTGAATTCAGGAATAAGCGACTTGACGGTGAAGGTTCAAGCGTGGTTTAATTGGGATTCTGATGGTCAGTCCAGCACTACTTTGCTAGAGATCTCTTCTATGTCTATCTCTGGAGGTTTTGAAGTTCAATGGGATGAAGACCCTGTTTGTCAAAACACTGGCCCACAATATTTTGTTGAGGATGGGCCAGGATTATTGATTCCTTTCTTGAATGCTTGTCAAGATGATAGAACTTCAATTGAAAATCTATCTGTACACTTTGCGATTGCCGATGAATCATTAGTATCTGCTAGTTTGGTTCAAGAAGATATTAAACTGGTATTATCGCCTGAAAAGTTTGGTGTTACCACGGTCACAGTAACTGTTTCTGATGAATCATCAAACACTTGGATAGAGACCTTTTTGGTATATGTACAAGAGATTGATGATCTACCTATTCTCAACGAATTCCCATCTATCATTCCGGTTGAATCTGGAATCTCAACAACTATTTCATTTGCATATTTTGATATAGATTCAACAGGTTTGACAGTCACTACAGACAAATCGTGGGCGACTGTCGACATGAGCACTTCAACAATAACTGTCAATCCACCATCCTTATCCTCTTCAATGCCGATAATTGTTACCTTGTGTGATGACTCATCATGTGTCAACAGGACAATGCTGTTAGAAGTACTCACATTAGCAGAATTATCAATTCAAGAAATAGTAATTGGATCTGAAAATGTTCGGGAAGGAGATTTAGTTGCGGTAAGAATTTATGTAAAAAATTCAGGCCAAGAAGAAGCATCAAGTATTTCCGTAAGATGTCAGAGTGATAATAACTTGATTGCAATAAGATCAATTTCAATTTTACAGCCTGGTGAACTGGGTATAGTTACTTGTGATTGGTTAGTATCAAAGAGTGGACTTAATACGATTTCTGTAGAGTTAGATAGAGCCAACGAAGTCGCTGAGGGTGATGAAGATAATAATTTCCAGTCAGTTAGTATAGAGGTTCTTGATTCGAAAAGTGATACTACCTCATCAAGTGATTCTATTCAAGGATCTACTGTGTGGATTGCCACATTTATCGGGCTGGCTATTATTATCGGTCTTTTTACAGTTCTTACACCAGGGAAAATCAAAAAGTTAGACTGATGTTTATTCGGATATTGTATGTCGGATAATGCGAAAATCTGCCTATAATTTGATAACCAGTTCGTAAAAGGCTATTTTACTTTGAGACTGTGGGGGTCGTTCAACTTAGGTTGACAAAGTAGTATGTGGGAACATGTCAGAACTAAAAATAAGAATTGAAACTGAAGAGTATATTTACGAAGAATACGTAGAAGCTTGACTACTCTTGCTTGGGCCATTGGGGCGGGTAACGCTCATGCTCCATCAAGATCATTGCAGGCTTGCCGATCTCTCCTGACTCCATTTTGGTTAATTCATCTGCCGAATGGTTCATTTTGACGATTCCGACAATTTCATTTTTGGCGGTAAAAACGGCCACTTCTTGCCCTTTAGATAATTTCGAATCAATTGATAGTAAACCTGGTCGAAGTAAAGGAGCACCATGGCATAGCGCGCTTGCAGCACTATCTTTGACTACAATGTATGGCATATCCATCAACAATTTTTCAGTTGGATGAATGATTTTGGATAATGCTGCTGAATTACCGCATTCTTTCCATAGCCATATTGCGTCAGCAACTTCTTGCAATGTCACACAGTTTGCTAAGGTAAACCGTCCTGAATTTTCTCGACGTAACTCCTTCAACTCTACTTTATAGCCCAGCATAAGGCCCATGTCCCTAGCAATTGTTCTGATGTAAGTGCCTGCTTCACAGTGAATCTTTACAATCGCCTGTTTACCTTTTAATTCAATCAGTTCAAAGGAATATATCTTACGTGTTCGAACTTGGACTTTTACTGCAGATATTTCGGGAGGTACATTGTAAATTCTGCCAGTTAATTTCTCTATTACTTCACTTAACCTCTCTAAATCCGGTTCTTCGGCAAACTTTAGCACGTTGATATAGGTTTTATCAGACTTCAAAATACCCTTGGTTAATTTCATTGCTTTTCCAGTCATCAGTGGTAAGACTCCTGTTGCAAATGGATCTAAGGTTCCGCCGTGCCCCAATCTATCCAATCCTAACATGTCCCTGACCCAAGCTGCTACCTGATGTGAGGTAGGGCCTGCTGCTTTGTCAAGCAAAATGAATCCTGAGGCTAATCTTTGTTCTACAGAACTGTTTTGCGGATTGAAACCATGGGCAGAATCTATTTTGCTGGCTTTGTCAATTATGATTCTTGTCATTTCAGTTTCCCTCCAGAATTTTTATTGCTTGGGATAGGACATCCTCTGCACTAATATTCGAGGCTTCCATGATGTGGGTATAAGCCAATGGGTCATCAGGTCTAAGACCATACATGTTTTGATATCTTTGATTATCTATGGATAATCGCTTAGCGTTTGCTTCTAGAACTGTTTCGATAGTACCACCTTCGCGAGCAATGACTCGATTGGCTCTTTCATGTTCATTTACCTCTACCCATATTCTTATTGAGTCGACTTCCAATTTGTAAGCCCACCATCCAGCTAAACGAGACTCGATAATTTCAACATCGGTGCCTAAGATATTTTGTCGAAGAATTTCATCCAGTTCTTCGTCAACAGACTCATCACTAATGCACAACTTACCAAATTCTGGCAGTGTTAGACCTCGTTTGACGGCCTCATCGCGAAAAATTTGACCACCATTAATTGATTGCCAATTGAAATGGTTAACCAGGCCACTAACTAGAGTTGAAGTGCCACTACCTGGATATCCAGAGATGGTTACCTTCGGCATATTCACACCCATTGGTGTCGACAGACATCACACTTTTTCTTGCGTGGTCCAGCTTTACTAATCATATCAACGCCGCATTTTGGACAAGTTAATCCTTCAACACCAGAATAGGCTTCAGTTTTACTAGATTTATTGCTTGCAGCGTTTTTAGGGGTGTCATTAGAACTCTTTTTCTTTGTCTGAGATTTGCTTTTTTGTCTTCGACGCTTAGCGTTCTTGTCAACATTTTTATCCTGATTAGCCACTAAGTGTAGCAACGGTTCTTTCAACTTGTCTCCTGATGAAACTACAGGGTGTGTTCGATATCGAATTAGTTTTATGTGACGGTCTACAACTCTGCCAAAGGGTGCGCTCATGCAAATATAAGCACAAATCCAAGCAGGGAAAAAGAGGAATTTATCTGTTAACAAATTCCATTCTGATGCCCAAGGCAGCGATACATAGTCAACTCTAAATGATTCTACAGTGGTAGTTAACCAAGAAAATACTGCAATAATTATTACCATAGTAAACATCATTGGTTTCATAGCACCCATCTGCACTTTCAACTGCTCTGGCATCATTTGTTGTTGCAATACAGTTGCTTTTTCTTGAAGTATTGGGTCTCTTGAAATTCTTGCATCATTCATCATTCGTCGAACTTGTCCTTGTCGATGCCCAATGTGTGCTTGTTCAATTGGGTCAAGGAAGAAACTTCGCAATACTGTATTCATTAACATTGACATAGTACCCAAAATAAGTACTGTGATGATGAAAAATGACTCTTCAGGAAGAATTGGCGATAAAATCGGGTCGGCAAAGCCTCCCATTGTTGTTCTTATCCCCGGATTCATGATCAGTAATGTCATTAGAACCATGACCATTAGCATCATCATCATTGAACCACCCGGCGGCTGGGGTGGAGGTGGATTGTTGCCGTTTGCCATGGTTCGGTGAAATGAATGAAGGGCATGAAGGTTGGCATTGTTTGAGACTTCTTTAGGCCAATCAAATATCAGTGATATTCAAACCATAAACGGTATTAGGAGTTTTTATGCGCCGCAAAGAACCGTTAGAAGTAGAGTCTAATTGGAAACATCCTTTGCCCATGCCAATGCCATATCAACCGGTATGTGTAACTGAATTAGAGGCAATTGAACAAGTGGCACTACTCGCAATTCAGCCTAGGATCTTCATGTGGACCGATTTGGAGCGTCATTGTATCAACGGTTGGGAATTTTTGGCCAGTGTAAGACAAGGTGTTCCACCTCAAGGCATTGAAGCAGAACTTAATGCTTGGATGGAACAATACCCTACAGCATGGCTTGCAGTAGATTTGCGAGATGGTATAATGATTCCATCAACCTCTAAGCCAATTGAGGAATTCCTCGCAGATTTGCCTAGACCAGTGATGGTTATTGTATCTAGAGATTCACAAAGTGAAATCTGGCCTAACTGGGTTTTACCACAATAATCAAGATTCAAAAGTCCATCCACAGGATGCACAAGTAATTGCGTCTGCAGGTGTATTTGCTGAACATACAGGACAAACCTTCTCCTGAGGTTCACCTGAGTCTTCTTCAACACTTGCTGCATCTTCTTCACTGACTTCTTCGGTTGAATCTGTAGTCCATGCTTTTGCTGCATCCTCAAGTTCTGCCTTCTTTAGATATCCATTATCATCATGGTCAAAGTTGACTGCATGTGCGACAAAGGCATCACGATCATCAACACTAATCTCGTGAGATTCCATCACTCGAAGCAAAACGTCTTCTCGCCATGTGACTGTTGGTGCCGCATCTACAGGTCCCTCATCGCTTGTGACTTGTGAAGATTCAGCCTCTTCAGAAACCTCTTCAGTGACCTCCTCAGGAGCAGATTCAGGAAGTTCATCAGATTCTATTTCATCGCCAAAGTGTACGCCATGGAATTTGTTTAAGATGTCACCATCAACTTCTCCGCTTCCCTTGATTTCAAAGCAAACTTCAATCCGTTCACCTTTACCAACCATTGGTACCATCCAACTTGCTTGAACTCCAAGGTCAATATCTTCAGTGGTCATTTCACAATCATCACGCTTGCCAGATGCCCCTTTTATGTACCAATCTTTGATTTCAAAGTTAGTAGGTATAACATCGTTGATGTATATGTCTTGTAGAGCAGTATCACCATTGTTCTCGAACAAAATCAATACCTCATAGCGACCTTTGCCACCTAGAGGTATCGCTTGCTTACCAGCTGAGAAATCTCTTCTGTTGTGTATTACCTTGATAGATGGTGGTGATGCACAATCACGGCCACAAACTGGACCAAATCTCTCGGCGCTAAATTCTGCTCTTAGAGGAGCAACTACTTTCTTGTTTTCTGGTGATGGGTCAGGAGCAATCAAGTCATATGATATGGCAATTTCTTCCCCAGGTGCAAGACCTAGAGGTCCTCTTGTGCCGATAGTCATGGTAAGAGTATGCCCATCGCCATCTGGTGATCTGTATTCTTTCTCAAGTGTGATCCCACTGCTAATTTCAGCTTTGTATTGATCAGCATCTAGTTCTGTTCCAGCAACTGATATTTTCATTGACTCCAAATCTGGTGCTTCAAACAATCCTGGTATATCATCTGTGATACGCATTAGATTAATTGTAGCGGAACCTTTGTTGATCAGTGTAATTGATGAATTCACTTTTTGATTTCTGTAAGATCTTAGTCCTGCAGTAGAGTAACTCTTGTTAACTTCAGCTTCCAGAACATCGAACACATTTTCTTCAAGTTTCATGGAACCTTCTGTTGAACGAGCAGCATGAGGTAAAATTGTGTACGATAAGTCATAGGTAAAGTCTGGTTCAGAGTTTGCTACAACAGTTCTGTCTTCTGACTCCCACTTTCCATTTGGAAGAACATCTTGTTCTACATCATGGATATCGAATAATAATTCATTGCTACCCTTCATTCTGACTTGTAATTTTACTAGGTCTACGGCAAATGATGAGCGGTTTTCAAAAATAGTCTTACAAATCCAGTTATCTGGTCTTTCATCTTCTCTGACTCTCATGTATGTGAAACCTCGGCAGAATGCATCGAGTTCTCTAAAATTAAGATTAGACAGTGTTGAATTGGCAGTATAAGTGGCAGAAGCGGAACCTGCTTTGATAGTCTTAGTTCCAGTAACTGTTATCGAACCCTCTACTGATAGAACTTGCTTTTCACCAGCACCAAGTGTGCCGATGTTCCAAACTAAATTCTTGCCATCCATTGTTGCCATGCCTATATTGTCAAACGAAACCTCGTCTGGGACAGGTCTTACAACTTCGACATTTTCTAATGTGACATTTGACATATTTTCAACTTCTAATTCTAGGGCGATTGGTCCGCCTTGAGGTCCAAATGCAACTGATAGTGATCTTTCCTGTGACCTTGCTGGATTGGTATCCAAACGCTCACGAAGAGCCATCATTCTCATGCCTTCAACTTTATACTTCATGCTGTACTTTTTGCCAGCTTCAAGTTCATCAACAGAAACATGGTCTCCACCTATATCGGTTGATTCAGCATTGTCTAGGATTACATCAATATCGTAAATTCTATCATCAGCTGATGGATTGTTTATTGTCAGAGTACCCTTGACGGATTGTTTCACTATTTCACCATCAGAGTTGAGAGTTGCACTTTCAATTTCGTGCAAACTACCTTCCAATTTGTCGCCGGGGACTTTCTCCACTTCATCCCTTGAACGAATGGTAGCTCCTGCTTGTTCTCCGCTTAGGTCATCAGGTGACATATTCTCTTGAACAGCTTCACTTTCTGTAGCAGGGATTTCTGCTGCTGGAGCAAGTAATAGGTCAGCAGGTGACACTTCAGGTGCGGAGGTCGCATCTTCGCTTGGTAATTCGTCATTTCCGGACTCTTGTGGTGGTGCAAGCAGCAGGTCTGCGGGTGAAGCAACTGGTGCATCCATTGGAGGCATTGGTGGCATTTCAGGAGGTGCCGGGGGTGCATCCATAGGCGGCATTACTGATTCTAGAGGTCCACTAAGTGCAGACATTAGCGGGTCATTTTCAGGAGGCGCTGGTGGTGCGTCCATAGGAGGCATTGGTGGCATTTCTGGAGGTGCTGGTGGTGCGTCCATTGGCGGCATTTCAGGAGCAGCTGGTGGTGCGTCCATAGGAGGCATTGGTGGCATTTCAGGAGGAGCTGGTGGTGCGTCCATAGGCGGCATTGGTGGCATTTCTGGAGGTGCTGGTGGTGCGTCCATAGGCGGCATTGGTGGCATTTCAGGAGCAGCCGGTAGTGCGTTCATTGGTGGCATTGGAGGCATTTCAGGAGGTGCTGGTGGTGCGTCCATAGGCGGCATTGGTGGCATTTCTGGAGCAGCTGGTGGTGCGTCCATAGGAGGCATTGGTGGCATTGGTGGCATTTCAGGAGCAGCTGGTGGAGCATCCATTGATGGCATTGGAGGCATAGGTGGCATGCCCGGCGGTGCAGGAGGTGCGTCCATAGGAGGCATTGGTGGCATACCTGGTGGTGCAGGAGGTGCGTCCATAGGAGGCATTGGTGGCATACCTGGTGGTGCAGGAGGTGCGTTTAGTGATGCATCTGCGGGTGGCATAGGTGGCATAGGTGGCATAGGTGGCATAGCAGGCATTCCAGGGGGCATAGGTGGTTTTTCTTCTGACATTTCGATTCCTCCGCGCAAAAAGTCAATGCGGCAGTTCCGCCATTGATGCATAGCACATAACCATTATGCTCAAAGGTTCAACTAAAAATTGCGATTTGAACCCTAATTATCACTAATAGACAACCAAGTTGATTTATGAGGCGAGAAAGCCCCCTACATGGTCGGTCTAGATAGTGGAACTCCCCCTGTAATTTTTGTTGTCGGAACTGCAGGTGCAGGAAAGTCATCCTTAGTGACTGCTTTTCAGCGTTGGTCACGGTTCCTTGAAACAGATGCCATTGCGGTTAATTTGGACCCTGGGGCAGAAAGAGTTCATTATGATGCAGAGTTTGATGTAAGGGACTTAATTTCGCTTACTGAAGTGATGACTGAGTATGATTTAGGTCCTAATGGTGCACAAATACTCGCCGCTGATTTACTTGCCGCACAGGCAGGGGATGTTGCAGAACAACTGCACGCATTATCTGGCGAACTTATGATTGTCGATACCCCGGGTCAAGTAGAATTATTTGCTTTTAGAGAGGCAAGTAATCATTTGATCGAGGTGCTTGGAAGAAATCAATCGGCAATCATCTATTTATTTGACCCAATGTTGTCACGCTCACCATCAGGATTCGTATCACAAATGCTATTGTCTAGTATTGTTGAGTTTAGACTAGGACTGCCAACCAAGAATTTCTTATCAAAGTCTGATTTGCTGGAGCCAGACGAACTAGAGAAGATTCTAGAATGGTCGGAGCGATTAGAAATTTTAGAACTTGCACTCTACGATGAAGCCGGCGGGCAGAGAACTGAATTTGCAATTAACCAATTGCGTATGATGCAAGAATTTGCTCAAGCACCTGGTTTAACCCCACTATCCTCTGAACTTGAAGAAGGACTAGCTGATGTTTTGACATTTGCCCAAGCACTATTTGGCGGAATGGGCGACGCTAGAGATGGTTTTGCTCAGGATATCGAACATGAAAGAAATTGAGTTTTCGTTCAATAACTCTTAGAAACCGCCTTGAATTAGCAAGGTCATGGTAAAGCACTTACTTGCGATAGATGACGTTGAAGACGACTTTGAAATGATTCTAAAATGGGCTATAGAATTCAAGCGTTTATGGAAGCAAGGAGACGATGTGGCCACAAATTTCATGCCACTTGATACGCTCGCGGTTGGCTCCATATATGAAAAGCCAAGTACCAGGACAAGAGTTTCCTTTGAAGTTGGAATTAATCGCCTTGGTGGCTATCCGCTTACTTTGCTAAAAAACGATATTCAGTTAGGTAAATCAGAAACAGTTGGCGATACATCACAAGTTCTGTCGAGATTTCTTGGCGCTATGACATACCGATGTTTCTCTCACTCTGATGTTGCTGAATTAGCAAAATACGCTGATGTGCCGGTACTGAATGCGCTCTCAGACAAACATCACCCGTGCCAATCAGCAGCAGATTTGATGACCGTTTTGGAGAATTTCAAGGAATTAGATAACCTGACTGTTGCTTGGGTCGGTGACGGAAATAACGTATTACATGATTTGATGCTTGCTTGTGCAATGCTTGGGATTGATATTCATTACGCAATTCCAAAAGGGTATGAACCAGAACAAGATATCGTGGCTCGTGCCGAGGAAATAGCGGCTAAGAATGGCTGCAAGGTGATTGCTACCAACGATCCAGTTGAAGCAGTATCAAATGCCGACGTAGTTTATACCGATGTATTCATTTCAATGGGCGAGGAACATCTAAAGGACAAAATTAATTCTTTTGACGGTTTCCAAGTTAACCAACAATTGGTCAGCAACATGAGCGATGATTGGAGATTCATGCATTGTTTACCCGCTCATCGTGGCGATGAGGTTACTGATTGGGTCATGGACCATAAGAATTCAATCGTGTTTGACCAAGCCGAGAATCGCATGTGGGCTCAAATGTCATTACTTACTTACTTAGTCAATGAAGAGGCATGGGAAACCATGGGCGAATTCATGGGACTAATCTGATTAGAGATACATTGGTACAATAAAACCAATCAGTCCTAGCAGCATTGCAACTCTAATTTTACCTGCGGCTTGGTGGTCTTGCCCGATAGCAAGCTGCTTGTTTAGAGTGATTAACATCAGTATTGCAGGGGTTTGGAATACTAATTGGTTGAACTCAAACGGTCCTTTCCAATATGGTACATAAAGGCAAACCAGTGATGCCATAACAATTACATAAGCAGTCATTCTTGATTTTAGCAGACCGATACTCATCGGTAAGGTTTGCCTAGTTCCTTTATCAGCCTCCATATCTGCACAATCTTTGATTATTTCACGAGCAAGATTAGTGAAAAATACCACCCCTGCAGTCCACCATACTAGAGTATTCCATAATTGACCAACACTGGATGCACCATAGAGTATTACTGCTCCAACCATAATTGAAATTGATATGTTGCCTTTCAATCCGGTATTTTTTAGCGATGGTCCATGGTCATAAGTTATCATTAAAGATATGGCAATAATGTATATCGCTAGTAATTCAACTGCTGAATGATCTGAAGTTGTTAGTAAATAAGCACCTGCTAAGACACATAATATACTCAAAGTCCAAAGAAGTTTGACGAATTTATTTGCAGAGTCTAGTGAAATAACGCCTGATGCTAATGGCCTGTTAGGGTGAGCTTCACGATCTATTGCTACATCCTTGATATCATTCATGGTGTTTCCAGCACCAATAAAGAATACCACCGCTAGAATCTGCAAAACAACTTCTGCCAACTGCTCACTGGCCCACTCATCACCAATAGCAAACTGAGCACCTAAGGGGACAGTAACTGCTGCGAGCAAGACATTTTTCAAACGCATCAGTTGTAGATACGATTGAAATCTTCCGCTCATACTTCATGGCAAAAGGGCGTAGGTTTTGATTACTTTGCTAACTAAGCATTCATTGACCAAACACAAACTCTAGTCCTAAATCCACCGACATCGGTACCTTCATCAAATCCAACTTTTGAAAATCGGGTATCTCTAGCCAAGACATTGCCTAGCTGGTTCATTGTCGCACCCCAGCGGAATCGCCTGTTGACGTGTTCTAGAATTGTAGTAGTGTTGGCTTCTCCAACATTGCTTAGATAGTCAACGATCTCTGTTCGCAATCTTCCAGTTCGACTCATCAAGCTTCACCTCGGTGGATTCTTACTCTTCTAACTAGGCCTCTGATTGTCGAACTCTGCGGTTCAGATAATTTGGACACACCTGGTATGTGTATTGGTTGCCACCCAACAGCAGCAGAAAGGGATGGGATTCTGCCGCTGGGGTGGGCGAGTATGGTATTTATTTTAGAGTTCCAAACCGGCTCTCTTTCTAGTGACTGGGTTTCAATCATGTCACTAAACGATATTGTTTTTTGTTCAGTTACTTGGTTATTCATGTACCAAACGTGTGGGCTGTGGTATATGAAGAAAGGAACGACTCGGGAAAGTAAAAGTAAATGTAAAATCATTTTCAGTGATTGATTTTCACTTTCACTTTTGGCTGAAAGTGAAGTTTACGACTATGATTCACCATTTGTGTGTAAGGGTGATTTCTAAATACGGGGTGGCTAACGGCAGGTTAGCCATGCTCGTATAGTGTAGTGGCCCATCATGAAGGACTCTCATTCCTTCGACCCGGGTTCAAATCCCGGTACGAGCACTTTTTGTCATAGT